>Ga0068864_100003677_pt1 | contig 12670 bp, 9 predicted proteins | sample KBSSwiS72_FD_66586 | JGI IMG/M metagenome (GOLD analysis project Ga0068864, IMG submission 66586) | Switchgrass rhizosphere microbial communities from Kellogg Biological Station, Michigan, USA - KBS Switchgrass S7-2 | ecosystem: Host-associated > Plants > Roots > Rhizosphere > Soil ...
GCGACTTCGCCGGACTGTTCCGACACATAGAGTTCCGTACGCGCGGCGTCATCGGCCGAAATCCGGTGCATTGGCATGAGGCTGCTGTTACCGATCGTCCATTGATCGGGTGATTCCAGAACACGCACGTGATGCAGCGTGGATTCCGGCAGATTCAGAAAATGACTCGCGATGGAAAGCGATTCAAGCGGACTCGGAGGATTCATCACCTCGCCGGTATCGGCAAACACGGTTACGATTTCCGGAAAAGAAAACCGATAGGCAGGCCGTCCCATGATCGTGAGCAAAGAAACACGTGGAGCTGGCCCAGTCAGCTGAGCGCGTTCAGCTGCCTCAGAGGGTCGCAGCTTTATTCGTTGAAAATCCAAAAGCGGAAGATGTTGGAGCCGCGACTCCGGAGTCAGCGTCGGCATGGCCTTTGCATAGATCATTGCAATGCCGGTCAGGAACCACATGACGAAGATCAGACAAAGCGCGATGCCGAGATAACGGTGGAGAAAAATCAGCAGCTTTCGAAATAGTGTCATCTATAAATTCCCGAACTCATCCGGTACCAGGGAAAGGAAATCGAAAATTTCGAAACCGAACGATTCCTGAATTTCCACTGGCGCTCATACCGGTCGCAACGGCAGCGTGATACGAAATACGCTTCCCTTCCCTCCACTGGAAGGTTCAAGCGATAACGTCCCACCCTGAACCTCCACTGCGGATTTGGCGATGGCAAGGCCCAGTCCGGTTCCGCCATTTTCGCGCGACCTGGACTTGTCGACACGATAGAACCGATCAAAGACGCGGCTCCGCAATTCCTCGGGGATCCCTGGGCCATTGTCGACAACGTCGATCACTTTGTTCTTTCCCATCTCCGAGAGACGTATGACGATCCGCCCGCCGGACTGCGTGTACTTGATCGCGTTGTCGATCAGATTGATCAGGGCCTGACGCAGTACCAGCCGATCTCCGGCCCAATGCGTGGTAGTGTTTCCTTCGATCACAATCGACTGTTGCTTTTCCTCGGCGAGAACATCCAGCTGGGCAACGACCTCTTCAACGAGAGCCGTCAGATTCACATCCTCCCTGGTGAGCAGCGCATCGCCCGTTTCGGCCCGCGAGAGCAGCAGCAGGCGATCGACAAGCCGGGAGAGGCTGTCGACTTCCTCCAGCATGCTTCCGATAATCTCGCGATATTCGACTTCGCCACGCTTCTCGCGCAGACCCACTTCGCCGACACTGCGAATGGCGGTGAGCGGTGTGCGCAGTTCGTGCGACGCGTCGGAGGTAAACCGCCGCATCTGGTCAAAAGAAGACTGGAGCCGGGACAACGTGTCGTTGAACACCGTCGAGAGCCGACCGAGTTCGTCGTTCGGATTATCCACAGGAAGCCGATCACTCATGCGAGTCGCGGTAATCAGGCGTGCCTGCTCGGCCATTCGGTCCATGGGAGCCAGCGCACGTCGTGCGAGTGCGTAGCCGCCAAGACCGGAAAGCAGGATACAGAACGGAAGCCCGAGAAGAAGAAGGTAAAGAAAATATCGCAGGTCCTCCTGTATCGGCGTCACCGGCCTCGCCACCTGAACCACGAGTTCACGGTTGCCGAACATGGATTTCCCGCTCATGATGCGCCAGGGTGGGTTGAGCTTTGCGACGTGCACAATTTTTTCTTCGGTCTCCGCCGCAAGCTTGTGGCTGTCGGGAATCGGATGGCGTAGAGCTTCGGGAGAGGCCGAGACCAGCTCCCCCGCAGGACTGAGCACCTGCAGCCATGGACTGTCGCCTTCCCCGGTTTCCTTGTAGTCGGATGGAATGACTTCTCCATGCGGGTCATGGTGCATCATGTCCAGTGCCCAGTCGAAATCGCTCTTCAGCTGATTGTCCAGAAACTGCGACATGTTGTGACTGACAAAGTAGAAGATCAACGTGGCGTATACGGCGAGTACGACAACCATGGCGCCGGCATAAAAAAGTGTCAGCCGGAAACGCACACTGCGCAGGCGATGCACAGAACTCATGGCTCGCCATCCCGAAGCATGAACCCGATGCCCCGAATGGTATGGATAAGCTTCGTCCCGTGTTCGGCATCAACCTTCCGCCGAAGGCGGGCGATATGGACGTCGATGACGTTATTCAGCGGTGTGCCGCGGCTCGTTTCCTTCCACACGTCCCGGGCCAGCGTGTCACGCGGCACGACCTGGTTTTCATGGCGCATCAGGTATTCGAGAAGTTCAAACTCCCGAACGGTCAAATCCACGCTCTGCCCCCCGCGCGCGACTTTTCGCGAAACGAGGTCCATGTCGAGATCCCCGACACGCAAATGCAGCGTGTCGTTGGTTCTGCCGCGTCGCAGAAGCGCACGGATGCGGGCAAGCAACTCTGCGAAGGCGAAGGGCTTCACCAGGTAGTCATCTGCGCCGCTGTTTAAACCATGCACACGATCCTGAAGTCCGTCGCGTGCAGTGAGCAGGAGTACCGGAGTTTCAAGCCCGCGCTTCCGGATCGTGGTGAGAACCTGGATGCCATCACGGCCCGGGAGCATCCAGTCGAGAAGAATGATGTCGAACTTTGCGGTGTTGACCTGAAAGAAAGCTTCTTCACCGGTGGACGCAAGAGTCACGTCGTAGCGCTCTCCCTCGAGCCCTTCCTTCAATGCCTGGGCAACTTTTTGTTCGTCTTCAACGACCAGGATTCGCACGTTGCCGCATTGTACCAATAACGGTTGACAGTGTGGCCAATGCAAACACCCCGCCACAGATGAACGTTGCAGATGGGCCGGCCGAGTACCAGAGAAGTCCGGCAATGCCGCTGGCAGGCAACAGCGCAACTCCGCTCACAAGATTGAAAAAGCCGAAAGCCGTTCCCCGCAACTCGGACGGAGCACATCCGGCGACCATCGCCGACAGTAGTCCCTGTGTGAGTCCCATATGCAATCCCCAGAACACGACTCCGGCGAAGAGCAGCGGAACACCGGACGCGAAAGCCAGTGCGAGATCCGCAATGATAAGAACGGCAAGGCCAGCCGCCAGAAGTTGGCGATGACTCATGCGATCGGCGAGAACACCTGCGGGATAGGCGGAAAGTCCGTAAGCGACGTTCATTGCGATCATCACGGCGGGAACATAGGAGGCGGACAAGCCGATACTCTGCGCCCTCAGCACCAGGAAGGCTTCACTGAATCGGGCGAGGGTGAATATGCCGCCGATGGCAACCACCCACCAGTATTCTTTGCTGAACAACCTCAAGTCCGACCAGCGCAGCGCAGAGTGGGGTTTCGCCCTTCCCGAATTCCCGGGTTCATGCACACCTCCAATAAGAGCAAATACCGCGATGACAGCGGGAATCGTCGCAACCCAGAACACCGTACGGAAATTGCCATGGGACCAGGCCATAAGCGCCATTGCCAGAATGGGACCGATGAAAGCGCCGGTAGTATCGAGTGCTTGCCGGAGTCCGAAAGATGCGCCCAGTAAATGTGGCGGTGCGATATCGGCCATGAGCGCATCGCGGGGAGCGCCGCGTATGCCCTTCCCGATACGGTCGGCGACGCGGGCCGTCACGACGTCCGTAACGGACGTCGCAAGCGGGAATAGTGGCTTGCTGAAAGCACTCAGGCCGTAGCCCAAAACGGTGAGGGCCTTTCGTTTGTTTAGATAGTCGCTGATGGTCCCGGAGAAGACCTTGACGATGTTCGCTGTGGCTTCCGCGAATCCGTCGATGATCCCTACCGTGAGGACGCTGACACCAAGCGTGCTGACCATGAAGAGGGGCAGAACGCTGTGAATCGATTCGGAAGAGACATCCATTGCCAGGCTGACCAGACCGATAATCCAGATGTCGCGCGGAATTGCATGAAGTCCAGTTCGCTTTACCGGCACCGGTGGGGTCATGAGGTAACGTAAGGTAACCCTTGTAGATTTGCAATATGCGGCACGGGCTTCCAATGACGATCCGGGCGATGGATGTTGGCCGATTTCCAGTGTTGACACCTCGGCGTCACACGTACAGAATTCCCGGAAATCGCGAAATGAAAGTGCGTGAAAGAGATTCGTTATGATCTACATAAAGAGCATTCTTGTTGGAGTCATTACGTCGGTGGTCTCTGTGACGCTGTTCGGACTTGTGCCGGCCATTGCGATGGGTATTATCAACAGCAGCGAAGAAGGCGCATTGTTTGTCAATCACACGACAGTTATGATCGTCGCGTTGGTGGGCTTCATGTTCGGATTTACGTCCATGTTCCGCCGCTCCACCCGAAAATTCCCGACGCACTTCTAACGGGACGGTACCAATCCGGAGACAGAGACCATCTCGCTATAGATGCGGCCGGTGACCATGTGCCGGAACATGCGCGGTCATAGAACGTGCCTGACCGAGATGAATGCAGGCCAACAGCCCGAAAGAGATCCTGGGCAGGCAAAAGCACATCAGACACTAAACATTTCACACGCTGGCGTGAGGAGTTCTCTCTGGCGATGCGCTACATCGCGATGCTCTTCCAGTTCTTTGCCAGATAATCGGCTGTACGCCACGCGATGGCCTGGAGCGTGAGCGTCGGATTTCTCGATCCGCTGGTACCCATCACCGATGCGCCGAGAATGCCGAGATTGGGCGCTTCGTGCGAAAAGCCCCAGCCGTTCACCACGTTGGTCTCCGGATTCGTGCCCATGCGTGTGCCGCCATATGCGTGCGTCGTCGTTCCCATGGCATTGCCGATCGGTGACCGCTGAATTGCCGTGGCCCCGGCAGCCCGGTACCACTGCTCCATTTTGTCCTGCATGAATGCGGCGATCTTCTTTTCGTTGTCTTTGAATTCGGCTGTGATGCGAGTCACCGGCAAGCCGAACGGATCTTTCACGTTCGGATCCAGATCCAGATAATTGTCCTCGTAAGGCAGCGTTGTTTTTTGCAGGTAAGCGCTGTTGATGCGATCAGCGTTGGTCTTGACGAAAGCCTTCCATGCAGAGCCCCACGTCGGCGTGCCGTTCAACCATCCGGCGAGTCCATTGACGGAAGCAATGGGACGTCTCTCCGTATAAACATACATGCCCCCGCCACCGATGAAATCCAGTCCCGAATGGTCAAAGTTGTCATCCGCCCAGTTATCGACGGCGATTCCCTGAGCCGGCAAGCCGTACCAATTGTTCAAATTGAATGGGAACATTGCGGCCACCGGCGAGCCCTGATTGTGGCTGAAGTAATGTCTGCCAACCTGGCCATGATTGTTCGACAGCCCTTTCGGATAGGGTTTCGATTTTGACAGTAACAAGAGGCGTGAATTCTCGTAGACGTATCCCGCAACGAGTACGACGTCTGCAGGCTGAAAATACTCGGTTCCTCCTTTTACATAAGTGACACCGGTAACCCGCCCGTTATTGTCGACTTCCACTGCAGTGACGCGCGCTTCGCTGACCACGGAGAAATGGCCGGTCTTCTCGGCCAGCGGGATGGTCGTTACCGCTGTCGAACTCTTGGCGTTGATGTGACAACCTGCACCGGAGCAGTAGCCGTGATACGCGCATCCGGGACGTCCTTCATAGGACTTCGTCGCCACAGCAGCCGGTCCCGGCGCCGGATGCCATCCCAAAGTCTTCGCTGCCGCTGCCATCTTCTCGGTGAACCCGGTGGTTCGCAATGCCGGCATCGGGAACTCGCGTTTGCGTGGAGCTTCGAAGATGTTTCCGCGTTCGTCGAGTTTGCCATTGATGTTGCCTGCCTTGCCGGAGATACCGACGGTGTATTCCACCTTGTCGTAAAACGGTTCAAGATCGTCGTAACTGAACGGCCAGTCTTCAATCGTCGAGCCTTTGGGGATGCGCGAGGCGCCATAGCGTCGAATTGTTTCGCTTCGCACCTTGAAGTCCCAGGGATTGAGGCGCCAGCTTTGTCCCCAATAATGAATCGATGTTCCGCCAACGGCGTTCATCATTGGATGGCCGCCCTGTATCGCATTTCCCTCCGCATTTGCGCGCGATGTCGGAGCTTCGCCCTGAGTCTTCTGCGGGCCCGGCGGCCAGACTCTGCGGTTCAGTCTCAACTCGTCGGGTGCCATATCCCGGGTGTTCAGGCGCGGACCGGCATCGAGACCGATCACATCGATTCCGGCCAGCGCCAGCGGCAGACAGGCCACGCCCCCGGCCGCACCCAGTCCGACAATGACGACATTGGTTTTCTTCAGCATCGTAGCCATGAATTAAGCCTCTCCCTTCGAGAACATTCCATAGTCGTAGGCCGACTTGCGGCTCGGCTCGGGCTTCTTATCCATGCGTTGGAGATCGGCGGAGACTGACGTGCGAGCGCCCGGATAGCCAATCAGGTCCCAGCCGATGAAGTTGGCATTGCCGCCGTAAAACGGATCCGAAAAGGTTCCTTGAATGGTATGCGCGCGGATCAGGTTGAAGAATTGTGCTGAAGTCTGTTGCACCGATGTCAGCACGGCGTCCTGGTCGGCGGCGGAAAGCTGAGAGAAGTCTTTGCCCCTGGAACTTCGAGCCGCTGCATTCACTGCCATAAGTCCGGTCGAGTAAGCCGGGCGTGAGGCTTTCAGCGCTCCCGCAAGCGCGCGGTCAATGAAGCGGTCGGCGCGCGCTTCAAGCGCGCCCGGACCGTTTTCATCGGAGGGAATGATTCGCGCGACAATCGCCTTCACCGTTTGAGCCTCCTCAGCAGTAAACGAGATGAACGATTCCGCGACAGCGGCCTGCGCCCGCGCGCGTACGGGTAGGGCGAGGGGTAGAACCGTAACCGCGGTCAGCGTCGCTCCCAGACGTTGGAGCATTTCGCGCCGTGAAATGCGTAGCATGATGTCCTCCTAAATTTCGGTGACGTTGATCGAATTTGAGTATGAAATTCGAGTCGCGGTAGGGACGCCACTCGCGGAACGCCCCCACGGATCCCAACAGAAACGCAATGGCGAGAATGAATTTCATAAACATGGATGTCACGCTCCGTGTTGGAAACAGGTAGTTCGGGCAAGGTTAGGCTGGCAGTCCTCGGCATTCAAGAGAATTTCGAGCGGAATTCGCATACGGTTGGGGTTCCGACAACGACGAAACCGGCCTCTCGAAAACGCGAGAATGTATTGCCTGGAAGTTGACGATAGAGCCTGTCGCTAAATGTTGGAAGTAAATGAGACCGCCCATCGCGTATCGCTATTTCTATCGCAGTTGGAATTGTGCGTGGAAACGCGGGCGGAGGGGTTTTTCCGGAAATGCTCGAACTGGTGCGCATGGGCACAACATGACGGCAAAACATTTATGGGATTGCTCTCTGTTGAGCGTCCCAGCACATATCCTTTACTCGATTCACGTGACGGGCAGCTTTCTTGACAACTTCGAAATCTGTAATTACGATCGGGACCTTATCCGAATCCGAATCAACCCAGTTTGGAATGGCGGCTCATACCGCAACCCATTCGAATCGTCAACAGAAGGAGACACTCATGAATCGACTCAGTGTGGCCATTGTCGTTCTACTCATGACTCCGTCGGCCTGGGCGGACACACTCACTTTCACGGTATTCGAATCGGCAGGTGCAGATTCGGCCGCCATCACCCCGACGCGCGACGCGTTTCGTGCGGCGGTAGGAGGCGGCACAGTGGCGGGAGCAAACGGATCCTTCGGCGGACTACGTCGTGAGATCAACTGGGATGGCGTACCCGCTGGCTCCTCCGATCCCAATCCGCTCAATGCGGATTTCTTCAACGTCAATTCACCCAGGGGTGTCGTCTTCAGTACACCGGGAACTGGCTTCCTGGTCAGCGCCAATGCTGGTGGGACAACTCCAATACTTTTTGGATTTGCGAATGACTTTCAGACCTTTAGCCCGCAGAAATTGTTTACAGCCGTGAACAGCAATATCACGGACGTGTTCTTCTTTCTGCCCGGCACATCCACTCCAGCGACGACGACGGCGTTTGCGATGGTTTTTGTGGACGTCGAAACCGCAGGTTCGACAAGGCTCGAATTTTTCGACGAAACAAATTCGTTGATCTTTTCGCGCACCGCATTGGTTGCGGGCAATCAGGGGTTGAGCTTCCTGGGAGCAACGGTCGAAAACGGGAGGATCAGCCGAGTTCGAATCACGTCCGGGGCCAATACGATTCAATCCAACGGGGTCCTTGGCAACCCGAATGACGATATCGTCGTGATGGACGACTTTTTGTATGCAGAGCCCGGTACCGTGCAGGCGGTTCCGGAACCGGCATCGTTGCTTCTCATCGTAGTCGGTTTAAGCGGTCTCGCGATATTGCGCAAGATTCATCGCTGGAGTGTTTAGCGGGCGGAGACGTCCTGCCTTTCAGGCATAAAATCTGTTTCAGGTGTAGCGAACATCGAAGAGATTGGTATCTACGGTGGCGATTTTCGGATGAGACCCGCTCATGATGTTGGCGGCGGTGGCATCACGGACCGCATCCCCCGTCTCGGGCTCAACGCGCCTTAGGATGCGTTCCACCGACCAGCGGTCGTTGCAACTGCCGTGTCGGCCGTTCCATATGCCATCTCCGTCGCTCCAACTACTGTTTCTGTCGTTCCAATTGCCATCGCGGCCTTTTCAACTATCATTTCGGTCATTCCAACTACCGTTTCCGTCATGCCAATTACCATTTCCGTCGTACCAACTACCATTTCCGTCGTACCAACTACCATTTCCGTCATGCCAACTATCATTTCCGTCGTGCCAACTACCGTTTCCGTCGTGCCAACTATCGTTTCCGTCGTGCCAATGCCACTTCCGTCGTGCCAATTGCCATTTCCGTCATTTCGGACTGTGAACTGGATATTTCCGCTGTCGTCGATTTATAACAAGGACTTTACGGCAAGACCGGGTATACAACTCAAAATCCAGATTCGACTCAACCGCAATTTTAGCGATTTCCAAGAGGCTAATCTGCTGTTTACGGACTCTCATAAATGTAGGAGGTATAAGAGAGCTCGATTAGGCCATTACTCCCAGCCTCCCTCGTTTCGGAGCGCTAATGGAGTTTCGCGTAATCCTGTTTCGCCTGAATCAGAATAGGGATGTCGGAATCCGCATCTTTCCATAATGCGAAAAAGTCCTGATAAGCCTTGCGGGCTTTCGGCAGATCCCCCGTGAGAGCGTTCGCGCGCGCCAGACCAAGGTACGACAGCGGGTAAAGTACGTCCAATCCCGCGACGCCACGATTGGCAATAATCTTTTGAAATTCTGCGGCGGCTTCGTGACCGGACCGGGTTTGTAAATATGCCAGACCTCGCGTGTACGGAACGGCCAGGCTTCCACGCTCGTAGGGCCTGGAGGTATTCAGCAGCTCGACGGCTCTTGCCCCGTTTCCCATGTGGATTTCCAATGCAGCTTTCGCGACGGGGATTTCGACAAAATTCACCAGGGTATTTTGAGGAGCTGTTGTTTTCGCTTCGTCGATCAGCTTCATTGTCTGAGCCGGATCGTTGAAATAACCCATGGCCTCCAGGTCCGCCAGACCGGGCTTGAAATGCGCGATTGGAGGAATTCCAAACAGAGCGCGTTGCAATGGGGATAGTACCGACCAACGATCGATGGTCTCGTTGCCTTGAGGCGCCTCAGATCGGAGTCCCTGCCCTTCTCTGGTTCTTCCGAAAAAAATTGCGCCCTGAACCTGGGCCAGCGATATCGTCGCGGCGCTGTCGGGATTCGCTTTCGCCCAGTCGATCTCCTGTTGTATGCCGTGCCGGTCGCCCCGAATGAATGCAATCACGTAGAGACGTCGGTGCATGGCGGGGTATTGAATCTTGTCTTCGAACGCCTTGTCGATGACTGCTTTGGCCTCTTCGAACCGATTGAGCTGAATGTAGCCGAGGCTTACAGCCTCTCTGCTGAGCGCGGAACTCGGGCGAAGCCGAACGGCTTCCAAATGCTGGGTCAGACCGTCCTCGAAACGTCCAAGTTCGACATAAACATTTCCCAGCAAGTGGTGTGCAGGATAGTCCCGAGGATACGTCTGCAGGAGGAACTGATAGGTATCGCTGGCATTATTCAAATCCCGAAGGACGCTGTATTGGTAGTACGCCGTGATACTCAGTTTCTCCAATTCGCTGGCCCTGTCTCTCAACTCGTACGCCTTTGTCAGGTTCTCAATCGCCAGCGATCGCTGCCCCGAATTTCCGTAAGCGGTTCCGAGCAGGTAGTAGCCGAGCGCGAAGTTGGAATCGAGTTCAACGGATCTTTGAAGAAACGGGATCGCCTGGCGGAAAGCTCCAGCCGAATTCAAACGCCGGCCTTCGGTGAACGGCCTCAAAGCCTCCAAAGATGTGGTTGTCGCCTTTTCGATTGGCGCGTCGAATTTTTGAAGGGAAGCCAGCGATTCCCCCAGTCGTTTGCGCAGGCTCGAAGCGGCCTTACCGAGTTCCTGTAGCACGAGTTCTTTCGATCCCGCTTCGCGCTGTTCGCGGGCGAGATACTCCCCGGTCGAGCAGTTGACGGCGTCGAGTGCGACTGCAAAGTGGCTGCCGATCGCAGCGATAGATCCATTCAGTACGGCTTTCAGGCCCTCACGTTGACAGATTTCCCGCGCAACAGTTTGCGTGACTCGCTCATCGGGTGAGCGCTCCATGAAGCGCAACGCTTCGCGAATGCGGTCTTCCGGAAAAATGTTCAGAAACGGGGACTGTTCCAGTTGCACGGCCAGCGCCTGTTTCAGCGTGCCGTCGAACGCGGCATCACCCGTCGTGTTGAGGAAGTCGGCGATCAGGATCACGTCGCGTGCGGTGAAAGGAGCCGCTGCATGTCTATAAAAGCCAGCGGCGACAATTGCCGCGATCACGACAACTATCGCCGTGAGGATGAGGTACTTTGTACGGTTTCGATTCCATGACGGCGGTACAGGCGCGGCCGGCGCCAGGACGGTTGGCGGCGAAACCGCTGCGGGTGTTGCTACTGCCGTCGCGGCCTGATTCGGATTCGAATCCCGCTTGAACCGTTTCAGGTCCGCTTCGAGATCGGATGCGTGTTGATACCGCAACTCGCGGTCCTTATCGAGCAGCTTGTTGATGATTTCTTCAAGCCTGGCCGGCACATCCGGGTTCAGGCGAACTGGCGCAACCGGACTGCGATTCAGAATGGCATCGAACACCACAGCCGTCGTGTCTCCCGTGAAGGCGAGCCGTCCTGTCGCCATCTCGTAAAGTACCGCACCAACGGAAAACAAATCGGAGCGTGCGTCGAGTTCCTCACCGCGCGCCTGTTCCGGAGACATGTAGGCCACTGTTCCCAGTGTGGATCCCGGCCTGGTCAAATGACTGTCTTCAGTAGTTGTAGGCAACTCGGATTTGCCGATCGCTGTGAAGTCCGCGTCCTTTTCGGAGAGCAGCTTTGCCAACCCGAAATCGAGAATTTTGACCTGGCCGCGCTCGGTAATAAAAATATTGGCCGGCTTGATGTCGCGATGAAGGATTCCCTGCGTATGCGCGGCATCGAGCGCGTCGGCAATCTGAGTGGCCAGATCCACCAATACCGAGGTCTTCGTTGGCCCATGGAGCAGTCGTTCCTTTAAAGTCTCACCTTTCAAACATTCCATGACAATGAACGGCTGGCCGCTGCCGGGCTCGTCGATATCATAGATCGTGCAAATGTTCGGATGATTCAGCGCGGAGGCAGAACGGGCTTCGCGTCGGAAACGTTCCAGGGTATTCGAGTCCTGGGCTACACCCTCCGGCAGGAATTTGATCGCCACCGCACGTCCGAGCCGCGTGTCTTCTGCCTTGTACACGACGCCCATTCCCCCGACGCCCAACCGTTCGAGGATCCGATAATGTGAAACTGTTTTGCCAAGCATGAATAGCGCCGCGATTATAGCAGCGAAGGTTGGCCGATAAGAATCTTCGAGGCCGGGCGTGCGATCCGAATGCCGTCCTGAGTTCGCTGCAAGAGACGGCGTGCCTGTCGGAGTTCGATGGAGCTTATGGAACGAGTCGCTTCAATTCTTCAAACCAGTTCTGTACAACAATGAGGTTGGATGAAGCTGCCCCCGCGGATTCCTTTACCGGACGGATCATTAAAAACCGGAAGGGGTCCTTCGAAGTATCATATGTCGCGGCCGCCGAACCGGTAACGGTTCCCCAAAAGAAAGGATCTTTCAAAACAACCTGCGCCGGCCCCCGTACCCAGGCTGAACCCGGCGCAACTCGAACGCTCATGAGCTGTTGTTTTTCCGTATCGACGTAAAAGAGTTCATCACCTTTGGGACTCCACCAGGGTTCCGCACCGCCGTTCGCCGACACCTGCCACTTGCCGGAGGCGGGTGACGCAAAGGAACGCACATACACTTCCATCTTGCCCGACTCGTTACTGTGATAGGCAATCCACCGCTGGTCTGGGGAAAGCACCGATCGCAACTCCTGTGCCGAAGACTCGAACAAAGGTGCGACGCGTCGGCTGCCATCCAGAGGCGTCACCATGATGTCACCACGAGAATCGAACAACACTTGCTTGCCATCGGACGTGATCAGGTTCGGAGTCTGCTGCTCGGCTGTTGGATTGGTGATCAGTTCGGCGCTTCCTCCGCCATCGGCATCCTGGCGATAGATGGCCGACTTTCCGCTGCGGTCGCTTACAAAGACAACGTATTTGCTGTCCGGTGTCCACAACGGAAAGCGATCCAGTGCCGGTGTGTCCGTGAGTTTGGCCAGGGTCCGCGAGCGAGTGTCCCAGATCCACAGATCGTTG
>Ga0068864_100003680_pt1 | contig 12658 bp, 8 predicted proteins | sample KBSSwiS72_FD_66586 | JGI IMG/M metagenome (GOLD analysis project Ga0068864, IMG submission 66586) | Switchgrass rhizosphere microbial communities from Kellogg Biological Station, Michigan, USA - KBS Switchgrass S7-2 | ecosystem: Host-associated > Plants > Roots > Rhizosphere > Soil ...
AGAGAGAAGTTCAGCAGCAGCGCACCTAGATAAGCGACGCCGATCGGCTTGAACTCCGGCTTCAGGAAGGTTGCCACGCTCCAGGTCTCGATCACCGAGAAGGCGAACGCCGCCAGCGCCACGGTCGCGAGCGACAGGACCAGGGTCCAGACAGGCGTCATCCGGATGAGCCGCCGATACAGGGACGCCATCAGCAATGTCAGCGAATAGCCGGTTGCCGTGAGGAGGAGGGTATGGACGAGGAACATCCAACCCATCGCATTGGCGAGGCCCGACAGCGAGCGCAGGAAGAAATAGCCGATCCAGCCGATCGACTGCAGGATCCAGAACGCACGGTTCTTGTCGTCGAAAAAGGGCCGGTCGAGTCCCATCCCACGGGCGATCGGTTCGGCCGGCGAGTGGATCTTGAGTGTGTCGTCCACGCGCCGTGGCGTGGCCGCTCGTCTGTCGAGGGTCGCGCTGTCCGTGGCCATGCCCGGGATATAGAGGCGAGCCGCGCTCATTGCGAGCGCAAGACAGATAATGAACGAATTTAACAGGAGTTAGTAACTCAAGCGTCTTTTCGACTGAGGAAATTTAAACCTCTTAACCCCGCTTCAACTCTCTTTGGATAAGCCGCTAGCCGGACGTGAAACGGCGGGCGGATGTACGAGGCTCCTGACAGATATAAGCGTTTGATTTCAGCCCGACTTCCCGGAGGGGAATCGGCAGGACTTGCTACGCGCGAGGCAGATTCGGAAAGCTCGCCGCTTCGCGACGTGCAGCTAATCTCGCGTGCGCAGCTCGCTCCCTTCTTCGCAATCGCCAACGTCGCCGCGGCGCTGATGATGGCTGCGAATCTCTGGAACGTGCTACCGGCGGAATGGCTGCTTCCCTGGGCAGGAGCGGTCGGCGCGGTGAACCTCGGCTTCATGCAGCTGGCCCGGACGCAGTCGATCACCTGCGTCGGGCGCTCGGGCCATCGCGTGCCTTACTGGCTGCTGGTCGGCGATATCGCCCTTCGTTCCTTCACTTTCCTCAGCGTGCCGCTCTATTTTTTCCCGACGCTCGATGCCGGGTCGCAGGTTATCGCAGCTTCCACCATGGCCGGTCTCGGTGTCGCGGGTCTCGGGCTGGTGGTCGTGCCGCAATGCGCGATGGCCTGGATGATCGCCTTCACGTGCGGGGTCGGCGGATCGCTGCTGATCGCGCGCCATACCCTGCCGTTCCAGCACATGCTGTCTATCCTGTTTACTCTGGGTGTTTCCATCACCGGGGTCATGACGGTTGCGCGCTGGGCGTTCCACCAGCTGAAGATGAACGCCGACGTCGGCAGCCAGAGCGAAAGCGCCAGCCTGCTGCTTCTCGAATATGAGCAGCGCGGCGTGGGCTGGTTGTGGGCGGTCGATGCCGACAATCGCGTGACCTACATCAGCTCGCGCATGAGCATGATGCTGGGCAAGCCCGCATCGCAGCTTCTCGGCCATTCGCTTCCCGCCTTGCTCGGAGGCCACGCCGAGCTCGGTCGCGTCCTCCTCGAAAAGCAGCCCTTCAACTCACTTGAGATGGAGCTCGGCACGCCGCGCGGGACGCGCTGGATCTCGATGGCCGGCGATCCGATCGTGGATACTGCGGGGCGGTTCGAGGGATTCCGTGGCGTCGGCTCCGACATCACCGAGATCCGCCAGACCCAGGAGCGACTGACCCATCTCGCCAATGTCGACGTCTTGTCGGGACTGCCCAACCGCGGCCGTGTGCGCCAGCTGCTCGGCGAAGCGCTTCGCGGCGCAACGACCGGCAATGTGCCCTGCGCGATCATGTTCCTCGACCTGGACGGCTTCAAGCCGGTTAACGATACGTTCGGTCATCCCAAGGGTGATGCCGTCCTTCGTGCCGTCGCCAAGCGCCTCGTCGACGAGGTTGCCAGCCACGGAACCGTCGGCCGCATGGGCGGTGACGAGTTCGCGATCGTGATCAACGACGCGCAGAGCCGCCGGAAGGTCGAAACCCTTGCCGAACGGATCATCGAATCGATCAAAGAGCCGTACATGATCGACCAGACCGAAATCCGGATCGGCGTGTCGATCGGTTGCGCCTTCGGTCCGATCGACGGGGCGACCGTCGACGACCTCATCCTGAAGGCCGACCTCGCGCTCTATCAGGCGAAGGATGCCGGCCGCGGCGTTGCCCGCTACTTCTCCTCCGAGCTTCAGTCGGAGCAGGAAGACCGCGTACGCCTGGAAGCAGACCTCCGCAGCGCGATCGCTTCCAAGCAATTTCATCTCGTCTACCAGCCGCTGATCAACGCCAAGACCCAAAGGCTTATCGGCTTCGAGGCGCTGATCCGCTGGAACCACCCGCAGCGGGGCTTCGTGCCGCCCAACGTCTTCATCCCGGTCGCCGAGGAAACCGGCCTCATGGCCGCGATCGGCGAATGGGTCATCGACGAGGCGTGCCGCGCCGCGGCAACCTGGCCGGACCCGATCTCGGTCGCCCTCAACATCAGCCCCAAGCAGATGATCCAGGCGGCGCTGCCCAATCTCGTCAGCGAGGCGCTCGCCCGTCACAAGCTTGCCGGCAACCGCATCGAGCTCGAAGTCACCGAAGGCGTCTTCCTCGGCGACAACGGCTCGACCCTCGACGTGCTGAAACGACTTCGCGCACTTGGCGTCGGGATCGCGCTCGATGATTTCGGCACCGGCTATTCCTCGATCGGCTACCTCAACAAGGCGATCTTCCATAAGCTGAAGATCGACGGCAGCTTCGTCCGCGAGGCCGGTTCGCGACCGGAAAATGTCGCGATCATCCAGTCGATCGTGCAGCTCGCGAAGAGCTTCCGCATGTCGGTGACTGCCGAGGGCGTGGAGACCGCCGAGGATTTCGAGCGCATGCGCGACCTCGGCTGCGACACGATCCAGGGCTATCTGTTCGGTAAGCCGCTCGCCTATGAGCGCGCCAATCAGATGGTGCAGGGCCTTGGCGCCAAGAGGATGGCGGGCTGACCTTAGGCGGCGGCCTGCGTCAGCAGGCGCCAGTTCATTCGCGGATAGCTGCCCAGTTGCTGGCCAAGGCTGCTGGTGATGAACGTCAGCCGCTCGATCGTCCGGCTGCGCATCAGGGGTCCCGCGTCGAGGTACCGGAATGGAGTTCCGTCCGCGAGGCGGAAGAAATGCTCCTTCGCTTCGTCGTCGTCACCGGTGACCAGGACGTCGCTCAGGCTTCCCTCGAATTGAGGATGGTCGAAGACTTCCCAAAAAACGTTCTTGAACGCTCCGACCACTCGGGCTTGAGGGAATCGGCGCTGCAGTTCCTCTGCTCCGCTCGAATCCCAGGGCGTCACGAAGTCGCTATAATCGCTGTTGAAGGGGTTGCTGATGTCGATCAGCAACTTGCCGCGGAGCGACGCGCAATAGCGCTCGAGCAGGTCGAGCAGGCCGTCGCGAATGAAGACGGCGGGCAGGATTGCCGGTGCGCGTACGGCGTCGGAATAACAGCCGGCCCTCAAGGTCGTCAGGCCGATCTGCTCGACGACCGCCGCGGCGCGATCCGAATCGCGTGAGCCGAGCACCACCTTGCGACCGGCGTGGGCGAACATTGCGGCGAGGCGCGAGCCCATTCGGCCGGTGCCCAGCACCCCGATCTCGGGGGCCCAGCCATCGGAAACAGTCATAATCCGTCCTTCTTGATCCGCCCGCGATCCAGGGCTTTCATCTGGGCTCTTGTATGGCGGGCCGCCAACGAAAGAGCCACGCCGGCCGATAAAGTGTACTTATGGTCACGGCGTCCAGGCGCCGGCCGCGCGCCTATTTGCGCAAGGGCAACGGACCAATGTCAGGCGCACGGGGCTTTGTCCCTATTTTACCTTGGCTTGCGTTCCTTATAGACTGGCTGGCAACGCCAATTCGGGGGACGTTTTCTGCGCGAACTTACGGCTCTGCAGGGGCTATTCAAATATCAAAGCGGCCGGGTCATCGCGCTTGGGCGGGTGATGCTCGCAATCCTGTTCCTGCTGGCGCTCTTCCTCGATCGGACCGAGCCCGTCCGGGCCATCCTTGGGACCTATCTCCTTCTCTCCCTCTATGCTGCCGGCGCGATCGGCATAGCTGCCGCCACCTGGCGCAACTGGTGGCTTGATGCTCGTCTGGCTGTGCCGATGCACGCGATCGACATGGCGGTCTTTACGGCGATCGTCTTCTCGACAAATGGATCGACCAGCCCCTTCTTCCTTTTCTTCGTCCTTCCGCTGCTGTCGGCCGCCATCCGCTGGGGATGGCGCGAGACGGCCTTCACCGCGACGTCCCTGGTCGTGCTGTACATGGGCGCGGGCCTTCTCCTCTCCCGGACGCAAGGCTTTGAGCTCGAGCGGTTCGTCATCCGCAGCGGCCACCTCGTCATCCTGTCGCTGCTCTTGATCTGGTTCGGCATTCACCAGCGCTCCACGCTCTTTTTCCGGCAGGAGGACTTCGATTCTCCGATGGGGGAAGGGGAGAACGCGCTGGCCCGCGCACTGGGCTTCGCAATCGACGTTGCTGGCGCGGAAGGCGGTGCGCTGACGGTCGCGCCTACCGGTGAGGATCCTTTGGATGGGCTGCAACTCAGCCGGGGTGGGCAGCGGACATTCAGCCTCGACCGACCGATCGTCCGCTCGCCAGGCTATTCGTCGTTTCTCTACGACGCGGTGCGCGATCGGGCCGTCACTCGCTTGCCCGAAGGCCGTTTTCACTTCGCCGCGGCCGCCGATTGGCTCGAGATAGGCAGCGCATTGCCGGCAGCTGCGCGACAGGGCCTGGCGACCCAGGTCCGCACCGGGACACAACAGGGCTGGCTCCTGCTCTGGGGAATTTCGGATCTCTCCACCGACTTCATCGAATTCGGGCGGGAGCTGGGCCGCGCGGCCAGCGCAATTCTCGACCGCAACGCACTGCTCCAGGCGATCGAGACCGGAGCGGCCGCCAGGACGCGACTGTCGCTGGCTCGGGACGTACACGACAGCATCGTCCAGTTCCTGGCCGGCGCCGCCTTTCGCGTGGAAGCCATCAAGCGCGGCGCCAAGTCCGGCTCCGTGCTCCAGGCCGAGCTCGATGAATTGAAGCGCTTGCTCGTGGAGGAGCAGGGCGAGATCAGGAGCTTCCTCCTTGCGCTTCGGCGTGATCGTGAGCTCGATATTGCGGAGGCGGTTGCCGAGCTGCGCGCGCTTGCCGAGCGTCTAAGCCAGCAATGGTCGGTCGATTGCAACGTCAATACCGACGGAGGGAAGGGTGCGATTCCCATCCGCCTGCAGCTCGATCTTCAGCAAATGCTTCGAGAGGCCGTCGCCAACGCGGTACGGCATGGCGGCGCCAAGCGGGTCGACGTCGAACTCGCCGTCGCCGACGATCGGCTGAAGCTAAGGGTCGCCGACGACGGGTCCGGATTTCCGGCGGACGACGACAAGCCGCCCGCCGAGCCATGGTCCCTCAAGGAGCGCGTCGAGCGCGCCCATGGGTCGCTTGAGTTGGTTTCCGGGCCGGGTTCGACCAATATCCTGATCAGCCTACCTCTTGCTGGAGCTGCCGCGTGACCAGTGTATTGCTAGTAGACGACCATCCGATGATTGCGGCCGCGCTCGGCATGCTGCTCCGCGAAACCCAATATGAGCTGCTCGGACGCGCCCGCACGGCCGCCGAGGCGACCAAGCAGATCGCTAGTGTGAAGCCGGATCTTGTCCTGCTCGACGTTCATTTGCCCGACGCTTCGGGCCTCGACGTCCTTCGCCGCATGACGCGGACACGATCTCGGCCGAAGGTGATCCTCCTGACCGCGGGCATGGAGGACGCGCAGCTTCTGACGGCGACCGACCTGGAGCCCGAAGGAATGGTCCTGAAGACGTCCGATCCCAGCTTGCTGACCGAGTGCATGGATGCCGTCGTCGCCGGCAAGAGATGGATCGATCCCGAGATCGCCGAGCGCACCCGGCAGGCCGAGGCGCGCGCCGCTTCCGCGCCGCCGCTCACCCGGCGCGAACGCGAGCTCATCGAACTGGTCCGCCAGGGTCTCCGCAATCGCGACATTGCCGCCGAGCTCGGCGTCACGGAGGGGACGGTAAAGGTGTATCTCCATGCGATCTTCGACAAGCTTCAGGTCGAGAATCGCACCGAGCTCGCGCTCCGCGCCGGAGAGCTGGTGAGCCGCTAGATCTGCAGCTGGCTTCCGAGCTCGACCACCCTGTTGGTCGGAAGCTTGAAGAATTCCATCGCGCTCTCGGAGCTCTTCAACATCCACGCGAACAGTTTCTCGCGCCAGATCGCCATGCCTGCGCGCCGCTTCGACGCGATCAGTTTTTGCCGCCCGAGGAAGAAGCTGGTGCTCATCATGTTGAACGACTCCCCGCAGGTATCAATGCGGGCGAGATCCCGTGGTATGTCGACCTCCTCCATGAAGCCGTAGTGGAGCACGACGCGGTAGAAGCCGTGGCCCGCGTCGTGGACCTCCAGCCGCTTCTCCGCGGGAACGTGCGGCACCTCCTCGACCTTGACGTTCAGCACCAGCACCCGGCTGTGCAGCACCTGATTATGCTTGAGGTTGTGCAGGAGCGCGGCGGGGACGGTGTCGGCCGATGTCGAAAGGAACACAGAGGTTCCGCGGACCCGGTGAACCGAAGCGGTGGTCGATTTGATGAACACCGATAGCGGCAATGCGGATTCGGCGAGCCGGTCGCGCATCAGCTGACGGCCCCTCGCCCAGGTCGTGAGCACGGTGAAGCTGACGGCGGCGATCAGCAGCGGGAACCAGCCTCCGTCCGGAATTTTGGTGATGTTCGAAGCGAAATAGGCCCCGTCGACGAGCAGGAAGATCGCGGTCGCGCCGACCGCCAGCACCCGGTTCCACTTCCACACGTAAATCATCAGGACTCCGAGCATCACTGACGTGATCAGCATCGTTCCGGTCACCGCGATCCCATAAGCGGATGCGAGCTTGCCGGACTCGCGGAAGCCTAGAATCAGGATGGCGACCATCACCAGCAGGCCCCAATTGACTAGCGGGATGTAAATCTGTCCCCGGGCTTTTTCGCTCGTGTGCTCGGTCCTGAGGCGCGGGAGGAATCCGAGCTGCACCGCCTGGTGAGTGACGGAGAAGGCACCTGAGATCACCGCCTGGCTGGCAATGATGGTGGCGACCGTCGCCAATGCCACCAGCGGCAGGCGCGCCCACTCTGGCGCCAGCAGGAAGAACGGGTTGGTCGCGGCTTCAGGATGCTCGAGCAGGAGCGAGCCCTGGCCCATGTAATTCAGCACGAGGCAGGGATAGACCAACGTCAACCAGGAGAGGTTGATCGCCTTGCGGCCGAAATGCCCCATGTCCGCGTACAGCGCCTCGGCGCCCGTGACCGCCAGAAAGACGGACCCAAGCGCAAGGAAGGCGAGCCTGGGATTGTAGGCAAAGAAGCGAACGGCCCAGGCGGGGTTGAGGATTCCAACGATCTCGGGATGGACAAGGATGTTGGTCACCCCCAGAAAAGCCAGCGCTCCGAAATAGACGAGCATGATCGGCCCGAAGAAGTTTCCGACCTGGGCCGTGCCTCGCGACTGGATGACGAACAGGCCGACGAGGATTCCGATGGCGATCGGTACGACAGCTGGCTCCAGCCCCGACTGGACGACGGTCAGGCCCTCTACCGCGGAAAGTACCGAGATCGCCGGGGTGATCATTGCATCGCCGTAGAAGAGGCAGGTCGCGAGTACGCCCAGCATGACCAGCGTCGGCGTCCACTTCTTCCTGCCTTCGAGGTTGCGCGCGATCAGTGACAGGAGAGCGAACGAGCCGCCCTCGCCGCGATTGTCGGCGCGCATCGCGACGCCGACATATTTGAACGTGACGATCGACATCAACGTCCAGAAGATCAGGCTGAGAACACCGAAGATGTGGAGGTGATCGACCGCAAGCGGGTGGGGGCCGAGGAAGCTCTCCTTCATTGTGTAGAGCGGCGATGTACCTATGTCGCCGTATACGATCCCGATCGCTCCGAGCATGAGCTTCGGCAGCCCTTCTCCCGGACCGTGATCGGCCGCTGCCTCGACGGGCAGCAGATTGTCGGCGCTGATGTCATTCATGCCGCTCGATGTGCGGCCGGCGGTCATAAAGATTCCATGTGGATTGAATGACAAAGGGGTAAGGTTCAGCCGACACTACTCGACGGGGCTTCGGATGAGGCTCATTTGGCCGGCGATGATGGACGTTCGGCATCGTCACCTATCCGTGACCAGGCGGATTCAGGCCTATGCGGGCGCGATCGCGATGGTCGCGGTCTCGACTCTCGCCGGTCTGTGGATTGCGCCCCGCTGGGGGACGGCGCCGGTGGACATGGTCTATCTGCCGTCGGTGCTCGCAGCGGGCGCTTTATGGGGGCTGGGGCCCGCCCTTGTCTCGGGAATCGCCGCGGCCCTCGCTTACAATTTCTTCTTCACCGTACCGGTCCACACCTTTCGAATGGACCGCGCGGCCGATGTGGTCACAGTTGTCGTCCTGCTGCTGGTTGCACTGGTCACAAGCAAGCTCGCAGCCGCAATTCGGTCGCAAGCGCAGATTGCCGCCGCCCATGCGGCCCGAAACGCGACCATCGCGGGCTTTGCGAGGCGGCTCCTGTCATCCAGCGGTCAAGCGGACATCTCACAAACGGCTTGTGCCGAGCTCCACTACCTCTTCGACTGTAACGCGATCCTGGTCGCCGGCCTGCCGCAACCGCGCGTCCTCGCGGCTGCTCCGGAAGGGAATCGGCTCACACCCAGTGACGTCGCTGCGGCGGCGCTGACGCTGGAGAAGGGTGATCCGGCCGGTCGCGGCACCGCGCGCCTGCAGCCCGCCGAATGGGTATTCCATCCAGTCCGCTCGGGCGACACCATCATCGCCGCCGCCGGGCTTGCGCGTGACGACGGGATGCCGCCGCTCGACGAGGCGCAGCTTCCGCTTTTCGTCAACCTTCTCGACCAGCTCGCGCTTGCACTCGAGCGCGAACGATTGGCCGAGGAAACGCGCAATTTCGCTTCCACGCGCGATCGCGACCGCCTTCGGACCGCGCTCCTCGCGACGATCGGGCAAGAGCTTCGCCCGCGGCTTGAAGCGATCGGGGCGGCCGCACGCGCGCTTCGGCGCGATCCGCACAACGATCGTGACACGGTTTCCGCGCTCGCCTCGGAAGCAATGAAGATCGACCGCTATGTCGCAAATCTCGTCGAACTCGGTCCGGAAGGGGACCAGCGTCCTGTCGAAGCTGAGGGCGTCAGCATCGACCTGTTCAACCGTGCCGTCTCGCGCGACGGGCGGCAGGTTCATCTGACTCCCAAGGAATATGCGGTGCTGGCCGAACTGACGAAGCATCGCGGCCGGTTGCTCACGCATTCGCAATTGCTTCGCGCCGTCTGGGGCCCTGCACAGGAAAATCAGATCGATTATCTGCGGGTCGCTATCAGTGCCCTCAGGCAGAAGCTTGAGTTGGAACCTTCCCGGCCACGTCTGATCGTGAACGAGCCTGGAGTCGGCTATCGTCTGACTTCCAGCTGACCCTATTCTCGGCTTACCTCAGCCTTTCTTGCGTGCCTTCGCCTTCTTTCCCGGACGTTTCTGAGACCCGATCTTGATCATCCGCTTGCCCGCCTCGTGGCCGTTCGCTCCGTAGAGAGCAAGGAATGCGTCCGCCGCCGTGCTCGCAGCCTTCAGGATATCGGCAGGATCCGTCTGCTTGGTTATGCCGAGCAGGCGCTTGTCGAGCAGATCCCATTCGTTGAGACCCTTCCAGTGCATGGTCGCGAGCCAGGGATCGGCACGCTTGAGCAAACCTTCGTCCATCATCAGTTCCAGGCGAATCGTCAGCCGCTCCCAGGCGGGCTTCAGGGTCGATTCCCAGAAGTCTCCGGGCATCGTCGAATCCTCCGGCTGATTGGCCAGCATGCGCATGTTTGCAATCGGCGTCGGCGACAGCAGGCGCGTCAGATACGCAATACCGAGCTTGGTCAGGCCTTCCCGCAGGTCTTTCCCCGACAGGAATTCCTGCATGAACCGTTCTGATTGCTCGGGAATGTCGTGGTCGACGACCGCCCGGAACAGCTCGTCCTTGGATTTGAAATAGCCGTACAAGGTCGCCTTTGAGCCCCCGAGCCGGTCGGAAATCATCGACATCGATGTCCGGTCGAAGCCGTATTCCTCGAACAATTGCTGGGCGACCTTCACAATCTCCTGCCGCTTTTCGTCGGTCCTCACTCGCACCACAGGCGCTAACTCCTTGTTTTTCTAAACTGTACATTACAGTTCATTTTTGGATTGACAAGAGCGCGAATCGAAACTAAACCGTCCCGTACAGTACAGATATGTATCGCGCCTGTTTGAACGAGGCGCCGCAGAAAAAGGGACGATCGCAATGACACGCTTACGGGCGACGCGGCTTGGCCGCGCGGGCATCCTGTTGCCTTTGCTCATGACCACCGCCTGCGGGGTGCCGAACCTCGGCCCCAAGCCGATTCCGCGCGCCGCAAGCGATTATGCGTCCGCTCGGTCGCTGAGCGGCACCGCTTCCGCCTGGCCCGCTGACGGCTGGTGGAAGACCTATGGCGACGCGCAGCTCGACAGGCTGATGTCGGAAGCCCTTGCGAGCTCGCCCGACCTGCAGGCCGCCGCGGCGCGCATGCGCACTGCGCAAGGCTTCGCCCAGCGCGCAGGCTCGGCCCTGCAGCCGTCACTCGACGCCTTCGCGCAGCCCGAGCTCGCCAAGCAGAGCCAGAACCAGAGCGTGCCGTCGGCTGTCATCCCGAACGGCTGGAACAGCCAGGGCTCGGTCGGGCTAAGCCTCTCTCTCGACCTCGACCTGTGGGGAAAGAACCGCGCCGCCTCCCGCGCCGCAAATGCCGACGCCGATGCGGCCGAGTATGAAGCCAATGAGGCCCGCCTCGCGCTGACCACCGGCGTCGCATCCACCTACGCTGATCTGGCCACTCTCTATGCGCAGCTGGACAGCCTTGAGTCGGCGCTCGATATCCGCAGCGAGACGGCCAAGCTCGTCCGCATGCGCGTCGACAATGGCCTCGACACGCTCGCCGAGCAGAAACAGGCCGACGCTCGCGTCTCGCAGGCGCGCGCCGACATCGAGGCGACTGACGAAGCGATCGCGCTGACCAAGAACGCGCTCGCGGCGCTGGTCGGAGCAGGCCCCGACCGAGGCCTCGCCATCCAGCGGCCCAACGTCACGTCACTCCGCGCGCAGAGCCTCCCGGCAAACGCGTCGATCGACCTTATCGGCCGCCGCCCCGACATCGCCGCCGCCCGCGCGCGGGTGGAGGCCGGCAGCCAGCGGATCAAGGAAGCGAAGGCCGCTTTCTATCCCAACATCAACCTGACCGCCCTCATTGGCCTGCAGTCCTTCGGGCTCGGCAGCCTGTTCCAGGGGGGCTCCAGCTTTGGAAGCGTCGCTCCCGCGATCAGCCTCCCCCTCTTCCACGGGGGCGCGCTTCAGGGCCAGTACCGCGGTCGCCGCGGTCAATATGACGAGGCCGTCGCCCTCTACGATGCCGTCGTCGTCAAGGCGCTGCGCGAAACCGCCGACAGCGTGACGAGCCAGAAGAAGCTCGTCTCGCGCCTCGCGGAATCGCGTCGCGCGCTGGCCGATTTCGAGGAAGCAAACCGCCTCGCCCGACAACGCTACGAGCATGGCCTCGCGACCTATCTCGACGTGCTTTCAGCCGAGGAGGGCGTCGTCGGCGCCAGGCTGCAGGTCGCCGAGCTCGAGGCCCGCGCCTTCACTCTCGACGTGCAGCTGATCCGCTCGCTCGGCGGCGGATTCACGGCGGCTGCCTGACCCCGAACATTCGAAAATAGGAGGAATCAGTGGCTGAACGAGATCCCAAGGAACTGCAGGAGAGCGAGTACCGAGAAATTTCGGTGCCCGATGCCGAACAAGCTGCCGCCAGTCTGCGCAAGAAGCGCCGCTGGAAGATCCTCGCCGCGCTTGCGGCAGGCCAGCTGCTGATCGGCGGCGCGGCTTATGCATTCATCGATCGCGACCATGTGTCGACCGACAATGCCTATGTGAGCGCGGACTCCGCCCAGGTGACCCCGCTCGTCTCGGCGGCCGTCGTCGACGTCCCCGTCGCCAACACGCAGGTCGTTCGCAAGGGCGACGTGCTGCTTCAGCTCGACGATAGCGACGCGAAGCTCGCCGTCGCCAAGGCCGAGGCCGATTATTTCAAGGCTCGGCGCCAGTTCGTGCAGACGGCCGCCAACAGCGGTTCGCTCGCGGCCCAGGTCAACGCACGTTCCGCCGACATCGGCCAGGCCCAAGCGCAGCTGGCGTCGGCCGAGGCCGGCTTCGGCAAGGCCCGCATCGACCTCGTGCGGCGCCAGGAGCTGGCGTCGTCCGGCGCCGTCTCCGGCGAAGAGCTGACGTCCGCGAAAAACGCCTTTTCGACCGCCCAGGCGAACCTCGCACTTGCCCGCGCGGCGATTGCACAGGCGTCCGCAACGCGCGGCGCTGCGCGCGAAACCTACGCGGCCAACCAGGCGCTGATCGCCGGCTCGACGATCGATACCAGCCCGGAGGTCGCGGCGGCGAAGGCCAAGCTCGACCAGGCGCTGCTCGATCTGCAGCGGACGGTCATCCGCGCGCCGATCGACGGCGTCGTCACTAACCGCCAGGTGCAGGTCGGCCAGCGGATCG
>Ga0068864_100003690_pt1 | contig 12646 bp, 9 predicted proteins | sample KBSSwiS72_FD_66586 | JGI IMG/M metagenome (GOLD analysis project Ga0068864, IMG submission 66586) | Switchgrass rhizosphere microbial communities from Kellogg Biological Station, Michigan, USA - KBS Switchgrass S7-2 | ecosystem: Host-associated > Plants > Roots > Rhizosphere > Soil ...
CTCGGCCGCCGACGTCTCGAACTTCGGCTGCGTGCGAAAGTAGACGAGCTTCGGATCGACGGCCTGCCCTGCGAGCAGCTTCTGCATGACGTCGGGTGCCGCAGTCCGAATGCCCGGGTTCTGCACGTAGACGATCTCGCCCTTGCTAGTTTGGATCGTGTAGCGCGTATCGAGCTCGGTGAAGCCGTCGGGCTGAATCACCTGCCAATCGGCTCCGCCGGCAGTCACGGTGCCATTCAACATCGGACCGCTGACCATCCCGCCCTCGATCGGCACGATGCGCCGCCGCCCGTGCTTGACCTGTCCGACTTCGACGGGACCGCCGACGCGCGCGCGCAGCTCGAACGCGAATACGAGACGCGGCGGCGTCGGCTCGGTCGATGAGGAGGTCGCCTGCGCGGACGCCGTCGACGAGATACCCATGAACCCTGCGAGCGCGCACAGGATGGCGACAACGCTCCGGACGGATATTCGGCTCATCGGTCGCGATAGTAACGCCACAACGACAACGCCGAAACGGGGACGAGCTCGCGGCCTCGCGGCAGCCCGCTAATTACCGAGCCCCTACTGCGGCAACGCAAACACATACAGCGCGTGACCGCGGTTCGGCGGCTGTATCTCCGGCGTGATGATCGACGGCACGCCGCGCGGGCTGCCGCCGCCGAGCCCCGTGCCGACCGCGACGTACTGGCGGCCGTCGACCTCGAACGTTACGGGGAAGCCCTGCACCGAGGTCGCGAGCCGCGTCTCCCAGAGCACCTTGCCGGTGCGCACGTCGACCGCCTTGAAGCTTCGGTCCAGGTCGCCGACGAACGCGACGCCGCCGCCCGTCGAGAGCACGCCCGTCAAGAACGACGCGCGCTGCGTGAGCGCCCAGGTTTCCTTGAACGTGTCGACGTCGAACGCGCCGAGCTTGCCGACCATGCCGTTCGTGCCCGGCATCGTGTAAAAGCGGCGATCTGCGCCGCCGCCGCTGCCGCCGCCCGCCTTCTGCTCGATCGGCTGCGCGCGCAGCGACATGCAGCTCTGCGACAACGGGATGATCACTTGGCGCGATGGCCTGTGAAAGCTCATCGGGTGCCAATTCTTGCCACCCGCGGTGCTCGGGCACGCGTCGACCCACTCGCCGACTTTCGCGTCGATGACGTCCTGGCGATAGCGCGGCGTGCCCTTTTCGCGGTCGAAGCTCGCCCAAACGTTCTGGAACACGGTCTCGACGTGGTCCAGGTACGCGCCCGACTTCCGGTCGTGCTTCCAGAGCACTCCGTCCTTGCCGACCGACAGTACCCACTTGTCGCGGCCGGGCCCGTCGATCAGCACGCGCTCGAACACGACGTCGAGATCGAATGCCTCGCCGGGCGCATGCGAGAAGTACCACTGAAGCTTGCCGGTCGACGCGTCGAGCGCGAGCGTCGAGCTCGAGTAGAGCGCGACGTCCGTCCCCTTCATTCCGCGGCTCGCGGGCATCCACGGCTTCGACTGCGTCGTGCCCCAGTACGTGATGTTGAGATCGGGGTCGTAGCTGCCCGTGATCCAACTCTCCGCGCCCGCGCGATAAAGGTCCGGCAGATCGCCCCACGAGTCGCCGCCGGGCTCACCGGTAAGCGCGACGGTGCGAAAGCGCCACTTCTGCGCGCCGGTGTCGGGGTCGTACGCGCTGATGAAGCACTTGTTGTTCTCGTAGACCGTGCAAGTGCCCATGCCCTGGATCAGCAAACCGTTCGCGACGAGCGGTCCGCTGTTGGTCGCGTAGACGTCCGGCATCTTCACGTCCCAGATCGTCTCGCCATTGCGCGCGTCGAGCGCGACGAGATGCGCCTCCTGCGGCCGCACGGCCCATTCGGTCTTGCTCTGGAAGATCAGCTTGTTGCCGTAGAGCGCGATGCCGCGCGGCGCGATCTCCGCGCCGAGGTGGTGCTCCCAGATCAAGTTACCGGTGCGTCCGTCGAGCGCCTGGATGACGCCGCCCGTGTTCGCGAGGTACATCGTGCCGTTGTAGACGATCGGCGCCGGCTGGTTCGTGCCGCCCTCGTGCATGGGCCAGATCCATGCGAGCTGGAGCAGCTTCGCGTTGTCCGCGTTCACCTGCGCGAGGGGGCTGTAGCTCGTCGCGCTGTAATCGTGGCGCAGCATGAGCCAGTCTTTGTCCGACGGGCTGCGCAATGTCGCATCGGTGACCGGCACGAAATTCTTGACCGTGCCGTGGACGGTGACGCCCGTCGGCTCGGCGGGCTTCGTCGCCGCAGATGCTCCGCCCGGCGGTGCGCCACCCGGCGAAGACGCCGGCATCGGGATCCCGATCACCGGGTTGAGACCGGCGCCTAGGAGCGCCGGCGTCGCGGCGGTGAGCAGCTGCGCGCTCGGCTTGCCGCCATTCGACTGCAACACGTAAGCGATCACGCCGAGGTACTCGGCTTCCGCGAGCGCGCCGGGACGATCGGGCGGCATCGTCGCCCGCACCTGCGCGAGCAGATCCGCGGCGGTCTTGTCGCCCCACTTCGCGACGAACTCGGGGCCGGCGAGCAAAGCGCTCGGCAGTTGGCGAAGCGTCGGCCCGTGGCACTGCGCGCAGTACGTCTCGAACGTCGTGCGCCCGGCGGACGCCTGCTCAGCCGTAAACGCAAACGCCGATCCCGCGGCGCACGCGAACGCGGAGATCGCCAAAGCCCGCACGGTGTAACTCACGAAGCGTCTCCGCCCGGAAGTGAGAGACGGCGAGCCTGCAATCATGGAGGCGTTCATCGAGCTGTCACCTCGCTGGCAAGCCACCCGAACAGCGTTGCGTGATCGGGCGGCACGCCCTTCTCGGAATAGATCTGCAAATAAAGCCGCCCGGTCCGGAGCGCCTCGACTTGCTCCGCGCTCAAGCGAACGTCGCCCGACACGGTCCCGCTCGTCCCGCCCGTCACTCGAAGCTCGCCAATCGCCGCTCCGCCGCCGGGGCCACGCGCGCCCTTCGCCACGCCAACATGCAGCTTCGCCGCCGTCGCCTTCGCCGGCAGGCCCTCGAACGAGCCCGTGACGGAGAGCTTCGACCCGGAGAGGGACGCGGTGACTTTGCCCTCGCCTGCAACGTCGTTCCGCTCGGCGCCGCCGATCGGCACCCAGCCGAGCGCAGCCGTGAATGTCCCGTCCGCCGCCGCAATCGCGCCGGAGGCCGTAATGGCGGTCAGCATAGTGAGCGCGATCATCGCGACACGTCGTCCGCTCATGTCCACCCCTACTTCCCCATGCTCGCCGGAATGCGAGCGCCCGGAGTATAAGGCGACTCGCGGTCGGACCATCGGGTGACCCGCGTACCCGCTCGTCCGACCCAATGTCCCTATCAACCTCGGGCGCGAGGGCGCTTATGATGTCGCGGCTCGCGCTTTCGACGAACAAGCTCGCAGGGGGATCTCCATGAACGCTCGTCGCATCGTGTTACCCGTTCTTCTCGCGCTCGCAGTGTTCGCCGCCCGGGCCCAGGAGCCGAAATGGATCGGCAGCTGGGGCGCCTCGCCGCTGCCGCCGAGCCCTGGCGCCGGTCCGTTTCCCGCAACCCCGAGCTTCAACGACCAGACGGTCCGCCAGATCGTGCGGCTCAGCGTCGGCGGCTCGCGCGTACGACTGCGACTCACGAACGAGTACGGCGCGAAGGCGATCACGATCGGCGCAGTGCACGTCGCGCTGGCCGACGGCGCCGACAAGCTCAAGGCGGGCACCGAGAAGGCCGTGACGTTCGACGGCCGCGGGTCGGCGACGATTCCGGCCGGCTCTCCGCTCGTGAGCGACCCGATCGACCTCAATGTGCCGGATCTCGCGACGCTGTCGGTGAGCCTGTACCTCAAAGGTGAAGCCGGCGCGTGCACGTGCCATGCGACGGGCATGCAAGACGCGTACGTCGCGCGCGGTGATCACACGCAGGGCACGTTCACCCCCGAGCAAACGGTGCAGATGCGTGCGTACTTGTCGGGCGTCGAGGTGCTCGCACCGAACGCGCAAGCGATCGTCGTTCTCGGCGACTCGATCAGCGACGGGGTCGGCTCGACGCCAGGCGCGAATCGCCGCTGGCCCGATCTCTTCGCCGAGCGGCTCAACGCGCGCAAGTCGGGCCCGCGCTTCGGCGTCGTGAATCATGGAATCAGCGGCAACCAGGTGCTCGCCGACGGCGCGGGCCAGAGCGCGCTCGCACGCTTCGATCGTGACGTGTTGTCGGTGCCGGGCGCGACCTACGTAATCGTGTTCGAAGGCGTGAACGACCTCGGGCTCGGTTACGGCAAGCTCGAGGGGCCACTCGCCTCGATCATGCCGCCGCCCGCGATCAAGCCGACGCGCGACGCGATGGTCGCTGGCTACCGGCAGATCATTGCGCGCGCGCACGCGAAGGGGCTCAAGATCTACGGCGCGACGATAGCGCCGTACGAGGGCGCCGCGTATTACTCGAGCGACGGCAACGCCGTGCGGCAGCAGATCAACGACTGGATCCGCACGAGCAAGGAGTTCGACGGCGTGCTCGACTTCGACACCGCGTTCCGCGATCCCGCGAAGCCGACGCAGATGAAGGACGCGTTCCAGGCAGGCGATCACCTGCACGGCAGCGACGCGGGCTATCGCGCCGTCGCGGACTCGATCGACCTCGCGCTGTTCCGCTAGCGCGCCGCGATCATCCAACACGCGGCGACGAAGCGCACCGCGTCGCCGTCGACGTACGGATCGAACGCAGGCAGCACGGCGTCGGTGATCCGCGCGCGAGTCTGCACGTCAGCGGCCCGCAACGCTCGGCCGATAGGGCCGATGCGAGTCACGTAGCCGATGAGATCGCTCTTCGCGAACGTGCAGACGACGTCGAGCGCGCGAAGGTCGATGTCGGCCCAACCGCTCCGCTCCAGGATGCCGCGCACGCGGCGTGAATCGGCGAACGCGAACTGCCCCGGCGCATCGGTGCGCCGCGGCGGTATGTCGGGCAGAAACGGCGCGGCCGCGCGCTCCGCCGCCGTCATGAACGGATTCTCGTCCGGGCCGCGCCACGCGATGAGCGCGAGGTCGCCGCCGCGGCGCACTGCGGTGCGCAGATTGGCAAAGGCACGCACAGGATCCGCGAAGAACATCACGCCGAAGCGCGAGACGATCGTGTCGAAGGATCCCGGCTCGAACGCGTGCGTCTCTGCGTCGGCGCGGACAAAAACTGCAGGGAGTCGCTCGCGCTCGGCGCGCGCGGCTGCGAGCGCGAGCATCGGCTCGGAGATGTCGATGCCGACGGTGCGACCGCCGGCGCCGAGCGCGCGCGCGATCGCGAGCGTCGTAGCGCCGGTGCCGCAGCCGACGTCGAGCACGTTGCGCGCGCCGCGCTCGCGAACCGTCTCGAGCAACAGATTTTCGAACGGACTGAATAGCCGGTCGAGCGGCTCCTGAGCCTCGACCCAAGTGGCCCCTGCCGCACCGTTCCAGAGCGCGGCCTGGTCTTCTTCTGCCTTCTGCGTCGCGGTCATGTCTCTTCCCTCCGGGTTGCGTTCCAAGTCTCGATGACGCACTCTGCCACTTCAAGTCGACTTGAAGTCAAGGCATGAGAGACCTGGACATCGGCGAGGTCGCGCAGCGAGCCGGCGTGCCCGCGTCGACGCTGCGCTACTACGAGGAAAAGGGGCTGATCGCGTCGACCGGGCGCCGCGGCTTGCGCCGCCTGTTCGGCGTCGGAGTCGTCGAGCGGCTCGCGCTGATCGCGCTCGGACGCGCGGCGGGCTTCTCGCTCGACGAGATCGCGCAAATGTTCGCGTCCGACGGTAAGCCGCGGATCGACCGGCAGATGCTCGCGGCCAAGGCCGACGAGATCGACAAGAAGGTCCGCGAGCTCACGGCCATGCGCGACGGGCTCCGGCATGCCGTTGCATGCAAGGCGCCGAGCCACATGGAATGCCCGACGTTCCGGCGACTCTTGAGCGCCGCGTCGCAGGGCGCCCTGATCAAGAGGCGAGCTCGCCGCGCGCGCTATTGAGACGGCGGCGGCGGCTGGCGCGCGCCGCCCTGGAAATCCTTCTGGAGCAAATGCGTGAGCGTGTGCACGTAACGCAGCTTGCCGTTCTCGATCCGGAACAGGTGCGTGTCGGCCGAGCCGGTGCCGCCGTTCGGGCCGCCGGCGCCGAACGTGCAGAACACGACGATCGACCCGGTAACCTCGTCGACGACGAAGCGCCGGTTTGCGATGTTCACGCCGCTCGGCACACCGACCTCGCAGCTGTCGGTCGGCGTGCCTTTGCCCGTGTACGCGCCGCCCTCGGTGCGCTGACACGGGAAGCCCCACGGCACGAGATCGATCTTGCCCTCGAGGAACGCATCGAGGTACGCGTTCGCGGCGCCGACCAGCGTGTCGCGCGTATCGCGCTTCGCGGCTGGGATCGGATCCCAGTTCTCCATCGACGAATACTTCAAATACGCGTCCGCGTTGAAGAGCCAATAGCCGGTCGTCGTCCAGAGGATCTCGATCTCGGCGATCTTGTCGTGATTCACGCGCAGCCGCGTGCCGAGCACGTACGGGTTGTCCTTGTCGGCGACGATCGACTCCGTGAAGGCCTGACACGTCGAGGTATCGAGCAAGCTTCGATGATGGTCGATCTTCATCGCCTTGTGGATCAGCCCCATGTCCATCGCGACGGGGACCGCGTTCTCGTAGTAGCCGAGACCCTTCGCGAGCGGCAGGCCCGACGTGTCGCCCTTCGCTTGCGCGTCGAGATACAAATTGACCGCACGCTGCAGCCCGCCGCGTGAACACGAGATGTCTGCGGCAAAGCCGGTCGCGGGGGCGGCCAACACGGCCGCTAGCATGATCCACCCAAGCTTGTGAGCTCTCATCGTTCCTACCCCCTTCATGCCTCGCAAGAATTCTAGACGAGCGCGAGCTCGGTTCGCAGGCCGTGTAGAGTAAGGCACGGGACGGCCGTCCGTCCGGGGGAAAATCGATGCGGATGATTCTGGCGCTCGCCTCGCTGGCCGCGGCAATCGGCGGGCTTGCTCCTCATGCGGGCGCCGCCCAGCACGCGTCTGCGCTCGCGCCTGCGTTCTCGGCGAAAGAGCTCACCGCCTCGCCCACCGACAGCTGGATCACGAACGGCGGCAACGTCTACAACCAGCGCTATTCGCCGCTCACGCGGATCAACCGTGACAACGTCGCGCAGCTCAAGCCGCAGTGGCGCACGCACCTGAACGGGTCCGGGACCGAGAGCAAGTATTCGGGACAAGCGCAGCCGCTCGTCTACGACGGGGTGATCTACGTGGCGACCGGCGCGAACGACGTGTTCGCGCTAGACGTCGATACCGGCAAGATCCTCTGGACCTACCAAGCCCATCTCGACGCGGGCATCACGGTCGTCTGCTGCGGCTGGATGAGCCGAGGCGTCGCTCTTGGCGACGGCAAGGTCTACGCGGGCCAGCTCGACGGCAAGCTCGTCGCGCTCGACCAACGCACCGGCGCGGTCGTCTGGTCCGTGCAGGCGGAGACGAACGCGAACGGCTTCAGCATCACGACGGCGCCGCTCTACTACGACGGCCTCGTGATCACGGGCTTCGCGGGCGGCGACCGCGGCAGCCGCGGCCGCGTGAAAGCGTTCGACGCGCGCACCGGCAAGCCCGTTTGGACGTTCTACACGATCCCCGGTCCCGGCGAGCTCGGGCACGACACTTGGCCTGCGGACAACGACACGTGGGAGTACGGTGGCGCCGCCGTCTGGCAGACGCCCGCCGTCGACCCGAGCCTGGGCCTCGTCTATTTCTCGACCGGCAATCCCGGTCCGGACCTGAATGGCTCCGTGCGCCGCGGCGACAACCTGTTCAGCGTCTCGATGCTCGCGATCGACGCGAAGACCGGGAAGTACCGCTGGCATTTCCAGCAAGTGCATCACGATCTCTGGGACTACGACTCCCCAAATCCCGTGATCCTGTTCGACGCGGTCTACGACGGCAAGGCGCGCAAGGGAATCGCCGAGGTCGGCAAGACGGGATTCGTCTACATCCTCGATCGCGAGACCGGCAAGCCGCTCGTCGGCATCGAGGAGCGCGCGGTGCCGCAGGAGCCGCGCCAAGCGACGGCCGCGACACAACCCTTTCCGTTGGGCGACGACGTCATACCGCACGAGCTCGACATCGTTCCCGAAGGCTTCGAGCTCGTGAACAACGGCCGGATCTTCACCCCGTTCTGGGACAAGCCCGTGATCGTGAAGCCGCTCGGCACGGGCGGCGCGAACTGGCCGCCGAGCTCTTACGATCCCGAGACGAATCTCTTCTACGTCTGCGCGAACGACGGCGCGGCGGCGTACTCGACGCGCGAAGGCGGCGTCGAATGGGAAATGCCGAAGCCCGGCACGCGTTATTTCGGCGGCGAGTACACCCGCTCGGGCGCGCAGCGCCGGGGCATCTTCGCCGCCGTGGATTTGAAGACGAACCGCCTCGCGTGGCGCCAGCAGTGGAACGACATGTGCTACGCGGGGTCGATCGTCACGCGCGGCGGTCTCGTGCTCATCGGCCGCACGGACGGCCGCCTCACCGCGCTCGACAAAGCGAACGGCAAGCTGCTCTGGGAGTTCGAGACGGACGCCGGCCTCCACGCGCCCGTGACGACCTTCGAGCGCAACGGCAAGCAGTACATCGTCGCGCTGTCGGCGGGCTCGTTCTTTCCCGGCACGAAGCACGGCGACAGCGTGTGGCTGTTCTCGCTCGACGGCGGTGCCGCGCTACCGAGCGGCGCCGGTACGTCGGGCGCGGCAGCCGGCACGGAGTCGGAAGTCCTGAAGCATTGACGCCGCCGGACTCCGCGTCTGAATTCGTTCGAGCGAGGCAACTAAAAGCGGCCCGTCGCCTGAAGCGACGCGACGTCGGTGTCGCGGCCCTCCTCGAAAAAGTGGGCGTGCTGGCGACCGAGCGCGAACCGCAGCCCCACGTTGCGCGAGACGAACCAGGTCGCAGCCACTTCGTAGCCGTAGTCGGGCGAGTTGAAATCGTTGTACCCATGGGGGAGCGAGTTGGAATCGTCCCAATGCGTATAACCTATCTTCACGCCGAGCTTGCGCGTCGGGAACAGCTCGCCGGCGACCGAATACACGAGGAATCGATCGAGGCCGAGCTCCGTCGTGCGCGCCGGCACCGTGACACTCGGCAAAGGCCCTAGCACCACTCCCGGCGGCAGCAGAGGCGACGGCACGGGCAACTGGAACGATCCCGTGTGAATCACGACCTGCCCGCTCGAATCGACGATGGAGCCCGTTAGCGTGTACGTCACCGACCGGAAACGCCGCATGTGCACGACGCCGAGGCTTACCGTATCTCTCGTCTGATGCGTGCTTTGCGGCACGATCGCGGCGCAATACAGGTTTACGACGCACGCGATTCCCGTCCCTTGCGTGTCGGTAACTGCGCGATCGAGCGTGAGCTCGAGCGTCGTCGCCGCACCGAGGTAGCGACCCGCGAACACCGACGCGCCATGCATCTCCGCGTCCGTGAACAGACCGCTCACCGCGATGTCAGGATCGTTCTGCGAGTAGCGCGCGCCGGCGTACCACTTCTTCGCCGGCAGAACATATCGGCCGTTCACCGAGTAAGTGTCCGACTCCGTTACGACGTCCGGAAATGCCGGAAGGCCCGGAACGGCGATTGCATGCAACGTCTGCCGCTCGCGCGCAATGGACGCTGCCATATGCGTCTCCGGATCCAGGAACGACGCGAGCGCGAACGGGCCCTTTGCGTCGTCGACGCCGGCGAAGTGGTAGGTCGCGGCGACCGTGGAGAGGTCCGTCTCGAGCTGCGGATCGAGATCGGCTTGGCTCGCTAATCCGGATAGCTCCCAAGCGTAGTCGGCGGCGCCCGCGCTGCTTCCAGTGCCTATGCACATCAGGAGGAAGAGGAACGGTCTCGGAGGCGGGTGCATGCCGGCGCAGACGATAGCCGAGCGCGTGACGACATGTCCATAGCAATGCTACATAGCGCGGCGACACCCGCTTGCGGAGTGGCCGCGCAGCGCCGAACGACTAGAACCGACCGGTCGCCTGCACGGCCGCGATGTCGGTGTCTTCGAGGTTAGCGTGCGCGTGCTGACGGCCGAGTGCGAACCGCAGACCGACGTTACGCGAGACGAACCAGGTCGCCGCGACGTCGTAGGCGTAATCGAAGGTGCTCGAGTCGTCCCAGCCCGCGTAGCCGATCCGCACTCCGAGCTTGCGCGTCGGGAACAGCTCGGCGGCGACGGAGTAGATGAGATAGCGATCGAGGCCGAGCTCCGTCGTGCGCGCGGGCACCTTGATGACGGGCGGTTTGAAAAAGACGACGCCGGGCGGAAACATCGACGCCGGCAGGGAGAAATCGAACGCGCCCGAGTGAATGACGGCCTGTCCGCTCGAGTCCGCCACGGAGCCACCCAGCGTGTACGTCAACGAGCGGAAGCGCCGCATGTGCAGCACGCTGAGCGTCGCCGTATCTCTCGTTTGATCTACGCTCTGCGGCACTACCGCCGCGCAGAACACCAAGTTGACGCAGGCGACGCCGGTCCCTCGGGTCTCGTCCACTGCACGGTCCAGAGATAGGTCGAGCGTCGTCGCTACGCCGAAATAGCGGCCCGCAAAGACCGCCGCGCCATGCCTGCTGGCATCCGTGAGCAAGCTGCCCGGCTCGATGTCGTTGTCGATCTGCGCGTAGCGCCCGCCCGCATACCACTTCTTCCCGGGCAGCACATACCGACCGCTCGTGGCGTAGGTGAGCGACTCGGATTTGACATCCGGGATCGTGAGCGCGACGCCCGGAGGAAGAGTGATCTCGGACGTCTCGCGGTTGCGGCCTATCGATGCTGCGATGCGCGTCTGCGGGTCGAGAAACGACGCGAGCGCCAACGGCCCCTTGGTGTCGTCTACGCCGGCGAAGTGATACGTCGCGGTGATCGTCGTTTGATTCGCGTCGAGCAGCGGATCGAGATCCGCTTGGCCCGCGAGCCCGGACAGCTCCCACGCGAATTCGTTAGCGCGCGCGCTCGTACCGGCGATTAGACATATCGAGACTAGGAGAATTGTTCTTCTTATTAGAGAGAGCATGACCTCGCAGACGATAGCCGAGCGCGTCGCGAGGCGTCCATCGCAATGCTACATAGCGTGGCGAGAAAGCGTTTCCCGGCGCGCGGCTGGCGCGAAGGCGCGACGCACACGTGGTTAGCGTGTGCGCCGCGGGCCCGGGTCGACGGGGCGAGTCTAGAGTCGCGGGCTACTGGAAGTCGTAGCTGAGCGAGAGACCGTAGGTCCGCGGCGCGCCGAAGTTGCCGTAGTAGCCCAGCGTCTTCTCGTTCGCCGGATCGCGCCGGTAGACGTACTCGTTGTTCAGCAGATTGCGCGACCACAACGCGACCTGCATCTTGCCGCTGCCGCCGACTTTGAAGTCCGACAACACGAAACGGCTGTTCAGCAGGAACGCGGCGTCGTTCGTGACCGGCGTTTGGTCGAACGTCTGAGTCGCGTCGGCGTAGCTCGCGTCGAAGTGCATCTTGAACGACAAACCCCTCATCGGCGTCTCATAGTCGATGCCGAGATTGGCCGCGTTCTTCGGCGTGAACACGATGAACACGGGCTGGACCACGTTCGTGAACGGATTGAGCGTCGGCGGGACATTCGTGTACGTGTACGCGTAGGAGCCCGAGAACGTCACCGACTCCGACGCGCGCCAAGTCGTTTCGAGCTCGACGCCGTGAATTTCGGTGGTGCCCGGAGCGTTCATCGTCTCCAGCGTGTTGCGCGTCGCGCCGGGGCCCGTCGGCGTCACGAGGCTGAAATCGATCTGACTGCCAGTACGATTCATCGTGTACGCCGCGACGTTGAAGCGCACGTTGTGGTCGAAGAACTCGGTCTTGGCGCCGATCTCGTAGGAGTCCGTCTCTTCCGGCCCGAAGGACCGATAGGTGAGTGAGCGCGAGCTCGCCCCACCCGCTCGGTAACCACTCGAGTACTTCGCGTACAGATTGACGTTGCTGCTCGCGCTCCAAGCCAGCGTTACGAGCGGATCGAAGTGATCGTCGCTCTCGTCGAACGTGAAGTCCGTTGGCGCGTTATTGACCATGAACAGCTTGCCGTCCTTCTCGTCGTGCGTGAAACGCCCGCCGAGCGTGAGGTGCAGCTTGTCCTGCCGCATGTTGATCGTGGCCTGGCCGTACGCCGCATAGCTCTCGGCGTGAGCGATGCTCGCGCGATCGAGAGAGCGGTGTCCGGGCAGCGTCGGCGTCAAGTCGAGGATCGAGTAGGCCGTACCGTCAGCGTTCCACTTGTTGGTGCTCGGAGTCGCGGCATCGTCCTGAGCCGTTTCCTTGAAGTAGTACAACCCGCCGACGTAGTCGACGCGCCCTGCGCTGCCGACGGCCTGGAATTCCTGGCTCTGCTGGTCCTGATCGAGGTCCGCGAGACTGTAGCGGCTGAAGGCGCCATTCGAGGTGAAGACAGGGACGCGGTGCGCGCCGCCCGAGTTGTCCCACTGCGTCGCGGTCACGGTCCGGTATGACGTGATCGAGCGCAACTCGACGGCGTCGAACGCCTTCCAACTCATGCGCAGCGTGTGGCCGGCCGTCTCGTCGATGCTCGGCTCCTGCGGAACACCGATGTCGGCATCGGTCATCCTGTCCGTTCCCGCGACGGTCACGATCGAGGGCAGCGGGCGA
>Ga0068864_100003693_pt1 | contig 12640 bp, 11 predicted proteins | sample KBSSwiS72_FD_66586 | JGI IMG/M metagenome (GOLD analysis project Ga0068864, IMG submission 66586) | Switchgrass rhizosphere microbial communities from Kellogg Biological Station, Michigan, USA - KBS Switchgrass S7-2 | ecosystem: Host-associated > Plants > Roots > Rhizosphere > Soil ...
CCGCACGGAGCGCTCTGGGTGCATCGAGGCGGGTCGATAGGTCTCGGCACGTCAGGCTCGGGAGACGTCCTGGCTGGACTCATCGCCGGGCTGATCGCTCAAGGTGCTGCCGCGGACCAGGCCGCAGTCTGGGCCGTCGTCCTGCATGGCTCGGCCGGTACGGCGTTGTCGGCGCGCATGGGACTCGTCGGTTATCTCGCTCGTGAGATCGCAGACGAGATACCCGCGCTCCGTGAGCGCTCGAGGCACGGCGCCGGACGGACTGGCTAGCGCGCCGCTACTCCAAACCCGCGCGCGGCGACGCGCTGGCGAGTGAACGCCAGCGCGTCTTGCTGCTAGCCGTCCGGTTATCGAGCGGCCGCGAATCGCTTCATCAATGCCAATACGGCGCCGTGCCGTAGTGCTTGTATGCGCGATCGCGATAGGCGAGGCCGTCATTTTGAGTCAGAGCGTCGATCGAATCCGATGGCGCGGCCTTCAATTGCTCGGGCGTGAACGAAACGACGTAGCCCTTTTGACTCGGGTCGTAGTCGAGCTCGGCCCAAGGAATCGGGTGATATTTTTCGCCGATGCCGAGGAAGCCGCCGAAGCTCACGACCGCGAACAGGATGCTGTTCGACGTCTTGTCGAGGACGATGTCCTTGACCTCCCCGATCGACTTGCCCGAGCGGTCATAGACGTTCGTACCAATCGCTTTGCCCGCGCGAATCGCTTTCGTATGTCCCGTAGCAGTCGTCATCTTTTGTGTCTCCTCTTGGTTCGTAAGCGTCCTTGCTCTATGCATCAACAATGCCAAGCAGACTCAATGCAACGCGTCGGCGGCGGCGCACGAGACCGATTGCGAGATGCAGAATATTCGAGTACTCGGCCGCCGCGTCCCTTTCATGTCTATCGTCTGTCTATCGTCGACGAGCTTGCGCGCACGCTGCGGTCGGGGTTCGCCGCCGGGACGCATCCCGCCGCGCCGTCCCAAGGGTTGAACTCCGTTTCATCGAATTGTGTTCAGATCATGAAGCTCAGCGCAGGACGAGCTTGTTGAATGTGCTCGGCTCGCCATTGGCCTTCTGTTCCTGATAGAGAAACGCGAGCTGCCTCTCCTCGAACCTGTCGAAGAACTCGTCCCAAGAGATCTCATCGAGCCTGTCGTCGTCGCCGTCCTCGGCGAAATCGATGCGCACTAGCCCCACGTCTTTGCCGCCCTTACTGGTGCCCGGCACGCTGGCCGGCTTGCCGTTTCGCTCTTCGACCCACTGGCGGATCTCGTGGTGGTCTGTCGTTGTCCTCGCGTCGGTCATCTGAATCTCCCACGTGTGACTGCCTAGGCTGTCGAAGGCAAATTGCGTGCCACGCGTCTAGAGTGGGTCACGGGATTGCGGGGCGCAGAGCCGCAACCGGAACAACGAATACTTAAGAGACACTCGGAACGGCTCTGAGCGCCGGGGCGCTATCATTGCCCGGCGGTGCGGCAAGGAACCCGATTGCGAACAACCAACTAGGGAAGGCGGTATGGACGCTCGTCAGACAATCAAAAGGACCGGGGGCGCGCTCGCAGCCGTCCTCGCGTTCGCGGCCCCATTGATAGCGGGTGCACAGCGACCACCTCCGCGCGAGGTGCCCGAGCCCTACACGCCGGCGGCCGACGCCAAAGACCTGAAGTCGGTCCTTTTCAATTGGACGCGCAACCAAGGGATGCTCAAGGGCCACGACGAGCGCGACATGGTCGCGTCCCTCGAATATCAGGGCACGGGCACGATCCAGGTCGACGGGCAGCCGTGCACGCTGACGAAGTATCGCGCGAGCACGAACTACCAATCGTTCAGCCAGCGCATTCAATACGAGTGCAAGAAGTCGAATGGCCAGAGCGTCTCGAACATCGAGGTCGTGAGCGGACTGTATGCCTGGGACGAGGACAAACCCGGCGCGGAGATCGACGGCACTAAAGGCAAGGTCAAGCCGATGCCGTCGGCGGTGCAAGACCGCCTGATTCGGTTCTGGGCGAGCCCGCAGGGCGCGCCCAAGGCCGCGATCGCCGGGACCACCGATACGTTCTATCTCGGCGCCAATCCCGGCACGCTGTTCGACGATGGCAAGACCAAGGTCGGCCAGACGTCGGTCGCGTGGGAGGGCGGAAAGCCGGTCGTGACGTTCCCGCTGCCAGGCCTGCCGGGCGCGACTGCCACCGCGACGCTCGACTCGAAGTTCATGACCGAGCGCGTGGTTGTCAAGCAAGGCTCGACGACGCACGAGTTCACCTACAGCGATTACAAGGACTGGAACAATCCGCTGAACCTCATCGACGTGTTCTACGCGGGCAAGTTGACCGAGCGTAAGAACGGGACAATGATCCGCGATCTCACGACGAAGCAAACCGAGACCGGCAACGTCTACGTCGTCGCGCCGGTGCCCGCGAGCGTGAAAGCGGCGATCAAGGCCAACGGCGAGATGCCGCACGGCGTGATGGCCAAGACGGAACCTCCGGTCGATAGGAACAAGCCCACGCCGCGAATGGGCGACCATCCGGATTTGAGCGGCAACTGGTCGTGGAACGACTGGATTGGTAACTACATGACGGGCGGCGGCCGGCGCTGCGCGCCGACGCAGCCGTCGGATTGCAACCGGCAGATCAACCAGACGTACGACTTCGAGCTCTACTCGCCGTCGCGGTTCGGCAATCTCGGCAGGCCGATTTACAAGCCGCAGTACTGGGACAAGGTGCAAGAGCTCGACATGTGGACCAACAAGAACGACCCGGTCATGACGTGTCAGCCGCTCGGCGTTCCGCGCGAGGGACCGCCGCGTAGGATCTATCAGACGGCGAAGGACGTAACGTTCCTTTACACCGGCGGCGACGCTGGCGGCGGCTACGGCGAGTACCGCGTAATCCCGACCGACAACCGCAAACACGATCCGAATCGGCAGGACACGAGCTATCTCGGCTACACGGTCGGGCGCTGGGAAGGCGACACGCTCGTGCTCGATTCGATCAATTTCGTCGACACGACGTGGCTCGGGCGCGGCGGCTTTTTCCACTCCGACAAGATGCATGTGATCGAGCGGTTCACGCGTCAGGGCGATGCGCTTCTCTACGACGTGACGGTCGAGGATCCCGAGGTCCTAGCCGAGCCGTACGTCTATCCGACGCGGGTGGTGAGAGCGAACCCGAATCCCGACGCCGGTCTCATCGCGGAGCGCGGCAACTGCGAAGTCTACGAGCTCGAGGACATCACCTCGCAGATCCGGCACTGAGCTTCTCGGTGGCCACACCGGGCGGCCAGCCGCTCGGCACGCCGGATCCTGGGTCGTATACACGCGCGCGCCGACCCGCACGCCCTTCGGTCTCTGCGTATGGGACAAGCACGTTCCCGTAGCTATCCGCGTTGATGCCCTACAGCGCGTTACCCGGCTTTGTTCGATTAGATCGATCAGTCGGATACAAATAATCCATTAGCGGGCATTCAGAGCAGCCATGTAGGCTGATCCCGCTCGCGAGCTGCGAGCACCGGATCGGTCAGCAACGAGGACAAGGACATGACAGACGCGAAGTGCCCGATCGAGCACGCCGGCAGCAAGGCGCGAAGACGACAAGAGTGGTGGCCAAATCAGCTGCAGCTCGACGTGCTGCGGCAACGGTCGTCGAAATCCGATCCAATGGGCGAGGGCTTCGACTACCGTGCCGAGTTCAAGAGCCTCGATCTCGCGGCGGTGAAGAGAGACCTTCGCGAGCTGATGACGCAATCGCAAGAGTGGTGGCCGGCAGACTTCGGACACTACGGCCCATTGTTCATCCGGATGGCGTGGCATAGTGCCGGCACCTACCGCATCGCCGACGGGCGCGGGGGCGCTGGCAACGGCAGCCAGCGTTTCGCGCCGCTCAATAGCTGGCCCGACAATGCGAACCTGGACAAAGCTCGCCGGTTACTCTGGCCGATCAAGCAGAAGTACGGGCGCAAGATCTCATGGGCAGACTTGATGATCCTCACCGGCAACGTCGCGCTCGAATCGATGGGCTTCAAGACGTTCGGCTTCGGCGGCGGGCGCGAAGACATCTGGGAGCCCGAAAAGGACATCTATTGGGGCTCCGAAGGCATATGGCTCGAGGACAAGCGCTATTCGGGCGATCGGCACCTCGAGAATCCGCTCGCCGCAGTCCAGATGGGCTTGATCTATGTGAACCCGGAAGGCCCGAATGGCAAACCGGATCCCGTCGCCGCGGCGCGTGACATTCGGGAGACGTTTGGTCGCATGGCGATGAACGACGAGGAGACCGTCGCGCTGATCGCGGGTGGCCACACCTTCGGCAAGACGCATGGCGCCGGCGACGCGAAGCTCGTGGGTCGGGAACCGGAAGGCGCCGATATCGAGGAGCTCGGCCTCGGCTGGAAGTGCGGGTTCGGCACCGGGAAGGGGGCCGACTCGATTACGAGCGGTCTCGAGATCACCTGGACGTCTACGCCGACGCGATGGACCAACAATTTTTTCTGGAACCTGTTCGGCTACGAATGGGAGCTCACCAAGAGCCCCGCGGGCGCGTTCCAGTGGCGGCCGAAGAACGGCGCCGGCGCGGGCACCGTGCCCGATGCCCACGACGCGACGAAGCGTCGTGCGCCTGGAATGCTGACGACTGACTTGGCGCTGCGCTTCGATCCGGCCTACGAAAAGATCGCGCGGCGCTTCTATGAGCATCCGGAAGAGTTTGAGGACGCGTTCGCGCGAGCCTGGTTCAAGCTCACGCACCGCGACATGGGCCCGCGCGCGCGTTATCTCGGTCCGGAGGTGCCGGCGGAGGAGCTCACTTGGCAGGACCCGATTCCGGCCGTCGATCACGAGCTCGTCGATGCGCAGGACGTCGTGTCGCTCAAAGCGAAGATCCTGGCGTCCGGGCTTGCGGTATCGCAGCTGGTGTCACGTGGGCGTCGGCGTCGACGTTCCGCGGTTCCGACAAGCGTGGCGGCGCGAACGGAGCTCGAATTCGCCTGGCGCCGCAAAAGGATTGGGAAGTCAACGGCCCGGCCGAGCTCGCGAACGTGCTCGAGACTCTCGAGGGTGTCCGCCGCGCGTTCAACGATGCCCAGCCTGGTGCCGCGTCGTTCGCGCCGCTCGAGCCGGCTGCCGACGGCTTCCGCAACTATTCGAAGCCGAGGCTCGCGCTGCCCGCCGAGGAGTTGCTGATCGATCGCGCTCAGCTGCTCACGCTCACCGCGCCCGAGATGACGGTGCTCGTCGGCGGCCTGCGTGTTCTGAACGTCAACTGGGACGGGTCACGACACGGTGTGCTCACGCAGCGCCCAGGGACGCTCAGCAACGATTTCTTCGTGAAGCTGCTGGACACAGGCACGGAGTGGAAGGCCGTCTCGAGCGACGTGTTCGAGGGACGTGATCGCTCGACCGGCAAGGCCATCTGGTCGGCCACGCGCGTCGACCTCGTGTTCGGCTCGAACTCGGAGCTGCGCGCTCTTGCGGAGGTCTATGGCGCCGCCGACGCGCAAGGCAAGTTCGTGCGCGACTTCGTCGCGGCCTGGAGCAAGGTGATGAACCTCGACCGCTTCGATTTGATGCCGCGCTAGCGCTGCGTTACCAGATGCGATGGTCGAGGGTCTCCGGCCAGACGCGTTTTGCGTCGGCTCAGCGCCAGCACTCCGCGCTATTGTCGACGGCGGACCCGTTCAGGGCAGTTTGTCTGCCGGCCTGATCGACCGTAAACGACGCGCAATCCGTGTCGTTCTCCTGCCCCATTCCTGCCACGGGGGTTCCAGTGAGCGTGAACGTCGCCGGGGGGCCTGCGTTCGCGGCGACCGCGATTTGGTAGTACCCGCTGCCGACCGTCATCGGAAACACGTCCCCGGGGGCGGTATACCCGAGCACGGAGGGCGTGGCGCTGTAGGCGTTCGTCGTGGCATACAGCCGCTCCTGTCGCCCGGCGAGATCGAGCATTGCGGTCCTCGCGTCCACGCGGCGCGATTTGCGGACCTGGCTCAGGTAGGACGGGATCCCGATCGAGAACAGGATGGCTCCGACAACGAGTGCCGTTAAGAGCTCGATGAGAGTGAAGCCCGCCAATTTAGCGTTTCGCGAACGTGTCTGCGTTTTCATCTGCGCCCTTCCTTCTCGCCTACCGCAGCTCGACCCACGTGAGACGCGTAGCCTTCGCGTTCGACGGCAGATTGATCTGCTCCGAGCCGGGGATACCGGTGACCGTCTGGAAAATCAGGTTGGTGGTCTGCTCCGCGGTGGTCACCACGTAGGGACTGCCGGTCGCGTCGGTCTCCACGCCCACCGTATTCACCATCGCGTCGCGACGATTATTGAAGGTGGACGTGAACGTGCCGCCATTCCCGACCGCAAGCACGTAGGTAAAGCCGGTGTCCGAGTTCGTCGTGCAAGAGGTCGGAATATTGTTCGCGGGAACGCTCGAATCGACGATGAACGCGCCCTGGAAGAAGATCGGATTGAAGACGATCTGCTCATTGCTGCCTGGCAGATCCACATACCACCCAAACCTGTCGTTGGCAGTGAGCGAACAGTCCGTGCTCCCCTGCCAGCAAACTGGATTGTTCGTGCCGTTGCGGACGCCGCTGGCCGCGATCGTCAGAGTCTGTTGACGGAGATTCGACTTACCGAGCGTATACGGCGAAGACAGTCCGGTCGCGGCTGACGTGAGGACCTGGTACTGGGCCGCGGATTTCGCGTTCCAGCCGGTCATATCCCAGTCCCAGACACCGTAGAGGTCGTGGCTACCGCTGGCGTAGCTCGCCGGGGCCGAGACGCTCAGGGGTACTTTCCGTCCGGTGCCGAACTCCACCAAGAGCCGCGGCGGCCCTCCGGTCACGGCGGTCGCTACGACGAGGAGCTTACTCGTGATCAGCTGTCCGGCCGGCGCCTTGAACATCGGCGAAGCGGCTGCAGCCCAGTTGGTCGGGTCGTTGCTCGTCACGTCGAAACGCCACACGTTGCCTTGCAGGTCCCCGGCATAGATGTAATCGGCTACCTGATCGCCATCGAGATCCGCCGACGCAACGGACGCGATACCGTTGCTGCCGACCGCGCCCGTGCTCAGATAGTAAAACCGCGTGGCAGAGCTCGCGGGATCGACGGTCATCACGTAGATGCCGGCGTCGCCGGTGGAGCTTCCGAAGCCGTTCCCGAACACGACGCCCCACATTCCGTTGTGGAATCGTCGAATCTGCGGCGTCCCGTACGTATTGCCGAGATTGGTGCCACAGCTCGCGACGTTCACACAGGTGATCGTCGCCGCGTTCCACTCGCCGACGACGACCGAAGAGGCGTTCGCCTCGGTGAAGTTGCTCGCGGCCGGGTTCGTGATGTCGAGCGCGTAGATCGCGGCGCCGCCGGGCCCAAGCCCGCCGGCGAGCCACGTGTGCCAGGCGCCGTTGTAGAACAGGTCGCCGGTGCCCGGCGTTGCGTCGACGTAGAAGTTGTGCGCGTATTGCGTGTTCGAATAGTCGAGTGTGCTGTCGCTCGTGTTGTGAATGCTGTTCAGCACTGCCGCCGGCATGTACGCGAGCACTTCGACACCATCGTTGGGCGTCGTCGCGTTATCGACGAACTTGCCGAGCGTATCGAACGATCCAGTCCTGAAGCCGTGGAGCCAACCGTCATTAGCGCCGCCATAGACGACGTTGAGCCGGGTCTGATTGGCAGCGACGAACGCCAGGTAGCTGGTTTCCGGCGCCGCTGCGGCCGGGTAGAGACGGTCCTTCCACGTTGCCGTGTAAGGCGAGGACGGCGGTCCCACAAAGGTCGGGCTCGAATCGACGATGTCACCGAGCACTCCCTCTCTCGCGCGATACAGTCCGACGCCGGCGCTGTTGACCTCGTTGGTGCGGACGCCGCGCAGATAGTTGAGCCGATTGGCGTTGACCACGGCGTCGCCCGCGGTGAGCGTGGTCTGCTGGGCGCTACTCAGGTTCGCCCATTCGAACGGAATGCCTTGGCTGCCGTTCCAAGTCAGCATCACGCGACTTGCCGGAGACTGGGCGGCGGTGGGGCCGAGGACATTCGTCGTCGGACACTGGTCGCCGGCCACGACACCGGTGAGCTTGCACGACGCGTCCCAATTGGCCGTCGTATTCACCGTCACGATGCCGGCCGTGTCGATCAGGCTGTTGGCGGTGAGTCTACCGGTCCAATCGTTCGGGTTGTAGAACGCGAAGTACGCTTGCGTTCCGGTCTCGACCTTCGCCGCCTGCTTTTCGTTGACGCTCGTGGAGCTTCCCGATTGGTCGGCCGGCGCGGCCTTGAAGCACATGATCTCGTGAATGTTGGTGCTACCGCCGGTCGAACCCGCGAAGCCGAACCGGAAACTGCCGGGCAACGGGCCGTTCGAGGCGCTGATGTCCTGCTTGTTGATGACCGTCTGATAAGCGCCGCCGTTGATGCTGTACGCGAAGCTCAGCAGACCGTCTTGGGTGATCTTCAAGTTATAGAAGATCGGAGTCGCATCGCCGCGCTTCATCGCGGCCTCGTTCGCGATCTGCACGCCGCTCAGCACCTTGTAAGCGTTCGGTATTACGGCGTAGTCCGCGACCGACACCTTGTTGCCGTTGATCTTTAGCGGATTGTTGTCGTATCTCGTCAGGTAGCCGTTCCTGCAGGTGTACATCACGGACTGCTGACGCTGGGCGGCCGTCCAGCCCGACTGGTAGAGCCCCGGGTAGTTCGAGTTGAGCCACGACCAAGCGACGTTTCCCGCTCCGCGCAGTCCGATTCGTCCCGGGACATAGCCGTAGCCCGTCGCGGTGTTGTCGCCCTGGTTCAAGAAGTTTCCGTACTCGTCGATGCCGAGGCCGAGATACCCGCCGACCAAGCCGTCGTAGGGCGGGTTCGCATTCGAGCACGTGTAGCCCAAGCTTCCGCCCCAGGCACCGATGCCGGCGGGCTGAGCGCCGTCCATCAAATAGAAACCGATGCCGTCCGCGCCGTCGCGCCCGCCGCCGCCGGAGTCGCCGCGGTAGGTGACGGTCTTGAACGTGATCTGCACACCCGAGCCTGTATCAAATGTGTTCGAGGAGACGATCGCGCCGGCCTGCGCGTAGCCGCCCGGGTAACCGTTCGTAAATCGCAGTGCTCCGTTGCCGGAGGGGTCGGGCAACGTTTGAGTCGAGCCGCTAACGCCGGCGAAGCCGCCGACGAGGTTCTCGTTGTAATAGCTGCCCCGGATGCCCATGCACCCCGGGATCTGCCCCGGGCTCGAGCCCGCACTGGTGCTGCTCGCCGTCAAGCACGCGCCGTTGAAGAAGTACCACGGATTCGAGGTCGTAGTTCCCGTGAAATCCTCGGTGTAGACGGTTTGCGCCCGGCTTACCGGCGACAGTAACGTCGCGAGCAAAATTGCCGCCGCATCCCTGCGAAGCCTTGCGTTCATCAGAATCACTCCCTGATTAACCGATGGACCACGAGCTCACGTAGACGGAGAACGTGCTCTCCACGACGGCAACCGCAGTCGCGTCGCCGCCATAACCGACGGCATCGATCTGATAGACCTCACCCTGACCGCTCGCAGCCGCGCCGAGATCGGAGATGTAGAAGCGCGGCCGGGCGGCGTACGTGCCCGCGTTGCCCGCGGCGGAGACCGTCATGTTGGCCGGCGTATAGGTCACGCCGATATTCACGCCCGCGCTTTTCCATGGCACGGCGGTGACGCTACCGGCGGCCGCTGCGAGCTTGTTTGAGCAAATCTGTCCTTGGCCGAGATTCGCGTTGAGCAGGTTCGCGCACACGATGGTCGCCGAGGCCGCGTTCGTGCCGTTCGCGAGCCACCACTCCGCGTATTGCTGCGCGCCCACGGCGGCGTGAAGAGCACGTTGTTTCTCGCGGATGTTGCCGGCGATCTTTTCCTGAATGCCGACGCTCCGGAACATGCTCAGGGAAAGAATCGTCACGACAACCAGCAGCAATAGACTCGACACCAACAGCATGCCGGTCTGTTTCGAGCGTAATCCTTGGAATCGCGTCATATTTTTATACCCGCCTTGCCCATCACGCCGACGACTCGTTGAAAGGTGATTGTCTGGGGTTGGCCGCCGCCGGCTACGTAGATGGGATTCGTGAATGTCAACGTCACCGCGACCGTGATGACGTTGTTCCAGTTCGCAGCGACCATCTGACTTGCGTTCAGATACGTATCGACGGTGTTGTCGTCGACGGCGAAATTCGTCTTCACGCCGTACAGCACGCTGAGGTTCTGCACGCCGCCCATTAGCGTGTATTGCGTGCCGTTCATCGTGCACACGAGCTGTCCACCGATGATCGAAAAGACATTCACGTAGATCTGGTTCGCGCCGCTGGTGTTCGACGCGCCACTGCAATTGAGAATTCCGTCCCCGGACGCCGTCACATAGCGCGCTCGGATCGTGTCGCCAGGGGCGGCAGCGTTGTAGGTGCCAGCGATAGCCTGTCCGGCCACGAACGGAGCAGTCGCGGTCAGTACGGCTGAAGTGTTCGCCGTGGGATCGGGGAAATAGCCGGCCGTCTGGATGACGTCGGCGATCATCGTCATGACTAGGCGCTGTCCGTCCTGCAGCTGCGCCAATTGGTTCTGAGTGCCGAAGACTTTCCGGTTGTTCTGGACGATCGTCAGGATCCCCTCCAGCAGGAACAGCGCGACGAGCACCGCGATCATGACCTCGATGAGCGTATAGCCGCGTTGGGTGCGCGGCGCGCGGCGAGTTGTCTCTGGAATGACTCGCATGGGCTACGGCTCCACGTACAAGAGGTACGTCGGCGCTTGCATCGCCGGGCCACCGGCGCCCTGGTCATTGATGGCGACCATCTTCTCGGCCCAGTTCACTTGAATCGTGCAATTGATCGGCGTGACGACCGTCGGACAGCTTATGGTCGCGGTCGGATTCGGCAGCAGCGCGTTCAAGGCCGTAGCCCAGCGATGAAGATCGAAAGCAGCCAGCTGGGCCGGGGTGCAGGGCGCACTGCCTGCCGGCGTGCAGAAGTTCGCGGCCGTCGCAGTGGCCGCGAGCGTCGCGTCGGAGATGACCGTGCCCGTGATCGTGATCGTGACCGGTGCTGCGCCGACGGCCCAATAGGCGCGATTCGCGCGCATCGCTGAACCTAAGCTTGCCGCCTCGATCGCGGCGAGGGAGCGCGAGCTCGCGGTGCTCGTGCTTGCGTAGGCCAGTGCCTGCATCTTGGCGACGCCTAGCAAGCCGATCGAGATGATGACCAGAGCGACCATGACCTCGAGGAGGCTGAAGCCGCGAGTCCGGTCACCCATTTCGCCGAGCCTGGAAACTTCGCGCCGGCTCATAGGCAGGTGAACCCGTTCGTGGTGTTGTTGTAGATCTGCGTCGCCATCACTCCGATCCGCGTGATCGCAAGGCAACGCGTCCACGCCGACGTGCTGGTTGCATCGTGAAGCGTGATCAACGCGCCGTTGGCGACACCTACCGCAAAGCCCTCGCGATTGAACGTGACGACGCCTACGCCGTTGCTCGCGTCGAACGTGTCGGTGCCGCTAAAAGCCACTTGGACGCGCAGCACGGTATCGCCGGGATCCACGGTGGTATCGCCGTTCGGATTCGAAAACACGAGCCAGCCGTTCTGCCAGGCCGTTGCGTTGCTGCAGCTCGCCCCGTCGGTGGACGCGCAGACGGTAACGGTTTGTCCTCGCCTGATTGCTTCCGCGCGCGCATATTGCATATCGCCGAGCAAGCCATTGACCTCGGCAGCGATGCGATTGCTGTTGGTGACACTGCGATACGAGGGGATGCCGACCGAAAACAAGATCGAGCCGATCGTGATGACGATGAGCAACTCCAGGAGCGAGACGCCGGATACTTTCCGCCGCTCGTTCCGCTCGGTTCGAGAGAAAGAGTTCACGTATTTCATAGCATCGCCTGTTGTCTCGACTCGCGGACTCGGCGAAACGTCGGAATCATGGCCACTAACACCGCGTCGCGCCGTGACGGCACACACAATGCGTGGCGGTCTCTTGGTGACTGCCTTAACAGAACTTCGGCGACGTCCCGCACCGCGACGCGGGCACGCCGTGACATTGGTCGTGCGCCTGACCGCCGATCGCGTCCGCTCGTTGAGCTCATGTCGTCAATGTCGAGAACCATTTGGGGCCACGACCTCTGTGGAACCGGGGGCGAAAATACCCTGACCAGTTAGGCAATTCGTGGGCGGCCGACCAGCGGTTGCCGTCCGACGATGATCGGTCGGCGACTGCACATAAGTACCGGTTTTTGCAGTGAGAATTGCGTCACGAAATTTTCGCGGTCCGGCGCCGGCGCTTCGTCGTGGCGAACACCTCGGCGCCTCGTTCTCAGGCGGGATCGGGGTGAGAACTCATGCTCGTTTTCGTGTCGACCGTCTCAATTTCCTGCCGCGCCGGCCGACAAGCACCATGGCAGTACCTCGAAGACCTCTCATGGCCGAAGCCGCCGTCGACGCGAAGTGGAAGGACCGATATCGCGATCTCGTTCGCGACCTAGAAGACAAAGAGCGGCACTGGACGTCGCTCGAGGCTGCTCTGCGCGCAGCCGCCGGCAAGCTCGCGCTCGCCGCGATGGGTCAAGGCAAGGCGCTCGACGCCGCACTCGAGAAGGTAGTCGCGGCACTACGGTCCGACATCTCGCCGCCGCAGCTCGACGCGAGCGTGAGCCAG
>Ga0068864_100003694_pt1 | contig 12640 bp, 10 predicted proteins | sample KBSSwiS72_FD_66586 | JGI IMG/M metagenome (GOLD analysis project Ga0068864, IMG submission 66586) | Switchgrass rhizosphere microbial communities from Kellogg Biological Station, Michigan, USA - KBS Switchgrass S7-2 | ecosystem: Host-associated > Plants > Roots > Rhizosphere > Soil ...
ACCTCGGCGACGTGCTCGGCGCCCGCGTCGCGGCGGGGATCGGCCGTGTAGAGCCCATCGGTGTCGGTGAGCAGGAGCAGCAGGTCGGCGCCGGTCAGCACCGCGACCTGGGCGGCGAGGAAATCGTTGTCGCCGAACGAGATGTCGTCCGTGGTCGTCGTGTCGTTCTCGTTGATGACGGGCAGCACGCGCCAGTCCAGCAGCTTGCGCAGGGTCTGGCGCGCGTTGAGGTAGTGCGTGCGAGCCGAGAGGTCGAAGAAGGTCAGCAGCACCTGCGCGGTGGTCACGCCGCGGTCGCGCAAGAGCTCGTCGTAGACGCGGAAGAGCTTGCCCTGTCCCACGGCGCTGGCCGCCTGCAGCTCCTCCATGGCCCGCGGGCGGATCGGCAGCTCGAGCAGGCGCATCCCGCGGGCAATCGCCCCGCTGGTCACGATCACCACCTCGTCGCCGCCGCGGTGCAGCGCGGCCACGTCGTCGCACAGCGCAGCGAGCACGTCCGCGCGCAGCTCGCCGGCGTCGTCGGCGACGACGCTGGTGCCGAGCTTGACCACCAGGCGCATGCGTCTATTCAAGCTCGAACAGGACGCCGCCGATCTCGACGTCGTCGCCGGGGGTGAAGCCGGCGGCCTCGAGCGCGCGGCGCACGCCGAGCGACTCGAGCCGCTGCTCGAGGTACTCGAGGGCGTCGGGGTTCTCGATGTCGTGGCGGGCGATCAGGCGGTCGACGCCGTCGCCGCTGACGCGGAAGGCGTGGTCGCCGGTGCGCTGCACGTCGAACGCGCGGGCCTGGCCGCCGCCGGGCCGGAACACCTTGAAGGCGGCGGGGGCCTCGGCCGGCGTCTCGGGCCGCGCGGGCACGCGGCGCAGGAGCTCGCGGACGAGGTCGTCCAGGCCCTGCCCGGTGGCCGACGAGGTGACGACGACGGGGACCCCGGGCAGGCGCTCCTCCCAGGCGCGCCGTGCCGCGTCGGCCTGGTCGGGCGTGACCAGGTCGGCCTTGGACAAGGCGAGGATCCGCGGCAGCCCGGCCAGGCGGGGGTCGTAGTCGCGCACCTCGGCCTCGATCGTGGCGTGGTTCTCGACCGGGTCGGTCTGGTCGACGGGGGCGAGGTCGAGGACGTGCACGAGCAGCCGGCAGCGCTCGACGTGGGCGAGGAAGTCGCGGCCCAGCCCGGCGCCGCCGCTGGCCCCCTCGATCAGGCCGGGGATGTCGGCGAGTACGAGCTGGCGGCCGTCGCGCTCGAGCGTGCCCAGCACCGGCTCCAGCGTCGTGAACGGGTACTCGGCGACCTTGGGCGCGGCGCGGGTGAGGCGGGAGAGCAGCGACGACTTGCCGGCGTTGGGCAGGCCGACAAGCCCGGCGTCGGCCAGGAGCTTGAGCCGCAGCTCGATCCAACCCTCGTCGCCCCCGAGGCCGCGCTCGGCCAGCCGCGGCGCCTGGCGGGTGGCGTTGGCGAAGCGCTTGTTGCCCCGCCCGCCGGCGCCGCCCGCGGCCACGACGGCGCGCTGGCCCGGTGCCACGAAGTCGAAGCGGGCGCCGTCGAGGCCGTGGACCTCCGTGCCCGGGGGCACCCGCACGGTCGCCTCGGGCCCGTCGGCGCCGTGGCGTTGGGCGCCCTGGCCGTGGCCGCCGCGGCCGGCCTTGATGTGCACGTCCTTGCGGAAGCGCTGCAGGTCGCGCAGCGAGTCGTCACAGACCACGACCACGTCGCCGCCGCGGCCGCCGTCGCCGCCGTCGGGCCCGCCCTTGGGGACGTGGGCCTCGCGCCGGAAGCTGACGCAGCCGTTGCCGCCGCCCCCGGCGCTCACGTGGATCTTCGCCCTATCGTGCACGCCTTCATTGTGAAAGGAGCTGCCTTGGCCGACGCACCCGTCTTCCTGATCACCGGCGCCTCGAGCGGCATCGGCGCTGCCACCGCCCGCTCGGCCGCCGAGGCGGGCTACCGCCTGGTGCTGTCCGCGCGGTCCGCGGACCGCCTCCAGGATCTGGCCGCCGAGCTCGGCGGCGACGACCGCGCGCTCGCCGTCACCTGCGACGTCGGCGAGTGGGACCAGCAGGAGCGCCTGGTCGCCACGACCATGGACAAGTTCGGTCGCATCGACGTCGTGTTCGCCAACGCCGGCTTCGGCGCGCGCCGCGGTTTCACCGAGGAGACGCCGGAGTTATGGCGCTCGATGGTCCTGACCAACGTGCTCGGCGCCGCGTACACGATCCGGGCCACGATCAACCCGCTGCGCAAGAGCAAGGGCCACCTGATCCTGACCAGCTCGGTCGCCGGCCGCCGCGCGCTCGAGGGCTCGTTCTACTCGGCCACCAAGCACGCGGTGACGGCGATGGGCGAGTCCGTGCGCCAGGAGCTCAACGAGTCCGGCGTCCGCATGACCCTGATCGAGCCAGGGATGGTCGACACCCCGTTCTTCGACAAGGGCGCGCCGGAGTGGGCGCTCAAGCCCGAGGACGTGGCCCGGGCGATCATGTTCGCCGTGTCCCAACCCGACCACGTCGACGTCAACGAGGTGCTGATCCGGCCGGTGGGCCAGCCGAATTAGGCTGCTCTGCCGCGCGGCGCCCGTCAGCCGCGTGAACGGCGGCGACGAAGGAGGGTGAGCGCCACCGGCGCGCACCCCGCCCGGCCGCGCGGCCGACCGACGTGAACCACCCGAGGTCGCTATGTCAGACCTCAGGTGGCTCACGTCGCCCTTCGTCGCTGCCGTTCTCGCGGCCGGCGCCACTCCGCGGCCGACGGGAGCGCCGCGCGGCTGACCAGCGTGCCTACCCCGTCGGGACCGGGCCCACCTTGATCCGCACCGGGCCGGTGCCGGACCGGAAGGTCAGGCGGGCGCGGGTCAAGTGGGGATCCACGGCCGAGGCGTAGCCCGCGCGCAGGTGGACACCGGCCCGGCCGCTCCAGGACACGATCGACTCGTGGCCGGTGATCGCGTGCCGGCGGCGGTCGGGCTTGTTCGTGCCCGGGAAGAAGGCCGAGTACCGGATCACGTCGCCGGCCTGGCGCGGGAAGGTCATACGGATCCCCTCGTCGGTCGGCGCGAACACGAAGGTCACCCCGCTGCGCACGATGGCCCCCGCGCCGGTGCGCCACCCGCCGGTGACCTCGACGGCGCCGTCCGAGCGGATCTGCATCGAGTCGCCGTAGGGCACGGCCGCGCTGCCGTCGGGCAGCATGAGCTGCGGGCCGGCCGAGTCGGGCGGGCCGGTCGAGAGCTCGGACGCCGGGACGCGTCCCGCCGCCGCGGTGGTGGCCTCCGGCGATGCGGTCGCCGAGCCGGAGCCGGAGCCCGACGCGGTGTCCGTCGGCGCGTAGCGCGAGCCCGGCGACTGCCCGGTGGCGTCGGTGGAGGTATCGGGCGACGGCGGGCGCAGGTCGGACAGCGGCACGCCCGTGTTGGGCCGCACCGGCATCAGGTCGATCCACTTGCCGCCGCGCCGCAGCTTGGCCACATGGATGCCGAAGTCATAGCGGAGGTCGTCGGGCCGGTTGGTCGAGGGCATCATGCGCAGCCCGAACCAGACGTTGCCGCGACGCACCACCGCGATGCGCGCGTCGCGCACCGACAGCTGCACGCCGCCGTTGCGGTCCGAGCCGATCTGCGCGCCCACCCGCGGGTTCGTGCGCAGCTCAGGCTGCAGCCAGTTGAGCATCATCAGCGTGATCCCCGTGAACGACGGGCCGCCCGCGTTGCCGTCCATCCCCGGGGCGGCGTGCGACAGCGCCTTGCGCACCGCCGGCGTGATGTAGAGGCCGCGCGGCCCGGTCCCGTAGGCGGTCTTGAGCCGGTTCAGCGCCCGCTCGGTCAAGGCGCGCATGTCGAGCGCGCGCCGGCCGACCATGTCGGGCAGGTTCGCGGCCGCGGCGGCGCCGTAGGCGGTGGCCGCCACGCCCCAGGACTCCTCCTGCGAGCGCCCATACCAGCCGAGATCGCCGTCGGGGGCGGTCAGCCACCACGAGGCCTGCGCGACCTCCTTGAGCGTCTCCCGCGCTGCTGGGGACGCGCGCCGCCCGAGCAGGTGGATCGCCCGCGCGTACATGCCCAGCGAGAGCCCCTGGTAGGAGAGCGGGTTGTCGGGCGGATCGGAGAGCACGAACGTGCGCCGGCCGCGCACGTCGACGCCGTTCATCCCCGCCATCTGCGGCACGCGCACGTTGATGAGGTTCTCCACCGCCTGGATCGCCCCGGTCTGGTTGCCCACCACCGTGGTCGTGTCGGGCGAGGTCAGCCCGCTCCGCGTCAGCTCGAGCACGGCGATGGCGTCCGCCAGGTAGTGGTTGTCGTAGGGGTGCTGGCCCGAGAGCTCCTTGAACCGCCGCGTCTCGAGGAACCGCTCCCAGCGCGGGCGCACGTGCCGGAACACCGGGTCGCGGCGCAGCGAGCGCCGGGCGATGTTGTAGGCGGCCGCGATGGACAGGTTCTCGAACACGCTCGGGCGCGAGTGGTGCACGGCCTGGCGCACGGCGAACGAGATCGCCTTGAGCCCGGCGTGGATCTGCGCCCGGTTCCCCGCGCGAGCGCCGGCCTGCAGCAGCGCGTAGCCCAGCGTCGCCTCGCCATAGCGGGTGCCGCCGCCGAGAATGTTGCGGAAGCGCCCGCTGGGCTGCTGCAGCGAGGGCCAGGGCGCCGCGATCGACGCGTCGACCCCGCTGGCCAGCGCCTCCAGGCTGGGCTGGGTCGCCTGCTTGGCCGTGGCGGCCACCGGCTTGGACCCGCCGCCCGCGCGCACCGCGACGTCGCGCGAGTCCGGGCCCTGGAGGACGATCAGCAGGGTCAGCAGCAGCGTGAGCGGCACCCCGATCATGAGCCGCGTGGGCCAGTCGAGGTTGGTCGGCCATGACCGCACCGGCGCCGAGGCCGGCGGCGATACGACCTGGGCGTCTGAGGTGATCGCGCTCATACGCTGACCGCCGAGCCATTCTGGCTCGGGCCGTGGACTCCTGCGTTGCTACTCGTCTGCGGTGAGGACGCTGATCACGCGCCCGCGGCGCCCGCGCGTGAATTGCACGGTGCCCGCTCGCTGGGCGTAGATCGTGTCGTCCTTGCCGATCCCGGTCCCGTCACCGGGCCGGAACCGGGTCCCGCGCTGGCGCACGATGATCTCGCCGCCGGTCACGGTCTGTCCGGCGAAGACCTTGACGCCCAGCCGCTTCGCGTTGGAGTCGCGGCCGTTCCGGCTCGAGCCGAGCCCCTTCTTATGCGCCATCTTCGGTCCCCTCCTCCTCCGTCTTCGCGGCGGCAGCCCTGCCGCCGCGCTTGGCCTGCAGCTTGATCCCGGTCACCTCGATGCGCGTGAGGTCCTGACGGTGCCCGGTGCGCTTCTTGGCCCGCTTCTTGGGCTTGAACCTCAGCACGCGAAGCTTCGGCCCGCGCTCGTGGCGGACGACCTTGGCTTCGACCTTGACCCGGCCCAGGTCATCCATCTCCACGTCATCGTCGCCGTCGCCCCGATAGAGCAGCGGCTGGAGCGCGACCTTGGCGCCCTCGTCCTCCGGCAGCCGCTCGACCAGGAGGGACTGTCCCTCCTGGACGCGGTACTGCTTGCCACCGGTCTTGACGATCGCGTAGGTCATGAGGATTCGGCCGTTGCGCGGGACCGGCGCCGTCCGCCTCTGCGGCCCCGGCGCCGGGAAGACGACGATTGTAGAGGCTCGTCGTCGCCGTTCTCCGCATCCACGAGCACGGCGCTGGCCGACGTGCGCCCCACCTCCTCGATGCGCACGAGGCGCTTCTCACCCACGTGGCCGCCGCCGCCGGCCACCGAGATGATGTAGCCGTCGATCTTCGCGACGGCGTCGTCGTCGGTGTACATGTGCGGCTCGACGATGTGCACGAGCACCTCGTCGCCGCGCGCGAACGGCAGCGCCCGCTCCTCGACCTCGTCGACCGAGCCCTCCATGACCACGTCGAAGTGGTCGAGCGGCAGGCCCTCGGAGCCCTCGAAGTGGAACCGCTTGCCGGTCTCCTCCTCGAGCGTCCGCAGCGTGCGCCCGCCGTTGCCGGTCAGCTGCACCGACACGCGCGGGTTGACCTGGATGAGGAAGGCGTCGGGCTTGGGCCGCTCCTTGGCCAGCTCGACCAGGCGCCGCTCGAGGTCGATGGCGATCGTCTCCTCGGACTTGATCACGCCCTCGCCGCCGCAGGTCGGGCAGGTCCGGGTCATGATCTCGCGCACGCCGTCGGTGACGTTCTGGCGCGTCATCTCGACCAGGCCCAGCGGCGAGATCTCGGCCGTGTAGGTCTTGGTGCGGTCCTCGTCGAGCGCCTTGCGCAGCGTCTTGAGCACCGCGTCGCGATTGCGCGCCCGGGCCATGTCGATGAAGTCGATGACGATGATGCCGCCGATGTCGCGCAGCCGCAGCTGGCGCACGACCTCGTCGGCCGCCTCGAGGTTCGTCTTCGTGATCGTGTCCTCCAGGCGCGCCTGCCGGCCCTTGCCGGTGAACGAGCCGGTGTTGACGTCGATCACGGTCAGCGCCTCGGCGTAGTCGATGATCAGGTAGCCCCCGCTGGGCAGGTCGATCCGGCGCGAGAGCACGCCGTCGATGACCTTGTCCACGCCGTAGCGCTCGAACAGCGGCTTGTCGTCGTCCTCGTAGAGCTCGACCCGGTCGACCAGCTCGGGGGCCAGGCGGCTGAAGAACGAGGTCAGGCGGTGGTGCTGCTTGGCGTCGTCGACGATCGCGCGCTCGAACGTGTCCGAGGCGATGTCGCGGACCACCCGCACCGACAGGTCGGCCTCCTGGAAGACCATGGCCGGCGCCGTGGACTCCTCGACGCGCTTGCGCATGACGTCGTGGAGCTTGTCCAGGTAGAGCAGCTCGCGCTCGAAGTCGGAGCGCTTGGCGCCGGCGGCCGCGGTGCGCACGATGACGCCGCCGCCGCGCAGGTCGAGGCCCTTGACCTGCTTGCGCAGGCGCTCGCGCTCGGGGTCGTCGAGCCGGCGCGAGACGCCGATCCCCTCGCCGTTGGGCGCGAAGACGAGGTAGCGCCCGGCGATCGTGAGCTCCATGGTCAGGCGGGCGCCCTTGGTCTTCAGCGGATCCTTGACCACCTGCACCACGACCTCCTGGCCGGGCTTGAGCAGGTCGGTGATCGAGCGCCCGCCGCGGCCGCGGCGCGGCACCTCGACCCCGGGCAGCACGATCTCGTCGACGTGGAGGAAGCCGTTCTTGTCCAGGCCGATGTCGACGAACGCGGCCTCGAGGCCGGGCAGGACGTTGTCGACCCGCCCCTTGTAGATGTTGCCGACAATCGAGCGCGCTCCGCGGCGCTCGATGTACAGCTCCGCCACGTGATAGCCCGCGGCGGGATTCTGGGGCTTGCGCCTACGGCGCGAGCCCTTGGCGGCCGGCTTTCCGGTCGCCTCGAGCAGCGCGACCCGGGTTTCCCCGTGGTCCACGCTGACCAGCACTTGCTTTCGCAAAGGAAGTCTCCTTCTTAGAGCGTGCGTACGGCGCGCGCTTGCGCGGGGTGTCCGTACGCGTTGGGGCGGCGCTCCTGTGCGTCATCGGGCTCCTCATCCGAATACGAGGCCGCGGCCGCGACCCTTGGCGGCGCGGCGACCTTGGACGTAGATCGACTGGAGGACCCCGACGGACAGGAAGGTCACGAGGACCGAAGAGCCGCCATAGGACATCAGCGGCAGGGGGACGCCGGTGATGGGCATGATCCCAATGGTCATGCCCACGTTGACGAACACCTGCCACAGGAGCATGGCCACGATCCCCCCGGCGATCAAAGCGCCGTAGAGGTTCTTGGCCATGGTGAGTATTCGCAGGCCCCGCCATATGAGCAGGGCGTACAGCGAGAGCACCAGAGCAGCGCCGGCAAAGCCGTAGCGCTCGCCGACAACGGCGAAGATGAAATCGGTGTGGTGCTCGGGGAGGAAGTTCAACGTCGTCTGCGTCGGGTGCGGCCGGCCGGACTTCTGGCCCGATCCGATCGCGATCCGCGACTGGTTCTGCTGGTAGCCCTGATCGGCTGGGTTGTCGGACGGGTTGAGAAACGCCGTCAGACGGTCCGTCTGGTAGGGCTTGAGCAGGTGCACGCCGACCGCGGGTGCGGCGACAAGCACCAAGGTCAAGGATATTGCGAAAAGCGCAAAAAGCGCCGCAAAATGCTTCCAGCTGGTGCCGGCGACGAACAGGATCGCCAAGGCGATGACGACGTAGACGATCGCCGAGCCGAGGTCGGGCTGCAGCATGACCAGCACCGACGGCACCAGCGCCATCAGCATCACCCGCGCGGTGGTGTCGCGGTCCTGCAGGCGCCGGATCCGGTCGACCACGAAGGCGCTGACGGCCAGGACGAGCAGCAGCTTGCCCAGCTCGGAGGGCTGGAAGCGGAAGAACGGGAAGTCGATCCAGCGCTTGGACCCGCGGGTGGCCCCGCCGAGGGCGAGCACGAGCAGGATCGAGCCGATCATGAAGCCGTAGAGCCCGTACTTCAGCTCGCGCAGCCGCGAGTAGTCGAAGCGGCTGATGATCAGGCACAGCACGAGCCCCACGATCGCGAACCCGGCCTGGCGGTAGACGTAGTAGTTCGGGTCGCCGGGGATGTCGTCGCGCGTCGCCGCCGACAGCGTCACCAGCGAGCAGGCCACGAGGCCGACCACGGCCAGCAGCAGCGTCGGGTCGATCGGGAAGGTCGCCCGCAGCGGGCGCGCGGCCGCGCCGCCGCTCTCGGCCGGGTCCTTGATCTGGCTGCCGAGAACCGTGCTCATCGAGTCTTGGACGAGCCGCGGACGAGCTTCTTCTTGACCCCGAACCACTGCGACAGGATCAGCCGCGCCGCCGGAGCCGCCGCCTGGGCGCCGAAGCCGCCCCGCTCGATGGTCACCGCAACCACGATCGGGCGCTTCGCGTCGGGCACGTAGCAGACATACCAGGACTGGTCCTCCTGGCCCGGGCGCTCGGCCGTGCCGGTCTTGCCGTAGACCGGGTGCGGGAAGCCGCGGAACACGTCGGCCGAGGTGCCGCCCGACGCCGTGGCGGCGAGGTGCAGGCCGTCGAGGATGGCCTGGCGGTTCTGCGCGGCGATCTTCACGTGCCGCGCCGGGCCGGGGTCGATGCGCTGCAGCGTGCGCCCGGCCGCGTCCTCGATCTCCATGCCCACGTGCGGCCGGGGCACGCGGCCGCCGTTGATCACGGTCGAGTAGGCGGTGGCCATCTGCAGCGGCGTGGCCTGCAGGTCGCCCTGCCCGACGGCGAGGTTGACGTTGTCGCCCACCGTCCACGGGCGGTCGGTCTTGTTCTCCTTGAACAGGCGGTCGCGCCACTGCGGCGTGGGCAGGAGGCCCTTGAACTCGCCGGGGATGTCGATGCCGGTGCGGCGTCCGATGCCGAGCTTGCGCGCGTAGCGCTGCAGCGGCTCGCCGCTCTCCCCGTTCAGGCGCGCGCCCATGGTGTAGAAGAAGACGTCGGACGAGACCTGGATGGCCTGGCGCAGCGCGACGGCGCCGTTGGCGGCGTTGCCGGAGTTGTGGAACACGATGTTCCCGATCTTCACCGACCCGGGGTCGTCGATCACGGTCTGGGGGGTGATGGTGCCGGTCTGGAGCGCGGCCACGCTGGTGATGACCTTGAAGGTCGACCCGGTCGGGTACAGGCCGGCGATGGCGCGGTCGTACAGCGGCGCGCCGTTGGCGGTCGACTGCAGCTTCTTGAGCGTGGACTCCTTGACCGGCTTGGAGAAGATGTTCGGATCGAACGACGGGACCGAGCCCAACGCCAGGATCTCGCCGCTGCGCGGGTCCATGGCCACGAAGGCGCCCGGCAAGCCGCCGCCGACGGACTTGATCGCCTGCTGCGCGGCGTCCTGGAGGTTGAAGTCCAGCGACAGCTTGAGCTGCTTGCCCTGGACCGGCTGGCGCGTGCGTAGCGGCGGCCCCTTCTGGCGGCCGAGCGCGTCGACCTGCACGCGGGTGGCGCCCTCCTGGCCGCGCAGGTAACGATCGTAGGACCACTCGATCCCGCTCTGACCGACGAGCGTGCCCTGGTGCACGCCGCGGAAACGCGCGAGCTTGAGCTCCTGGGGCGAGATCTGGCCCACGGTGCCGAAGAGCTGGGCGGCCACGTCGTGGTGCGGGTAGCGGCGCTGGTAGACCGGCTCGGGCACCACGCCCGGGAACTGGTCCTGGCGCTCGAGGATGTACGCGAGCTGCGTCTGCGACGCGTCGCTCTTGATCGTCACGTTCGCGTACGGGATCGCCTTGCGTTGGGTCGTGATGTCCTTGCGGATCGCGCGCGGGCGCAGGTGCAGGACCTGGCGCAGGCGGCGGTAGAGATCGTCGCGCGCGGCCCCGCGCGGCGGCAGCTTGTTGGGCTGGATCTGGATCGCGTTGGCGGGCCGGTTGTCGACCAGCACGGTGCCGTTGCGGTCCACGACGTCGCCGCGGGGCGCCTGGATGGTGATGTCGCGCACGCGGTTGTCGTTGGCCTCGGCCAGGTACTTGTTGCCGGACAGCACCTGCAGGAACCACAGGCGCAGGAAGATCACGGCGAAGATGGTCAGGGCGACGCCGCCCAGGATCGCGACGCGCCAGGCCAGCTGGGGAGTGATCGGCGGGCGCCGGTCGTCGGCGGGCGGGCGGATCATATGACCCGCAGGCGGCGGCGCCGCCGCCGGCGCGGCGCCTTCGGTTGCGAGAGCGGGCTGATGCCGCCGGCCACGGACGAGGCGCGCCGGGCGCGACGGCGCCGCGGGTCTTCCGGCAGCGCGGGCGCCACGACCCGCCGCACGAGCGCGTAGATCGGCAGCGCCAGCACGGTGTTGACGGCGATGGTGAAGAGGATCTCGCGCACGAGCAGGAACGACACCGGCGCGTCGACGCCGAGCAGGAACTGGATGAGCGCGTAGCCGATCTGGGAGATCGCGGTGGCCGCCGCGCCGATGGCGATCGGCACCAGCGTGTGCGAGGGGTCGCGCGCCTCGCGCAGGCGGCCCGCGCCGTAGCCGATCCCGGTGAGGAGGAGCGAGTCGATGCCGAGCGTCTGCACCAGCGCGGTGTCCACGAACAGCCCCATGGCAAAGCCCATGACCGCGCCGGGGACGGAGCCGGCCAGCAGTCCCACCGAAGCGACGATCAGCGGCGTGAGGTCGGCGCTGACCCCGAGCAGCGAGATCTGCGAGATGGCGGTGATCTGCACGATCACCGCCACCAGGCCGAGGATGACCAGGCGCACGATCAGCGAGACGTTGATCGTCGGGGGCGCGTTCACGGCGTGGTGTTCCCCGCCTTGGCCACGACGACGCGCGCGTGCGGGCGCGTTAGCACCTGCACGAAGTCGAGGCGGCGCAGGTCGGCGAAGGGCTTGACGTGGACGCGCTGGTAGAGGTTGAGCTCCTCCGGGTCGGCCTTGGTCACCGTCCCGATGGGGATGCCGGGCGGGAAGAGCGAGTCCAGGCGGCTGGACTTCGTCCCGCTCGTGACCACCGTCTCGCCCACCTTGACGTTGGACTTGGGCGGCAGGAACTGCAGGAGCAGGTCGTTCGGGTTGCCCGTCGCCGTCTGGAGGATCCCGGAGTCGTTGAGGCGTTGCACGGTCGAGGAGACGCCGCTCGAGTGGTCCGTGATCAGCGTGACGATCGCGGCGTCGGAAGTGACGTCGGTGACCTTGCCGACCAGGCCGGCGCCGTCGACCACGGGCTGGTTGTTGTGCACGCCGTCGCTCGAGCCCACGTCGACGGTGATCGTGGTGAACCACAGCGAGGGCGAGCGGGCGACCACCCGTCCGGTGACCGGCTTGTAGGTGGACAGCGCGAGGTCCTGGTTGGCGTTCAGGTTGACCATGCGCTTGAGCTGCACGTTCTCCTGGCGCGCCTGGTCGGCGCCGATGACCTGCTTGCGCAGCGCGTCGCGCTCCTTCTGGAGGCGGGTGGCGCGGTCCTTGGCGTCGAACGTGTCGCCGACCCAGTTGGTCAGGTCCTTGAACGGCTTGAGCGCGCGACTGGCGCCCTCCTGGATCGGCGAGAAGACCTCGAGCATCCCGCGCTGGATGGTCTTGAGCGGGCCGCCGATCGACTCTCCGAAGTAGGCGGTCAGGAGAATCAGCGAAAGCCCGACGAGCAGGGCCAGGATCGCCCTTCGTCTACGGACCTGCTTGTCGTACACGCTATCTCCGGCGGCGGTTTCGCGAGTTCTTGTTGGACCGGTGGATCGCCTCGAACTCCTCCAGCGACCGTCCGGAGCCAACCGCCACGCACGTCAGCGGCGATTCGGCCAGGTGCGCTGGCATCTGGGTTTCGGCGCGCAGCCGCTCGTCCAGCCCCTGCAGCAGCGACCCGCCGCCCGCAAGCATGATGCCACGATCCATGATGTCCGCGGCGAGCTCGGGCGGCGTGCGGTCAAGCGTCTCCTTGACCGCGTCGATGATCTGCGAGACCGGCTCCTCGAGAGCGTTCCGGATCTCCTCACTCGTGAGCACGACAGTCTTCGGTAGGCCGGAGACCATGTCCCGGCCGCGGATCTCGGCCTGGACCTCTTCCTCCATCGGGTAGGCAGATCCGATCTCGAGCTTGATCTCCTCGGCGGTCTGGGACCCGATGAGCAGCTTGTACTCGCGCTTGGCGTAGTTGATGATCGCCTCGTCGAGCTCGTCGCCGCCGACGCGGATCGACTGCGAGACCA
>Ga0068864_100003699_pt1 | contig 12634 bp, 8 predicted proteins | sample KBSSwiS72_FD_66586 | JGI IMG/M metagenome (GOLD analysis project Ga0068864, IMG submission 66586) | Switchgrass rhizosphere microbial communities from Kellogg Biological Station, Michigan, USA - KBS Switchgrass S7-2 | ecosystem: Host-associated > Plants > Roots > Rhizosphere > Soil ...
ATCGGCCACCAGTACCCCGTTCTTCCTGCCGGCCAGCGGGCCGGCCCAGGGGCCGTAGTCCAGGAACCGGTGATGCATCACGCCGGTTCCCCGGGTGTCTGTCAGGAACTCCGACCGGTATCCAAACAGGCCGCGGGCGGGGATCCGGAAGGTCATACGGACCATGCCCTGCCCCGGGTTCTTCATCTCCAGCAACTCCGACCGGCGAGGGCCCAGCTTCTCAATGACGGTGCCGATGTACTCCTCAGGCACATCGATCATCAGCTCCTCGTAAGGCTCCAACCGCTCTCCCCCTTCGCCGATCCGGGTGATAACCCGGGGGCGGGAGACTTGGAACTCGTAGCCCTCGCGCCGCATCGTCTCCATCAGGATGCCCAGATGGAGCTCTCCGCGGCCCGCGACCGCCCAGGTATCAGGGCTGTCAGTGTCCTGTACCTTGAGCGCGACGTTTCGTTCCAGTTCCCGGAACAGCCGGTCCCGCACCTGGCGGCTGGTGACGAACTTCCCCTCACGGCCGGCGAACGGACTGTTGTTGATGATGAAGTCGACCGAAATGGTCGGCTCCTCCACCGCGATTCCCGCGAGCCGCTCCGGCACTTCCACCGACGTGATCGTCTTCCCGATCTCGATCCCTTCCAGTCCGGACAGGACCACAATGTCGCCGGCGTCCACCTCGTTCACTTCCACCTTATGGAGTCCGTCAAAGGTGAACAGTTTCGTGATGCGGCTCTGTTCGATGGTCTCGTCCGACACCATCCCGGGAATCCCCAGCGGGAGCAGCGCCACCTGGTCCCCGACCTTGACTCGGCCCCGCTCGATGCGGCCGATAGCCATCCGGCCCAGAAACGTCGAGAAGTCGAGGGTGGACACCAGCATCTGGAACGGGAGATCCGAGTTGCCGGTCGGAGCCGGTACGTAATCGAGGATGGACTGAAACAGCGGCTTGAGGTCGGTGCCCGGCTTCTCCAGATCGACGGTCGCAGTACCGAAGCGGCTCGAGGTGTAGAGAAACGGTGCGTCGAGCTGCTCGTGGGTCGCCTCGAGATCGATGAACAATCCCAGCACTTCGTCGTGCACCCGGAGCGGCTCGGCGTCGGACCGGTCGATCTTGTTGATCGCGACGATCGGGCGGAGCCCGAGGTTCAGCGCCTTCCGGGTCACGAAGCGGGTCTGCGGCATCGGGCCTTCGGCGGCATCCACCAGGATCAGCACCCCATCCACCATGCGGAGAATCCGCTCCACCTCACCACCGAAATCGGCGTGGCCGGGAGTATCCACGATGTTGATCTTGGTCCCGCCCCAGTGCACCGCCGTGTTCTTGGCCAGAATGGTGATGCCCCGCTCCCGTTCCAGCGGGTTCGAGTCCATCACCCGTTCTTCGACCTGCTGATTGGCCCGAAACGCACCGGCCTGTCGCAGCATCTGATCCACCAGGGTGGTCTTCCCGTGATCCACGTGCGCGATGATCGCGAGATTCCGGATGTTGGCGTTCGTGGACATCGTTTCCCATCGGTGTACGGATGCAACCTACCCCTTCGCGCGGCATATATAGATAGGGTGAGGTGCCGGGGCAAGGGCTTGGTTGAAGGCGGTCAGGGCGGGCGGGACGGACCGGGCGGACGCGTCAGGATGTAGCCTGATCGCGTCGGTCTGGTTTGGTGTTGGCAGCTCCCGATTCTACGCTGAACGGATGCAGCCTTATGAGGGGATAAAGGCGTGGCAGGCATCCCACGCACTTGCCTTGGCGGTATTTCGAGCAACCCATTCCTGGCCCAGGAGCGAGCTCTATGGGCTAACCGCACAGCTCAAACGAGCGGCGATTTCCGCCCCGACCAACATCGTCGAAGGTCGTGCCCGCCTGGGAAGCCGGGAGTTTCGTCGCTTCGTTGGGATCAGCTTGGGGAGCTTGGCGGAGGTAGGATACCTGCTTCGATTCGCCTACGAACTGAAGATACTCGAGGAGAAAGACTGGAAACGTCTGGAGAGCCAACGGGAGAGTGCGAGCAAGTTGACATGGCTGCTGTTGAAATCTCTCAACGAACCCGAAGAGCCTCGTCCGTCTTGACCGCCCTGTCCGTCCCGTCCGCCTTGTCCGCCCCGTCCGACTCGTCCGACTCGTCCGCCCTGTTCGCCTCTCCACATCTCCCCGCCATCTCCAGCTGAACCGTCACATGCCCAATTCCCAAGTCCCTCATCGCCTCTCGAATCCGGCTCAGGACGTCGGGATGATCGGCGAGTTCGGGCACGACCGCGTGTCCGCTCATGGCCACGATACCGCTCGTGACCGTCCACACGTGGAGGTCGTGGACCGCGGACACGCCGGGGACCGCTAGCATGCGCCGCTGGACTTCCGGCATCGAGACGTGGCCCGGGACCGCTTCGAGCAGGATGTCAGTGCTCTCGCGGACCAGCCGCCAGGCCCCGCCCAGGATCAGGACTGCAATGAGCACGGAGATGATCGGGTCGGCCAGCGTCCAGCCGGTCGTCAGCAGGATGACCGCGGCTATCAAGGCACCTACTGAGCCCAGCAAGTCTCCCAGAATGTGGAGATAGGCGCCTCGGGTGCTGAGATGATGCTCTCTGTCGCCGTGCAGCAGGCTAAGACCGACGGCATTCACGAGCAGGCCCGCGGCCGCCACTGCCAAGAACAATGCTCCCTGAATAGGTGCCGGGTTCCTTATCCGGTGGATTGCTTCCACAACGATCAATCCCGCGATCACGAAAAGGAGCGCCCCATTGACCAGCGCCGCCAGGATTTCGAGCCGCAGGTAGCCGTAGGTCTTGGTGTCGTTCGGGGGACGGCGCGCCATGCGGGCGGTGAAGAGCGTGAGGCCCAGCGCCCCGACGTCGGTCAGCATGTGCCCGGCATCGGCCAGCAGGGCCAGGGAACCGCTCAGCCACCCGCCAACTGCCTCGACCACCATGAAGCCGCCGGTGAGCAACAAGACGGTCCATAGCCGGTCGATCGGGGGCCGGATTGCGAGGTTTTCGGCCTGCAGGTGGGAGCAGTCGGTGCGGGGGGCCATGGTGTGAAAGTTAGTCGGAATCGAAAAGCATGGTGGTTAGACGGCTAGACGGTTAGACGATTAGTCGGTTCGTGGCTCCGTGCATCGGGAACGCTTGGGGAACCTCGGAGTGATTCAGATTCCCCGCCTCCGAACGTCGAAACGACTAACCGTCTAGCCGTCTAACCGTCTAACCGTCTAACTCTGCCCCTCCACCCTCACCCTCACCGCCTCTGCATGCCCGAACAATCCCTCCGCCCGCGCCAGCACCATGATCCGGGCCCCATCGGCGTTGAGTCGGCTCTTGGTGTAATAGATGATGCTGGTCCGCTTCACGAAGTCGTACACCCCAAGCGGGGACGAATAGCGCGCGGTCCCTCCCGTGGGGAGCACGTGACTCGGCCCGGCGAGATAATCCCCGACCGGTTCCGGCGTATCCTCTCCGAGGAAGATCGCCCCGGCATGCCGCACACCCCGTGCAATTGCCTCCGCGTCCCGGGCAATGATCTGCACGTGCTCGGCCGCGCGCAAATTCGCCACCTCGATGGCATCACGCATTGAAGGCGCCCAGATCACCAATCCATGCCGACGCAAGGACTCGGCCGCGATCTCGGCCCGCGGATTTCGGGCCAGACAGGCTTCGAGGGCAGCCGGCAGATTGTCCGCCAGCTGGTGATCGGTGGTCACACACCAGGCCGTCGCCTCCTCATCGTGTTCTGCCTGCGCCACCATATCCGCCGCAACCTGAGCGACATCGGCAGTGGAGTCGGCGATGATCAGCACTTCAGTCGGCCCCGCCATCATGTCCACGCCGACCAGTCCGGTGATTTGACGCTTGGCCTCGGTCACCCACTTGTTGCCCGGTCCAACGACCTTGTCTACTCGCGGAATCGTGCGAGTTCCGAACGTGAGCGCCGCGATCGCCTGAGCGCCCCCGATGCGAAAAAGCCGTGTCACTCCGGCCAGAGAACAGGCCGCCAGTACGGCATCGGTGATGCCCCCAGGAGGCGTCACGGCGATGATTTCTTCGACTCCAGCGATCGATGCTGGCACCACGTTCATGATGACGGTGGAGGGATATGCCGCCTTCCCCCCCGGCACGTAGACCCCGACCCGATCCAGTGGATTGACCCGCATGCCGAGCAGGCTGCCATCTTCCTGCAGCAGGGTAAAGCCGATGTCGCGCTGCTTCTTGTGAAAGGTTCCGACCCGCTCGACCGCCGTTTCCAGCGCCTCCCGTAACTCGAGATCGATCCGGTCCAGCGCGTTGTCCCATTCCTCACGGGCAACTTCCCAGCCGGACGGCTCGAGATCCATTCCGTCGAGTTTTGAGGTCCATTCCCGGACGCCGGCATCTCCCCGCTCGGCGATGTCCGCCAGGATCCGCCGCACCTGCTCCCGGGTCTCCTCGTCAACCTGTGATGGCTTCGGGAGATACGGCGTGAGGCTGTCGAGCGGCGGAACCGCGATTTGACGAATCATCTGCCTCCCTCGCGAGTGGGAGAATTCGGCGCTAGTCTTCCCGCTATGGAAACGTCGTGGAGTGCGACACTGACCGGGCTTGCCGCGGTCGTCATTCTGGTTGCCCTCAATGCTTTCTTCGTGGCCGCCGAGTTCGCGCTGGTAGGCTCGCGCAAGACCAAGCTTGAAGAAATGATCCAGGCTGGCGATCAGCGGGCGAAATTGGCGCAACGGGTCAAAACATCGCTGAACCGCTACATCTCCGCTACCCAATTGGGGATCACTCTCACCTCGCTCGGCTTGGGCTGGGCGGGCGAGCCGGCGCTCGCCGGACTCGTCAGCCGTGCCATGACCTGGCTTCCGGATCGACTCCAGATTGTCGCTACCCACGCCGTAGCGGCGACCATCGCCTTCACCCTGATCTCGATGCTGCACATCGTGCTCGGTGAGCTGGTACCCAAGGCCTTCGCCCTGCTCTATCCCGAAAAAGTCGCTCGGTGGACTACGCCTCCGCTGATGGCCTTCAACTGGACCATGGCGGTTCCCATCAGGCTGCTGAATGGGATGTCGAACCGGCTGCTCAAGGTGATGCACATTGCGCGGCCCCACGAGCACGAACGGCTCCATTCCCCCGACGAAATCCGCATCCTGGTCGAGCAGAGCCAGGAGGGAGGGTCGCTCGGCAAGGAAGACGCACGACTACTCGAGGGCGTCTTCGAATTCAGCGAGAAGACCGCTCAGGAAGTCATGACCCCTCGCACTCAGATGATCGGGCTGGAGCGGGAGCTGACGGTGGAGCAGGCTGCCGACGAAGTCGCCCAGGCCAAGCGGTCGCGCTATCCGGTCTATGCCGAGTCGCTGGACGACATCGTGGGCGTCGTCCACGCGAAGGATATTCTCACCGCCGTCCGCCAGGCCCCCGGCACGACAGTCGCAAGCATCATGCGGACGCCGCTGTTCGTGCCGGGCACCCGGGAGGTCGAGGACGTCCTGGCCGACATGAAGCGCCTCAAGGTCCACCTCTCCATCGTGCTCGATGAATATGGCGGGACGGCCGGTCTCGTCACGATGGAGGACCTGCTGGAGGAGATCGTCGGGGACATCTACGACGAATACGATCGCCAGGAGCGAAAACCTTCCCCCGCCGAAGGAGCCCCGTTGCTGTCGGGATCGTTGCCGCTCAGCGAGTTCAACACCGAGTACGATCGAGAGCTCGACGACACCGAATACACCACGCTCGGCGGCTACCTGTTCGGCCAGCTGGGGCGGCTGCCGCGCGGGGGAGACCGGATGTCGGTGGGAGACGATGTCTTCGAGATCGTCGAGATGGAGGGTCGCCGGGTCAAGACTGTGAGATATCTGCGCGGCGCCGGAGCAACCACGACGTGACCCGGGCGCCGATCCCGCCCGGCGCCCTGGATCGAAGCGGTCCCGCCGCAGCCAGCCGTCGCCGTCTTCAGCTCGCCGCCCTCGAAATTTTCGGAGCGGCTGGTTACGAAGAGCTCATTCCACCCGTCTTCGAATACGAAGACGTCTTTCTCCGTGCCGGCGGTCCCGAGGTCGCCGAACGGCTCATCCGGTTCATCGATCGCGACGGCCGGGTGTTGGCGTTGCGCTATGACTTCACCGCGAGCATCGCGCGCGTTGCCGCGACGACGTTTGCCCAGGCGTCGAATCCTCTGCGGCTCTGCTACGCCGGCGGGGTATTTCGCCAGGAGCCGGAACGCGGCAACCGCCCGAGGGAAACGCTCCAGGCTGGTGCCGAGTTGCTTGGGAAGAGTGGCCTCGATGCCGACATCGAGATCGTCCGGCTTACCCTGGAGTTGGCGCGAAGCGCTGGCCTCAAGGAATTTCAGCTCAATCTGGGCCACGCCGAGGTGCTCTCCGGCGGTCTCGCCGCCCTTGCTCCAGAACAGCGCACTGCCATCCGGCACTGGATCGATCGGAAGGACCGCGGCAACCTCACCCGCGCACTGGACCGCGCGACGCCCGAGGCTCGCGCCCTCCTCAGCCTCCCCTTCGTGATCGGACGGCGGGCCGCTCTGGAAGCGGCATTGCCCAACGCTCCCCAGACTGCACGTCTTGGTCTCGAGTCACTTCTCGCCCTCGACGCGAGACTCTCCGACCAGGAACGCAAGCACGTCGTGTACGATTTGGGAGAGGTTCGCGGACTCGACTACTACACCGGCATCCACTTCGAATTGTTCATCGCCGGCACCGGAAGGGCTGCGGGTGCCGGGGGCCGCTATGACGATCTGATGGGACGGTTCGGCCGGGCGCGGCCGGCGGTCGGCGTCTCGCTCGATCTCGACACTATCGCCGAGGCCATCGCGGCCGCTGGGGCAACGTGAGCAAGCTCCGAATCGCGTTACCCAAGGGACGGCTCTACGACGCTGCGGTCGATTGCTTCCGCCGGGCTGGCATCACGCTTGACCCGGATCCGGGGCGTCGTCTTCTCATTCCATCCAGCGTTCCCGGTATCGAATTCCTCGCGGTGCGACCGGGCGACGTGCCCGTCTATGTCGAGGCTGGCGCTGCCGATCTCGGGATAACGGGCACCGACGTCTTGCGGGAATCCGATGCCGATGTGCTGGAACCGCTGGATCTCAAGTTCGGCTTTTGCCGACTCGTCGTGGCGAGCACGGCAGAGTTGGAGTGGCCCAACCTTCCGGGCGGCGTCACACCCCGAGTTGCGACCAAGTATCCCCGGATCGCATGGCGTTACTTCGGCGATCAAGGGCGGCCGGTTGAGATCATCACGGTCGGAGGCTCGGTGGAGGTCGCTCCCCTATTGGGATTATCTCACTGGATCGTGGACCTTGTCGACACGGGCAATACGTTGCGCGCCAATGGTCTCACGGAGCGTGAGACGATCCTCGAGTGCACAGCGGTCCTCGTCGCCAACCGGGCGAGCCAGAAGCTGAAGCTGGACGAGCACCTGAGACTCATGGACCGGATCGAGCGGCGCGACAACGGCAGCGGGTGAGGCGGCGAGTTGAGTGACAGCATCGCCTCCTCGAGCCACAGCGGGCGGGCCTCGACATACCGGCGCAACCGAAGCAGGACGCCCAGCAGGATCGCGCCAGCGGCGAAGCGGTCCAACCCGCTCCGCTCAGACTTCATGAAGCGAGATGTTTCCGGGCCAGATGAATGGCAAGGTCTACCGCCGCCCGCATGCTGCCGGGATCGGCGCGGCCGGTGCCCGCGATGTCCAGGGCGGTTCCGTGATCGGGAGAAGTGCGAGGAAATGGGAGGCCCAGAGTGACATTCACTCCGCGGCCGAAGGCAGCGACCTTGATCGCCGTCATGCCAACATCGTGGTAGGGCGCCAGCACCGCGTCGAACTCGCCACGCATCGCCCGAACGAAGACAGTGTCGGCCGGCAGCGGGCCGTCGGCGCCAAGGGTGCGCGCGGCGGGAGCGAGCACCCGCTGGTCCTCGTCTCCGAAGAGTCCTGCCTCACCCGCGTGGGGATTCAGGGCACAGACCGCGAGACGCGGCGTCGCGATGCCCCACCAGCTGCGAAGAGCGGCGGCCGCGATCTGGCCAGTCCGCACCACGCGCTCGGTGGTAACCAGCTCGGGCACCGACCGGAGCGGGACGTGAGTCGTCACCAGGACGACGCGCAGCTCCTCCGCGGCCAGCATCATCGCGACCTCGACGTCTCCCGCGAGGTGCGCCAGCCACTCCGTGTGCCCCGGATAGGCAAAGCCCGCGAGGCGAAGTGCGTGCTTGTGCGCCGGCGCGGTGACGATCGCGTCCACTTCCTTCGCCATCGCGAGGCGCGCGGCAGCTTCCACACCGTGGCCCGCGATCCTTCCCGCGCGTGCCGCCCGACCCCGCTCTCCGGCCCCGGTACCTTCCCCCGACCCCTGGTCCCAGTTCCCCACCACAATTTTCCGGGCTGCCGGCAACGTTGCGATCTGATCTTCGGCGCCAATGAGAGTAACGTCCGCCTCGATCCCCTGGGCGAGAACCTTAGCGGCAATCTCGGGCCCGATGCCACGCGGGTCTCCTAGCGTGATGGCGATCCGTGGACGAGTGGGCATGGTTCGCTAAGGCAGAAGGAAGAAGGGAGAAAGGAGAAAAGAAGGCGGGAGGAGGCCGTCGTTGTCCTTCTCCCATCTCCTTTCTCCTTTTTCTCGGTTCTGAGCGTGACTCTACAGTCTCATATCGACGTAGGTCGATCGCCGGAGCTTGTCGATATAATGTCGCACTGCCAGCTCATCCCCCAGCCGCTTTCGGATCGCGTCCCGCACATCCTCGTACCGGATGGTGCCGGCAGGTCGGCGCCTGGTCACCTGGAGAACGACATACTTCTGCCGCAACCCCGTCTGCTTCTGCAGGGAGAAGACCGGGACCACCACGCTCGAATCCGACCCGCCGATGCCGTCCTTGTATTCGTCCGGCAGCTGATTCACCGGCACGTCGTCCGCCGCCTTTTCTTCAGAGGGATCGTGATAGAGTCGTTGGAGCGAGTCAAACGCCCCACCATTTTTCAGCTCTGTCCGGATTGCTTCGGCGAGTGCCTTGGCGCTGTCGGCATTCTCCTGGGTGATCTCCGGCATGATCAGGATGTGACGGGCTTGCACTTCGGCCGGCTGAACCCGCTGGACCTGGATGATGTGAAACCCAAAGGCTGTCTCAACCGGATCGGAGATGATCCCGGGTTTTAGCGAGAATGCCGTCTGCTCGAACTCCGGGACCATGGTCCCACGCCGGAACCAGTTGAGCTCGCCTCCCTGCTCCTTCGAGGCCGGGTCCATGGAGAAACGCTTGGCCGCGGTGGCGAAGTCGGCGCCGTGCCGCAGTTCGCGAGTGATCGAGTCGGCGGTCGCGTGAGCTCGCTCGCGAGCCTCCGGTGAAGGCTTGGGCGCGACGACGATATTGCGGAAGGAGACCGTAGCCGGCCGCTCGCCCAGCTGGCCCTTCTGCGCATCGAAATAGTCTCGCATCTCGCGCTCGGTAGGCTGAACCGCCTTGATCTTCCCATCGCTCTTCATCTTGTCGATCAGCCGGTTCTGCAGCGCGGCGCGACGCTGCTGGTCGGTCAGCCAGCGGCGATACTCCTCGGGAGTCTGGAAGCCGGCCTTCTTCAGCTCGTTGCGGTAATCGACTTCCGAGGTGAACCGCCCGCGAATGTTCTTGATCTGCTCCTCGACACCGTCGGACACCTCCTGATCGGTCACCTTGATCGAGGTATCCCGGGTCGCCTGTTGGACCAGCACCTCGACATCCACAATTCGGGAGAGGGCCGAGCGACACATGCTGCGGAGCTCCTGCGGATCGGTCGGTGCCGGAGCTCCCTGGGCCCGTTGCGAATAAATCTCTTCCTCCAGCTGAGACGACATCACCGGCGCATCGCCCACGACCGCGATCACCCGGTCAACCGCGTTAGTGGTATCGCAGCGGGCGATCGGCTGATTGTCCCCGGCGTTCACGCTGTCCTGCGGGTTCAGACCGTTCGGCGCCCGGACGCTGCTGTCCTGACTGATCAAGCTGTCCTGCGTGCTCACGCTGTCCTGAGCGGACATCGGTCCGGCGCCCGCGGAGACCGCGAGCGCAAACAGACAGAGACCCTTCAACCACCGACGAGTACTCAAGGCGCTTTCTTAGCCGCGCTATCTGAAGGAACCGGAGCTGCGGCAGGAGGAGTTGGAGGATTCTTCTTCGCGCTAGAGTCCGAAGCAGCTTTCGCCGCCTTGAGATCCCGGGTCTGCTCGAGCGCCTGCTGAAGGGCTGCGTCATTGATCCTGAACGAAGCATGCTCCCGCAGGGAGGCGCTCAGAGCCGGTGGCAACGGCCGCGGGCGAGTGGCTCCGCTGGCGATCTTGTTCCACACCGCGTCGAGCCTCAGCTGCGCCATCTTCTGGCGTTCGGACAACGGGATGGTGGAGTCGGTGATGTCGGGCCCGGCCAGATCGAGCCCCGCCTTGAGGCTATCAATCTGGGCCTGATACTTCTGCATGACACCGCTCCATTCCTCGGCGCTGAGGTGAATGCCGGCGGAATCGGCCTGCCGGAGCAGAAGCGTGTTCTGTCCGATCACCTTGGCGAACTGGGTCAGCGCCGAGTCGTTCGCTTGTTGCAGCTGTGCCGCGAACTGCGGACCCAGAGCCGTCGCCCACCGCATGTAATCCGCAACCGTCAACTCGCCCCCTTGATAGCTGGCCACCCGCTCCGTGGACCGGAAGGACTTGTTGCGGTCGAGGAATGCGGCGCGCATCAGGTTCGGCGCCTCTCCGGACACATCCAGCTTCCGCGCCGTGGACAGGCTGTCGAGGTACATCGAGTCGAGACGCACTCCCGCGCGCTCCTGCAGGTAGGCCAGGAGCTGGGGCCGGACTTCGTTGAGAGGCGGACGCCGGATGATGTGATAACCGAACGGCGTCTCGATCAGGCCGGCGACGGCTCCGGGTGCCAGCGACCACCCCGCGCTATCGAAGGCGGTCACGAACCGGCCTCGAGGGCTGGGGGGCAGATAGCCGTTGTGGTTCTTGCTGGAGTAGTCGTCGCTCAGCTGGGTAGCGAGAGTGCCGAAATTTGCTCCCCCGCGGATCTTGGCCAGGGTGGAAACCCCCTTCTTCCGCTGCGCCTCGCGCACCGGCGGCTCGGCATGCTGGTCGACCTTGAAGAGGATGTGCTGCAGTACGCGGATCTCATCTGCCTGATAGACGCTGTCCGCCTTGGTCGAGTCCATAGGGGCACGGTGCGCCATAAGCGTATCGTGCCACCGCTGCCCGATCATCTCGGTGATCTCCGGCCACAGCACTTCCGACGCCCGCGCGGAATCCGCGAGGTTTTCCCCCGCGGCTACGGCGTGGGCGAAAAGAGTGTGGTCAACCCAGAGATTGGCGAGGAATTGTTCGGCCTCGAGGGTTACGGGGAAACCCTTGATCGTGCTCGCCATGTTGGCCAGCCGCTCGACCGTCAGCTCCTGACCCGCGGCCTCGGCCGCAACAGTCGGCCGGATGCTGAACGCGTCTTTCATGTTCGAGCAACTGGCCGCTCCGGCCAGGAGGACAACCAACCAGAATCCGGTACGCTTCACTCAACACTCCATGGTGAGATTGGTCTACCAACCGCGTCGATTCGCTGTTCTCATCCAGTCTTCGCGCCAGTGCGCCCATTGCCAGAAGCTTGACGCGCGCTCACCGCCCGGAGCGCACGCACGAGCGCGGGAATCAGCGCCTCTCCACCCAGCCGGGTCAAGCGGAGCGACAGCGGCACGGTTCGCCGGACGTCCACCGCGAGCTGCACGTCGTCCAGCGCCGTGGTGAGGCCGCCGAGCCGGGGTGTCGCCCCTTCCCGGAAACTGAGCCGTGCCTCATCGCCCCGCGCCAGGATGTGCTGCACTTCCAGCTCGGCGCCGAGGACCCGAAGTCTGGCCATGTTGAGCAGGGTGTCAGCGGGCTCAGGAAGGGGGCCAAACCGCTCGCGCATTTCCTCGCGAAGCTCTTCAATTTCGCCACTCGTCCCGGCCCGCGCCAGTCGGCGGTACAGGTCGAGTTTCACGTCGTCATCCGGCACATAACCGTCGGGGAGGTGAGCCGGCCGGTCCAAAACAACCTCGGGCGGAAGCGGTCTTTCCAGTTTCCCCTGTCCCCGGAGGCTGCGCACGGTCTCCTCCAGCCACCGAAGGTAGAGATCGAAGCCCACCGCGTGGGCGTGTCCCGACTGTTCAGCGCCGAGCAGATTCCCCGCACCGCGCAGCTCGAGGTCCTTGAGCGCAATGCGGTATCCGGCCCCGAGGTCGGAGTGGTGCTCCAGCACCTTGAGCCGATCCTCCGCTGCCGGATCGATCAGATCCGGCACCAGCAGGTAGCAGTACGCGCGGCGATGGCTGCGGCCCACCCGCCCCCGCAGCTGATAGAGCTGGGCGAGACCGAACCGGTGGGCATCGTGCACCACCATCGTGTTGGCATTGGGCACATCCAGCCCCGATTCGACGATCATGGTTGAGACCAGGATGTCCACTTCACCGGAGACGAACTTCCGCATGATCGTCTCTAATGGCTCGGCGGCCATCTGGCCGTGCGCCACGCCGACCCGCGCCCGCGGGGCCAATGCGCGCACCCGGGCAGCGATGGTATCGATCGTCTCGATCCGGTTGTGAACCACGAAGGTCTGTCCCCCACGGTCCAGCTCCCGCGCGAAGGCTTCCTCCA
>Ga0068864_100003707_pt1 | contig 12617 bp, 7 predicted proteins | sample KBSSwiS72_FD_66586 | JGI IMG/M metagenome (GOLD analysis project Ga0068864, IMG submission 66586) | Switchgrass rhizosphere microbial communities from Kellogg Biological Station, Michigan, USA - KBS Switchgrass S7-2 | ecosystem: Host-associated > Plants > Roots > Rhizosphere > Soil ...
TGGCCGTCGACGACGACGTTGGCGCGGCCGTACGGCGCGAACGCGACCAGATCGTCCATCGTCCGGTTGTCCGCGGCGAACTGCCGGAACATCGGAAAGGAGAACGTGCTGCGGACGTTCTGGCCGGCGGCGTCCTTCTTCGAGAACCCGTAGTCGCTGGAGTCGGTCACCATGTCGTTCTTGCCGGACCACTTCAGCCGCACCAGCGTGTCCGGATCGCGGACCGGCAGGTTCTTCAGGAACAGGCCGTTGACCGCGCTGAACAGCGCCGTGTTGGCGCCGATGCCGAGCGCCAGCGACAGCACGACGACTGTCGTCCAGCCTGTGTCGCGCAGCAGCGTCCGCGCCCCGTGCGCCAGATCCTTGAACATCGTGTCCTCCGACGGCGTTTAGACGCGCCGGACCCCCGGAACGTTGGGTCCGACTTTGGCAGATTCTGGCACGAATATCTGCGACCCCGGCGCGCGGCCGACAGTGCCGTATTGAACATCGCGGCCCGGCCGATTGCGTCACGCTTGCAGGCACGTGCCGATCCGTCCCTCGTCTGCCATCGACCGCGTGGGCGCCAGCGTCCTGGACCTGTTCGCGTTCGTCGGCGCGCTGGCGCTCTTCGGGGCGCGCGCCGGCGTCGAAGCGGTGCGCCCGCCGTACGAGCCCCGCGAGATCGCGCGCCATGTCTACCAGTTCGGCACGCGCTCCGCGCCGCTGATTCTCACCGCCGGCGTCGCGATCGGCGTGGTCCTGTCGATGCACACGCGCGCATCGCTCGAGCGCTTCGGCGCCGAAGCCATGATCCCGGCAGGGCTGGCGATTGCCCTGATCCGCGAAACCGGACCGTTGACCGCCGGGCTGCTCGTGTCGGGCCGCGTCGGCGCCGGCATCGGCGCGGAAATCGGCGCGATGAAAGTGACCGAGCAGATCGACGCCCTGGAAGCCACCGCCGTCGACGCCTTCAAGTACCTCGCCGTCACGCGCATCGTCGCGCTGATGATCGCGATGCCTCTGCTCACGCTGATGATGGACTTCTCGGGCATGTTCGGCGGCTACCTCGCCGAGGCCGCCGTGTCGGGCATGTCGTGGAGCCTCTACTTCGAGCGCGCCTTCACCTACATCACCTATTCGGATCTCATTCCGGCCACGATCAAGACGATCGTCTTCGGCTACCTGATCGCGGTGGCCGCCAGCTATCTCGGCTTCACGACCAGCCGCGGCACTGAAGGCGTCGGTGAAGCCTCGACCCGCAGCGTCGTGATGGGTTCGATGCTGATCATCCTCAGCGACGTCGTCCTCGTGAAGATCATCTTCTTCTTCTATCCGCCGGTGTCCGGATGACCGCGGTCCGGTTCGAACGCGTGTCGAAGCGGTTCGGGGCGCTCGCCGTGCTGGACGATGTGTCGTTCGAGATCCCGCAAGGCCAGGCGTTCTGCCTGCTGGGACGCAGCGGCACCGGGAAGAGCGTGACGCTCCGGCACATCGTCGGTCTGGTGCGGCCGGACAGCGGCAAGGTGTTCGTCGAGGACCAGGACATCACGACGCTCACCGGACGGGCGCTCGGCGAGGTGCGCACGCACATGGGGTTCCTGTTCCAGAACGCGGCGCTGTTCGACTCGATGACCGTGGGCGACAACGTCGCGTTTCCGATGCGGCGCCACACGAAATGGTCCGCCGGCGACATCCGCGAGCGCGCGACGAAGAAGCTCGCGGACGTGGGGCTCGAAACGGCCTACGACAAGATGCCCGCCGACCTCTCCGGCGGCATGAAGAAGCGCGCCGGGTTGGCGCGCGCGATGGCGCTCGATCCGCCGATTCTGCTGGTCGACGAGCCGAGCGCCGGTCTGGACCCGATCACGGCGAAGGAGATCGACGACCTGCTGGTCGAGACCAAGCGCGGCGGCACCACGTTGATCGTGGTGACGCACAACATCCCCAGTGCGCGCGTCATCGGCGACGACTTCGCCGTGCTGCACGACGGGCGCATGCTCGCGCACGGGACGCTGCAGGAACTGGACGCGAGCAGTGAACCGCTGGTCCAGGCGTTCATGCGCTCGCAGGGCGGCGGATAGATGGCGAACCCGGCGCGGCTTGTCGGCATCGGCGTGTTCGTCCTCGGTGGGTTGCTGCTCTTCACCGTCGGCCTCTTCATGATCGGCGATCGCCAGATGGCGTTCTCGAAGAAGGTCACGATCTACACCGAGTTCAGGAAGATCACCGGCCTGCAGCCGGGCGGCATCGTCCGCGTGTCCGGCGCCAAGGCCGGCGCGATCACGCGCATTGCTCCGCCTGCCGGCCCCGGCGGTAGATTCCGGATCGAATTCACCGTCACCGAGGAGCTTCGTCCGCTGGTCCGCCTCGACTCGCTGGCGTCGATCGAAACCGAAGGGCTGGTCGGGGGCAACTACCTCGGCGTCGGCAGCGGTACCGAGGGCTCTCCAGCCGCAACCGCCGGCGCGACGATTCCGAGCAAGGAGCCGTTCGAGATCGCCGAACTGATGCAGCAGATGGGCGATGCGATCGTGAAGGCCAACGGCACCATCCAGAAGGTCAACGACTCCATCGACAAAATGCAGGCCGACGTTCAGCGCGCCGTCGTGTCCGGCGCCGACACCATCGACATCGCCCACAAACTGCTCACCGACGTCAGCGGCGACATGAAGGCGATGGCGGCCAACGGCGCGCGGCTCTCCGCCGACGCCGCCACGATCACCGAAACCATCCGCAAGGGCGAAGGTTCGCTTGGCAAGCTCGTGAACGACGACGAGCTGTACCTGCGGACGACGAATGTCGCGAAGCAGGCGGAAGAGATCGCGGCCGGCGCGCGTCAGGTCGTCGAGCAGGCCAGAAGCGCGCTCGCCGGCTTTCAGTCGAAAGACGGCCCGGTCGAGGGAATGGCCGCGGGGCTGAAGCAGACGATGGACGACGCGCGCAAGGCGATGTCGGCGTTCGCGGAGAACATGGAGGCGCTCAAGCACAACTTCCTGCTGCGCGGCTTCTTCAAGGATCGCGGCTTCTACAATCTCGCGGATATCTCTCCCGCGGCCTATCGCGATGGGGCGTTGACCGGCGGCGGCCTCACTCGCGCCTCGAGTGCATGGTTCGAGGGCGCGGCACTGTTCGAGGCCGCGGCCGACAATCCGGCAGGCGAGCGCCTGACCACCGACGGCAAGGCGCGGCTCGACGCGGCCATCGGTCCCTTCCTCGATCGCGCATCGGCCGGCGTGCTGATGATCGAGGGCTACGCTCAGACCGGAACCCGCGATCAGATCTATCTGCGATCGCGCGTGCGCGCCTCGCTGGTGCGCGAATACTTTCTCGCCACGTTCGGCCTCACGCCGCAAACGGTCGGCGTCATGCCGCTCGGCCGCGACTCGGCGGGCAGCCCGAACGGCGCGCCGTGGGACGGCGTCGCGCTCGCGCTCTTCGAGGAGAAGAAGGCCACGACCCGAAAACGGTAGGCAGAGGCCGCGACAAAAACGTCGGCAGACGCGCGCGCGATTATCTGCGACACTCTGCCCATGCACCGTAACCGATGGAGTCTCGCCATCGCGGCCGTGCTGGCCGCCGTGATGCTGGCGCCGGCGCAGGCCGCAAAGACGGTTGATTTCGACGCGCTGACAATCGCCGACATCAATCGCGCGTTCGACAGCGGCGCGCTGACCGCGGAAAAGCTGGTCCAGCTCTGTCTCGCGCGGATCCAGGCCTACGATCGGCAAGGGCCGTCACTGCACGCGGTCCTGACATTGAACCCCAAGGCGCTCGACGTCGCCCGCGCACTCGACACCGAGCGCAAGGCGAAAGGCCCGCGCTCTCCCCTTCACGGCATCCCGATCGTTCTCAAGGACAACTACAACACGTCAGACCTGCCGACGACGGGCGGATCCTTGCTGCTCGAGGGCTCGCTGCCGCCGGAGGATGCGTTCGTCGTCAAGAAGCTGAGGGCGGCCGGCGCGATCGTGCTCGCGAAAGTGAACATGTCCGAGTTCGCGTCGGGTCCCGCCCGCAGTTCGCTCGGTGGACAGTCGCTCAACCCGCACGACCTCACGCGCACGCCGTCCGGATCGTCGGGCGGCACCGGCGTGGCAATCGCCGCGGCCTATGCCCCGCTCGGGATGGGGACCGACACCGGCGGCTCGATCCGCGGTCCCTCCACGTCCAACGGCATCGTCGGCTTGAAGCCGACGCACGGGCTGCTCAGCCGCAGCGGCATCATCCCGCTGTCGCTCACCTTCGACACCGGCGGGCCGATGGCGCGCAGCGTCACCGACATCGCGGTCGCGCTGGGCGTGATGACCGGCATCGACGCCGCCGATGCCGCGACGAAAAAGAGCGACGGGAAGTTCGAGACCGACTACACGAAGTACCTGAAGGCGGACGCGCTCAAAGGCGCGCGCATCGGCATCGCTCGCGATTTCCTGGGTGCCGATCCCGACGTGGATTGGGTGATCGACGCGTCCCTCGACGCGATGCGCAAGGCGGGCGCGGCCGTCGTCGACGTGCGCTACCCGAAGTGGCTGCTCGATTCGAAACAGGAGCTGTACAACGCCATCCGGCGGCCGGAGTTCCACGCGCAGATCGCCGAGTATCTGAAGACGACCGGTCCTGGCTATCCGAAGACGCTCGAGGAGATGATCGCGCGCGCGCAGACGCTCACCGGCGTCCGCGCCGACGGCGCCGGTCCCAACCCGGCGCGCTGGACGCTGTTCAAGCGCGAGGCGGAGAGCGGGACCCTCGACGACTACCGGTACACGTCCGTTCGCGATCACGGGCTGCCACTGGTGCGCGCGGCGGTCGAAGGGATGCTCGCGGCGCAACGGCTCGACGCGATCGTCTATCCCACGTCGTCGCGCAAGCCGGGCATCATCGCCGACACCGGCGGCACCGGCGCCGGGACGCCTGGCGCCTCGGCGACTGACATCGCGAACCTCACCGGCTTTCCCGATCTGATCGTGCCGGCCGGCTTCACGGGCGACAACCTGCCGGTCGGCATCTCGTTCTTCGGCGCCGCGTTCAGCGAACCGAAGCTGCTGGCGCTCGGCTACAGCTTCGAACAGGCGACCCATGCGCGCCGCCGGCCGATTCACACGCCGGCCCGCCCGGGCGAAACGATTACCATTCCGTAGGGATCTCTTGTGGCGCAGGCCTTCAGGCCTGCGTTCGACTTATGTGGCGCAGGGCTTCAGCCCTGCGTTCGTCGCAGCCCTAAAAGGGCTGCGCCACTAAAGCAACATCGAAACCGCTCTAGCCGATCGAAGGAGACACGATGTCCGACCTCAACGAAACCCGTCGGCGCTTCATGACTTATTTTGCCAGCGCCGGTCTCGGCGCCACGCTGGCTCCCGGCATCGTCTGGGCGCGGATGCAGGACGCCGGCACGACGACGATCACGCTGGAGATGATCACGGAGGCGATGAAGCTCTCGGGCATCACCCTCACCGAAGCCGAACGCAAGGCGATGGTGGAGTCCGCGAACCAGAATCTCAAGCGATACGAGGAGATCCGCGCGATCCACGTGCCGAACGACGTGTCGCCGCCGTTCCACTTCAGCGCGATCGTGCCGGGCATGAAGGTGGACAAACGGGCGCAGCCGTTCGTCCTCAGCACGCCGCCGCCCATCAAGCGTCCCGCGAATCTCGAGGATGCCGCATTCTGGCCGCTGCGGCACCTCGCCGAGCTGGTCCGCACGCGGCAGGTGACGTCACTCGAGTTGACCGAGATGTACCTGACGCGCCTGCACCGCTACAACGGCCTCCTCAACAACGTCGTGACGTTCCTCGATGATTACGGCCGTACGGAAGCGAGGGGCGCCGACGCGGAGATCGCAGCGGGCAAGTACAAGGGGCCGCTGCACGGCATTCCATGGGGCGCGAAGGACATCATCTCGGTCGCCGGCTTCAAGACGACGTGGGGCTCACCCGCGTTCAAGGACCAGTCGTTCGACTACGACGCCAGCGTCGTCGAGATGCTGCGTGACGCCGGCGCGGTCCTCATCGCGAAGCTCGCCACCGGCGAGCTGGCGAGCGGCGATCAGTGGTTCGGCGGGCAGACGAAAAATCCGTGGGATCCGACGCAGGGCTCGAGCGGCTCGTCGGCAGGCCCCTCGTCCGCGACGGCGGCGGGATGCGTGGCGTTCGGCATCGGTACCGAGACGAGCGGATCGATCCTGAGCCCCGCGGCGCGCTGCGGCCTCGCCGGCCTGCGGCCGACGTTCGGGCGCATCAGCCGCTACGGCGTGATGGCGTTGTCGTGGACCCAGGATCGGCTGGGCCCGCTCTGCCGCTACGCCGAAGACTGCGCGATTGTCATGCGGGCGATCGCGAAGCCCGATGGCCGCGACATGAGCGTGTCCGACGTGCCGTTCAACTGGAACGCGCAATTCGACATCAAGAAGCTGAAGGTCGGCTATATCAAGGACTCCTTCGACGAGCTGACCAACGCCGCGGCGAAGGAGAACGCCGCCAAGGCGCTCGACACGCTGCGATCGCTTGGCGTCTCCCCGCCCGTGCCGGTCACGGTGCCCGAGATGACGGTGAACGTCGGCGCGCTCGGCGTCGAATCGACCGTCTTCTTCGACGAGCACGCGCGCGCCGGACGCATGAAAGAGGCGCGCGGCGGCGGGAGGGCCAACGGCCGGCTGATTCCGGCCGTCGAGTACCTGCAGTCGCAGCGCGTGCGCATGATGATGATGACGAAGCTCGCCGAGGCCACCGCGCACGTCGACCTCTACGTCGTCGGCTCGAACAACAACGGGATGGGCGGGGGCGGCGGCCGGGCCGCCGGCCGTGGCGCCGGCGATGCGCCGCCGCCGGCCGAGCCGCCGCGGCCGCAGACGCCGACACAACGGCACTTCAACATGGCGAACCTCGCCTGCTATCCCGCGATCAACGTACCGAACGGGTTCAGCGAGACCGGCAGCCCGACGAACATGACGTTCTTCGCGCAGCCGTTTCGAGAGATGGAGATCCTCGCGCTGGCAAAAGCCTATCAGGACGCCGCGGGGTTCCACCTGAAACGTCCCGCGAAGCTGGATAGCCACGGCGCGTCGGCGTAGCGCCCATCGCGTGTGGCGCAGCGCTTTAGAGCGGTTTCGATACGGCTGTAGTGGCGCAGCCCTTTAGGGCTGCGAAAAACGCAGGGCTGAAGCCCTGCGCCACGTCGTCGCGAGTCAATCCAGACTCACCAAGGCGATCAGGACTGGATGTCGAAGAAGCTGTCGACCGCAGGTGCGGACGGCGGTGGCGTTGATCGGGTCAGCCGCGCGCCTGGCGCCGGCGGCCGTACGCGCGAGAAGAATTCGATCGCGGCCTCCACGTTGCGCTGCAGGACGTCTTGATCCGGCTCGAGCGACCAGTTGCCGCGATCCTGCAGGTTGCCGATGATGATGCCATCGCTGCGTGAGTTCATGCTCGCCTGGCCGCCGCTGGCCGTCCGCCCTCCCGCGCGGTAGTTCACCTCCGGCTGCGCGGGGAGCGCCGTCAATTGGCCCTTGATCGGCACCAGCTCCTTGTCGTCGAAGAGCGTGAACGACCCGAGGCCGGTGCAATTGACGACGACCGGCTCGGGCAGCGACATCAGATCGCGCGGTGTGTCGAACTTGCGGATCACGATGTGCCCGCCGAACATCAGGAAATCACGCACCAGCGCGTCGAGGTAGATGTTCGGCTCGATCGCCAGCGCTGGCGTGCGGATGGCGTATTTGGTCGGGAACGGGTGCTCACCCGGTCCGAGCACGTCGCGATTGCGATTAGGCCGAAGGATCGCCGGCAGCAGGTCGGCGTCGGTCGCACCGCCGGCGCCTTCGCCACCGCGCCCGCCGCCTCGCCCCTGCTGTGTCGGATCGTCGGTGGCGTTGTAGTTGTCCATCCAGTAGACGCCGTAGGTCCGGCCCACCATCAACTGCAGCTGCGTGTACGAGATTTCAGCGGCGCGGAGGAACTGCGCGTCCCAGGCCGGCGTGCGCCGATCGTTGCTGACGAGCGCGGTCGTCGGCGTGAACCCGGCGAGCGACATGTTCGACGTGGTATCGGGCGGCACCGTCGCCGCATAAATCGTGACGTCGAAGCCGCGTCGCTGCAGTTGTCTTGCGGCCGTCAGCCCCGGCGAGCCGCACCCGATCACCGCCGCACGCCGCTGCCCCGTCTCCTGCGCGAACTCGGCGACCATCACGCCGCAGCCCCAGGCCAGGGACATGCCGGCGCCAGCGTGCCCGTAGTTGTGAATGAGGGTCTTGGCGTCGAGCTTCTCCGCGCGCAGCACGAAGCCCGAATCGCGGTGCGGCCGCAGACCGACGGTCGTCCGGATGATGCGGTCGAACGACACATTCACCTGCGCGAGCTCGACCGGCGGACGGCGCGGCGCCGCGCGTGGGCTTCGCGACGAGCCCGTGGTGGCACAGCCGCCGATCGCATATCCGGCGAGGGCGAGGCTGCCGCTGGTGATGAAGGTTCGTCGCTGCATGACGCTCAACAAGCGACGGCCGTCGCTTGTTCGCGCTGCTGGCGCCGCCGCTGGCGGAAACGCTCGAAGACGGCGCGTTCGCTCTCGAATCCGAGCATCGAGCGCAGCGTCGTGCCCGTGAACGTGTGGGCGAGCATCTCGAGGCCGTGGCGCAGAACGAACCCTGGGCTGTGCCGGCACGCCTTCGGCATGTGCCGCAGCTTGATCCACCGCTCGGCGCGCCAGCGGAGGAACTCCGCGTCTCCCGCCGGCACGTGCTCGGTGCGAACGACGGCCGTCGTCCCGTCGTAGTGGGCGACATCCTCGTCGACGATCAGGTCGCGACGGCGGAAGTCTTCGGTCATCGGCGTCCGCGGATACGGCGTCGGGTGCTGAATGTACGGCCAGTCGATGTACCGGCTCGCGAAGGCCAGGTTGGCTTCGATCGACTCGCGGGTGTCGTCGGGATTGCCGACGATCAGCCCGCCGACGACATACAGCCCGTGACGGTGGAGATGCTCGATCGCCGCGACCGCCGCGTTGCCGGCCGGCTGCCCGCTGTGGCGGCGCGTGTTTTTCGCACTGGCCTTCAGGAACGCGAGATCGGATTCCAGCACGTTCTCGATGCCGAGAAAGACGTAGCGGAACCCGGCGCGGCGCATCAGCGGCGCGAGCCGCGCGCCGTGCTCGGCGATCGGCGACGTCATCGCCTGCACGACGTAGTCCACGTCGTCGAACCCGCTGTCGACAATCGCCTGACACAACGCTTCGAACCGGCGCACGTCGAGGGTGATGTTGTCGTCGACGAGGAAGATCGCGCGCGCGCCGCGGCGGCGGGCGTCGGCGATGTCGGCCAGCACGCGTTCGATCGAATAGGTGTGAAAGTTCCGGCCGCGCATCTCGATGATCGAACAGAAGCTGCAGTCGTAGGTGCAGCCGCGCGACGTTTCGACGACGTCGGCCGGCCGGCCGAGCAGCGTATAGCCGCCGAGCACGCGCGCGCCGCGGTCGGGCAGGCGGAGCTCGGCCGCCTTCAGCGTGGTGACCGCGCGCGGCGGGTTGTGGATGAACCGCCCGTCCGCCCGGTACGAGAGGCCGTCAATCGATCCCGGCGCGGCGTCCGACTCGAGCGCCCGCAGCAACTCGCGCAGCGTGATCTCGCCCTCGCCGCGGACGAGGAAGTCGATCGCGCCGCACATCTCGTAGGCGTCCGGCGCGAGGCTCGGATCGTAGCCCCCCGCGACAATGCGGGCTTCGGGCCTGAGCCGCCGAATCAGCTGGGCGATCTTCATCGCGGTGACGCGCTGGAAGGTCATCACCGACAGCCCGACGACGTCGGGCGCGTGCTCCTGCAGGAGCCGCGCGATCGTCGGCCCGACGCGCCCCTGCGCCAGGATCAGATCGGCGATGGCGACGCGGTGATGGTCGTCGACGTTGCCGGCGAGCGACGCGAGGGCGCCGTTCGGAATACGGATGGCGACGGGCGCCATGTGCTCGAATGAATCGGGCATCGACAGCAGCAGAATCTTCATCGTCTCCCCGACGTGCCAGTTTAAGACAGGGCTTGCCTTCGGCCGTTGACTATTTCGGCACGAGCCTGATGAGCCTGCCGCCGTTGCCGTCGGTCAGGACGTAGAGCGCGCCGTCGGGCCCTTCGCCGACGCCGCGGATGCGCGTGTTGAGCTCGGTGAGCAGCCGCTCCTCGCCGACGACGCGATCGCCGTTGAGTACGAGGCGCACGAGCGATTTGCCGGCGAGTGCCGAGACGAACAGACTGCCCTGCCACGCGGGAAAGAGTTTGCCGCTGTAGAACGCGATCCCGGCGGGCGCGATGTCCGGCGTCCAGAAGTAGATCGGCTGCTCCATCCCCTCCTGCGCGGTCTTGTCGCCGTTGATCGGCTTGCCGCTGTACTCGCGGCCGTAGCCGATCACCGGGAAGCCGTAGTTCTTCCCCTTCGCAATGGCGTTGATTTCGTCGCCGCCGCGCGGTCCGTGCTCGCTGATCCACAGCAGTCCGGTGCGCGGATGGATCGCCACGCCCTGCACGTCCCTGATGCCGAGCGCGTAGATCTCCGGATCCGCATCGGCCCGGCCGATGAACGGATTGTCTTTCGGAATCGATCCGTCCGCGTTGATCCGCAGCACCTTGCCCATGCGGCTCGTGAGCTGCTGCGGCTGCGGCCAGTCCACGGCGTTGATGCCGACCCCGGAGGGAATGGTCGACGTGATGAGCAGCGTGCCGTCCGGCGCCTGGATCAGCCGTCCGCCCGTGCCTTCCGCGTTGAGCAGCACCTTGAGATGTTCGAGCGACCGCTCGTCGGCCGAGAGCGTCGCGCTGGCCACCATCAGCACGCCAGGACTCCGCGGCAGCGCGGTCTGATTCGCACCGTCCGGCAGCACGGTGTAGGTCAGAAAGATCCGGCGGTTCGAGGCGAAGGCGCGGTCCGGGCGCACTTCGAACAGGCCCTGTCCCTTTGCCCAGAGATCGGCCGGCATTCCCGCGAGCGGCTCCGATACCTTCCCGTCTTTGGCAACGATCCGGATACGCCCGGGCCGCTCGCCGACGATCGCTCGGCCGTCGGGCAGGAAGTCGAAACAGAAGGCGCCGGTGAATCCGTCGGCCACGGTCTCGATGGAGTAGGCCGCCGTCTGCAACGGATGCGGCGCGCGCGTCTGCCCGAGCCACTGCGGAATCGGTGAGTATCCGTCGGGCGCGGCGCTGCCGTCCTCCGGCTGCGGCGGTCCGGCCTGCGCCGGTGGACGTGGAATCGTTCGCGCGGTCTGCGGCGCGTCGCCGGCCAGCGCCAGCGCGGTCGTCGCCCATCCGGTTGCGGCGGCCGACACCCACTGGTTCACACCGTACGGAAAGCCGCTCTCGAAGTACGCCTGAATCGGGACTGCCCGCGTCTCGACGATCCACGAACCGTCTTCGATCTGCGTGCGCAGCAGATACTCGAGGCCCTTGCGATAGGCGCGATCGCTGGCAGCTACGACGCCGCTTTCACGCAGCGCGACAAGCGCCTCTCCCGTTGCATACGCGTCGCTGGCCATCGTGTCGAGCTGCGCCCATCCGCCGTCGGCCTTCTGAATCGCGAGCAGCTCGCGCGCCGCGGCGGCGAGGACATCATGCGACGCGCCGGCCCAGCGCAGGCCGAGCAGACGGAAGGCGCGCTCCTCGGTCACCGTCGCCTCTGCGGTCGTCAGCCAGGCGCGCGCGCGATCGACAGCGTTCTGGTACTCCGCGCGCTGTGACGGCGGCGCGAACACCTGCAGCGCCCGGAGCGAGACCGCGGTCACCTCGATGTCGTTCGATTCGATCGGCGGCCGGAGGGTGCCGACCGGCCAGCGCCCGTCCTTCGCCTGGTGCCGTTTCAACCACGTCGCCTGCGCATCGGTCGCGGCGTCCGCCGGGTATTCGTCCGCGGCGAGACCGAGCAACAGATAGCTGATTGTGTCGGCGCCGCCGGCGATCGGCACGTTCTGCACCGTTCGCTCGCGCCATGATTCGAGATAGGTGCCGATCGTGCTCGCCTGCTTCTTCGCCGTCGCCTCGTTTACCGGATAGCCGTGCGCGCGCGCCGCCGCGACCGCCATCGACACGACGCTGTTGTGATGACACGAGACGCAGCCGGTCTGGTTGATGAACGCGACGCCCACGTCCTGCAACAGCGGCAGGCTGCGCTCGACCGCGGCGCGGAGGGTGGCGGGCGTCACCGACGTCGCGCCGACCGGTGTCGGGCGAGCCGCGCGGCCGGGGTCGTAGCGCGGCGCCGTCGACCCGGCGCCTTCCGGCGGCGCGACTCGCGCCAGCGGCCCGCCGGCGGAGACGCCGGCCGCTTCGGCGCAGGCAAAGCAGTTCGTGCGCAGGGCCGTCGCCGATGGCGCGCCGGCGCCCTTCGGGCTGGCTCCATACGTCAGCAGCAGCCGGAACATCTCGACATCGTCGACCCGCGCGGCTTCGCGCAGCGGCGACAGGTCCGCCTGACGCCAGGGCGAAGGATCCGCGCCGTACTCCAGCAGCAGCCGCAGCGCTGGTGCGGCGCCCACGCTGCCGGCGGTGATGAGGAGCGCCGACCGGCGATCCTCGGATCGCGCGTTGACGTCGGCGCCCGCGTCGAGCAGGAGCCGCATCTTCTCCGCGTCCGGCGCCGCCCACATCAGCGCGGTCGCGCCGGCGCCGTTGACGG
>Ga0068864_100003709_pt1 | contig 12613 bp, 9 predicted proteins | sample KBSSwiS72_FD_66586 | JGI IMG/M metagenome (GOLD analysis project Ga0068864, IMG submission 66586) | Switchgrass rhizosphere microbial communities from Kellogg Biological Station, Michigan, USA - KBS Switchgrass S7-2 | ecosystem: Host-associated > Plants > Roots > Rhizosphere > Soil ...
AACAAGTACAACCCGGATCCGCGCAACTGGGTCGGCTTCGGCAATCGCACGACCGACGACATGTCGCGCCACTGGCTGACCTTCTACACGATGACGGACGAGGAGTTCAAAGCGGAGGTCGCCGCCCGCAACGCCCTCAAGGCGACGAGGACCTCGGCACAGCCGTGACGGATCACGATCAGAAGCAACCGCGGAGAACGCAGAGATCGCTGAGAAACGTTTTCTCTGCGTACTTTGCGATCTCGGCGGTTTTTTCTTATCGCGTTTCTTGAAGCGTGGCGTGCTACTTCCAGGCGGAGCGGAGAACCGCACGATCGAGCGCCACGCCGCGCGCATACACGGCATCGATCCTCTGGGTGTTCGCCACATCGTCCAGCGGGTTCGCGGTGAGGACGATGAAGTCGGCGCGCTTGCCGGCGGCAAGCGTGCCGAGATCCGTCAGGCGCAGGAATTCGGCGGTTGCCCGGGTGGCGACATCGAGGACGCGCGCGGGGGGCATGCCGGCGTGCGCGAGCAGCGTCAGCTCGCGATGGGCGGTGAACGCATAGACATGATCGCGGACGGCGCCGTCGTCAGTGCCCAGCACCATGGTGACGCCGGCCGCCATCAGCGTCGCCATACTGCGCTCCATCACGGCGTAGGTGGCGCGGGCGCGTGCGACTGCTTCGGGCGGACGCCGCGCATACGAGGCTCTGATGCGATCGATCACGGCGGCTGGCGCGACCTCGTGCAGCAGCGGTGCGTCGAGCCAGGCCGGCGCTTCGGCGTGGATGGCGTTCTCGCTGATCGCGATGTTGGGCATCTGCGCCACGTGGTGCTGAAGCATCAGCGCCACAAGCTCCTGGTCGACTTCCTTATCCCGCACGAGGTGAGCGAAGGCGTCGACGCCGGCACGCGCGAGATCCTTGGCGTCGTCCAGATAGAAGATATGCGCGATCACCCGGGCATGCAGCTTGTGCGCCTCGGCGATGACGGCGCGATAGAGCGCGGGGCTCAGCTTCGGCACCGTGCCGTTGCGATCGTCGACCCAGATCTTGACGAAGTCCACCTTGTGCGCGACCTGCTCGCGTACGGCGCGACGCGCTTCGTCTTCGGTGGTGACGCCATATGCCGCCGCCTTCAATTCGGGCGTTCCCGGCCCCGCGTTGGGAGCGGCGATGCCACGGCCGGCGGTGAGAAAGAGGGCGCCGCCCAGCGTGCCGGACGTTTGCTCCGCGCGAATCTGCGCCGGCAGCTCTCCCGGCTCGGTGCCCAACGAGGCAACGGCGGCGATGCCGGCATAGGCGTATCGGTTGAGCTGATCGACGAGCGTCTCCCGGGTGAAGTTCTCCGCGGCGAAGTTCAGTCCGACCTGATACCCCAGATGGACGTGTGCGTCGATCAACGCCGGAATGATCGTCTTCCCTGTGAAGTCGACGCGCGTCGCGCCTGACGGCGCCTTGACGTCGCCTCTGCGTCCGACGTTGATGACACGGCCGCGATCGACGAGGAGCGCGGCGTTTTCAATCGGCGGGCGGCGGGCGTCGGCGATGATGCGTCCACCCTCGAAAAGAATCGGCGGCGAGGAGGTTTGCCCCTGAATGGTCGCGATGGTCAGGAGGCCGCATGCGGCAAGCCGCCACAGCGTCACAGAGCCTCCAGCAACTCGGTCAGCGATCGCACGCGCAGGCAGTCGCAATCCGGGTAGAGGTCGCCCGCATCGAGCAGCGCCGGCGTCAGGCCAGCGGCGCGCGCGCCGGCCACGTCCACGTGATACAGGTCGCCGACGTGCATGGTCGTCGCGGCGGCGGCGCCGGATCGCTCGAGCGCGATCTGGAAGAAGCGGGGATCCGGCTTCTCGACGCCTTCAACGTGCGAGTCGAAGATCACGTCGACGGCGCGCGTGAGACCCAGCCTGTCGAAGGCACGGTGGAGAGTCCCGTTCGCATTCGAGACCACGACCAGGCGAAAACCCTTCGCGCGGAGCGCCGCGAGTGCCGGCAGGACCTCGTCCGGGACCGTTTCCCACAGATTGTGCGTCTGATGATAGACCTGCAGTTCGGCGAGCGCCGCGGCAGTCGCGTCGCTGAGCGCGACGCCGGCTTCGGTCAGGACGAGGTTGAAATAGGTCCAGCCGCGCTGCTCATCGTTGGTTGCCTGAATCGTGTCTCCCGTATCGAGCCGCTTCTTCGCTCGCGGCTCTGCCGCGGCGAGGCCGCCCGCCGGTGCGGCAACGCCGTAGCGGGCCAGAGCGTCGCTCACCCGTGACCAGTTCGGATTCACCAGCACGCCGCCGGCGTCGAGGAACACGGTTTGAATCGTCACCGCTTCAGCTTACACTTGTCAGAGCCATGAACGAACGGCGCGCGCTCGTCCTTGTCCTCGCGCTCGGCGGCATCCTCGTGACGTGGGCCGCGGCCCGCTACGCCGGCCAGGTCGAATCGCAGCAGCCCGCATCAGCGGCCCTGACGGCGCTCGATCCGGCCGCCGGCGGCGAGAAGGTGGCGTTGCGCTTCTATCGCGACCCCAAGCCGGCGCCGCTGTTCACGGCGACCGATCTCGACGGTCGCCAGATCAACATGGCCTCGCTGCGCGGCAAGGTCGTCATCGTCAACTTCTGGGCGACCTGGTGCGGCCCGTGCCGCGCCGAAATTCCCGACCTCGTGGCGCTGCAGGAGAAATACAAGGACACGCTGCAGGTCATCGGCATCTCCGAGGACGAAGCCGGCGTCGATGTCGTGAAGCGTTTCGCCGCGGAACACCGGGTCAACTATCCGGTCGTGATGATGACGCCCGAGATCGAGAAACTGTTTCCGGGGATCGGCGCGCTGCCGACGTCATTCATCCTCGATCGCGAGTCGCGCGTCGTGCAGAAGCACGTCGGCATGCTGACGGCACGTACCACGGAGTCCGAAACGCGGCACCTTTCCGGCTTGCCCGTCAACGCGTCGATCGAGGAGTTCGATCAGACCCAGGGGCTGCAGATCGTCAACGGCGCGCAGGCGACGACGATCCCGGGCGTCGATCTCGCCGCGTTGTCGGTGGCCAAGCGGACCGACGCGCTGCAGAAGCTGAACTCGCAGCCGTGCACCTGCGGCTGCGACCTGACGCTCGCGCGCTGCCGCGTCGACGATCCGAGCTGCGGCGTCAGCCTCCCTCTCGCGCAGCAGATCGTCAAGCAGATCGCCGGCACGCCATAATCAGATCGCGCGGGGCGGCTTGTCGCCCGACAGCTCGTCGAGCTCGGCCGACACCTTGTCGAAGCACGCCGGGCAGATGCCGTGGCTGAACTGCGCCTCGGAATGCTGCGCCACGTACCCTTCCACCTGCTGCCAGTACTGATCGTCGCCGCGGATCCGCTTGCAGTAGCTGCAGATGGGCAGCAACCCGCGCAGCTGTTTCACGTTCGACAGCGCCGTCTGTAATTCGTCGACGCGCTCGGCGAGCTTCTGCTGCAGGCCGAGCACGCGCGCACCCACCGCGACGCGAGCGCGAAGCTCCTCGGGGTCGAACGGCTTGATGATGTAGTCATCAGCGCCGGCGTCGAGCCCGGCCACCACGTCGCCGCGGCTTTCGCGCGCCGTCACCAGCAGCAGGTACATGTTCGCCAATGGCAGCTCCTGGCGGACGCGGCGGCACACGTCAGGCCCATCCATTTCCGGCATCATCCAGTCGAGGACCGCGAGCGTCGGGTCGGTCGCGACGCGCAGGCGATTCCACGCGTCGCCGCCATTGGTGACGAGGGTCGTGCTGTAATTCCAGCGCTGGAGTGTTTTGGCGAGGATTTCGCCGGTGACGCGATCGTCCTCGGCGATGAGCACGTGCATATGGCCGTGAAATTATTGCACAATTGGCCACCCGCACATGTCTCGATCCAGCGTCAAGCGCCTGATCATCACTATCCTGTGCGGACTGATCGGCCTGGCGATCGACACGTGGAGGCAGGAGTCGGTCGCGCCGCTGCTCCTCGGCCGTATCGTCACCCTGCCGATCGCCATCCTCCTGGGGCCGTGGTACGGCGCCCTCGCCGCCGGCATTCATGCGCTGGCCAGCCGCGGTGTTTTCGCGCTCGGCATGCGTATCCTCCCGCTCGAGGCGATCGTCATCGGTCTCTTCGCGCGTCGCGGGCGCTCGCCGATGCTCGGCGGCCTTCTAATCTGGACGGCCGTGGCGGGCACGCTCGTCGCGATGCCCAAGCTGTACGGCGTCGGCTATCTCCATGACACAATTCTGCCGATCGCGCTGCAACTCGTGGTCAGCGGGCTCATGGCGATCGCCGTCGCTGACGTGCTGGCCAACGCCGCCATCGCCCAACGGTTCGTCGAGCCGCACCGGCGTCCGGCGCGCCAGCTGCGCGATGACGCCTTCCAGGCGTTCGTGCTGGCCGCGACCGTCCCGGTGCTCGTGCTGGCGTCGGTCGATGCTCAGTTGTCGTCCGCGAAACAGGAGGCCGACAGCGGCAACCGCCTGCACGAAGCGGTCGCCGCCTTGAACCAGCACATCGGCGCCTACGTCACCGACCACGAGCACGCGGTGCAGTTGCTGGCCTCGGCGCTGTCGACGCTTCCAGCCGACGACGCGCCGCGCCAGCAGCTGCTCGCCCAATATCACGAGGTCTATCCGGGGTTCATCACCATCTTCGTCGCCGATCGCCTCGGCATCGTCCGCGGGATCTTCCCGCTGCGCGATTCGGAATCGCCCCCGATCGGCGACCGCGAGTACTTCGCCAGCGCCGTGCAGACACGGCGCTCGGCCATCTCCGACGTCATCCTCGGACGGCTGTCGTACGTCCCGATCGTGACGATCGCGGTCCCCGTCTTCGACCGGACCGGCGCCGTCGCCGGAGTCGCCGGGGGATCGCTCGACCTGTCGAAGTTCGAACAGTTCGTCGAGGATTTCCGGACGCTGCCGCACGCGCGCATCACCGTCGCGGATCAGCACTCGCGCGTGATCTTCACGAGCGGCGAGACCAGCTACACGGCGCTGCAGAGCCTGTCGCAGGACAGTCTGGTCCTCGCGAGCGCGCACTCGGTCGATGGCTTGTTCCGCTACGGCCGGAAGATGGAGGACGCGAACGATTCGGCACGGCTTGCCGCATCGGCGCTGATGACGCGGACCGGCTGGCGCGTCTACATCGAACAGCCGCTCGCCTACATCCGGCTGCAGTCGACCGAATACTACGCATTCGCGCTGGGATTGATGCTGCTCGCGTTCGGCGGCGCCGTGCTCGGCGCGCGCGTCTTCGCCCGCCGCGTGACGCGACCCCTCGAAGAGGTCGTCGGCGTGGTGCGGAACATCTCCGCCCACGGCGGCCAGGCGGAAATCACGCTGACGGCGAACCCGCCGGCGGAAATTTCGGCGCTGCTCGCCGACGTCAATGGGATGCAGAGCCGACTGGCCGAGTCGTACCGGCAGCTCGAGCAGGCCCTCAGCCAGCGCGAGGGCCTCAATACGGAACTGCGCGCGCTCACCGAGGATCTCGACCGCAAGGTTCGCGAGCGGACCGTGGAGCTGGTCGACGCCACGCGCATCGCCGAAGAAGCGAACGAGGCCAAGAGCGAGTTCCTCGCCAACATGAGCCACGAGATCCGGACGCCGCTGAACGGCATCATCGGCATGACCGAGCTCGCACTCGACACGCCGCTCTCCACCGAACAGCACGAGTATCTGTCGATGGTGAAGAGCTCGGCGGACGCGCTCCTGGGCATCCTCAACGACATCCTCGATTTCTCGAAGATCGAGATGCGCAAGCTCGAGCTCGAACAGATCCCGTTTTCTGTCCGCGATCACCTCGCGGATCTTCTCAAGCCGCTCGCGCTGCGCGCCGAGCAGAAGAAACTCGAAGTCGTCTGCCACGTGCTGCCGGACGTGGCGCACGTCGCGGTCGGCGACCCCGGCCGCCTGCGCCAGGTGCTCGTCAACCTGGTCGGCAATGCCATCAAGTTCACCGAGCGCGGCCAGGTCCTCGTCCAGGTCGAGACCATGTCGAAGGACGATGCCGGCATGGTGCTGCATTACTTCGTCAGCGACAGCGGCATGGGGATTCCCGCCGACAAACAGGAGACGATCTTCGAAGCGTTCAAACAGGCTGACGGCTCGACGACACGGCGTTTCGGCGGGACCGGCCTCGGGCTGGCTATTTCATCGACGCTCGTCGAGCTGATGGGCGGCCGGATCTGGGTCGAAAGCGAGCCGCTCGAAGGCAGTACGTTCCACTTTACCGTCAGGCTCGGCGTCAGCAGCGCGCGTCCGGAACCGCCGGCGCCCAACCTCACCGATCGTCCGGTGCTCGTCGTCGACGACAACGCCGTGAACCGCCGCATCCTGCAGGACTTGCTGATCCGCTGGAAGATGCGGCCGACGGTGGTGGACAGCGGCGACGCGGCGCTGCGCGCGCTGACCGCTGCGAGCGAGCGGAACGAGCGGTTCGCGCTGATCCTGCTCGACGCGAACATGCCGGAGATGGACGGCTTCGAAGTGGCGCGGCGGATCGGCGCGGCGCCGCACCTTCAGGGCGCGACGATCATGATGCTCAGTTCGTCCGGGCTTCACGACGAGAGCAACAAGTGCCGCGAGGTCGGCATCGCCACGTATCTGACCAAGCCGGTCGATCAGCGCGAGCTGCTGAGCGCGATCGGCCGCGTCCTGGCGCACGAACCCGCACAGCGCGCGCCCCTCCCTGCGTCGATGCTGCCGGCCGACCTTCCGGAGCGGCGGCTGCACATCCTGCTCGCGGAGGACAACGTCGTCAACCAGCGGCTCGCGGCGACGCTGCTCGAGCGGCGCGGCCATAAGGTGATCATTGCCGGCAACGGTCGCGAGGCGCTGACGGCTTTCGGCGCGCAGCCGTTCGACGTCGTGCTGATGGACGTCCAGATGCCCGAGATGGGCGGCTTCCAGGCGACGGCGGCAATTCGTGCGCTGCAGTCGGAGCGCGGCATGCCGCACGTGCCGATCATCGCCATGACCGCCCACGCGATGAAGGGCGACCGCGAACGTTGCCTCGCGGCAGGCATGGACGAGTACCTGACCAAGCCGCTCGACCCGCGTCGCCTGTGGGCGCTGGTCGAACAGATGGCGAGCGGCGCCGAGCCGGCCGCGGATCGCTCCGAGCCGACCACCCTGTCGATGGAAGTCCTGGCGCGGGTCGGCGGCGACCGCGCGCTGCTCGCAGAGATCAGCCGGCTGTTCGTCGAGGATGCGCCGCGTCATCTGCAGATGATTCGGAAGGCGCTCGACGCCGGGGACGGCGAGTCGCTGCGCCGAGCCGCTCACGGTCTGAAGGGTGCCGCCGCCAACTTCGACGCCGAAGGCGTCGTCAGCGCCGCGCGGATGCTGGAGGAGATCGGCCGCCGGGGCGATGCTGACGCACATGACGCCGCATGGAACTCGCTCACCTCAGAAATGGAACAACTCGTGACAATGCTCCGCGGCGTGAGCCCCTAGGTCCCTCAGCTGGTCCGAAGAATGAGGGCACGAGTCGTGCACTTCTTTTTGGTATCGAAACCAAGAGGAGGTTCTCGTGTGGAACAAAGATGAAGTGGACGGGAAAATCGACCAGGCCAAGGGTAAGGTAAAGGAAAAGGTCGGCGAGCTGACCAATGACGAGAGCCTGCGCAACGAGGGCGAAGCCCAGCATGACGCCGGCCACGTGGAAGAGGCGTTTGGCAAGGGCCGCCGCAAGGTCGGCGAAGCGATCAACGAGATCGGCGACAAAATCGGCCGTTAGACACGCAGCCACGCGCGACAGCGCGCGTGGCACCTTCCGAACTTCCGACATTCCGACACACAAGTGGAAACTTACACGACAGGGATGCGGGCTCGATCTACGGATGAGGCCAGAAAACCGCACCTGACGAGCGGTACGCCATTTGAAGGGGGTCCACACGCCCGCCCTATGGCAGAGCGTTCGGTCCGGAATAACTTCATGCGCTCCGATAAGCTGTCGACGCCCTTGAACCCGCAGCCGCAGACACGGAACGAACTGCAGGCGTGGGTCCGGGAACAATTGACGCTGCCGCCGGCGCTCGAAACGTCCCTGCTCACGGCGATCGACGCGGTCTTCACACGCCACGAGCGCCTCTGGCAGGAGTCGAAACAGGAAGCGATTCAGGCGCTGTCGGCGGGCTTTGCCGACAAAATGGCGCACGTCCAGAGCGAGCTGTCGACCAAGGACGCGACGGTCAGCAGCATCTCGCGCTATTTCGAAGCCCTGGTCGCCGACCTCACCGACAAATCGCATCGCGATCCGAAGACGAAGCTGATGAACTTCGGCCGCTTCACGGAGCAGCTCGAATCGTTCCTCGCCCTCGAGCAGCGCGGGCGATGGTGCGCCGTCGGCCTCGTCGACATTACCGGGTTCAAGTGGTACAACGACGCGCTCGGCCACGCGGTCGGCGATCGCATCATCGAGCGCGTCGCGGCGCTGCTGCGCGAACAGGTGCGCTCGGACGATCTCCTCGCGCAGGAACGCCTTGGTCCGCGCAACGAGGACCTGCATGCGCGGTTCGGCGGCGACGAGTTCTGCTTTCTCATCCCCGACATCGCCGAGTGCCATCAGGCGCACGCGGTCGGCGAGCGCTTCCGCGAGGCCGTCGAACGCTACGACTGGACGATGGAGGATCGCCGCCTGTCGGTGCAGCCGGTGCGCGTCGATGTCGGCGTCGTGTGCCTGTGGCTCGGGCGCGTGGCGGACCGGCGGTTCGTCGCCAGACGCCTGTCGGCCGACCTCATTCAGCGCGCGGACAAGTTGATGTACGAAGCCAAGAGCGAGCGGGCGAACCACATCCATCTCGTACGGGCCAAAGTGGAAAGCGGCGCCGTCGTCGACTGTCTCGATTCCAACCCGCAGACCGTGGAAGAAGACGGAGCCTAGTGCTAGACTGAAGAGCTCACCAGGTGTGGTGGGTGTAGCTCAATGGTTAGAGCGCCGGTCTGTGGCACCGGAGGCTGCGGGTTCGAGTCCCGTCATCCACCCCAACCCTTATCCCAACTGACACTCGACGCGAAGGTGATTGCGGCAGAGGTGCCTGGCGACCAGGGCACAGAGGTTGCTCACATAGTCGGCAGAGGTACTCCATGTCTTCTGTTGAGATCGGCGTTCTGGTGGCAATCGCCCTGGCCGCTGCGCTGCTTGTGCCGTATCTGTTCAAGGAAATCCGCAAGGGAAAGGTCAGCCTGGGGCCGCGCCTCCCGGATGGAGCAAGCGAGCCGCATCCGGGGCGACGAGGGGATCCGGCGCCGGGACATCCAGACGCGCAGGCCGATCCGTACGAACCTCGCGCGAGCCGGTAAGAATCAGTCGCCAGTCGTCAGTCTCAGAAGCGCCAACAGACTGCTTGCTGAGACTGCCGCCTGCTACGCAGCGGCCGGGGCCATCGCCAGCAGGCCACTAATGCTGTGTACGTCACGGGCTTGTGCGGCGTGACGCCGAATCCGCAATCCACCGCGATTCGCGCGCGATCCGTCTCAAGTCCTTCCGGATCCCGATTTCAAGACCGAGAGCAAGCGTCAGCATCGAAACGAACGGGAACCGGGGGCGCACGCGCGGGCAGTCGCGTGGCGCAACGGAGGTCCTGCCACGTCCACCACGCTAGCCGGGATCAGTTGCGATGAGTCGCCAGGCTAGCTGGGCTCAGTTGCGATGAAGGGTTGTGGGGGTGCTAAGAGTACGAAAGCGGACTTCTGCGTATCGAAACAGCACAGTCCGTCCGGTATCGAACACTATGTTCGTAAGTCGTTTATCCACAATACGCTGCCATGACAAGAGACGACAATTGAGTCGCGTCAATGTCATATAAACGCACACTGACCGGATGTTTCTTTCTGACGTCAAGCGCGTAACACATTGTAATATAGGCATTTAGTGTGCTGTGTTCCGTTGGCGTTCGAGTTGCTGGTAATACTGTCGGGGTAGACGTGTCGACGCTGCCTTCTTAAAAGAATATGCCCGGCGAATCCATCAGCCTCGGTGCCACCGCGTTCCGAAACCAGCTACCGTCCCTGAGCGGTCGCGTCGTGGTATTGCGTGAGCCGGCGACCCAGGACGCAGGCGCGGTCGTGGGCCTGTTGTCGCTCGGCGACGCCACCCGGTTCGGCCTCGACGAGCCAGTATCCGAGATCGACGTGCACGAACTGATCGAGCGCTTCACGCGCGAGCGCGCCGGCGGCCTCGCCTTCACGTACGTCATCATTCTCAGCGCCTCGCGGTCAATCGTCGGGCTCATTCAAGTGCGTCAGCTCGATGCGGCGTTCGAGATCGCCGAGTGGGAATGTACGGTCGATCCTTCCTCCAGGGGCCGGGGCGTATTTCTCGAGGCGGCGCGCCTCGTCGGATCATTCGTGTTCGGCGCCATCGGCACGCATCGCCTCGAGGCGCGCGTACTGCTGCAGAACGGCCGCGCGCACGGCGCGCTGCGCAAGCTGGGCGCGGTCCAGGAAGGGGTGCTGCGCCGTTCGGTGCGCCGCGACGGTGAGTATTTCGATCAGGTCCTGTGGTCGCTGCTGAAGGAAGACTGGGGCGAGCACTGGGTCTCGACGGAGCCGCGCGTCCATTGACGTCCCAACTCCCGCGCCCCGCACGGCTGTTCATCGGCGCCGTCGTCGCAATCGGCCTCGCGCTGATGGCGGCGCGTCTGCCCGACGCGCTGCAATTCGCGCAGCCGGCGTCCTTTGCCGCCCTGCTGATTCTCTCGTCGATGACCGCTGCACTGAAGGTCCATCTGCCGCTGACGACGAGCGGGTCGACGATGTCGCTCTCCTACGGCGTCGACCTCGCAACGCTGCTGCTGCTCGGTCCGGACCAGACGATGCTGGTTGCGGCCGGCAGCGCTCTCATCCAGGGCCATTTGAACGGGACGGATCGCAATCCGATCCATCGCACGCTGTTCTCCCTTGCGGCGCTCGTCATCGCGGTCCAGGCGTCGGCGCTGGCATTTCACCTGCTCGGCGGCGGCGCGGCGGTGACGATCAGCACGATGGCAGGCGCACTGGCCGGAGCCGGCGCGGTGTACTTCCTCGTTCATACCGGGATCCTCACGACCGGCATGGCGCTGTCGGCGCGGACACCAGTTGCCAGGGCGTGGCGCGACCACCTGCCCGGCAGCCTGCCGAGCTACCTCGTGGGCCTTGCCGGCGCCGCGGTGGCGGTGTCGTTCGTCACCTACGTCGGCTACGGCATCGCGCCATTCGCCATCGCCCTGCTCTATCTGACGTATCGCACCTATACGCTGTACGTCCGCCGTATCGACGACGACCAGCGGCATGCGCTGCGGGCGCCTGACCTTCATCTCGCGACAATCGAAGCGCTGGCCCGTGCGATCGACGCCAAAGATCAGACGACGCAGATGCACATCCGGCGCGTGCAGATGTTCGCCACGGGCCTGGCGGAAGCGCTCGCGCTTCCGGGGCCGGAGATTCAGGGCATCAAGACCGCGGCGCTGCTGCACGACATCGGCAATCTCGCCGTCCCGGAGCACATCCTGTCGAAGGCCGGGCCGCTCACGCCGGAGGAGTTCCAGAAGATCCGCATTCACCCGCAGGTCGGCGCCGAGATCATCGCGGCCGTGCCCTTCCCCTATCCCGTGGCACCGCTGATCATGAGCCACCACGAGCGGTGGGACGGCAAGGGCTATCCGCAGGGGCTGGCCGGTGCGGACATTCCGCTCGGCGCGCGCATCCTGACGATCGTCGACTACTACGACGCGGTGACCACCGAGCGCCCGTACCACAAGGCCTTGAGCTACGAGAGCGCGGTCGGTCTGTTGAAGCACGAAGCGGGGCGCGCGCTCGATCCGATGCTGGTGCCGCTCTTCGTCGAGCTGCTGCCGGCGCTCCTCGCCGAGCTCCCCGACGAGCACGAATCGGCCAAATCGACGCCGGCGCTGCCGGCCTCGCAGGCGGGCGGCCTCGTGCCGGCAACGGGCGGCAACGCGTTCGAAAACATCGCGCTGGCGCACCGCGAGATTTACGCCCTCTACGACATCGCGCAGTCGATGGGCACGAGCCTCGGCGTCTCCGACACGATGGCCCTGATCTCCTCGAAGCTCTCGAAGATCGTGTCGTGGTCGGGCTGCGCCCTGTTCCTGTATCAGCCCGACAGCGACTCGCTGAACTGCCGTTTCGCGGCGGGCGTCGACGCGCCGCGGCTGCTGAACACCAACCTGAAGATGGAAAACGGCGCGTCCAGCTGGGTGACGCCCGATCGTCGCACGCTCATCAACGGCAACGCCCGCGCCAGCTTCGAGGCGGCCGGAATCACCAGCGGCGTGGCGCTGAACTCGGCGATCGTCTGCCCGCTGCAGTACAACCACACGTTCATCGGCTGCCTGGCGCTGTACCACGTCGAGGCGAACCATTACACCGAGGATCACCGCCGGCTGCTCGAGCGGATCGCGGAGCAGGCGGGGGCGGTCATCCACAACGCCATCGTGTTCGAGCAGACGCAGGAAGACTCGCTGACCGATCCGCTGACCGCCCTGCCGAACCGCCGCTCGATGTTCGTGCACCTGTCGCGCGAGCTCGCGCGGGCCGCGCGCATCAAGAGCGAGGTCGCGATCATCGTCATGGACATCGACGGGTTCAAGGCGATCAACGACACCTACGGCCACAACGTCGGCGACCGCGCGCTGCGCGA
>Ga0068864_100003712_pt1 | contig 12602 bp, 12 predicted proteins | sample KBSSwiS72_FD_66586 | JGI IMG/M metagenome (GOLD analysis project Ga0068864, IMG submission 66586) | Switchgrass rhizosphere microbial communities from Kellogg Biological Station, Michigan, USA - KBS Switchgrass S7-2 | ecosystem: Host-associated > Plants > Roots > Rhizosphere > Soil ...
GCCGACTATGCGAAGGTCGGGGCGTTCGTAGCGGAGCTGGGCGGCGCCGCGCTCGACCTGCTCGATCCGCAACCGGGCGAGCGAATCCTCGATGTAGGGTGCGGCGAGGGGACGCTGACGAGGAAGATTATCGAGCGGGGCGCGACGGTGCTCGGAATCGACAATTCTCCTGAAATGATTGCGGCGGCCCGGGCCAACGGAATCGACGCTGTCCAGCTCGGCGCCGAGGATATGACCTTCCTCGCTGAGTTCGATGCGGCATTCTCGAATGCGACTCTGCATTGGGTTCTGGAAAAGGAGCAGGCGGCTCGCGCCACCTTCCGTGCGCTCAAGGCCGGGGGACGGTTCGCAGGCGAGATGGGCGGCGAAGGCAACCTCAAGACCCTTCGTGAGGCGCTCGATGATGAGCTGATCATCCGAGGCTATGTTCCGCCCGTCGAAGCGAGCAATTGGTATGCATCGCCGGACGAGTTCGCCGCGGTCTACGAAGCGGCTGGTTTCAAGGAGATCGATGCGCGGCTGATCGAGCGGCCGACTCCGATCGAGCATGGCGTTGCCGCCTGGGTCACGACCTTCCGTAAGGGCTGGCTCGACCGTGCCCAGGTCCCTGACGATGAGCGTGCCGATATCGGTGCGGCCGTGGCCGACAAGGTTGGTTCCAACATCGCCGATTATGTCCGACTTCGCTTCATCATGAGGAAGCCCGCGTGATCCACCGTCGCGATCCGCTCTTCACCCTCCCTTCGATGGGGAAGGGCAGGGTGGGGGTGATCTCACCGCCAGTTCTGCCTTTCGTCGAACCTCACCCCACCCCAACCGCTCCCCGCCAAGGGGAGGGGTAGTCCGGATCAACTGCCGATGAGATATCTCCCACTTTCCGAAGCCGATCGCAGCGAAATGCTGCGCGTGATCGGCGCACCTTCGATCGACGAGCTGTTCCGTGACGTGCCCGCTGAGGCGCGGCTCAAGGGGCCGATCCACAATTTACCCTCGCACGCGTCCGAGATGGCCGTCGAACGTCACATGGCCGCCCTGTCGCGCAAGAGCATGGCGGCGGGCGACGTGCCCTTCTTCCTCGGCTGCGGCGCTTACAAACATCACATCCCGGCGAGCGTCGACCACATCATCCAGCGAGGCGAGTTCCTGACCAGCTACACGCCCTACCAGCCCGAGATCGCCCAGGGCACGCTGCAAATGATGTTCGAGTTCCAGACGCAGGTCGCGCGCCTGTTCGGCTGCGAAGTCGCCAACGCGTCGATGTACGACGGCTCGACCGCCATGTGGGAGGCGATCGTGATGGCGCACCGCATCACGCGCCGGAAGAAAAGCCTGATCTCGTCGGGTGTTCACCCGCATTATGTCAGCGTCGCCAGGACGATGGCGAAATTCACCGAGGATCAACTCGAAACGTCCGTTCCCGACCTGACCGCGAGGACCGACATTGATCGCCTGACCGCCGCGATCGACGAAGAGACCAATGCGGTGGTCGTCCAATATCCCGACATCCTCGGCCGGATCGCCGACCTCACGCCGATTGCCGAGGCAGCTCATGCGAAGGGTGCCTTGCTTATTGCGGTGGTAACCGAGCCTGTCGCGCTTGGCCTGATCAAGTCGCCGGGCGAAATGGGCGCCGACATCGTTGTCGGTGAAGGCCAGTCGATCGGCGTCGGCCTCCAGTTCGGCGGACCTTATGTGGGGCTGTTCGCCTGTCGCGAGAAGCATGTCCGGCAAATGCCGGGCCGCCTTGCCGGAGAGACGGTCGATGCCGAAGGCAAGCGGGGGTTCGTGCTGACGCTTTCCACTCGCGAGCAGCATATTCGCCGCGAGAAGGCGACGTCCAACATCTGCACCAGTTCGGTACTCTGCGCGCTGGCATTCACCGCTCACCTGACACTGCTGGGAGAGAAGGGTCTGAGGCAGCTCGCTTCCCTGAATCACGCGCGCGCGTGTGAAGTGGCCGACCGGCTGGCTGGGCTCCCCGGAGTGGCTCTCGTCAACGAGAGCTTCTTCAACGAATTCACGGTGAAATTGCCCGTCGAGGCCCGGCCTGCGGTTCACGCGATGGTTGAAAAAGGCGTGCTTGGGGGAGTTTCCCTCGGGCGGCTCTATCCTGGCGCTGAAGAGCTGGAGAATGGATTGGTCATCGCGGTGACCGAAACCGTCACCGACCAGGACATCGACGCGCTGGAAGTGGCGCTGAGGGAGTTGGTCCAGTGACCGTCAATCCTTCCGGCTGGCGGCCGACGACTCCCGCCAATACACAGGGCGAGGCCGAGACGGTCACCGGCAACCGTGCCCTGATGCTCGAAGAGCCGTTGATCTTCGAGATCGACGCCAGCGAAACCACCGGCGTCGATTTCGACGAGGTGCCGCAGCATCCAAGGCGGCTGGAAGGGCTCGAGCGATCCCGCCCCATCGGCCTCCCGGGTCTCTCCGAGCCCGAAGCGGTCCGCCATTACACGCGGCTTTCGCGGCAGAATTACGCGATCGACCTCGGGCTGTTTCCGCTCGGCTCGTGCACGATGAAGCATAATCCGCGCCTCAACGAAAAAGTCGCTCGAATGCCGGGCTTCGCTGACGTTCACCCGCTGCAGCCGCAGGAAACGGTCCAGGGCGCGCTCGAAGTCGTGAGCGAGCTGGCCCAATGGCTCCTCGACCTCACCGGAATGCCGAGCGTGGCGATGAGCCCAAAAGCGGGCGCCCACGGCGAGCTTTGCGGGCTTCTCTGCATCCGGGCGGCGCTCGAAGCGCGCGGCGACAAGCGAGAGGTCGTTCTCGTTCCCGAAAGCGCCCACGGGACAAACCCGGCCACCGCCGCCTTCGCCGGCTATCGCGTCGAAAGCATTCCGGCCAATTCCGCCGGCCGTGTCGACGTCGAGGCCCTCAAGTCCCGGCTGGCTCCAGATGTCGCCGCCGTGATGATCACCAATCCCAACACCTGCGGCCTGTTCGAGCCGGAAATGAAGGCGATCAGCGACGCGGTTCATGCTGCGGGCGCGTTCGTCTATTGCGACGGCGCGAATTTCAACGCGATCGTCGGAAAGGTCCGCCCCGGCGACCTCGGCATCGATGCGATGCATATCAACCTTCACAAGACCTTCTCGACTCCGCACGGTGGAGGAGGTCCCGGCTCCGGCCCTGTCGTGCTGTCGAAGGCGTTGGCGCCTTATGCTCCGCTTCCCTTCGTCGAGCGCGACGGCGACCAATTCCGTCTGGTGGAGGAGGAAACCGCCGGCGAGCATCATGGAGGCACCTTCGGCCGGATGGTCGCCTTCCACGGCCAGATGGGCATGTTCACGCGTGCGCTGACCTACATCCTCAGCCATGGGGCGGACGGCCTCAAGCAGGTCGCGGAAGATTCGGTGCTCAACGCCAACTACATCCTGCGCAGCCTCGAAGACATTCTGGATGCGCCCTTTGCGAAGAGCGGCCCCTGCATGCACGAGGCCATCTTTTCGGACAAAGGCTTCGCAGGCGGATTGTCGACGATCGATCTCGCCAAGGCCCTGATCGACGAGGGCTTTCACCCGATGACCATGTATTTTCCGTTGGTCGTCCACGGCGCGATGCTGATCGAGCCGACCGAAACGGAATCGAAGGCCAGCCTCGACCAGTTCATCGCCGCCATCCGATCCATCGGCGAACGGGCAAAGGCCGGCGACGAAAGCCTGAAGGCGGCGCCGGTCCACGCCCCACGTCGGCGGCTTGACGAGACGCTTGCCGCACGCAAGCCTGTCCTCACCTATCGTGATCCGGAGGTGGCGGAGGCCGCCGAGTAGGGGAGGGACAAAGTGCATCAACAGCCGGGTAATTGGCTCACCACCTTAATTCCGTTCGTCATCCTTGCGGTCGTGCTGGCGTTGCGATTCAAATCGATGAGCAAGGAACGGCCGCTCAATCTGGGGACATTGTGGATTGTGCCCGCCGTCTATCTCTTGCTCGTGGGATCGATGCTGTTCGCCCTTCCGCCGCAGCCGCTCGGCTGGGGGCTGGTGCTCGCGGGCCTCGGCATTGGAGTCGCGGTTGGCTGGCATCGCGGAAAGCTCATTCGCATCGATCGCGACGTCGAGACCGGCAAATTGCGGCAGAAGGCGTCGCCTCTCGCGATGCTGCTACTCGTTGCACTCGTCGTCCTGAAGCTCGGCGCGCGCAGCATCTTCGGCGATTCGGCCGCCGCGCATCCATCGAGCGGCGCGATGCTGCTGACCGACGCCTTCATTGGTTTTGCGCTTGGATTGCTGTCGGCCACTCGGCTCGAACTCTACCTTCGGGGACGACGCCTGCTCGAAACCGCCTGAGGGACCGGCCTAGCTGGCCGGCATGGGGATCAGGGGCGAGAGCTTCTGGATCACATCGTTCGCATTGATGAACATCTCCGCGGGGAAGCCGCGATCGCCCCTGTTTCCGGTGCGGAACAGCCCGACAAGGCTCCTGGAACTGAAGCTGGGGGTGAAGACGAAGCCCTGCTGGCCGCGTGAGCGCGCGATAAGCGCGGCGTGAAGCACATATGCGTCCAACGCGACGACTGGATCCGTCAAAGGCAAGTACATGATCTCAAAGCGACTTTTGCTAGGATCGGCCTTCGGGTTCTTGAGCACGATCTTGGAATTGTCCGTTCGCCAGACGTTCTTCGCCACCGCCTGGTAAAGCTTGCCGGACCGCTCGGCAGGAACGAGCGCAAAGAGCGATTTGTTGTCGCTGTCCTTCGCCAGCATTTCGGCGCGCTTCGAGTCCGCGTGATCCTTCCACAATTCTTCCGGCGATTTTGCGAGGCCGCCGATAAGCTCGTCCGGGGACGCATCCTGGCGGAGCCGTCGGCTCAATTCCATGACGCTCCCCAACGAAGCGCTGAGCCATTGCGACCGCGCTGAGAATAGCCTCCGGGCAGCTTTGATATCGCCCGAATGCGCCTGTTCGATGATCCCGTAGAAATCGAGGAGTTCGACCAACTCTGCCGGACCGCTTTCCGGTTTTCCTTCCAACCGGCGCTTTTCCGAATTGTCGTGCGCCGCTTTTGCTCGTTGAGCAGCGAGTGCGAAGTTGCCCGCCAGCGCATGGGCGATTGCAGCTCGTGCAATTGTCATCGAGCTATTCGTTTCGGGAGTATGCTCAGCGTCCATCTCCGCCAGCGCGTCCCACAAGCGGGCGGATTCCGCGAACCTGCGGTCCAGGTCCAGGCGAGCGGCGCGGACACCCGCCAGGGGCGGCATCAACCGTGCAGTCCAAATGGAAACCTGCTCTTCGTCGGGTGATATTGTCGGCAGGAAGTCGCCGTACGTGGCCGCGCTCAAGAGCTGGACGACCGAAAACTCATCGTTGCGCGTATCTCTAAGGCTCGCGGTCCGCGCATCCTCTACGCGTCCCATTCGGAACAGCGCGGCGCTCTCAATCTCGTCAAATGCCCGGCCGCGGGATCTCACGAAATAGGCATCGTTCGTGAATCCCGCTGCCTGAGCTTCGCGCCGAGCCATTTCGACGTCGGCAAGCGCGGCTGCATAGTTCTTCGCCTCGATCTGGTGAATTGCGCGACCGAAGATAAGGCCCAATCGCCGACGCGGATTGCTTTCCTGCCGCTCGCCGGAGAGCAAGCTGTTGCAGGCGCTCACGCCAGCCGCCCCCGATTGCCGCTTTGATGAATCTGCCGCCTCGTGCGGCGGTGCAAATAATCCAAGCAGTGTAACCGCCCCGAGCAGCCTCGCCGCGGTTTCGCCGTCCGTTACATTGTCGGGCTGCCCGTCGCATTGGACGTAGGCGGAAGCCGGCTTTTCCTCAGCTTCGGCCCTGGTGAGAGGTACAGTAATCAGGCTCAGCGCGGTGGCGCCGAGAAACAAGTGGCGAGCAATCACGAATATCCCCCAAATATTCCCGTCGCTTGGGTAAAGTCGGGGTTTCGGTCATGTCAACGACACTTCCGCTCATCGCTGATTTTGGGCAGGGGAATGATGTGAATACGCAACGCTTCTATGAGGCACCCTCACTGGGTGCTCGGAAGTCGGCGCCGGCGGCCCTCCGCAATCGCGAACCGATCGCGGAGGTGCTGCGCGAATGGCTGCCGGAGCATGGCCTGGTGCTCGAGATCGCCAGCGGGACCGGTGAGCATGCCATCTATTTCGGAGAGCATTTCCCGAATCTTGAATGGCAGCCCAGCGACCTTCACCCGGAGGCGTTGGAGTCGATAGCGGCCTGGCGCGAGAAATCCGGGCTCACCAATGTTCGTGAACCCATCTTCGCCGACGCGTCCGCCGCAGACTGGCCGATCGCGCGTGCCGACGCGGTGCTTAGCATCAACATGGTTCATATCAGCCCGTGGAAATCCGCGCTGGGGCTGATCGCCGGCGCCTCGCGCCTGCTTCCGCCGGGCGGTCCGCTGATTCTCTACGGGCCGTGGCTCAAGGACGACATCGACACCGTACCCAGCAACCTGGCTTTCGACCGGGACCTCAAGTCGCGGGATTCCGAGTGGGGCCTTCGCCGGGTCGAGGATTTCGCTGCTGCGGCAGGCAAGAACGGCCTGCACCTCATTGAAACCCGCGCAATGCCGGCCAATAATTTGATGATTCTTTTACGACGGGACCAGTCCGGCGTTAAATGAAGCTTTACCGGCATCGCGGTATGCGATCGGCATGGACCAGAGCAGCACCTCGCAGAATCGACGGTCGCGCCGAGCGCCGGTCTTCCTTGCCGCAAGCGTCGAGGTCGGTGGCGTGCCGGAGACGGTCAAGCTGCGCAATCTCTCCGAGGAGGGAGCGCTCATCGAGGGCGAGCGCCTGCCGCTGGAAGGCACGACGACCTTCTTCCAGCGCAATGACTTGCGCCTGAAAAGCCGGGTCGTCTGGGTTCAGGGCAGGTTCGCCGGAGTCGCTTTCGCGCGCCCTCTGAAGGCGGAGGAAGTTCTTCGCAACGTCCCCAGGCCGCGCCAGCAGATCCAGGCGGATTTTCGGCGACCTGGCCTCGCCTGCCGTCCGCTCACGCCCGAGGAGCGCCGGATGGTCGAGAAATGGATGGTCGCCTCACCTCTCGGAGCGCTCGGCGAATAATCACCCTGTTTTGCGCAACCGCTCGCGCTGATCCTGAAGCCATGAGACCAGCACCGGCAAGGCAATCACGCGGTTGAAAGTGATCCCGTAAGCTTGCGAATCCTGCCAGCGGACCGTTCCCGCCTGTGGAGCGAGACCGTGGACGCTGACTGTCACTTCGGAACCGGCGGAAATTCTCGCCTGACCCTCGACCTTGAGGCCGCCCTGCGAGACGTTGACCATGCGCATCCGATGCACGGTGGCGCCCTCGCGCACCCATGCGAGGCAGTCGACCTCGACCCGCGGCATTCGCGGCCGCGGTCCCTCTGCGGAGGCCGAAAGGAGCTCGATGACGTCGATCGGTTGATCGAAGGTGACTCCGACCTGCTCGCCTTTTACCCAGCGGGCGCGACCGCTGATCGGTTCGCCTTGCTTCAGCTCCACGGTGATTTCAGCGCCCGCGGGGATCGCGCAATAAGCGCGGATCAGCATGCCGCCCGCCGAAACGTTCTTGATGAGGCAAAGCTCACGCCTGCCGTCGATCATCAGTGCGCCGACGCGAAGCAGGCTCAAATGGCGCTCGCCGCCACGGCGTTCGCAGATCTCCGGCGGTGAATCGTTAAGCGAGTAGACCGTGGTTTCGACTGGCTGTTCGTCCAACATCAGCTCCAGGGCATGTGTTTACGCATCGTCCCCACACGCGCGGGGATTAACTTCAATGCCTTACCACTTCGTTTCAAACGATCCGGAATGACGCTTCCGGCGGCATATTTGCTGCATTTCCAGCGACGTAATTGTGACGTTTATCGATACGTTAATTGCGCGCCACTCCGGCCAGGCGTAGGTTGGCCGGGAGGGAGCTTATTATGAGACCATTGTGTCTTTTGCTCGGAGGGGTTCTTCTTGCCGCGGGTCCGCCCGCTTTTTCCCAGTCGCAAACGACGGAACTCGAGAGTGTTCATGGCCTGCCGAATGTCGACAAGACGACGCAGACCGAGGACATAAAATTCAGGAACGATCAGAACGACCGGATGACGGTGCCAGTTCGGCTTTCGGGTGAGGGACCCTTCCGTTTCCTCGTCGACACGGGGGCCGACAGGACCGCCGTATCGCGCCAATTGGCGACCCGTCTCAACATGCAAGCCGGCCAGAATGCTGAGCTGCATAGTATCGCTGGAGCGTCGACGATCTCGACGGCAACCATTCCGAGGCTTCAGCTCACGAGCAAGGAAATTCGAAACATCAATGCTCCCCTGCTGGAGGGCGAGAACATGGGTGCGGACGGGATTCTCGGAGCCGACGCGCTCCGCTCCCAACGGATCCTGTTCGACTTCAAGTCCAATACACTGTCGATAGTCCCCTCCGCCGTGCCGGAGGTGAAGGACGATCCAAATTCGATCGTTATCGTCGGCTCGCGGCGCAATGGCCGCCTCGTCATTACTCGAGCGATGGCGAACGACACGCCCGTTGTCGTCGTGATCGACACCGGCTCCCAGGTCACCATCGGCAACCGTGCCTTGCGTCGTGCGCTTTCGCATGGCGGCAATCTCTCAGGCTCGCACTCCGTCGAGATCGAATCCGTCACCGGTGAAAAAATCTCCGGGGACTACACGTTCGTCAGCGAACTTGCGGTCGGCGGCGTGACGCTGAAGGACCTCGCGATCGTTTTCACGGATGCGCACACCTTCAAGCAGCTGAACCTCGACAAGACGCCTGCGCTTCTTCTCGGGATGAATGCGATGCGTGCCTTCAAAAAGGTCTCGATCGACTTCGCGAACAAGAAATTGCGCGTCGTTCTTCCCGAAGAGAGCATGCTGGACGTGAAGCTGGCCGCGGCAACGGGCAGACGCGATTGACGGACTAAGGCGCTGGTACGGCGAGGTGCTGGGCGATATGCTCAGCATCGATGGACGCGCGTACGAAAAAGCAACCTTTGACGGAGCATGAGGGCGAAGCCCGGCTGATCGCCGAGACGATCACCGCCAAGCGCGATCGCTTGCTTGCTTCCCTTACCCTGGTCGCAGCCGTCGGACTGATCGTCGCGCTGCCGTTCGCGCTGCGGGCAGGCGCCGAATTCTTCATGCCGGTGACGGCCGCGCTTGTCGTCGCGATCGCGCTCGTTCCGATGCTGGAATGGTTCGAAAGGCGCGGAGTGCCCTCGCGGCCGGCTGCTGCCCTCTGCCTCATTATCTTCCTGGTCATGGCGGTCTTTGCCATCGGATCGATCGTCATTCCGGCGACGGACTGGGTGGCGCAGGTCCCGACCAAGATCACGAAGGTCCGTTCCGCGCTCGAGCCGGTGCTCGACCTCTACAAGAATCTCGACCGGTTCATGGAGAAGATCACCGCACAGATCGCCGTTACCCAGGAAAGAACGCGCGCCGTCAGGATCGAAAGCCCCAACTCAGTGATGGGCCTGCTGACGACTTCGGCGCCGCATCTCCTCATCCAGCTTTTCTTTGCATTGCTCGTGATCTTCTTCTTCCTCGCCGGCTGGACGACGATGCGCAAGCGGACGATCGTCAGCCGCGGAAGCTTCGAAGGCGCGCTGACGACGGCGCGAGTGATCCAGCAGGTCGTCGACGCGACCTCGACCTATCTCGGAACGATCACGCTCATCAACCTCGGCCTAGGGACGCTGACGGCGCTGATCCTGTGGCGGCTTGGAATGCCTTCGCCGATCATGTGGGGCGGCATTGTCGCGGTTGCGAACTACATTCCGTACCTGGGTCCCATCGCCTCGGCCCTTCTGCTGTTCCTCGGCGGCCTGATGATCTTCCCGGACGTCTGGGGAGCTCTCCTTCCGCCAGCGGCGTTCATTTCGCTCCACCTTGTGGAGGCGAATTTCTTCACCCCGATGGTCGTCGGCCACCGGCTGACGATCAGCCCGCTGTCCATCCTCATTTCGTTGAGTTTCTGGTCGTGGATCTGGGGTACGACCGGCGCCTTGCTCGCGGTCCCGCTACTGATCATCATAAAGACGGTTTTCGCGGCCGCTGGTACCCCGGATATCGCCGGATTCCTCTTCGAACATGGCACCCTCACTCACGCCGGCGAACCGGACGAAGAAGAGGTCGAAGAACGGCAGGAAATGGAGCCTGCCATGGTTGACACTGGAAAGCCCGCCTCCTAGGTGCGCGCCACGCCAAAAACGCGGGTGTAGCTCAGTCGGTTAGAGCGCCGGCCTGTCACGCCGGAGGTCGCGGGTTCGAGCCCCGTCACTCGCGCCACTTTTCACCTGTCGACAGAGTGAATAGACGGCCGGAACATGGCCGGTGATGCGTCTCCTTATGCCACACTCGGGCTCGAACCGGGCGCCGACTGGAAGGCGATCGAGAAGGCCTATCACAAGCTCATTAAACGCCATCACCCAGACCGTGCGGGCGGAGATGCGGCGCGTGCTGCCGAGATCACCCGGGCCTATCGCGAGCTGAAGCGGGAAAGGTCGGAGGGAAGAGCGCTCGTTCTTCTCGACGAGCTTGAACCCGTCGATCCAAATAGGACTTGGCCTCGCTATGCGTTCCTCGCTGCTGGAGCCGCTCTCCTTCTTGTTGCGATCCGCGGAGCGAGCCTGATCGAGACTTTATCGGCGTCGGAAGCCAGCGGCGCTCGCGTAGCGCACTCAACGATCACAAAAGACGAGCCAGACCCAATGGATCGGCCATTGGCGCTTTCGGCGATCGATGGAGCAATCGCGGATGCGATGCGCACGGCCCGCATGAAGGATGAAGTCGCGCTCGCCTCCGCCAGCGGTGATTGCCATCGCCGCCTTCGCATTCAACCCTCGATGGAACAGCTCGATCGCTGCGCCGCGTTCGACGACGCGGTGGTCGAGCTTCAAAATCGCGATCCGCTCCGCGACCAGGGTCCTTTCAGCGAACTTGCTGTGACCGGAAGGCAGATGAACGCCGCCGCGATGCTGTCGAACGATTATGTGGCGATCGACGGACGGCTGGATCGCATAAGATTGCGCGTGGAACTGGTGATAGCACCCGCATTGCCGACGACGCCGGGAAATCCCGGGACGGAGGATTAGTGGTCAGCCGCTCCATCGGTGGCAGAAGACGCAGCTACAGGCTTTCCTAGCGGCTTCTCGTCGGCGGCGGCGACGTCGCTGGACAGTGACCAGCGCAAATTGTCTGACGCAGAGAACTTTTCGACATATTCCTTGTGCGGAGCCTCGGCCGCGGCCTCGCGGCCCGCGAGGTTGAAGCGGATCGACACCCTCTTGTCGCCGCGCATCGACGGGGTCAGCGGAAGCGCCTGCGCTCCTGGAATGTCGGCGACCGCCTGGGCCACCTCGCTCGACCTTGATCCATCGCCAAGGACATGCTCGACCGCGAGTGCCGCGTTGCGCAGGGCGACTGCATTGGGCTCATGGCCCGGATAGCTCTTGCTGAACGCCGCCGGCTGGCCCCAGCTCCCTGCCCAGCGATAGAAGATATGCGCACCGACGATGGCATTCTTGGCGAGCGTCGAGGCCCAATAAGGAACGACATAATCGGCGTGGTAATGGGTCGCATAGCCAACCGGCGTGAAGACGTAGCCGTTCAGCGCCTGCTCCGCGATCCGATAGGCGCGCCGCCAGCCGTCCAGATCGGGCGCACGGTAAAGCGAACCGTCACAGGTAAAGGTGAACTGACATCCGGTCGCGCGTGTCGAGCCCTGATAGACGACCGAGCAGACGCTCGCCGGAAAGGCGGGATGACGAACTCGATTGAGCACGACTTGAGCGACTGCACGCTCACCATTTTCGTCCTGGTTGCCGGCTTCGTAATAGACCGCGCTCGCGAGGCATTCGAGTGCCTGGGTGCGGGCCGCGCGGTCGCCCTTGAAGACGAACGGCTGAGCCGCAGGATTTGGCCCCGACGCGACCGGGATCGTGCTGTTGATCTGAAGCGCCTGCTCCGGCGCGACTTGCTTGAGGATCAGCGGCGGGGGCGCCGGAGGGGCCGCCGATCGCGGCGCCGGCAATTCCGGCATCGAATTGGCGACACCCGCAATGGCGGCAAAACCGATGACGCCGAACACAGCCAGGCCGACCGTTTCGCGCGGATAGGTGCGCCACAGCTTCTCTGCGCGCCGGCGCCACTTGGCCGCACGAAGTTTCAGGCCCCGAGACGGGCGGAAAAGGGTCAATGCTTCGGCCATCAATTTCGACGCTGATATAGTCGGCTAATACACTAATTTCAACTTCGGACGCCTGCACTCACTCCGTGGGCAGTTTCCACCTGCCGGTTTCGATCCATCGGATCAAAGGCCTGAGCGGAACGATCCACAATAGTCCCATGGCAAGATAGAATGGCGCCTGCAGGAGAATAGGCCAGCGCCCGACGATCTGCGCCAGGCTTGCGACGAATGTCGCCCAGACCACGATCAACAGCAGAATCAGCCCTATTCCGATGAGTTTTCGGGGGCTTGGGTCACTCATTTGCCAAACCATTCGAGGCTGTCCGGCGACGCGAAGGCGTCAAGCGGGACGTCCCATTCGTCGGCAGGAATGGTGTCCGCGAGACGCTGGAGTTGCCAGCCTATGCCAATGAGGCGCGCGCCATTCTTTTTCAGGCCGATCAGCGCCCTGTCATA
>Ga0068864_100003713_pt1 | contig 12600 bp, 11 predicted proteins | sample KBSSwiS72_FD_66586 | JGI IMG/M metagenome (GOLD analysis project Ga0068864, IMG submission 66586) | Switchgrass rhizosphere microbial communities from Kellogg Biological Station, Michigan, USA - KBS Switchgrass S7-2 | ecosystem: Host-associated > Plants > Roots > Rhizosphere > Soil ...
GCGTCGCCTCGAAGCGGGAGAGGCGGCCTAGGTAGGTCATGCCCAGCAGCGAGGTGTCGAGGCCCTTTTCGATGACCAGGGCGTCGACGTCGTTCAAGCGGGCGCCGGCGACGGTGATGCTGGCGAGCCTGACGGAGGCGGCGCGGGCCTGGCCGCCGGCGGTGACCACACGGTAGCTGTAGTGCAGGTCGGCCGGCGTCAGCCCGAGGCGTTCGGCGTCGGCGGGGGTGAGGGCCACCGCGGTGGCGCCGGTGTCGACCAGGAAGCGCACCGAAGCGCCATTGACCATCCCTTGCGCCCAGAAGTGGCCGTCGCCGGACTTGGCGATGGCGGCGCTGGAGGTGGACGGCGCCTGCTGAGGCGCGTTGGCCACCTGGGTTTCAGCCTTGGCGGCTCGCAGCGCGGGCTGCTGGGGACCAAGCGCGATCACTGCACCGGCGCTGGCGAACGCGGAACTCGCAGCGACAGCGGCGACCACCGCATATTTCAGGACATTCGACACCCTGGACCAACCTCACGACGAGCCTCTCTTGGGCTCTGTTCATGGGGCAAGCTAAGCGAAGACTATTCTCAAGCGGTGAACGCGGGCGCTCTAGGAGAACATCGCTAGCTTCTCGGGGCGGATGCGCGTCTTGCGGGCGGGAAGGTCGGCCATGATCGCGTCGCGCTCGGCGTCGGTCAGGCGCGACCAGCCGGCGACTTCGCTGAGCTGGCGGTAGCAGCCCATGCAGAGCCCGGTCTCGCCATCGACGACGCAGACCTTGATGCAGGGCGTCTTGATGGCGGGCGGCGGTCCCGGCGGTCTGTCGGCGGCTTGGCTCATGGTTGCGGCAGAACGTAGGTGACGTTGGCCTGCGCCGCCAGCCGGTAGGGGCCCTCCGTCCAGAGGCGCACGTCGCAGACGGCCATGCGGCGGCCCAGCCGCAGCAGTTCGGCTTCGGCGTGAGGTCGCCGGGCGCCGCGCCGCGCAGGAAGCTCATGTTGAGCTGCGAGGTCACCGCCATCAGCTGGTCGCCCACATGCGCCAACACCAGGGCGTAGGCGGCGGTGTCGGCCAGCGACATCAGCGTGGGACCGGAGATCACGCCGCCGGGCCGCAGCAGGCCCTCACGGTAGGGCGCCATCAGCTTCACGCGGCCGGGCCCCACCTCGACGACGGTCGGAAAGGCTGACGGCGTGGCGTCAGGAAAAGCCCGCCGTAAGAGGGCGTTCACGCCGGCGGCGTCGAGCTTGGGTATAGGCGAACTCATCTGCGCTTGATGCCGGATATAACCAGATTCGACAATAGAATGACGTTATTAAGTAACAATTGTGTAACATTACAGTACTGTAATCGTTCAATACTGAACATTGCCGGTAATTCATTTGAGATTTTATCGTCTGGAGATCAGGTTCCCCTCAGGATTTGTCGCCAGGAGAAGCAATCATGAAGTTCGCTGCTATCGCACTTGCCGCCGTGGGGCTGCTCACCGCGGGCGCCGCCTCGGCCTCTGAACGGGTCTCCGACCTGGACTACATGAAAGCCAGCCGCTGCAAGGGCCTGGCCACCGGCCTGGGCGCCGATTCCGCCGGCATCGACGCCTTCCTGAAAGAACAGGGGCGCTCACGCACCCTGGTCGTGGCCGATCGCGGCGCAGAGGAGATGACCAAGGGCAAGAGGGAAGCCACCAAGGCGGACACCAAGGACCGGGTGAGCGCCGAACTTTCCGGACCCTGCATGGCCTACTCGGGCTCCGCCAAGGATACGGCGAGTACGGGCGTCGCCAAGGATACTGCGACGTCCCGCTGACCAAATCCCGAACCCCACCGGTCCGTCAGACAGCGCGCCGCCCCTCAAGGCGGCGCGCTTCTTCTTGCGCCGACCCCCGCGGGAACTCACCTTGGCTGCGGGCTTTTCCTCCAATACGGGAAGCGTAAGGGCGGCTGATCATCTTGACCTCGGTTCTAAGACCCGGCGAAACCTGCTGGCGGACCGCGCGCGCCGACCGCGTCGCTTTCCTGGTCGACAACCAGGCCTATTTCGCTGCGGTGGCCGCCGCCCTGCAGAAGGCCCGGCGCTCGATCCTGCTGCTGGGCTGGGGCTTCGATCCACGCACGCGCCTCTTTCCCGACGGCTATGACGGCCCGGACGATCCGGACGAAGTCGGCCGCGTCCTGGTGGAGCTAGCCCGCGCCCGGCCTGAACTCGAGGTGCGGCTCCTGATCTGGAAGTCGGCGCTGCCGATCGCCGCCCAGCAGCAATGGTTCCCCCACAAGGCCCGCGAGTGGTTCAAGGACACGCCGGTTAAGTTCCGCCTGGACGACCAGGTCCCGTTCGGCGCCTGCCATCACCAGAAGGTGCTGGTGATCGACGACCGGCTGGCCTTCTGCGGCGGGGGAGATATCTCCGTCGACCGCTGGGACACGCCCGGCCATCTCGACGACGACGAGCGCCGGATCATGCCCGACCAGGAGTACCACGCACCCCGCCACGAGGTGATGGTGATGGTCGACGGCCGGGCGGCGCGAGCGTTCGGCGACTTGGCCCGCGAGCGCTGGCTCAGGGCCGACGGCGAGGTCCTGGCGCCGCCCCCGGACGCCGGCGGGGATCCCTGGCCCGACCATGTGCCGCCCGCGCTGACCCGCGTGAACGTCGCCATCGCCCGCACCGAGCCGGCCTGGAAGAAGCGCCCGCTGGTTTCCGAGATCCGCAAGCTGACGCTCGAATGCATCGCCGAGGCCAAGGACACCATCTACCTGGAGAACCAGTACTTCACCTCGCCCGTGGTCACCGAGGCCCTGGCCGCCCGCCTAAGCGAACCAGAGGGGCCGCAGGTCGTGCTGATCTCCACCGGCCGCTCGCCAAGCTGGTTTGACCAGCTGACCATGGACCGGGCGCGGGGCGCGATGATCTGGCGGCTGCGCTCGGCGGACGTGTTCGGCCGGTTCCGCGCACTCTGGCCCGCGACGTCCGGCGGCGAGACGGTGATCGTCCACTCCAAGGTCAGCGTCATCGACGACCACATCGCCCGCATCGGGTCGGCCAACCTCAATAACCGCTCCGGCGGCTTCGATACCGAATGCGAGCTGGCGGTGGAATGCGATGACGGGGAGAGCCGGCTGGCGATCACCGCCTTCCGCGACCGGCTGGTCGGGCACTTCATGGGCTGCACCGGCGACGCGGTCGCCAAGGCCCGGGAGGATCACGGCGGACTGGTCGGCGCGATCGATGCGCTCAACCGCGAGCGCGGACGGCTCAACGCCATCGAGCCGCCGGGGACCTCGCCGCTCGGCGAGTTCATCACCCGCAACCACCTGGGCGATCCACAGGACACTCAGGACAGCTGGCGGCCCAACCGACGCCGCGAACGCCTCTACGAGGAGTTGCGCGCCATCGACAGCGGCGACCTCAGCGGCGGCTCGCAGTTGGGTTAGGCGACCTCGAAGTCCATCACCAGCGGCAGGTGGTCGGACGCGGTCCGGGTCAGCGCGTCGAAGGGCGCGGAGACGTCAGTCACCCGGATTTCCGGGCTCACGAACAGATGGTCGATCCGCAGCACGGGCAGCTGCGAGGGGAATGTGGCGGTCGGCGACTGCTTCGGCGAAAGGCCGCGCGCCGGGGAGAGCCTGCCCAGTAGGGTGCGGTAGACCACCGAGGTGGCCGTGGCGTTGAAATCGCCGAGCAGGATCCGTGGGCCCACGAACCGGGGATGGTCCAGCCAGGACGGACCCGCCAGGTGCGCGGCCTGGATCTGCTGCTCACGGGGCACCAGGCCCAGGTGGGTGTTGATCACCTGCAAGGCGCGCTCGCCGACGTCGGCCTCGACCCACAGCGCGCCGCGCGGCTCCAGCACCGGCATCCGCGGATGGCCGGGCAGGGGCCCGACCTGGATCAGCCGCTCGGGCAGGGCGGTGAGGATGGCGTCGCCGTAGAGCTCCTCCTCGACCTTCAGGGCCGCGTGGAAGTGGCAGGCCATATCGAGCCGGCGGGCGATCTCGTGCGCCTGGTCGACGCCACCCGTCCGCGCCCGGCCCACGTCCAGTTCCTGCAGCGCCACGATGTCGGGCTTGAGCCTTGCCAGCACCTCGGCGATCCGGCCGACGTCTAGCCGCCGGTCGTTTCCGACGCAGCGATGGACGTTGTAGGTGACGATGCGGGGCATTGGCGCAGGCGTGACGCGCTTCCACGGCGAAGGCAAGGCGGGCAACGGCTGGAACAACCGGTGGTTTCGCGCTTAAGGTTGCGGCTTCGCGCTCGAGGAGTTGGTGGACCATGCTTGCCCTGATGCTGATGGCCGCGCTGACGGCCAATGAACCGACGCCAGCGGCCGCCAAGCCGGAGCCGCCCGCGATCCTGGCGCCGGACTGGGTGGCCACGCCCTCGGTCGACGACGCCCAGGCCGCCTATCCCAAGGCGGCGGCCGAGAAACGTCTGGAGGGGCGCGCCACCCTCAAATGCGGGGTCAACGCCGACGGCTTTCTGAAGGACTGCGCGTCGATCGCCGAAGAGCCGGCGGGTCAGGGCTTCGGCGCGGCGGCGCTGGCCATTGCGCCAAAGTTCCAGATGAAGCCCCTGACCAAGGACGGCGTCCCCGTGGCCGGCGGAACCATCCGCATTCCGATCCGCTTCGCCAACCCCGTTCAGATGGCGCCCGGCTTCCGGCGCATGCCCTCCACCGACGACCTGGCGAAGGCCTACCCGGCAAAGGCGCTTCGCCGGAACGTCTCCGGCGTGGCGGTGATCGACTGTGGGGTGAACACTCAGGGCAATCTCTTTGACTGCGCGCTCTCGTCCGAGACCCCGGTGAACTACGAGTTCGGCATGGCTGCCTTGTCTCTCGCGCCGCTTTTCAACGTCGAACCGCGCATGAAGAACGGCGTGCCGGTGGCAAGCGCCGTCAGCATCCCGATCAAGTTCGGCAGCCCGAACTGATCGTCGCGGTTCGGGCCTCATCGGCAGCCGACGGACAAGCTTGGCTTGACGTTTACGTCAACGTCATCTTCCCATCCAGAGCGCCCACGGCTATTGTCTGGAGGACGCCAGATACGGCGTAAATGTACCGGCCCAGGGAGCGCCCCATGAACCTCGACTTCTCTCCGGAAGAGAACGCTTTCCGCGCCGAGGTTCGTGCGTTCATCAAGGCCAACTATCCCGCCGACCTGCGCGCGGCGCAGGACGCGGGCGGCCCGCTTTCCAAGGACCAGTACCTGTCCTGGCACAAGATCCTCGCGAAGAAGGGCTGGGTGGCGCCGTCGTGGCCGAAGGAGTTCGGCGGCACCGACTGGACGCCGACGCAGAAGTATATCTGGTCCGAGGAATCCGCGCGCGCCGAGACGCTTCCGCCGCTGCCGTTCGGAGTCTCCATGCTGGCGCCGGTGCTCTACACCTTCGGCAGCCAGGAGCAGAAAGAGAAGTTCCTGCCGGGCATCTACAACGGCGAAGTCTGGTGGTGCCAGGGCTACTCGGAGCCGGGCGCGGGGTCCGACCTCGCTAGTCTGAAGACCAAGGCTGAGCGCATCACCGGCGACGACGGCAAGGAATACTACCTGGTCAACGGCCAAAAGACGTGGACGACGCTGGCCCAGCACGCCGACTGGGGTTTCTTCCTGGTGCGCACCGATCCCGACGCCAAGCCGCAGGCCGGCATCTCGTTCCTGCTGATCGACATGAAGAGCCCGGGCATCAGCGTCCGGCCGATCATCACGCTCGAGGGCGGGCACGAGGTGAACGATGTCTTCCTCGACAACGTGAAGGTGCCGGTCGAGAACCGCGTCTTCCATGAGAACCAGGGCTGGACGCTCGCCAAGGCCCTCTTGGCGCACGAGCGCTCGGGCATCGCCGGCGTGGCGCGCTCGAAGCGGGGCCTCGAAAAGCTCCGGCAGATGGCGACCACCGAGATGTCGGACGCCGGCGGCTCGCTGCTCACCGACGCCTTCTTCCGCCGCAAGGTCGCCGAACTGGAGATCGACCTGACGGCGCTGGAGTTCACCGAACTGCGCACGCTCGCGGGCGAAAGCAGCGGCAAGGGCCCGGGTCCGGAAAGCTCGATCCTCAAGATCAAGGGCACCGAGATCCAGCAGCGGCTGCAGGAGCTAGTCTTGGAAGCGGCCGGCCATTATGGCGCGCCCTTCCTGCACGACCTCGGCCACAATGCCCAGATCGGTCCCGACTACGCCGTCGACGTGGCGGGCGACATGTTCAACGGCCGTAAGACCTCCATCTTCGGCGGCTCCAACGAGATCCAGCGCAACATCATCGCCAAGATGGTGCTGGGCCTCTGATGCGGTTGGCCGGCGCAATCGCCGCCGTCCTGACGCTGGCGCTCGCAGGGGCGGCCCAGGCGCAGAGCGACGGCCCGGCGCCGACGACGCCCAGGGTCGTGGCCACCTATCCGGCGGACGGCGCCCACGTGCCGCCCTCGATCGCTGAACTGCGCGTCAGCTACGACCATCGGATGATGGCCAGCTGGTCGTTCGCCACGCGCGGGGAAAAGGCCTTCCCGGAGGTGCTCGGTGCGCCCAGCCTGTCGCCCGACCACATCACCATCACCTTGCCGATCCGGCTGCAGCCCAACCACACCTATGTGGTCTGGCTCAACACCGAGCGGTACAAGAACTTCAAGAGCGAAGACGGCGAGGCCGCCGAGCCCTACCGTTTGACCTTCCACACCACCGACTAGCCGCCAGGAACCTTCAGATGGATTTCAGCTTCACCGAAGAACAGTCGATGCTGCGCGATACGGTCGCCAGCTACCTGGCGGACCACTATTCCTTCGACCAGCGCCGCGCCATGCTCGCCAAGGAGCCAGGCTGGAGCCCGGCGATCTGGAAGGCCTTTGCTGAAGAGCTGGGCATCCTGGGGGCGCCCTTCTCCGAGGAGCTGGGCGGCCTGGGCGGCGGACCGATCGAGAACATGATCGTCATGGAGGAGATGGGTAAGGCGCTGGTCGTCGAGCCCTACCTCGGCACGGTGGTGATCGGCGGCGGGTTCCTGAAGCATTCCGGCCACGCCAACGCCGCCGAACTGATCGGCCAGATCATCGCCGGCGAGGCGATCTTCGCCTTCGCCTACGCCGAGCCGCAGGGGCGCTACAACCTCGCCGACCTGAAGACCACGGCGAAGAAAGACGGCGCGGGCTACGTGCTGAACGGCCACAAGGCGGTGGTGATCGGCGCGCCTTACGCCACCCATCTGATCGTCACCGCCCGCACCGGCGGCGGCCAGCGCGACGCGCAAGGGGTCAGCGTCTTCATCGTGCCGAAGGGCGCGGCGGGCGTGACCACCCGCGACTATCCCACCGTCGACGGCTTCCGCGCCTCCGAGGTCTATCTGGAGAACGTCAAGGTCGGCGCCGACGCCCTGCTGGGTCCGGAGGGCCAGGGCCTGCCCTTGGTCGAGAAGGTGGTGGACGAGGCGCTCGCGGCGACCTGCGCCGAGGCCTGCGGGGTGCTGCGCAAGCTGCACGAAGGCACGCTGGAATACACCAAGCAGCGCAAGCAGTTCGGCCAGCCGATCTCGGCCTTCCAGGTGCTGCAGCACCGCATGGTCGACATGTTCATCCAGGTCGAGCAGTCGATCTCAATGACCTACATGGCCAACATCAAGCTCAGCGACGAAGACGAACGCGCCAAGGCCGCCGCCGCCGCCAAGGTGCAGATCGGCAAGGCCTGCAAGTTCGTCGGCCAGAACGCCATCCAGCTGCACGGCGGCATGGGCATGACCGATGAGATGGCCATCGGCCACTACTTCAAACGCGCCACCATGATCGAAAGCGCCTTCGGCTCCACAGACCACCACCTGGCCCGCTACGAGTTCCTGAGCCTCGGCAAGGCGGCTTAGTGCTATAGCCCTCCGTTCGCCTTGACCGGTCCATCGGCCGGTGGGGCCGAACGGAGATTCAGCCTTGGGAAAAGTAGCCACCGTCACGGCCGTCTTCGCGGACGGCGCGGATGAAGGGCGGCTGCAATATGAGCCGCCGAAGCTCCTCTTCCGGGGCGCCCAGCGGCGCGTGTTCGAGGGCGAGGGGCTGAAGGGCGTTCGCGCCGATGGCGCCGACTTGGTGCTGGCCGACGGATCGCGGTTCGCGCTGGGCGAGAAGCAGGCCGCGGGATGGGCCGACGCGATCCTCAATCCCAAGGGCCGGATGGACAAGATCGGCGTGAAGGCCGGCATGCGGGTCGCGGTCATGGGCGTTTCCGATGCAACCCTCTCCGCAGAGCTGGCCGAGAAGGGAGCGCTGCCGGTCGCCGAACTCGCCAACCTCGACCTGCTGTTCTACGCCGCCGACACGGCCGCGGCGCTTGCCCGGATCGAGGGGTTGGTCCCGCTGCTTTCGGAGAGGGGCGCGCTGTGGGTCGTCTCTCGCAAGGGCAAGGCGGCCACCGTCAAGGACGTCGACGTCATGGCTGCGGCAAAGGCGCACGGCCTGGTGGACAACAAGGTCGTGGCCTTCTCCCCGACCCACACCTCGCTGCGCTTCGTTCGCCACAAGACCGAGGGCTGAACCGGCCCGCTTGGCGCCCTCCCGCCCCTCGGGAATCGGCTGCAAACCCGCCCTGTGGCGGAACTCTGTTCTCAATCCGAATCGAGCACTTCTAAACAGCCGTTAACTAAGGCCGTTAGCCTAAATTTGACGATGTCTAGAGAGCCACTATTAAGTCGGCGTGGGTAAAAGTTCTTCTCGGTCTAGGAGAAGAATATGGCGATCGCTACTGTCGACGTTAATTTCCCCGTTGGCACTGACATGGATCAGTTCAACGTTGGATTGCTGCCCTATGGGGTCGTGACTGGGCAGACGGCCACGTCATATACTGTTGTTCTTGGAGACGAGTCTGTAACCTTCACGGGGACAGGCCTGACCTACACCGGAGGGCAGCCGGACGGCGGCACCGTCACCGGGATTCAGGAAAGCTACATGGGCGCGCCCGTGTACAACATCTCGGGCATCAGCATCGCCGTCCCGACGCTCAACGCCTGGGCGGCTGCGGGCGACAACGCCACAGCGCAAGCCACGATCTTCGGCGGCAATGACGTCATCACGGGCGGTCCCCTGGGCGACAACTTGCGGGCCTACGCCGGTAACGACCTCGTTCAGGCGGGAGACGGAGCCGACACGCTCGACGGCGGCGCAGGCAACGACACCTTGGACGGCGGCGCGGGCGGCGACGTGATCACCACCGGCGGCGGCGCCGACGCGATCGTCATCGGGCAAGGCCAGTCCCTCGCCGGCCAGAGCGATGTCATCTCGGACTGGAATTCGGGCGACACGATCAAGTTCGCGCATGTCGCCGGCGACACGTCGACCTATAGCGAAGGCACGGCCGGGGACCTCGCGTCCGCGACCACCATGGCCAACAACTTGATCTCGACGGGCGCCGCCAATGTCGTGGCCGTGCAGGTCGGCAGCGACGTGGCGGTCTTCGCGGACAGCGCCGACAACAACGGAACGCAGGACGACGTGGTGGTCCTCACCGGCCGCACACTCGCTGACGTCAGCGGCGCCAACTTTGGCCTCACGGCGATCGTTGCCCCGCCCCCGAGCGGGGGGCCCGGCTACATTCTTGGCACCTCCGCGAACGACACCCTTACGGGAACAAGCGGCGCCGACACCATCGACGGCGGCGCCGGCGGCGACACCATCATCACAAACGGCGGCGCCGACGTTATCGTCATCGGACAGGGCCAGTCCCTCCCCTCGTGGAATCAAACCGACATCGTCACGGATTGGAACTCAAGCGACACCGTCCAGTTCGCTCACATGTCCGGCGACGCGACGGCCTATATCGAGGGAACCGCGGCGGACTGGCAGACCGCGCTCGACTTCGCGAACCGGCAGATGGCATCGGGCGTCGTCAACGTCGTCGCCGTGCAGATCGGCAGCGACGTCGGGGTGTTCGCTGACAGCGCCAACAACAACGCCGTCGGGGACTTGATCTCCCTCTCGGGACGCACCCTCGCGGACGTCAGCTCGGTGAACTTCGGCCTGGGCGGCGCGACGCAGCCGCCGCCGGTCACGCCGCCTCCCGCCGCCCCGACGGGCGTCGCGCTCGCCGCGGCGTCGGACAGCGCAACCAAGGGCGATGGGATCACCAACATCGCGAAGGTCACGATCACCGGCGTCGCCGATCATGGCGCCTCGGTCTCGGTCTACGACGGGGCCACGCTCGTGGGCACCGGCACGGCTGACGCGACCACGGGCGCGTTCAGCTTCCAGACCACATCGGCGCTGGCCGATGGCGCCCACACGCTCACCGCCCGGGCTTCGACCAGCGCTGGCCAAAGTGTAGCCTCGTCGCCCGTGCAGGTCACCGTCGACACCCACGCCGGCGTCTCGTCCATCGACGGGTTCACCGAAGTGGCTGCCGGCAAGAAGTTCACGGTTGGGCTGACCGGCACGGCTTCGGACCAGGGTGGCTCGGGCGTCTCCTCGGTCGGCGTCTTCCAGGACGGCGTATCGGTCGGCACCGTCAATCCGGTCGGCGGCGCCTGGTCATTCTCCAAGACCCAGGTCACCGACGCCGTCCACACCTACACCACGCAGACGACCGACATGGCGGGCAACGTGGGCGCCGGCTCCACCACTTACATCTTGGGCAGCACCGCCGGCGATAAGATCGTCGGAGGCGCGACAAACGACGTCATCCACGGGGACGGCGGGGCCGATACGCTTACCGGCGGCGCCGGCGCGGACGTCTTCGTCTACGACACCCTGAGCGACGCGCTGGCTCCGAGGTCGAAGGGCGGCGCGGTGGACACCATTACCGACTTCCAGAACGGTACTGACAAGCTCGACCTTTCCGACCTGGGCCACATGACCTTCAAGGGCCAATCCTCGACCGTGGGGGCGCACGAGGTGGCCTGGTACGCTTCGGGCGGCAACACCTACGTCATCGGCGACGTGACCGGTGATGGAAAGTCCGACTTCATCATCCAACTCAACGGCGCGCACTCGATGACGGGTTCCGACTTCCTGCTCGCCTGACGGTTCAGGCCGCGCACCCTTGCCCGCAGGGGCGGCGCGGCCTAACCGGAGCCCATGTCCCTGCGCGACTTCGGGCTCCTGGCGCTGGTCTGTTTGGTCTGGGCGTCCAACAACATCGTCTCGAAATACGTGGTGAGCCACCTCGGCGTGGCGCCGCTGTTCTATGCCGGCCTGCGGTTCGGGATCGTGGCGCTCGCCACCTTGCCCTGGTTGCTGCCGATGCCGCGTCCTCGCCGACGGCTGGTTGCGGTGGCGTTCCTGATGGGCGGCTGCAACTTCGCCCTCATCTTCCTGGGTCTGAAGACGTCCACGCCCTCGGCCGTGGCGGTGGTGAGCCAGCTCGGCGTCCCGATCACGACCCTGCTCTCCATGATCATGCTCAGCGAGAAGATCCACTGGCGGCGCGGCCTGGGGATCGCGCTCACCTTTGCCGGCGCGGTGGCGGTGATGTGGGACCCGAAGGGCTTTAGCGCCTCGACGGGTTTGCTCTATGTGGTGGCTTCGGCGATCGCGGGCTCGCTTGGGGCGGTGATGATGAAGCAGATCGAGGGTGTGAAGCCGCTGCAGTTCCAGGCTTGGGTTGGCTTCGTATCCTTCTGGCCGCTGGCCGCGCTCTCCGCCTGGTTCGAGCCGGGGCAACTCCAGGCCGGGTTCGACGCCGGCTGGCCGTTCGTGGCCGCGGTGCTCTATTCGGCGCTGGTGGTCTCGGTCTGCGCCCACACGATCTACTACCTCTTGATCGGCCGCTATGAAGCAAACCTGATCTCGCCGTTGACCCTGATGACGCCGCTCGCCACCATCGCGCTGGGCGTCGCGATCTTCCACGATCCGTTTGGTCCGCGCATGGCGATCGGCAGCGCCATCGCGCTTACCGGCGTCCTGATCATCGCGCTTCGGCGCAACCAGGTCATGCCGCTGCTGCTGGCCATCCGGAACCGCGCGCAATGAATGTGATCGAGGCGCCTTCGCCGAACTTCGACCCCCGTACGACGCCGCCGGACACGATCGTCCTGCACTACACCGGCATGCCGACCGGCGAAGGTGCGCTCGAAAGACTTCGCGATCCGGCCGCCAAGGTCTCGGCGCACTACGTCGTGGAGGAGGATGGCCGCATCTTCCGGCTGGTGCCGGAGGAGCGCCGCGCCTGGCATGCCGGCCTGTCGTTCTGGAAGGGCGTGCGGGACATCAACTCCGCCTCGGTCGGCATCGAGATCGTCAATCCCGGCCATGAGTTCGGCTACCGACCGTTCCCCGACGCCCAGATCGTCTCCGTAATCGGGCTCGTCGCCGACATCCGCACGCGCTGGACGGTGGAAAACGACAGGATCGTCGGCCACTCCGACGTGGCGCCGGACCGCAAGGACGACCCGGGCGAGCTCTTCCCCTGGAAGCGGTTGGCCGAGGCCGGCCACGGCCTCTGGGTCGAGCCGCCCGCTGCGCCCGGCGCACCGCTGAGCGAGGGCGAGGAGAGCACGGGCGTCTTCGCGCTGCAGGCGGGGTTCACGCGCCTGGGCTACGACTGCGCGCCCTCCGGCAAGTTCGACGCCCACACCAAGGCCGTGGTCACCGCCTTCCAGCGGCACTGGCGCCAGGAGAAGGTCGACGGGATCGCCGACGGCGAGACCCGCGCGCGGCTGAT
>Ga0068864_100003715_pt1 | contig 12598 bp, 8 predicted proteins | sample KBSSwiS72_FD_66586 | JGI IMG/M metagenome (GOLD analysis project Ga0068864, IMG submission 66586) | Switchgrass rhizosphere microbial communities from Kellogg Biological Station, Michigan, USA - KBS Switchgrass S7-2 | ecosystem: Host-associated > Plants > Roots > Rhizosphere > Soil ...
GTGATCTGCTGGCGCATTGGCTCGATGACGCGAGCAAGCTCGTCGGCGCCGATCGGCCGGGCGGCAAGATCGGCGGCGATCTCGTCTGCAGCGGCAAAGAACTTCGGGGCAAGTTCGGGCTGGATCTGGGCCATGACGGTCAGCGTGCCGCCATTGGCGAGATCGTCCGGCCAGTCCGAAGAGACCTGGGGCGCATAGGAGGCGCCGAGCTTCTCGCGGATCGCTTCGAGCAGGCGGTTGGAGATGACCGCCGAAAGCACTTCGAGCCGGCGCGATTCGGGAATGCCGGCGCTGCCGCCGCCGGTGGGCCAGGAGACGACGACGGAGGCCGCGCCGGGATCGCCCTGGTGGTGGAGGACGATGGGCTGCGGCGTGGCGGGGAGCGGCGCGACCGAGAGCGGGGCCGGGGTGCCCGGGCGCTGCGAGAGCGCGCCGAAGGTCCTGGTCAGCGCGGCGACGGTCTTGTCGCGGTCGATGTCGCCATAGACCTGCACTTCGACCGGACCGGAGGCGAGGATCGGCGCCCAGGCGGCGCGGAAGCCGGCCGGGGTGACGCGCGCCAGGTCGGCCGCCTGGGGCGGGCGATACCGGGGGTCATCGCCCCGCTGGAGATACTTGAGATCGCGGGCGAGCACGCCCTGCGGTGAGGCGGCGTAAGCGGCGACCTGCATCCGGGCGGCGGCGATGGCGCGGGTGACCGGCTCGGGATCCCAGCGCGGCATGGCGAGCTTGGCGGCGAACAGGTAGAGCTGGTCGTCGAGGTCTTCGCGCCGGGTTTCGGCGGTGAACGTGAAGGTGCCATCCTCGATGCGGAAGTCGAAGCCCATCTTGCGGCCGGTCGAGATGCGCTCCAGCTCGTCCTGGCCGAGGTTGCCTTCGCCCGAGCTGACCAGCGCGGCATTGCCGAGCGCGATATAGGGCGCATCTTCTGCGCGGAACGCCCGGTAGCCGGTGCCGAAGCGGACCTTGACGGTGGCGCGGCCAGGGTCGTCGCGGGTCGGCCAGAGCAGGACCTTGACGCCGTTGGCGAAGTTGAGCTGCTCGATTTCCAGGATGCCGGGCTTGACGGTCTGGACGATCTGGCCGGACGCGCCGATCGGCGGTTGTGTGGCGAAGGAGACCGGCTTGAGCGCGGCGCGCTGGGCGGCGCGGGAGACCGGCTTTTCCAGCAGCGCCGCCTTCAGCCCGGCGGCATCGGCTTCCTTGGCATCGGGCGTGACGTAAAGCGCGCGGATGCTGGCGCCGCTGAACAGGCGACGGCTGTGCTGGAGCACGGCATCGGGGGTGAACAGCGGAATCGACTGGCGAAAGATGCCGAGAACGACTTCCGGCGAGGCGACCGTCTCGTGGATGTCGAGCGCCTGGACCATGTCGTCGGCCAGCTTGCCACCGGGCAGCAGGGCGCGCTGCTGCTGAAGCGATTCGAAGGTGACGTTGATCTCGGCGACCTCGCGGGCGATTTCCTCGCGGCTGGGCGGGCTGGTCAGGGCATCGGCGATGGTAGCCCGCACCTCTGCCAGCGCAGCCTTCCAGTTGCCGTCGAGCGGGGTCACGCTGGCGAACGTGCCGTCGAGCGAACGGCTGATGTTTTCCTGGGCAACCTGTGCGGCCAGATAGGCGCCGCCGCTGCGCGCGCGGGCCTCGAGCCGGCGGTTGACGATGGCGAGCGCGACCTGGTCGATCATCAGACCCTGGTTGTAGACGATGGTGTCGGCATGTTCGCGCCATGGGCGGGCCCAGGCCACGGTCAACATGCGGGACTGCTGCGGCTCGACCAGGACGCGGGTTGTCGTCACCGGATTGGCGGGATCGGTCCCCGCCGGTGCGGTGGGTTCGCCAAACGATGGCGGCAGGGTGCGCGGCCCCTGCCCTTGCCAGTCACCAAACCATTTGGTGATGAGGGCGGCGAGCAGGGCCGGATCGGCATCGCCACTGGCGATGATCACCGCGTTTTCCGGGCGATACCAGCGGGCATGGAAGGCGCGAACGGTTTCCTGGCGGGCGCCCTGGAGCGATTCCACCGAGCCGATGGTCGGATGGTCGCCGAGCGGCTGGCCAGCGTAAAGGGTTTCGCGCAAGGCGTCCTGGATGCGTTCGGTGGCGCCGCCGCGCTCCCGCTTTTCGGCGAGCACGATCGGCACTTCGATGCGGATGTCGCTCTCCGACAGCGTCGGCGCGATCATCATGCCGGAGAGCAGCTTGAGCGATTCGTCGACCGCCGCCGGGGTCGCGCCGGGGAGGTCGACCTTGAACACGGTGTGGGTCGGCGTCGTCTCGGCGTTGGTGTCGCTGCCGAAGGTGGCGCCGAGCCGCTGCCAGGTGGGGATCGCCTGGGCCTCGCCGAGATACTTCGACTGGCGGAAAACGAGATGTTCGAGCAGGTGGGCGAAACCTTCCTCCCCCCGCCGCTCATGCAGCGAGCCGACATCCATGGCGATGCGGAGCGAGACCTGGCCCGGCGGCACCCCGTTGCGGCGGATGGCCCAGCGCAGGCCATTGGGAAGTTCGCCGAAGATCCATTCCCTGTCACGCGGCACGTCGCTGCCGCGGTAGAGCCACGGGTTGTCCTGCGGCGGGAGGGCGGGCAGCGCGCTGGCCGCCGCCACGGCCTGCTCGCGTGCGGCGACCGGGCCGGTGAGCAGGAGAAGGGCCGCGATGCCCAGCAGAGTCGGGGCGATGCGGGCGGCGCGCGGGCTGAAGCTCATGCCGCCGCTATATGGGGCCAGGGGATGAAGGGCCAGTGAACATTGACGCGAAGCCGACCCGCCCTTGACCATGCCCGCCCTTGACCATGCCCGCCCTTGACCATGATCGTCGCGAGCCTACATGCGAACGATCCTCAAGCGGTCCCTCGCGCGAAAGTCTTTGCCATGTTCATCGAAACCGAAACCACGCCGAATCCGGCCACGCTGAAGTTCCTGCCCGGCCAGCAGGTCATGGCGACCGGCACGCGCGAGTTCACCGACGAGGAGCAGGCCGAAGCCTCGCCACTGGCCGCGGCGCTGTTCAGCCTCGGCGATGTCACGGGCGTGCTGTTCGGGCGCGACTTCATTGCGGTGACGGCAGGCGCCGGGGTGGACTGGTCCGGTCTGAAGCCGCAGGTCGTCGCAGTGCTGCTCGACCATTTCGTCTCGCAGGCGCCGTTGTTTGCCGGTGGCGATGCCGCCGGCATTGCCGTGCCGGCCGAGGATGACGCGGCGGCGATCGGGCACGATCCGGCAGACGAGGACGTGGTGGCGCAGATCCTCGACCTGATCGAGACGCGCATCCGGCCGGCAGTGGCCAACGATGGCGGCGATGTCGCCTATCGTGGTTTCCGCGAAGGCGTGGTCTACCTCTCGATGCAGGGGGCGTGCTCGGGCTGTCCCTCATCGGCGGCGACGCTGAAAAACGGGATCGAAAGCCTGATCCGGCATTATGTGCCGGAAGTTTCCGAAGTGCGTGCCGCCTGAAGGGCAAGAAGGTCTGCCGGGTGACCGGCGATCCGGCTGAGGGTGGAAGCCTCGATCAGCGCTTCGGCTCACCCGTCGCTTCGGGTGGGCGAGCCGCCTCGCTCGCAAGCGCGGCACCGGGAGGCACAGCGGGGCCCCGCCCCTTCGGCGCGCAAGCGGCATCCGCCACGGCACCATCTGGCACGGGAACCGCGCCGCGACGCAAGATCCGCCCAACGAGGAACGCCATCGGGACCGAAAGTCCAATCCAGACCAGCAGGAACACGCGCCCTTCTCCCAACTCATGGGACGACCGACAGCGGCGATGCGCTCGTTCGCGGGCAATTCCGCATGCGGACCGCTCGGCCAAGAACAAAACCACTCCGGATCAACTATGTTCTATTACTTATGTTATCATCGAGATGATATCAACAAATCGTTTATACCACCGATTTGCACATGTTGGTAGCCGCCTCTACGCAATTCGCATATCTGGAACGTATGGATCTGGCCTCCAGGATCACAGCCACGTATCGGGCCCTGGGCATTTCCCAAGCCGAGGCGGCACGGCGGTGCGGGATGAGCCCCCAGCGCTTCGGCAATTACGCAACCGGCAAGCGCGGTCCCGACCTTAAGACCCTGGTAGCGATCGCCAACGGGCTGAACACCACGCCAGACACGCTGCTTGGCGTCAATGACACGACTGATGCCGAACTGGCCGACATCCTGAGCAGATTGCTGGAGCTTGAAGGTCTTGCCCCCCTTCGCGCTCGCACCATTGCCGAAGCCGCATCCGCAACCCATCGACTGCTGAAAGCTCTTCCACCGGCGGGCGATAGCGCCGACCGGTTGAGGATTGCCACTCAAGCCGTATGGACAACTCAACAGTCGCAATCGCTTCGCAAATGATCGGGGCCATTCCGGACTCTCCTGCTCCCTTCCCAAGCTTCGTGATGCAGGCAACCACCACCGTGGCCACGCCTTCTCGCGCTGGGGCGCCACGACCGATGCGCGCCACCAAACGCTTTGGTAAAGCGCAGAAATGGTCCAGAACGCCAGTCTATCCGGGTTGGATGTTTTTTTATGTTGTTGCAACATAAACAAATCGTTTATATCCGGCCTTGACCAGGCGATCCTTCTGGTCGGTCGAAACAGCCTGGCGCGGTATCCGGCATCCGGGCGTTCGCGGCACACGGTTCCGCCGCTTGGCGGCGCTGCACGGTGCCGTCGGATCTCCGCCGGCTACCGCGCCTTTTTCATGATCTTGACCGACCTTCGGGCGACACATCCCCCGTTCCGCCCGAGCTTGCCCCTATACCTGCGGCGGCATAGGAGGCGGGAATGACACGCATATCCCGGAACCGCACACTGGCGATCGACAGCGCGACCGAAGCCTGCTCCGTGGCGCTGTTCGAGAATGACGAGATCGTCGCCGGCGACCTCCGGATACTCGGCCGCGGACACGCCGAGGCGCTGGTGCCGATGATCGCCGAATTGCCGGACCGGGGCCGGGCCGATCGCATCCTGGTTGGCCTTGGGCCGGGCAGCTTTACCGGGCTGCGGATCGGGCTGGCTGCGGCGCGCGCGCTGGGGCTGGCCTGGAACTGCCCGGTGCTGGGCTTTCCGACCCTTGCACTCGTCGCGCTCACCGGGCGCGGGCTCGCCGGGTCCGGTAGCGAAGCAGGACAGGCGCTCGTGGCGACGACCGCCGGCCATGGGGAATGGTTCTGTCAGTCATTCGACGCGGCCGGATTGCCGGCATCGACGCTTGCCACGCTCGCGCCGGACGTCGCGAGCCGGCGTACCGGTGAACTCGTCCTGGGAAGCCAGGCAGAAGCGCTCGTCGCGCAGCGTGGCCACGGCACTGCCATTTCCTGCTGGCCGGACACCCGCTTCGCCCTGCAGCTGCCGCTTACCCTGCTGCACGCCGATCTCGCGCCAATCTACGGCCGCGCCCCCGATGCCAGGTTGCCGGGAGAAAGCCGGGCATGATCGCACATGATGACGTCGACCGAATAATGGCGGTAATGCTCGCGGCGTTCGATCCGTACTACGGCGAGGCCTGGACGAGAGCGCAGGTCGAGAATGCCCTGCTGCTCGGATCCTGCCGCTATCTTCTGATCGACCATGACGGACGGGTGCCGACGGAAGGACAGCCTGCCGCCGGCTTCGCCTTGCTGCGGGCAGTGCTCGACGAGGAGGAACTTCTGCTGTTTGCGATCCGGCCGGAATTTCGACGGCGCGGGCTGGGCAAGCAGCTTCTCGACTTCGTTCTCGCAAGTGCAAAATCTGCCGGCACCCGGTGCATGCTGCTGGAAATGCGGCGCGGAAATGATGCGGGCCGGCTTTACGAGGCGGCAGGATTTCTCCCCATAGGAGTGCGCCCGAATTATTATCGGCACGCCGATGGCAAACGCGCCGATGCTATAACTTTCGCCCGCGAGATAGACTAAGACGGAGCATAGATTGGGGTGCGAATGGCGGAAAATGCCGATTGTGCGCACATTGCCCAATCGAGGACTTGAACTGTTCAAAATTCGGGTCCATGAGGCGACGGCTGTCGGTTCAGGCGTCTAACTGCGCGGGAAGCGACTCGGCACATCTGCCCGGAACGCGAACCGCCAGCCGCTGTCCAAGTCGCCAATCCACGCTGGCGAGTGCTTTTGCGGGTGAGAGAGAGAGAAAAGGACGGCGAATAGTTAACGCCTTACGCAAGAACATGGTCGCAAGAGACAACAAGAAGGATCGAGTTTATGGAAAATGCCCAGACAGACCTGAACGAGACGCTGATCACGCTGACGTCGGACATCGTGGCCGCACACGTGAGCAACAACAGCGTTGGCGTCGACGACCTGGCTTCGCTGATCAGCAACGTCTATGGCGCGCTTTCCGGGCTGGGCAAGGCACCGGCAGTCGTCGAGGAAGTGCCGCTGAAGCCTGCGGTTTCCATTCGCTCCTCGGTCAAGACCGATCACCTTGTCTGTCTTGACTGTGGCATGGAGCTGAAAATGCTCAAGCGCCACCTGATGACCCACCACAGCCTGACGCCGGATCAGTACAGGACCCGCTGGAGCCTTACGAACGATTATCCGCTGGTCGCCCCGGCCTATGCCGAGAAGCGCCGCGATCTCGCCAAGAAGATCGGACTGGGGCGCAAGCCCGGTGCCCGCCGCGGGCGGAAGGCCAAGGCGCCTGCCTGAGCCGACCGGACGGCGCCGGCAGTGTCCGGCGCTTTGGGTTTGAACAATTCGCGCCCGGGCTTATGATGCCTGGGCCGTTTTCGTTGCCCCCCAGATTCAACCGTGAAAGCCAGCCTCCGTGCAACAGCCCATCGACATCGAGGCGCTCTGTGCCGAGCGTGGATTGCGGATCACCGAACAGCGCCGGGTGATCGCCCGCGTCCTGTCGGAAAGCATCGACCATCCCGACGTCGACCGGCTGCATGAACGCGCCGCGGCAATCGATCCGGGCATCTCGATCGCCACGGTCTATCGCACCGTGCGCCTGTTCGAGGAAGCCGGCATCCTCGATCGGCACGACTTCGGCGACGGGCGCGCGCGTTATGAAGCGGCGCCCGAAGCACACCACGACCACATGATCGACGTCGAGACCGGCAAGGTGATCGAGTTCGTCGACCCCGAGCTGGAGGCGCTGCAGCGCCAGATCGCCGAACGGCTCGGCTATCGCCTGGTGGACCACCGGCTGGAGCTGTTCGGCGTGCGACTGGACAGGGACAAGCCGGTTGCGGAACGGGGCGACGAACGCAAGTCCTGACACGATGACGGCAGGCGGCGCGGTCGCGCGGATCAGGCTCTGCCTGCGGTTGCTCGGCGCACTCGCGTGGTTGCTCGCCTGCATCGGCCCGAGCGCCCTGGCAAGAGTGCGAACCGTCCCTCACAATCCTTGGCCGCGCCGATTTCTGCGCGGCGTGGCCCACATTTTCGGCATAGCGGTGGCCATTCGTGGCGAACGAGCGCCGGGGCGGCTGCTGCTGCTGGCCAACCACGTCAGCTGGATCGACATCCTTGCCCTGTCCGCAGCGAGCGGATGCGCTTTCGTCGGCCACGATGGCCTCGCCCGGGTACCCTTCCTGCGCTGGCTGTGCCGGCAGAACGACACGGTGTTCGTGGCGAGGCATGACAAGGCTGGCATCGCCGCGCAAATCGAGCAGTTGCGCCGCGCCCTCATGGAGATGGGCGCGGTCACGCTGTTTCCCGAGGGAACGACCGGCAATGGGGACACACTCCTCCCGTTCAAATCATCGCTGCTGGGAGCACTGGAACCGTTGCCCGAGGGCATCACCGTCCAGCCGGTCTGGCTTGACTATGGCCCCGATGTGGCGGCAACCGCATGGGTGGGCGATGAGCCGGGCATGGACAATTTCCGGCGAGTGCTTGGCCGGGCCAGACCGGCGGCGGTGGTCGTGCATTTCCTTCCGGCGCTGGATGGTGCCGCACTCGCCAGCCGCAAGACCATTGCCTTGGCCGCCCGCCAGTCGATCGCCGAGGCGATGTCGCCAGTGGGGTGGATTTGAAATTCGCCTGCTTTTGCCGCAAGGGCGGGAGGGAATTTCAAATCCATAAACCCCACTGGAATCATTAAGTTGCTAGTGACCCTGATGAATCTGAAGTCCGCTCCGACCTATCCGATAAATGTGGCGGACTTCAGATTCGGGTCACTAGCCGAGCCGCTCACCGGACCATGACTGTTCGGCCTTGCGAAGCGGCACCATTTCCCTGAGCTAGCCCTACGGCAGCAACAAGGGTGTTGCGCATACGACACAATCGTCAGTCAAAAACGGCGCGCACTGGGGTTTCCTGCCGCCCCGCCCGCTTGACACTCGCAAAATTTCACTCAATCAAGCGCTCGTTCAGTCGGTCGCGAGTGTATGCGACGATGGAGGGGATTTTGATCATGAACGTACGGACCAGCCTCTGGCTGAGCGCAGCCACGCTTTCGATTGCCGCCAGCGGAATCGCGCATGCGCAGACCAGCGCCGCCCCCGCCGCCGCGCAGGATGCCGCCAGCGACGATTCGGCCTCCTTCGGCGACATCGTCGTCACCGCCCGCCGCCGTGGCGAGCAGCTGAGCAAGGTGCCGCTCGCCGTCTCGGCGTTCTCCGGTGACGTTCTCGCCGCGAAGGGCATCAACAACACCGAAGACCTCACCCGGATCACCCCCGGCCTCGCCATTTCCTCGGCGGGCTCGAAGGGCGTTCCCTTCGTCGTCATTCGCGGCCAGTCCCGCGCGGTGACCGGCAACGGCGCGCCCGGCGTGATTGTCTACATCAACGACGTGCCGATGCCGAACGCCGGCGCGCTGATCCAGAACTACGACATGGAGAACATCCAGGTCCTCAAGGGTCCGCAGGGCACCCTGTTCGGCCGCAACGCGATCGGCGGCGCGATCCTCACCGTGACCAAGGCGCCGGACTACAAGCTCGGTGGCTATGTCAGCGGCACCCTCGCCCAGTACAACACCTACCAGGGCGAAGCGGCACTCAACATTCCGATCGTCAAGGACCACGTCGCCCTGCGCCTCGCCGCGCAGCTCGGCCAGTCCGGCATGGGCACCAAGACTTATCTTTATTCGCCCTACACGGTTTCCTTCCCCGGAGGCGTACCGACCTACACGCCCGGCGACCTGACCCCGAGCCAGCATGGCCTCGACGAATACCAGACGCGTTCCTACCGCGCCTCGCTGCTCGTCGAACCGACCGACTGGTTGAAGAACGTCACCGTCGGCGACTATTCGAAGATCCGCGGCCTGCCCGCCGTCTTCGCCTTCGCCAGCACGGATCAGGCGCTCTATGACAAGTCCGCCGCCGCCATCAAGGGGGCGCTCACTCCGGCGGCAGGCAGTGGCTTTGCCAACCTCTATGCCGACTCGATCATTGCGGCACTGGCCCAGTGCGGAGCCAACGGTCCGGGGCCGGCGGCCAGCGGCCCGATCAATTGCAACATCTTTTCCGCCCGCGCGGCGACGGCCAATTCGCTCAAGGAGCGCGTCAGCTTCACGCAGCTCGATCCGTACCTGACCCGCACGATCATCAAGGGCGTGACCAACACGACGACGATCACCATCGCCGAAAACCTTCAGGTGAAGAACATCTTCGCCTACCGCGAGACCGACAACTTCCAGAACGCGTCGATCGTCGGCGTGGCCCTGCCGATCCTGCCGACCGCGCTCAGCCGCAAGCTGAAGCAGACCAGCGAGGAACTCCAGATTGCCGGGACGCTGCTCAATGGCGACCTGAAGTATACCGTCGGCGGCTTCTACCTGAACGAATCGCCCAACGGCGCGGGCGGATCGGAGTCGAACGAGGTCAATGCCTTTTTCGGCCTGCAGCACACCTTCATCTCGTCCTACGTTCATAACAAGAGCAAGGCGCTCTACGGTCAGTTCGACTATTCGCTGGACAAGTTCCTGCCCGGCGTGACGATCACCGGCGGTCTGCGCCAGACCTGGGACAGCCAGTCGGTCTGCACCTCGTCCCAATCCCCGCTCAGCCCGTTTGCCAGCCCGCTCGCGCCGATGATCGCGATCAAGACCGCCGATGACCTCGCCGCTGTCGTCGGCACGGAAGCGCAGTGCCAGGCCAACGCCGGCGTTCCCGGACTTGCCACGAACACGAACCTGCCCGAAGCCAAGTTCAAGAAGCTGACCTACACGATTGGTGCGAACTGGCGGATCGACGACGATGCTATGGTCTATGTGACCCACCGTCGCGGCTATCGCGCCGGCGGTTACAACACACCCGCCTATGATACCTATTTGGCTTCGGTCCAGACGTTCGCCCCCGAAACCCTGACCGACTTCGAAATCGGCGCGAAGCTGAAGTTCCGCTCGGGCGACATGCGCGGCTCGCTGAACGTGGCCCTGTTCACCGGCAAGGACGATGGCTACCAGCTGCCGGTCTCGACCTCGAACCTCGGCAACGTCTGCGTTCCCCAGGCGATCGGAACGCCGGGCCATCCCACGTCCGACTGCACGACCCTTGGCGGCGTCGCGGGATCGGTGGTGCGCGTCGATGCCGCGACCACCCTGGTGAACGCCGGCAAGCTGACGATCCGTGGCTTCGAAGTCGATGCGACGTTCAGCCCGATCCCGCTGCTCGAGTTCAACGCCAACGCTGCCTATGTCGACGTCAGGACCGACCAGCTCTCGTTTGCGGGCAACCAGAATTTCGCGAACTTTGCCGCCGCGACGGTCACGGCCGCAGGTGAGCCGCGCGTCAAGGTGCCGGCCTCGGTGGAACCCCAGGGCCAGCCCCGGTGGACCGCGAATGCCGGCGTGACGGTGAACTACCCGGACAAGGTGCTGGGCGGCAACCTGAGCGGCAACTTCGACTTCCACTACAACGCCAGCTATCGGGTCGTCGAAATCGACGTGCCTGCCAGCAAGCAGGCCGATATCCGTCTGAATCTCGAAGATGTCGGCGGCACCGGCCTGAACCTGCAGGCGTGGGTGAAGAACGTGTTCAACCGCACCAACTTCAGCGGCGCGGCCGCCACCTCGCGCGCGCTCGGCACGCTGTCCTACCAGCTGGCTGACCAACGCACGCTGGGCATGACCGCGCGCTACAGCTTCTGATCGAACTGGCAAACCTTCGGACCGGTCAGCGCCGGTCGGATGCAGGCACCTCGGGCACATTGCCCCTGGTGCCTGTATCGTTTCAGGGGCCTCGACGAATGCGGCGGACGGAACCACCCGCGCGCATGCCCCGGCAGATAGGCTGGACGACAAGCATGGAGATGCTCTGGCCCGGATGATCGATGCAGGTCGGGCGCTAAATCTGGGCCTGCTGAACGCGGTCTTCATCGCCCGGCATGACAAGGCCGGGAGTGGCCGCACGCGTCGAGCAATTGCGCCGGGCATTGGCGGAGATGGACGCAGTGGCCCCGTTCCCGAAGACACGACCGGTGACGGAGCCGGTACTGGACAATTTCATGCGGCCAGTCGGCCCAGACTGATGCAGGATCGCAACACCATCCGCTCATACCGGCCAAGACGGCGGCTGACGGCGTTGCACAGCTAACACACGTGTTGACACCGGCGTCGCGATGGATAGTTCGCGGGCGCCGATCAGCAGGATCGAACCAGCAGCATGAGGTCTATTTTATGAGGAATACAGTGCGCAACAGTCTCTGGCTGAGCGCCGCTACATTGTCGCTTGTCACGGGCAATGCGGCATTCGCCCAATCCACCGAAACGCCGGCCGCTGCGGACCAGACGACCAGCGGTGAATCCGATACGGCGTTCGGCGACATCGTCGTTACCGCCCGTCGCCGCGGCGAGCAGTTGAGCAAGGTGCCTCTCTCCATCTCGGCCTTCTCGGGCGAAGTGCTGGCTGCCAAAGGCATCACCAACACCGAAGACCTCAGCCGGATCACGCCCGGCCTGGCCATCTCGACGGCCGGTTCGAAGGGCGTGCCGTTCGTCGTCATCCGCGGCCAGTCCCGCTCGGTGACCGGTAACGGCCCGTCCGGCGTCGTCGTCTACATGAACGACGTGCCGCTGCCGACCGCAGGCTCGCTGATCCAGAGCTACGACATGGAGAACATTCAGGTCCTCAAGGGTCCGCAGGGCACGCTGTTCGGCCGCAACGCGATCGGCGGCGCGATCCTGACCGTGACCAAGGCCCCGGATTACCGGCTCGGTGGCTATGTCAGCGGCACCATCGCGCAGTACAACACCTATCAGGCCGAAGCGGCGATCAACCTGCCCATCGTCAAGGACCACGTCGCCCTGCGCCTTGCAGCGCAGCTCGGCGAACAGGGGATGGGCACCAAGACCTATCTCTATTCGCCATATACCGTCAGCTTCCCGGGGGGCGTTCCGACGTTCACGCCGGGCGACCTCAAGCCCAGCCAGCACGGCCTGGATGAATGGGGCACCAGGTCGTTCCGTGCTTCGCTGCTGATCGAGCCGACCGACTGGATCAAGAACGTCACGGTGGGCGATTACTCGAAAATCCGCGGCATGCCGGGCGCGTTCCCCACAAGCACGACGCCGTTCGGGATCTACGACAAGGATGCCGCGACGATCATCGCGGCGCTCGCGCCGGGAGCGACATCCGGCCCGGCTTACGACTTTGCCCAACTCTACGCCGGCACAATCATCCCGGCGCTGGCCCAGTGCGGGACCAATGGCCCCGGACCGGCGGC
>Ga0068864_100003718_pt1 | contig 12595 bp, 9 predicted proteins | sample KBSSwiS72_FD_66586 | JGI IMG/M metagenome (GOLD analysis project Ga0068864, IMG submission 66586) | Switchgrass rhizosphere microbial communities from Kellogg Biological Station, Michigan, USA - KBS Switchgrass S7-2 | ecosystem: Host-associated > Plants > Roots > Rhizosphere > Soil ...
GGCGTGACGGTGGGCGATCCGATCGACGCGGCGCCGTCCCCTCCGGTCAGCTCCTTCCAGAAGTTCCGCCTCCCACTCAGCAGATCGACGCGATCGATTCGCCTCCGACCGCCGTCGGCGCCGGCTACGAAAATTGTCTGCCCATCCTCGCTCCAACCGCAGTGGTAGTCGCTCGGCGACAGCTGCGGAATCGGAACCGGAACTCCGCCGGACACCGAAAGCAGAAAGAAGCTTCGATCCGGTCCGCGTACGACCGCCTGTTTCCCGTCCGGAGATACGCCGTTCGCGACGGCCGTGAAACCGTCGGGGCTGATCGGCACACTCCGGCCGTTCGCGGCTTCCATCAGGTAAAGACGAATCCCATGTCCCTTCTCTCCGGCCGAGATCAGGATCCGATCGCGCCCCGGGAGCCACAAAGCGCGTTGGACGTCCAAGCCCGGAACAGGGATGGCACGCGACTCGCCGGCTCCGGTCGAGTAGACGACCAGAGTGTCCCCCTTCGAACTCCGCCGCAGTGCGAGAGCCCACAGGCCATCCGGCGACAGCGTCATCGCCTCGCCGTCGCCGAGGCGAACGGCGGGAGAACCGTCCGTGTTGCGGACGAACACCGAATAGCCCGGCCCTCCTCCCTCTCCCGTTTCCTCCAGAAGGACGCGCATGCCATCCGCGGATAGACCCCGCGGGACGGTGACGTCGAGCCAGGTCATTTCCTGCTCGCGCCCGTTTCGAGGTGTGTAAACGAAGACCCGCTGCCTCAGAAGCTCGTGTGCGACGAGCAGTCTCCCCGTGAGGGCAACGTCTTCCAGGCGCGTTGAGCCCATGACGCGGGCGAGTACCCGCTCCCGACCCGAAAGGCTCACGGCTCGCAACTCTCGATTCACCCCGGTTCTCGCTCCCGAATACCAGACCTCACGACCATTCGGCGACCAGGCGAGGCCCCACGCCGTACCGAGTCCGTCTGTGACCAGGCGCTGCACCCCGGATCGATCGATCACCACGACCTTCCCGGCGTCGTTGAGACGAACAGGATGATCTAGAAAGGCGATCGAGTTGCCGTCGCGAGAGAACCGAGGATGGCTCAGAAAGCCGGCACTCTCCTGAAAGAGAACCTTCCCGACGGGATATTCGAGACTGCTCCGTCCTCGGAGCTCCCTGACGATCGCAAGCTCACCACCGGGACCCCAGTCTGCCCAATTCACGTTCTCGAGGAGTTGGCGCGGTCCGCCGCTGCTCGCCATGTCGGCGCTCGCCAACGTGCCGGTCTCGATCCAGGATTCCGCAAGTCGTGTCCCCAACGAGAGTGCCGTGATGCCGCTCGGCGAGATGGCCAGGAGGCTCGCTCCCTGGATCCCGAAGGGGCGGGCCTCTGGCTGTCCGGGTTTTTGCACGAAGATCTCGAGGGGCCTGTTTTGCCAGGCCGCGGAGTAGACGATGCTCTGTCCATCGGGGCTGAAGCGCGCTGGACCGACCATCCCCGCTCGAAAAGTGAGCTGGCGGAACACCGGAGGGCGCGAAACGCCTTCGCGCCCCCGAAGCGGATTCCAGAAAAGAAGGGTGCCGGCCAGCACGGCACCGAGCGTCGCGGACGTCCACCATCGCCAGCGGCGATTCTGTCGGGGAATAACCCCCGATTCACCCGCTCCGCTGATTTCCGAAAGGTGTGCCCGCAGCGCGGCCAGATCGTGCGCGAGATCGCGAGTCGCGGCGTACCGATCCGCGGGATCCTTCGCGAGACATCTCTCGATGATCCATCTCAGCGGCGTGGGCAGTTTCGGAGCCGCGTCGGCGAGAGGACGCGGCTCCTCGTGCAGGATCGCCGAGAGGGTGTCGACCGTGTTCGCCCGCTGGAACGCCGCCTCTCCGCTCGCCATCTCGTACAGCACCGAGCCGAAGGAGAACTGGTCGGAGCGATAGTCCGCCGACTGTCCGCTCGCCTGCTCCGGCGCCATGTATCGCACCGTCCCGATCAGGACGCCGGGCTCCGTGGGCAGGGGGAGCGTCCCGTCGTCGGGCGCCGCGCCGCGCTCGAGGAATGAACGGGTGAGCTTGGCCAGGCCGAAGTCCAGGATCTTCACTCCTCCGTCCGGCGTGACCATGATGTTGTCCGGCTTCAGGTCGCGGTGGATCACGCCCGCCTCGTGGGCGCGCGCGAGACCTTCCGCGATCTGAGTCGCCAGGCCGAGGAGCTTGCGCAGCGGCATGCCTCCCGATCTCAGCATCTGGCGGAGGCTCTGTCCCTCGACCAGCTCCATCGCGATGAATGGCACCGAGTCCGACTGCCCGATCTCGAAGACGGTCACGATGTTCGGATGGTTCAGCGCGGAGACGACGCGCGCCTCGCGCTCGAATCGCTGGAGACGCTGACGATCCGAGCTGAACTGCTCGGACAGGACCTTCAACGCGATCTCTCGCGCGAGGCGCTGGTCCCGCGCGCGGTACACCTCGCCCATGCCGCCCGCGCCGAGCCTCGAGATGATCTCGTAGGGGCCGAGCCGCGATCCTGCTATTCGGCCCGACTCGGCGCCGCTCATCGGCTGTGAGCCGTTTGAGTCGAAACACCGCTGAACCGGCGAAGCGTGAGGATCACCGTCCCGATCCGGATCTCATCGCCGTCTCGTAACGGCTGCGGCTTCACCACCGCCTTTCCGCGAAGGAAGGTGCCGTTCTTGCTCCCGAGATCCTCGAGCACCGCGTCGTCGCCGGATACGGTGATCCGCGCGTGGTGTCGCGAAACGCTGTAAGCGTCCAGCCACGCCACGGCCGCGCGATCACGGCCGAGAACGTTCGCGCCCTCGGAGAGTGAGATCTCGCGGCCGGCCACGATGAGGCGAAAGACCGATGCGGGACCGTCCAGCGAACGGTCGTCGGGCGCGACATCGGCCTGGAAGGCGTAGCCGAAACGTTGCACGGTTCGAATGATCCTCGGATTTTTCGCGTCATCGCCGAGCGCCGCGCGCAGGTCCGCGGCGAGGTTCGCGAGGTTGGCGTCGGAGACGAAGGTGTCCGGCCACAGCCGCTCGTGGATCTGCTCCTTGGAAAGCGCCTTCGGCCGCTCGACGATCAGCAGCTCGAGGAGCTGGAAGACCTTCGGCGGCATCGGCACGGCGCGCCCCTCGCGAAGCACCTCGCGAGTGTCCGAGTCGAAGACGCAGTCGCCGAATCGAAGACGCATGACCGCGGAAGTGGCCGCGCCGCGGAGACGGGACTCCCGCTCCCCTTTCGAGGAATCCTACCGCCGGAATCTCGGGTCCCGTCGGAGCTGGAGAAAAGGTGACCAAACGCTAGGGCAAGCCGCAGCCCGCATCCCGAAAGAAAAACGGCAGACCGAACCGCTCGACGCAAGCTGGCGAAATGCTGCGGAACCGCTGCGACTCCACCGACCTCCCCGAGGGAACGTCGCCTCAAAGGAGACTCGCATGAAGACGTTACTTCGGGTTCTTCCCGTGATTTTCGGCTCACTCACCGCCGGCGCGGCGATCGCCCAGACCTGGACGTCGATCGACTACCCCGGCGCCGCGGCGACGGCGGCCTTCGGCGTCAACGAACGGGGCGACGTCGTCGGGCGCTGGGACGATGCGGACGGGAACGTTCACGGATTCCTCCTGCGGCACGGCAAGTTCACGTCCGTCGACGTTCCCGGCGGCATCTTCACGGCGCCTCGCTCCGTCAACGACGCCGGGGACGTTGCGGGCAGGTGGGTCGACGGCGATGGAGTCCCCCGCGGGTTCGTGCTGAGGAAGGGCCAGTTCGCGTCCATCGACTATCCCGGAGCGATCGACACGCGCGTGCGCTGCATCGACAACCTCGGCCGGATTACCGGCAACTTCACTCTGGACGACGGCCACGAGCACGGCTTCCTGCTCGACGGGGCCGGCTTCCACCAGATCGACTACCCCGGCTCCGAATCGACGGACGTGTGGTGCATCAACCCGCGCGGCGAGATCGTCGGCGACTGGAGCGACCCGAACGCCGTGTTCGGCTACGTCCTGGTGAACGGGACGTTCACGAACGTCGCGTTCCCCGGCGCCCTCGACACGACCGTCCGCGGCATCAATCCTCGGGGCGACCTCGTGGGCTTCTACGACACCGACGACGGGTCCGGTCACGGAATCGTCGGACCCCTCTCGCATCTGGCGTCCTTCGACTTCCCCGGCGGCTTCAACACGGGAGGCTTCGCGATCAACGCCGCCGGCGACGTCGTCGGCTCTTACGACGACGGCGACGGCAATGGCCATGGCTTCCTCTGGACGCGGCGCGGCCGGCCGTGAACGTCCGGCGATTGGCAGCCGCCCTGTGCTTCGCGGCGGGCGCCGTTTTCCTGGCCCGATGCCCGGACTCCAACACGATCTCCGGGCCAGCGCCGCGTGCGACGCCGGCGCTCACGCCCACGCCGGCACGGAGTGCCACACCGTCCCTGACTGCGCCGGCGCGGACGGCGACGCCCGCCTCGACGCCGACGCCACTCGGGCCCGGTGCGACGCTCACTGGGACGGGGTCCGTGACGTGGACGTCGATCGTGACGACGAGGACCCTGTGCCCGGAGCTCCGCGACCAGATCGGTTCGAGCTATTCCCTGGCGGTCACGCTGCGGACGGACGGCTCGAGCGTCGTCCTGACGCTCGACCACCACGACGACGAGCCGGGGACCTATGTCGGCACCATCGCCGGAGGCTCGATCACGGCCGTGTATCAGGGTCCGTTCGGCGGGCTCGCGTGCCCGTCGGACGCGTCGGTGACGCCCGAAACGCGCGGCGACCTGACCGCCACTCTCACATCGGGCGGCATCGCCGGCCAGTACGACGAGGTCTACGGCTCGGGACCCGATGCCGTGACATTTCACTTCGTGATCCAGGCGCGTCTCGACACCCCTTGAGGGCCGCCGAGCCCGAAGGAGGAGACATGCTCTACGCGAGACGAAGCATCCCGATCACCGGCATCCTGTTCTTCGCGACCCCGCACATTCTCGGAGATGGGAGCGGCGCGTTTCATGATCGCGGCCCCGAATGATCGGGATCTCCTCGCAGGACGGGGACGGGCTCCGGCGCGCCCGGAGCTCGTCCGGAAAATTGGACGCCTCGCCCTCGTGCGAGCGAAACCGATGAAATTCCGAAGATCGATTCCGTTGCATCGGCGCGAGACCGGGATTAAGGTCGCAGGGTTCGCCGGCATTCGGCGGACGTGGCGCGGCCTCCGAACCAGGTGGAAAAGACGATGATGCGGACACGCAAGGTGACTCTTGGCGCGGCGGCATTCGCGGCCGCCGCGATCGCGTCTTCTCCGTTGTGCGCGCAGGAGGATCCCGGCCCCGGGCACGTCGTGCAGGGAGAGGGCGGTCTCATCACGGCGCTCGTCCTCGACCCCTCCTCGACGGGGACGATCTACGCGACGACCGCACGCGGTCTCTACAAGACGACCGACGGCGGCCATACGTGGACGGCGCGGGGCGATGGTCTCGGCAAGCACTCGGTGCTCGCGCTCGCCGTCGACCCGGCGTCCCACGGCAGTCTCTTCGCCGCGACCGACACGGGAGGCGTCTACCGTTCCGGCGACGGCGGCGGCGCGTGGAGCGCGGCCAACTCCGGGCTCGCGACGCGCTGGATCGGCGCCGTGGCGTTCGACCCGAAGACCCCCGGCCTGGTCTACGCGGGCACCGAGGCCGGACGCCTCTTCCGCAGCACCGACGGCGGCCGTGAGTGGTCCGAGCTCAAGACGCCGTTCCCGCAGGTTTCGGTCAGCACGATCACGATCGATCCGGTGGACTCCAACCTGATCTACGTCGGCACGAACAGCGAGGGCGTCTTCCGGACCTCCGACGGCGGCCTGACGTGGGTGCGGCCGACGGACCGCCTGAAGCGCGGGACCATCTGGAACATCACGGTCAGTCCGGGTTCCCCGTCCGTCGTGTACGCCGGCACCCACGACGGGCTCTTCAAGAGCTCGGACCGCGGACTGACCTGGACGGGCGTGAGCAAGGGGATGAAGAGCTACAACGTCCTCGCCGTCGCGCTCGACCCGGCGCACCCGGAGACGATCTACGCCGCGACGGCGATCGGGGTCCACAAGTCCAACGACGGCGGCGCGACATGGTCCCTCCTCCAGAGCGACATCTACGTGAGCGCGCTCGCGATCGATCCCCGAAACCCGAATCTCCTGTACGCCGGCACGCACCTCGGCGTGATGAAGAGCGTGGACGGCGGCTCGAAGTGGAGCTCGCTCGACTTCGCGAAGCGCAAGGACGAGACGCTGACGGCCGTCGACGGCGCGGCCGCACCGCTTCCGACCCTTCCCGTCCGCCGCGGCTCGCCGCAGGTGCCCGGTCTGAAGCCGCTGCCGGTCCATCCCCCCTCCCCGCCCGAGGTGGCCGCCGCGCCTCGCATGACGAGCGCCCCGGATGCCGACGGCACGGCCGCGCCGGCGTCCGCGATGTCGGCTTCCCTGCTCCGCCGCGAATCGCCGCAGGCGACGGACCGGAATACGCTGCCCGTCCCGTCCCGGCGTCTCGACGTCCCGGACGAAGTCGCGGGCGCCCGCCCGGCCGTCGCGAGGAGCCTCGATGCCGGCACGAAGCAGAGCCCGATCGAGCTCTCATCGCATCCGTCCGGCGCCATCCCGGCCGTCGAGGGTGCGATCGCGACGGCGTCGCTGCGCCCGAACGTGGCGTTGCGGCACGCCTGGGCGCAGGTGACGGGTCTGAATGCCCGGCCGCTCCAGCCGTCGCGTCGTCTTCCCGTGAAGCAGGTCGCCGGGGGAGCGCGCCCGGCCCCGCGCGCACGTGCGGCCGTCAACGGCGGCCACTAGCTGACCGGCTGCGGCTCCGCCGGCGTCGTCGCGCGGGCTACCGCGCCGCGAAGAGCGTCAACGCGAAGCGCGCGTCCGTATCGAGCCACTGCTGGCGCAGGTCGAAGCCGGCGTTGTCGCCCATGAGCGCGACCTGCTCGCCCGAGTACTTGTAGGAGCTCTCGGTCCAGATCCACTCTCCCTCGGCGAATCGCACCTCGAGGTCGGACCGCGGTATGCGGACCGACTGCGCGCGGCGCGAGACGAGGCGCATCTCGACGCGGCTCTCGCGTGCGTTCCAGACGGCGCGGTGCGAAAAAGCGTCGAGGTCGAAGTCCGCCAGCAGCTCCGTGTTCATGCGAGTGAGCAGGTTCTTGTTGAACGCGGCCGTCACGCCGAGCGGGTCGTCGTAGGCGAGCATCAGGTCCCGTTCCGGCTTCACGAGGTCGGTGCCGAGAAGAAGCGCGTCCTCCGGCCGCAGGCAGCCGCGAATCTGCTGGAGGAACTCGTCGGCGGCGGGGCGGTCGAAGTTCCCGATGTTGGACCCGAGGAACAGGACCAGCATCTTCCCGGCCGCGGGCCTCTGCGAGGCTGCGTGGCGCAGGCCCTCCTCGTAGGTCGCGCGGTGGCCGACGACCGAGACGTGCTCGAGCGCACCGAGCGTGCGCTCCGAGAGCTCGAGCGCCGCGGGCGAGATGTCGATCAGGTGGACGAGCACGCGCCGCCGGCGGCTGCGCAGGCGCTCGGCGAGCATCGCGAGCTTCTCGCCGCTGCCGCAGCCGAGCTCGACGATCGTGATCGGATCCTCGAGCTGCTCGACCATCTCACCCGCATACCGCGCGAGGAGGCGACCCTCCGCGCGCGTGATGCGGTACCACGGGAGGCGGCAGATCGCCTCGAAGAGCGCCGAACCGAGGGCGTTGTAGAGGTACCTCGACTGGATCTGCTTCGGCGTGAGCGAGAGGTCGCGTCGCACGTCGGCGGCGAAGTCGCGCACGAGCTCGAGCGGCGGGGCCTGGGCGGTCAGCGGGATCGACATGTGTCTCCCTCAGGCGCTCCGGACCGTGCGGAACTTCGCGTACACGTACGGATACGTGCCCCGGAACCAGTTGCGGAAGCTCGCGCGCACGAGCTCCTTCGCCGTTGCGGGCGACGCGCCCTTCATGACCCAGTGCTTGCCGTCGAAGAAGTCCGCCGAGTACTGCGGATACGACGCCATCGGCTCGAAGCCCTCGAAGGGCGCGAACGGCGTCGAGGTCCACTCCCACCCGTTGCCGACGAGGTCCTCGACGCCCCACGCGCTGCGTCCGAGCGGGAAGGAGCCGACCGGGACGGGATCGTCCGAGGCGAAGTCGAAGTTGCCGCGCGTCGAGTCGGCCGGGGCGTCGCCCCACGGGTGCGCGCGCTCGCGGCCGTCGGGAGAGCCGAACGCGGCGCGGTGGAACTCGGCCTCGGTCGGGAGCCGCGAGCCGTTGGCCGTCCTTCCCTTCCCCTTCCCCTTCCAGCGCGCGTAGGCCGACGCCTCGGCGTGCGTGACGTAGACCGGCCACGCCATGGGCAGCGGGATCAGGTCCCACATCCCGCGCCAGAGCCAGACGCCTCGCTGCCTCTCCCAGAAGAGCGGGTATCTCTCCCCTTCGGGCCGCCGGGCGGACCAGCCCTCCGCGTCCCAGAGCGACTCGTCCTCGTAGCCGCCCGCCTCGACGAACTCGAGGTAATCGCGGTTGGTGACGCTGTGGACGTCGATCGAGAACGCGTCGACGTCGACGGAGTGTCGCGGCAGCTCGTTGTCCCACGCGAACGGCGCGTCCGGCGACGCTCCCAGCGTCGCGCGGCCGGCCGGGAGGCGAACGGATCGCGGCGGCGGCGGCTCGCCGCCGATGACGGGCGGGCGCATTTCCTCCGGCCGGATCCTCAGGTCGTACGGCAGCCGGTGCCGGATGTAGCGCAGCGTCTCCTGGTGCATCGGCTCGTGCTCGAGGATCGTGTGCAGTCCGAGCCCGCCGCGCAGCACCGCGCTGGAAGAATCCTCGACGTCGCGCGTCAAGATCGCCTCGCGGACCGCGCGGTCCGCGCTGGCCGCGTAGCTGCGTATCTCGATCCGAGACGGCCACGCGCGTCCCTTCTCCGTCACGCCGGACTCGTCCTCGGGGTCGATGCCTCGCTGAAACAGCGTCTCGAGCTCGGCGTGGATCGGCGGATCCCCGAGGCCGCGTTGCAGGAGCGTGATGGCGCTGAACGCGGGCAGGTGTCCCTCGTAGAAGCAGAAGGGATGCCGGAGCGGGATCGGCCGCGCCTCGTATGCCTCGGGCGCAATCGAGTCGAAGAACTCCTCGGACCGCTCGCGGTTCCGGTCGTACCAGGAGGCGAGCGATTCCCGATCCAGCGCCGTCGAGGCCGTCGAGCCCATGGAGGTCGCCATCACAGCAACATATATGCCGGGATTCGGTGCTAGATTCGCGGGATGATCGCAGCCCTGGCGGCCGTGGGTGTCGCGGCCCTCGCCGGGGCCCGTTCTCCCGCGGCCTTCGCGCCCGACGTCGCCGAGCGGCTGCGGCGCCTCCCCCGGACCCCCATCGACTACGACCGGTCCCTGCTCGACGAGCGCGACACGGCGGTCCTCAAGGAGCTGATCGAGGCCTCCCGGCCGGTGGGGGATGTCTTCCTCCGGCAGGTCTCCCCGGCCAATCCGGACCTGCGGCGGCGCCTCACCGCGGCATCGGCCCACGGAGAAGCGGGCTCCGGAGACGCCCTGGCCCTCTTCCGGATCATGGCCGGGCCGTGGGACCGGCTCGAGCGAAATGCCCCCTTCATCGGCACGACGCCGAAGCCGGCCGGGGCCGGCTTCTACCCGTCGGACATGACGAAGGAGGAGTTCCAGGCCTGGATCGCGGCCCACCCCGCCGACAAGGCGGCGTTCGAGGGGCTCTTCACGGTCATCCGCCGCGACGGCAAGTCGCTCGTCGCGGTCCCCTACTCGCGCGCCTTCCGCAGCTTCCTCGACCCCATCGCCGCGAGACTGCGGTCGGCGGCGGCGAAGACCGCCAACGCCTCGCTGAAGACGTACCTCGAGAAGCGGGCCGACGCGCTGCTCTCGGACGACTACTACGCGTCCGACCTCGCGTGGATGGACCTCGACTCCGACGTGGAAGTGACGCTCGGTCCCTACGAGGTGTACGAGGACGCGCTCTTCAACTACAAGGCGTCCTTCACGGCGTTCGTCACCGTGCGCGACCGCGAGGAGAGCGCCCGGCTCGCGGTCTACGCGAAGCACCTGCCGGACATGCAGCGCGGGCTCCCGATCGCGGAGAAGTACAAGGAGACCAGCCGGAAGTTCGAGTCGCCGATCCGCGTCGTCCAGGAGGTCTACACCGCCGGCGACACGCGGTCCGGCGTCCAGACCGCCGCGTTCAACCTCCCGAACGACGAACGGGTCCGGCAGGCGAAGGGCTCGAAGAAGGTCCTCCTCAAGAACGTCATCGAGGCGAAGTACCGCGTCGCCGGCAAGCCGATCGCCGAGCGGGTGCTCGTCCCCGACCAGCTTCCGGCGATGTCCTTCGACGCCTTCTTCAACCACACGCTCTTCCACGAGCTGTCGCACGGGATCGGTCCCGGCATCGTCGAGACGCCGGACGGCCGCAAGGTCGAGGGGCGCATCCTCCTGCAGGAGCTCTACTCGACGATCGAGGAGTGCAAGGCGGACGTGGTCGGCATGTGGACCGTCCTCCAGGCGATCGACAACAAGTGGCTGACCGCGTTCGACGAGAACGCCTTCGCCGTCACGGTGACCGGGCTCTTCTTCCGCTCGATCCGTTTCGGCGCCGACGAGGCGCACGGCCAGGGCACGGCGGTGCAGTGGAACTGGTTCCGCGAGAAGGGCGCCGTGGTCGCGGCCGAGGATGGCCGTTTCCGCGTCGACGGGACGAAGTTCCGCGAGGCCGTTCGCTCTCTCGCCGAGGAGCTCCTCATGATCGAGGCGACGGGCGACGCCGGCCGGGCCCGCAAGCTTCTAACCGGCTACGGCCGGTCCACCCCCGAGATCGACGCGGTCAACGCGCGTTTGAAGGACATTCCGGTCGACATCGCACCCGTGTACGTCGCGGCCGGAGAAAAGTGAGGGATTTCGATGGAGAATGAACAGGACTCAGGAGGTCCGGGCACCGTGGTCGACATCGCATCTCCCAACGGCCGGCGGCCGGCGAGCCGCAAGCCCGCGGCTCGCAAGCCGCGCAAGCGCGCCGCCGCGAGCAAGCCCCGCAAGAGCGCGGCCCCGCGCCGGCGCCCGGCCGCGAAGCGGCGGCCGGCGAGCCGCGGAGTGACGTTCGAAAGCGTGATCGGCTCGATCACGGGCGGCGTCACCGTGGCGCGCGCGGCGATCGCCGAGGCGTCCGGGCACGGCGCGAACGCCGTGTGGCGGACGGTGGGGCGCGCGTCGAAGGCCTCTCGGAAGACCGTGACCCGACTGGCGCGCGAGTGGAAGGGCATGGACCCGCGGAAGAAGGCGCGCATTCTCGCCGCCCTCCTCGGCGCCGCGGCCGCCGCTTCCGCTCCGCTGGTCCGCAAGAGCTTCAAGAAGTAAGCCGGGTGCGTCTCAGGCCGTCGGCCCTCATCCTCGCGGCCGCGGCCGCGGTCTGCTCCTCGGCTCTCGGCTGGCGGCCGGCCCCGGCGGCTGCTCCGTCCGCGGCCGCGGCGACGCCGGCCGCCGCCGTCCCTCCGCTGACTCCTCCCGCGGCCGGAGGCGTCGAGGAGACCGACCGGCTCCTGCGCCGCCTCGAGACGCACCGGCGGCTTCTCGTCCTCGCGGCGCACCCCGACGACGAGGACAGCGAGCTGCTCGCGGTCGTCGCGCGGGGCATGGGCGGCGAGGCCGCGTACCTCTCGTTGACGCGCGGCGAGGGCGGACAGAACCTCGTCGGGCCGGACCTGGGCGTCGGTCTCGGCCTCGTGCGCTCGCAGGAGCTGTCGGCGGCGCGGCGCCTGGACGGGGCCCGACAGTACTTCACGCGCGCGTACGACTTCGGCTTCACGCGCTCCGTCGACGAGGCCTTCTCGAAGTGGCCGCGCGCGGTGCTGCTCGAGGACGCGGTGCACGTCATTCGCCGCTTCCGGCCGCAGGTGCTCGTCGCGATCTTCTGGGGAACGGCCCGCGACGGCCACGGACAGCACCAGGCCTCCGGGGTCATCGCCGGAGACGCGTACGCGGCGGCCGGGGACGCGAAGGCGGTCCCGGCCCTCGCGTCGGCGGGCGAGACGCCGTGGTCGCCGAAGGCGTTCTACCGGGAGACGGGCTACTGGCGCGGCGAGGGGACGACCGTCGTCGTGCAGACCGGCGGGACGGACCCGCTCACGGGCCGCTCCTTCTACCAGATCGCAATGGCGAGCCGCAGTCTCCACCGCTCGCAGGACATGGGCACGCTCCAGGAGCCGGGACCGAACCGCACCGAGGTCGGATGGGTCGCCGGCGGCGCGGGCCGCGAGGGCAAGGACCTGTTCGCCGGAGTCGACACCCGCCTCGCGGCGATCGCCGCCGAGGTGCCCGACGCGGCGCGGCGCGGCGAGATGGAACGGCGTCTCACGCGCGCGGCGGAGCTCGCCGTGCAGGCGCGGGCGAGCCTCTCCGCCCCGGACCTCGCCTCCGCCGTCCCGAAGATCGCGGAGGCTCTGCGCGAGCTGCGCGGCGCGCGCGAGCTCGTGCGGCCCGGAGACGGCGGCGTCGCGATGCTCCTCGACGAGAAGATCGTCATCGCGGAGCGGGCGCTGGCGAGCGCCGCGAGCGTCACGCTCGACGCGATCGCCGAGCGCGAGGTCTCCTCTCCCG
>Ga0068864_100003724_pt1 | contig 12588 bp, 10 predicted proteins | sample KBSSwiS72_FD_66586 | JGI IMG/M metagenome (GOLD analysis project Ga0068864, IMG submission 66586) | Switchgrass rhizosphere microbial communities from Kellogg Biological Station, Michigan, USA - KBS Switchgrass S7-2 | ecosystem: Host-associated > Plants > Roots > Rhizosphere > Soil ...
AGATAGGGCGAGGCTCCGAAGATTGGGGCGAGCGCGGGCCAGGCCGCCTCAAGCCGCTTCGGGCCAAGCGCCTCGGCGATAACACCGCGCGCGCGCTCGGCCGCCTTCTCGTCGGCTATCGGACCGCAAGGCTTCATCTGTTCCACGAGGCGCATCGCCCTGGAGTTCCGCCCTTCGAGCGAGCGGGTCAAGCTGCCCGCGGGAGGATCAGGGCGACCCGCAGGCCAGGTCCCATCTCGCCGACCTTGCCGGGCCCCTCGTCGAGCTCCAGCCGTCCGCCGTGCGCTTCCGCCACCGCCGCGACCAGCGACAGCCCAAGTCCGGCGCCGGGCTGATTGCGGCTGTTCTCCAGGCGGACGAAACGCTGCACGACACGCTCGCGGTCGTCGTCGGGAACGCCTGGGCCGGTGTCGGTGACCGAGAACTCCACCTCGCCCGACGAGCGGCGGCGGACCCGCAGCATGATCGCGCCGCCCTCCGGCGTGTATTTCACGGCGTTGTCGAGGATGTTGGCCAGCGCCTGGGCGAGGAATTCCCGGTTGCCGCGCACCTGCAGGTCCTTGGCGAACTCGGCGGCGAAGTCGATGCCCTTGTCCTCGCAGAGCGGCTCGTAGAGCTCGGAGATGTCGGCGGCCAGTTCGGAGGGGTCGAACAATTGCGGATCGGGCGCGGCGCCGGCCGCCTGCAATCGGGCGATCGAAAGAACGGCGCCAAAGGTCTTGAGCACCCCGTCGGTGTCCTCCAGCGCCTGGGCGAGCGCCTTCGTGGGGTCGCCCTTGCCCGCGTCGACATCCATCGAGGCCGTCTCCAGCCGCGCGCGCAGCCGGGTCAGCGGCGAGCGGAGGTCGTGGGCGATGGCGTCGCCGGCGTGCTTGTGGCCGGCCATCGAGCGCTCCAGGCGGTCGAGCATCTCGTTGAGGCCGAGCGCCAGTTCGTCGAATTCGTCGCTCGTGCCGCGAACGTGGGCCCGGGCCGCCAGGTCGCCGTTGCGCACCGCGTCCAGAACCTCGGTCACGCCGGCCATGCTGCGCGAGACGTTACGGCTCATCAGCACGCCGCCGGCGAGCCCCAGCACGACCACCAGGGCGCCGGCGCCCTGCAGGGCATGGATGATCTTGTCGACGTAGGCTTCGTCCTCGCCGACGTCGGCGCCGACGAAAAGGATCTCCCCGCCGGCCAGCTTTTCCTGCAGGCCGCGGGCCGGGTGTTTGACGGTGCGGCCCTGGGTGTCGACGTCTGTGACCGAGAAGGTCGTCCAGGTCGGGGGGCCGGTGAACTTCTCCACCGGCGACTCCTCAATGGAGCCGGAGATGCGCTTATGCTCGCTGCTCATCAGCAAATAGAGGAAGGGCCGCTCGCTGGCCGCCCGCTCGATGAGCGACTGGTTCACCGCATCGATGCCGGCGCGGTCGTAGGCCGCCACCAGCGACTGCATCTCGCGGGTGATCTCCTGGTCAGTGCGCCGCGTCGCTTCACCGGCCGTCGCCACATAGATGTAGGCCAGGAAGGCGCTGGCGGCGCTGGCGAATAGCGCCAGAAACAGCAGCGTCAGCCGAAACGGCGTCGTTCGGAAGATGCGCGGCAGGCGCATGGAGCTTGCCCGCCTTGGTCGCTACGCGTCGAGGCGGTAGCCCGCCCCGCGGACGGTCTGCAGCATGGCCCGGTCGAAGCCCTTGTCGATCTTCGAGCGCAGGCGGGAGATGTGCACGTCGATGACGTTTGTCTGGGGATCGAAGTGATATTCCCAGACCTTCTCGAGCAGCATCGTGCGGGTCACCGACTGGCCGGCATGGCGCATCATGAATTCCAGCAGCTGGAACTCGCGAGGCTGCAGGTCGATCTCTTTACCCTGGCGGTGCACGGTGCGCCCGATCAGGTCCATTTCGAGCTCGCCGACCCGCAACAGGGTCTGGACGGAACCAGTTTCGCGGCGCCGGGCGAGCGCCTCGACTCGCGCGATCAGTTCAGCGAAAGCGTAGGGCTTCACCAGGTAGTCGTCGCCGCCGGCCTGCAGTCCGGCCACGCGGTCGCCCACCTCGCCTAGTGCCGAGAGGAACAGCACAGGGGTCTGGTCCCCCTCGCGCCGGATCGTCTCGATCAGGGTGACGCCGTCCATCTTCGGCATCATGCGGTCGACGATCATGACGTCGAACTCGCCGTCCCGTGCGGCGGCCAGGCCCTCTTCGCCATCAGCCGCGCGGGTGCAGGCGTTGCCTGCTTCGCTAAGGCCCCTGTCCATGGCTTCCGCCGCTTCCAGGTCGTCTTCGACAATCAGGATCCGCATGTGTGATTCCGCCCCCGCGAGCTTTCGACCCTAGCCCGAAACCTTGAGCGGCAGGAAGGTCGTGCGGCCGGCGCGATAGACGCCCACCAGCACGCTAGCGCGGCCAGCCTTCTTGGCGGCGTCGACCTCGGCGGCCAGATCGGAGGCGGCCGTCACCGGACGGTTGCCGGCGCGCACGATCACGTCGCCGCGGCGCAGGCCCTTCTGACCAGCGTCTGAGTTCTGGTCGACGGCGCCGACCACGGCTCCGCGCAGTTCGGGCGGCAGGTTCAAGCCACGGCGCGCAGCCTCGTCCAGCGGCACGAGCGAAAGCCCGATCACCGCCGGCGCCTGCACCGTGGGCGGCGTGGCGCCGCCTGGGCCCTGACGTCCGCCGGGGGTGTTGTCGTTGCTGGCCAGATCCTTCTCGGACGGACGGACGCCGGAGCGCACCTCGACCGTCTTGCGCTTGCCGTCGTGGATCACGTCGAGGCGCAGCGCATCGCCGGGCTTGGCCTTGGCGACCTCGCGGGTGAGCTCCGAGGAGGTCCTCACCGAGACGCCGTTGATGGCGATGACCACGTCGCCCGGCAACAGGCCCGCGCGGGCCGACGGTCCGCCGGCCACCAGGTCTGAGACGATCGCGCCCTTCTGGTCCCCAAGGCCCTGGGCCTCCGCCATCTCGGGCGTGAAGTTCTGGATCGTGGCGCCGATGTAGCCGCGCTGGATCTTGCCGCCGGAGATCAGCTGCTTGGTCACCGCGTCGGCCACCTCGGCCGGAATGGCGAAGCCGATGCCCACCGAGCCGCCGGACGGCGAGAAGATCGCCGTGTTCACGCCGATGACCCGACCGTAGATGTCGAAGGTCGGACCGCCGGAGTTGCCGCGATTGATTGGCGCATCGATCTGGATGTAGTCGACGAAGGTCTCGCCTATGTCGCGGCCGTAGGCCGAGATGATCCCGGCCGTGGCGGTGCCGCCAAGGCCGAAGGGGTTGCCGACCGCGATCACCCAGTCGCCGACGCGCGGCTTGGCGGAATTCTCGAAGTTCACGAACGGGTAGCCGCCGCGCCCGCCCTTCACCTTGATCACTGCGAGGTCGGTGCCCTCGTCGCGGCCAACCACGGTGGCTTCCAGCTCGGTCTCGTCCTTCAGGACGACTTTGATGCTCTCGGCATTCTCGACGACGTGGTTGTTGGTGACGATGTAGCCGTCGGCCGAGATGAAGAAGCCCGACCCGGAGGACTGCTGGGTCGGAAGGCGCGGCTGACCCTTCTCCGTCTTGCCGCCCTGCGGCGGCGCGTTGTCGTCATCACCGTCCGGAGCCTGGCCGCCGAACGGCAGACCTTCGAATCCCGGGATGCGGCGAAGCGCGCTGGCGTCCACGCGGCTGGTGACGTTGATCGAGACCACAGCCGGGGAAACCTGGGCGAAAATGTCGGCGAAGGACATCGGCGCGCCGGGCGGCGGTGCGAAGATCGGAGCCGTCGAGGCCTTGATGACGTGCGGCGCCTGGTCGGCGTGAGCGTACGGAAGCCGCATCCCTGCACCTGCAACCGCTGCAGCCATCACGCCTGCGCCGGCGACTGCGCCCAGGAGGTAACCGGTCTTCTTGGAGGTCATAAGCCTTCTATTCCCTGTGCGCGCAGCGAAGAAGCGAACACGCAACACAAACCTAGGTTCGATGCACGAGAGCGCAACTGCCCTCAAGTTACGTTTAGGTCACCCTCCGCTCCGCAATCCGTCGGATGTTGGGCGCAATCATGTCAGGCGGAATCGCTTTCCGACAGCCGTTCCACACGCGCCGCCTCTTCAGGCGACAACTCTTCGGAGAGAGCTTCGCCGTCGGATCGGTTCCGCAGTCGGCGCAGCAACAGGAAAATACCCAGCGCGGCGGCCAGGAAGGGCCCGCCCCAGAGCGCCAAGTTGCCAGCGTTGAACGCCGGGGTCAGCAGCACGAACTCTCCGTAGCGGTCGGTCAGGAAGCGTTTGATCTCGGCGTCACTGCGGCCTTCCCGCACCTGCTCGCGCACGATGCGGCGCAGGTCCCCGGCCAGCTCGGCTTCGGAGTCGTCGATAGACTCGTTCTGGCAGACGAGGCAGCGGACATCCTCGAAGATCGCCCGTGCGCGCGCCTCCTGGGCGGGATCGGGCAGGCGCTCGGCCGGGTCGGAGGCCGATCCAGCGATGCACAGCACGCCGGCCAGCGCCGCCAGGATCGCGCGCCACCTCACGCTGGCTGTTCCTTGCGGCGGCGAGCGACCCCGAGCCGCAGGCGCCGGTCGGAGAGCGAGATCAGGCCGCCGAGACCCATGATCACCGGGCCAAGGAAGATCAGCGTCGCCCAGGGGTTCCAATAGGCGCGCACCAGCCATACCGGCGCGCCGGCCGCGTCCCGCCGCTCGCCCAGCACCATGTAGAGGTGCGACGGACCGCGATAGCAGATGGCGACCTCGGAGGTGGTCTGGCCGCCGGCCGGATAGAACCGCCGCTCCGGCTCGCCCGTGCAAACCGGCTTGCCGTCCTTGGTGGCGTGGATCACCGCGCGCTCGGCGTCGTAGTTGGGTCCGTCAACGTCGGCCACGCTGTCCAACCTCAGGTGATAGGCGCCAACATCCAGCGATTGCCCGACCCGCAGCGTCTCGGCGGACTCGGCCTTCCAGCCGGTCTCGAAACAGGCGCCGAGCACGAAGACGCCCAGTCCCAGATGCGCGAGCGTCATCCCCCACGCGCCGCGCGGCAGGCCCACCAGGCGGCGCAAGCTCTCGCCGGCGGAGATGCGGAAAAGGCGCGTACGCTCGACCAGCTCGGCGATCGCGCCCGCGATCAGCCACGACCCCATCCCGATGCCCGCAGCGCCGAAGGCCTTGCGCGGGCTGACGATGGCATAGGCGAGGAGGGCGACGCCTAGCGCGATGAGCGCCGCGATCCACAGGCGCTGAGCCACACCCTGGGCGTCGCCGCGCTTCCAGGCCAGCAGCGGCCCGGCGGGCAGGAGGATCGCCAGCGTCGCCATCAGCGGCGTGAAGGTCAGGTTGAAGTAGGGCGGGCCCACCGAGATCGCCTCGCCGGTCATGGCTTCGCGGATCAGCGGATAGAGCGTGCCGAGCAGCACCGTGGTCGTGGCCGCCGCCAAGAGGATGTTGTTGAGCACCAGGGCGCTTTCGCGGCTGACCGGGGCGAAGAGGCCGCCCTGCGCCAGCTTCGGCGCCCGCCACGCAAAAAGGCTGAAGCCCGCGCCTGTGGTGAGCCCCAGGATGATCAGCAGCAGGACGCCGCGCTTGGGATCGACCGCAAAGGCATGCACCGAGGTGAGTACGCCGGAGCGCACCAGGAACGCGCCCAGCATCGAGAACGAGAAGGCGGCCAGCGACAGGAAAAGCGTCCAGCCCGCCAGCGCGCCGCGCTTTTCCGTGACAATGGCCGAGTGCAGCAGGGCGGTCGCCACCAGCCAGGGCATGAAGGATGCGTTCTCGACCGGGTCCCAGAACCACCAGCCGCCCCAGCCCAGCTCGTAATAGGCCCAGAACGATCCGAGCGTGATGCCGACGGTCAGCAGGCTCCAGGCCGCCAGCGCCCAGGGTCGGACCCATCGCGCCCAGGCAGCGTCCACGCGGCCCTCGATGAGCGCCGCCACCGCCAGCGAGAAGACGACCGACATGCCGACATAGCCCGCGTAGAGGAACGGCGGGTGCACCGCCAGCGCCGGGTCCTGCAGCAGCGGATTGAGCGAGCGTCCCTCCACTGGCGGCATGGCGACCCGCGACAGCGGATTGGACGCAAACACCGTGTAGGCCAGGAAGACCGTGCCAAGTCCGCCCTGGATCGCAACCATCGAGGCCTTAAGGCCGCGAGGCAGGCTGCGCCCGAAGGCCACCGCGGCCGCGCCATAGCCGGTCAGGGCCAGGCACCAGAGCAGCATCGAGCCCTCGTGGCTGCCCCAGGCGCCGGCGACGCGGTAGAGCAGCGGCTTTTCGGTGTGGGAGTTCTGCGCCACGTTGGCCACGGAGAAATCCGAGGTGACGAAGGCGTAGACCAGGCAGGCGAAGGCCAGCGCCACGCCGATGAAGGACGCGAGCGCCGCGCCTTCCCCGGCCGCCGCGAGCACGGTCGAACGCCGCGCGCGGCCCACTGCGGAGAGCGCCAACTGCGCGATCGCGAAGGCGAGGGCCAGGATGAGCGCGAAGGCGCCGAACTCGGCGATCATGGCGTCTGGATCTTCCCGTAGGTTGGCGTCTTGCCGTCGCCGCGCCACTCGCCCTGTTCCTTCAGGGCGTCGGCGATCTCCTTGGGCATGTAGCGTTCGTCGTGCTTGGCCAGCACCTGCTTGGCCTCGAAGACGCCATCCTTGCGGAAGGACCCAACGGCGACGATGCCCTGGCCCTCACGGAAGAGGTCCGGAAGGTCGCCCTGGAAGGTCACCTTGTCGGTCGCGATCTTGTCGGCGACCACGAAGTCGACGCGTCCGTCCGAGTGCTTGACCACCGAGCCCGGACTGACCAGGCCGCCGAGCTGGACCGAGCGTCCGGGCGGGGGCTTGGCCTGGTCGGCCTGCGACGGCGTGTAGAAGAACGAGATCGAGTCCTTGAGGCCCCAGAGCGTGAGCGCGACGGCCAGCGCCAGCACCGGCGCGATGGCGGCGACCAGCGTCAGTCGGCGCCGCGCCTTAGGAGATTTTGGCAGCCAGCTCATCGCATGGGTTCCGCGCTCGCCGCCTTGGCGAGCTGTTCGAGGATGTCGGGCCGCTTCGCATAACGCGTGCTGGCGTCCTTGAGGGCCGCCTCGCGCTTGGCCGTCTCGCCGAGCACCGCATAGGCGCGCACGAGCCTCACCCAGCCCTCCGGATCGTCGGGGTGGGTCTGGAGGCGCTCTGCGAGTCCCGCCACCATGCCGCGCACCGCCGTCATCTGATCGCCGGAGAGGGCAGGAGCGGCGGGGGCGGCGGGGGCGCCTTCGACCTCGGCGATGGCGGACTTGAGCGCACCCTGGCGGGGGTCGTCGGCCGGCATGTCCGCGGCGAGCGCGCGCCATTCGGCGAGGCCCGCCTGCTTGTCGCCCGCCTCGATGCGGGCGCGCGCCAGATGGAAGCGCGCGGTGATGGCCTTGGGATCGCGCTTCAGATCTTCTGCGAAGGCCGCGCGCGCATCAGTAGTCACCTCGCCGCCGGACTGCATGATCAGAGCTTCGCCCAGCATCTCCCAGAGGTCGGCGCGCTCGGGGGCAATCTTGACGGCGCGGCGAAGCGCGCGAACGGCGCCAGCCGGGTTCTGCGCCGCGCCCTCGGCCAGCGCCAGGTAGCGGAAGCCTTCCGGATCGTTCGGGCGTTCCTTGGTGAGCTTGCCGAGGACGGCGGCCATCTCCGGCGGCGTGAGGCTGGCCGGATTCTCGGCGAGCCAATGGGTCAGCCGTCGCGCGAAGGGCTGGTCGGGCATGCCGGGAGACCCGAGCCCGAGATAGAGGCCAAGCGCCAGCGCCGGCGCTGCGATGGCCGCGAGCAGAACCGGAGCGCGGCTTGGAGATTCGGCGGTCCACGGCTCGGCCGGCTGATCGGCGGCGGCCAGCATGCGGCGGGCGGCCTCGGCCTCGGCGCTCTTGCGCTCAGCCTCGCCCAGCAGCCCGCGGTCGGCGAGGTCGCCGATCTCGGCAAGCTGGCGGCGGTATAGGATAGGGGTCGCTTCCACGGGCTCCGCCAGGGAGGCGGCCCTGGCGGCGCGGGCAAGAACGAGCAAGGCAGCGACAGCCGAGAGCACGCCGGCCATCACCCAAAAGGCGATCATGGCGCGCGTGTAGCTGAAAGCGCTTGCTAGCGCGAGTGCGTCATCCCGCTCGCCCGTTCGGCTTGGCGGGAACTTCGCCTTGGCGGACCAGAGCTGCCCTGCGCCGGAAGAGGGCCGCGGCCTTCTCACCGCTGACCAGCGCGCAGAAATCGGCGGCGACCTTGAGGTAGGCGTCGACGAGGTTTCGATCAGCGACGTCGTCGTGCCGGATGCAGTCGAGCACGTCCTCGACGTACTGGTCGAGCATGCCGGCTACGTTCTCGATCGCCTTGGCGTGGGCCGCCGAGAACCCCGCATAGCTGGCGCTCGTGCGGATCTCCTGAGTGAAGGTCAGCAGCGTCATGGCGCGGACGACGGCCCGATGCTCGGGCGGCACGGTCAGCCGGGGCAGCTTGCGGGGCATGCGCCGACTGCCGGCGAACTCCGTCGGCAGGGCGGCGGCCGCGGTCTTTTCGGCCTCGCGCAGGCAGCCCTCGACCATACTGGCCAGGGCCTTGCGCTGGTTGACGATACGATGGCCCCAGCCGTAGTCGCGGGAGAGCTCGATGCAGCCCTCAAGCTCGGTGGTCTGGCGCGCGATAAGCTCCACGAGCCTTGCGGCGGCGCGGCCGGCGGCGGGGCCAGCGTCGAGGTCCAGCTTGCTGATCGACACCAACGCCTCGTCGATCTCGGTCATTACCCGCTCGCCGAACCCGCCCAGTTCGGAGTCTGCGAGGTAGCGTTCGGTGGGCTTGTCCATCACCGCGGAGATGACGCGGAGCACCATCCAGGGGGGCGACAGCTGGGCCGCCAGCATCTCGAAGAAGCGGGCGCCCGCGTCCTCGGAGACCGCCACTGCATCCTTGTAGGCGAGCCGCGAGGCTGCGGTGGTGTCCTCTCCGGAATGGCCGATCCAGTCAGGAAGGCGTTCGCTCGCCCTGCGGACAATAGGGGCGAGGTCGATGCAGGCCGCCAGGGTCTCCGCCCCCCCGGGCCGGGCCCGGTCGCAGAGCTCAGCCGCTACGAGGAAATCGCGCTGGGCGCGGGCCCGAAGCCCGTCCGCCGCCAGGGCGGTCAGGGCGTCGAAAGACCGGTCGGGGGCGCCGTCAGCGTCATCGTCGGCAAGGCGGGCTTCGGCTGCGGCGACGCCGTCCGGCGCCAGGGCCTTCAGTCCGTGCCAAAGGGCGGTCAGCGCGCGGACGGGGAAGATGAGCTTCCGTTCGCTGACGCCGTCGCTGGCGAACATCGGGGCGATGGGCAGCAGGATGGCGTTGCGCAGGCGCCGGTCGGCGGCCTCGATCTCGACGAGGCGCTTCACGCCGGCCAGCGCGGAATCGCCTCCGGAGTCGACCAACGCCTCTTGCAGCCGACCGACGACACGGTCCGGCGCCGACTCCACAAGGGTCCTGACGATCGCAATCTTGCGCTCGTTGAGGGCGGCCATCGCCAACTCCAGACGCGGAACGGCCTTCCGCTACGGAATCACCTTGATCGGCGCCGGTTAAATATCCGCCAATCATATTGCGGTTCAGGCCTCGGCGCGGGGCAGGTCGATCTCGAGCCGAAGCCCGCCCAGCGAGGAGTCGCCGAGGATCAGGATGCTGCCGTAGGCCCTGGCCAGCTCGTCGATGATGGAGAGCCCTAGTCCGGATCCCGGCGCGGTCTCGTCCAGGCGGGTCCCGCGTCGCACAACCTCGTCGCGCCGGTCGGGAGGCAGGCCGGGGCCGTCGTCCTCGACCAGCAAGCGGAAGCGGTCGGGCCCGAGCGCCTCGGCGCGCACCCGGACCTTGGATTTGCACCACTTGCAGGCGTTTTCGACCGCATTGCCGGCGATCTCCAGGAGGTCCTGCCGCTCGCCGAGGAAATAGACGTCTTCCGCCGCGTCCCAGTCGATGACGACGCCCTTGTCGAGGAAGATCCGCTCCAGGGTGCGGGAGAGTTCGTCGAGCACTTCGGCGACGGAGGTGCGCTCGCCCTGGCCCTGCATGCGGGCCGCGGCCCGCGCCCGGCGCAGGTGGTGGTCGACCTGCTGGCGCATGGCCTCGGTCTGGCGGGTCACCACCTCGGAGAGGTCGCCCGGACGCTGCGCTGCTTCGGTGAGCATGACTGAGATCGGTGTCTTCAGGGCATGGGCGAGGTTGCCGACGTGGGTGCGCTGGCGCTCGACCACTTCCTGGTTGTGACCGACGAGGGCGTTGAGCTCGTCGGCGAGCGGCGTCAGCTCGCTGGGATAGGTCGCCGCCAGCCGCTGGGCTTTGCCGCGCCGCACGTCGGAGACCTCGCTTTGCAGGTCGAACAGCGGTTGCAGGCCCACGCGGACCTGCATCACGATGGCCACGATCAGACCGGCGCCCAGCAGCAAGAAGGCGACCGCGGTGGCGGCCGCGAAACCGCGGACGTCGCGGTTGATCGAACTGCGGTCCTCGCCGGCCAGGAAGATCACCGGGGCCTTGCGGCCCGGCAGGAGGTTCTGCTGCGCCCTGGCCCGCAAGGGCTCGTTCAGAGGGCCGTGAGTGTCGTAGGCGATCGCCTTGCCGGGCTTCGCCTTCAGACGCGCGGCCAGGTCCGACGGCGGGCTCAGCATGGAATCGAAGAGCGAAGTGGAGCGGGCGAAGGGCCGCAGCTTGCCGTCCGCGGTCGGCTCGGCGATCTCCCAGTAGCGACCCGAATAGACGCGCAGGGACCGCTCGTCGGTGAACGGCGGCGCGAAGACCTGATTGCCTTCGACGGTCGAGCCGGCGACCAGGTTGTCGATCAGTTCACCGAGTGTCTGGTCGACCCGCCGGATCGCGGCCTGCTGGAATAGCAGCGCGAGCAGGATCGCCGAGACGATCAGCGCTGAGAGGCTCCAGCCAAGCGCCAGCAGCACCAGCCTTCGTGCGAGCGACGGTTGGCGCAGGGATGCCGGGATCAACGAGGCCGTGGGATCACGAGGCCTGCGCCTCGCCTCCGGTCTCCTCGTCGGGGCAGGTCAGGCGGTAGCCCAGGCCGCGCACTGTCTCGATGCGCTCGGGGCCGATCTTCTTCCGAACCCGGCCGATGAACACCTCGATGGTGTTGGAGTCGCGGTCGAAGTCCTGGTCGTACAGGTGCTCGACGAGCTCGGTGCGGCTGATCACCCGGCCCTGGTGCATCATCAGATAGTGCAGGAGCCGGTACTCCAGGGAAGTCAGCCGCAGGGGCTCGCCGTTCACGCTGGCGCGGGCGGCCCGGGGATCCAGGCGCAGCCCGCCGCAGGCCAGGCTCGGCGCGGAGTGGCCAGCCGAACGGCGCAACAGGGCGCGCAGGCGGGCCAGCAGCTCCTCGGTGTGGAAGGGCTTGGTGAGGTAGTCATCGGCGCCGGCGTCGAAGCCCGCGACCTTTTCGCTCCAGGCGCCGCGCGCGGTGAGGATCAGCACGGGCGTCGCCATGTTCTCGCGTCGCCACCGTTCCAGCACCGAGACGCCGTCCACCTTGGGTAGGCCAAGATCGAGGATCACCGCGTCATAAGGCTCTGTCTCGCCCAGGAACTGGGCCTCCTCGCCATCCGGCGCGTGGTCGACGGCGTAGCCAGCGTCGGCCAGTGCAACCTTCAGCTGGCGGCTCAGATCGGGATCGTCTTCTACAAGCAGGATACGCAACAGGGCGTCCTTTCTATCCAGGGGTTTCAGCCGCCCTGCTGGCCAATCACCGCGCCGCTGCATGCGTCGACGATGAAGACCATCACCCGGCCATTCGCCATCTGCCACTGGACGAAATAAGCCGGCCTGCCTCCCGACTCTCCAGGAGTGGTGTTCAGATGACGGCCCGGCGTTCGCTGGGCTATCATCGCTAAAACGCGCGAAAGCGGCACTTGGGCGCATCGGTTTTGGCCGGGCGGCTCCTGGGCAGGCGCCGCCGCGGGCGCAAGCGCGCCCAACAGCAAAGCCGCGATCAATAGATGGCGTTTCATGAGCCTCGGTCTAGGGGCCGCGGACTGAACCGCGCCTGAACACTGAAGTTATGAGGCCGACGGGCTAGGCTGTCACGTCCTGCGCTTGGGCGCATAGGGCCGCTCGCGCTTCCAGATCTCGGCGAAGCCTTCGAGGTTGGGATCTGGATCCTCCGGCAGGGTCACCACCAGGCGCGCGAAGAGGTCGCCGCGGCGGCCCTGCGGGTCGGTGAGGCCGCGGCCCTTGAGACGCAGCCGGGTCCCGGTGTTGGCGCCCTTGGGGATGGTCAGGGTCACCGGCCCGTCGGGGGTCGGCGCCTCGGTCTTGCCGCCCAGAACAGCGTCATAGACGCTGACCGGAATGTCCATCACCAGCACGTCGCCTTCGCGGCGGAAGATCGGGTGCGGCAGGATGCCGAGTTCGATCAGGGCGTCGCCGGGACCGGAACGGCCGGGGGCGCCCTGTCCCTTCAGACGCAGGGTCTGGCCCTCCTGGGCGCCCTTGGGAATGGTGACGTCGATGGTCCGGCCGTCAGAGAAGGAGATCCGGCGCTTGGCGCCGCGGATGGCGTCCTCCAGGTCGATGTCGAGCCTGGCGCGCACGTCGGACCCGCGCTGCGAGAAGCCGCCGAAGCCGCCGCCCTGCCCGCCGCCGCGGC
>Ga0068864_100003737_pt1 | contig 12564 bp, 7 predicted proteins | sample KBSSwiS72_FD_66586 | JGI IMG/M metagenome (GOLD analysis project Ga0068864, IMG submission 66586) | Switchgrass rhizosphere microbial communities from Kellogg Biological Station, Michigan, USA - KBS Switchgrass S7-2 | ecosystem: Host-associated > Plants > Roots > Rhizosphere > Soil ...
CCTCGCGCACCGCCACCGGCCGCCCGATCCTGGCCAACGACCCGCACCGGCCGGTCGGCGTGCCGTCGCTGCGCTACATCGCCCACCTGGACGCGCCGGGCCTCAACATCATCGGCGCCGGCGAGCCGGCCCTGCCCGGCGTCTCGCTAGGCCACAACGACAGGACGGCCTTCGGGATCACCATCTTCTACATCGATCAGGAGGACCTCTACGTCTACGAGACCAAGGGAGCTGCCTATCGCTACAAGGGCGGCTGGGAGCCGATGACGGTGGTCAAGGAGACTATCGAGGTGAAGGGCGAGGCCCCGCGCCAGGTCGAGCTGCATTTCACCCGCCACGGCCCGGTGGTGAACGAGGACGGCAAGGGCCACGCCTTCGCCATCCGCACCGTCTGGAACGAGCCCGGCCTCTCCGGATACTTCGGCTCCTCACGCATGTGGCGCGCCAAGAACTGGAACGACTTCCAGACCGCCCGCAACCGCTGGGGCGCGCCGCCGCTGAACCTGGTCTACGCCGACACCACCGGCGAGGTGGGTTGGTCGGCGGCCGGGCGCACGCCGATCCGGCCCAACTGGGACGGCCTGATGCCTGTGCCAGGCGACGGCCGCTACGAATGGAACGGCTTCATGGCCGACGGCGGCCTGCCAGTGAGCCACAACCCCGCCTCCGGCTTCTTCGCCACTGCCAACGCCATGAACCTGCCGGCCGACTGGAAGGGCATGGTCGGCTACGAATGGGCCGATCCAACCCGCACGGTCCGCATCCACGAGGTGCTCGGCGCCACACCGAAGGGGACGCTGGCCGACTCCATGGCGCTGCAGACCGACACCGTCAGCCCGCAGTCGCGTCGCGGCGTCGCGCTGGTGGCCGGTCTCTCCTCGCCCGACCCGAAGGTCGCCCGCGCACTCAGTCTGCTGAAGGCCTGGGACAACAACGAGACCGCCGACAGCGCCGCAGCGGCCATCTACGAGGTGTGGGCAAACAAGCACCTCGGACGCACTACGGTGGCGGTAGCCGCGCCGGAAGCCGCCCGGAAACTGATCGACGCCAGCACCCCGGACCCGATCTTGACCTACCTGGAAGCCGCGCCGCCGAAGGTGCGCGATCCGATCCTGCTGGCCAGCCTCGCCGACGCGGTAGTCGAGCTGGATAAGGCGCTAGGTCCAAACATGGCCGACTGGACCTGGGGTCGGCTGCATCACGCGCGCTTTGTCCCGGCGGTCGCCAAGCTCGCCGACCCGGACCTGGCCGCCCAGATGACGCTGGGCCCGCTGCGGATCCCCGGCTCGGCGTCGACGCCGAAGGCCGCCACCTACGATCCCAAGACCTTCGACCAGACTTCCGGCGCCTCGGTGCGCCTGGTCCTGGACGTGGGCGCCTGGGACAACTCAATGGCGATCAACACCCCTGGCCAGTCCGCGGACCCAGCCAGCCCGCACTACCGCGACCTCTTCCCGCTGTGGGCGGCTGGGGCGTACGTCCCGCTGCGCTTCAGCCGCGCCGCCGTCGAGGCCGATGCAGAGGTGGTGATGAGTCTGATGCCCGCGCCTTAGACGCGGCCGGTCACGGGCAACAGGGCGCCCGTCACGGCGCTCGCCTCTTCGCTGGCGAGAAACAGCATCACCGCCGCCAGTTCCTGCGGCCGCACCCAGTTGGCGAAGTCCGCCTTGGGCATGTCGGCACGGTTGGCCGGCGTGTCGATGATCGAGGGCAGGACGGCGTTGACGGTGACCCCGTCGCCCTTCAGCTCTTCGGCCAGCGCCTGGGTCAGGCTGTGAACACCGGATTTGGAAGCGGCGTAGGCGCCCATGCCGAGCGCCGCTTTCAGCGCGCCGTTGGCTCCGACATTGACGATCCGGCCGGCGGCGCTGCGCTTCACGTACGGGATGGCCGCGCGGCTAGCGTTGGCGGCGGTCTGCACATTCATCAGGAACAGCCGGTGCCAGGTCTGCCAGTCGCCGCCCTCCTGCTTCTCCCAGGTGAAGCCGCCGGCAATGTTGAACAGGGCATCGAGACCGCCGAAGCGTTCGGCGACAGCGGCGATCGCCGCGCCCGCCGCACTAGCGTCGGTGAGGTCGACCCCGCCCAGCACCAGCACATCATCACCGCTTGGCAGGCCGGCGGGCGGATCCTTGGCGTGGTCGATTAACGCCAGGCGGGCGCCGGCCTCCGCCGCAGCCTTGGCCACGGCGGAGCCCAGGACGCCGAACGCGCCGGTGATCGCGAAGACGCGTCCAGCCATCGATTAGCCTAGAGGCGCTCGACGATGGTGACGTTGGCCATGCCGCCGCCTTCGCACATGGTCTGCAGGCCGTACTTCTTGCCCCGCGCCTTCAGTGCATAGACCAGCGTGGTCATCAGCTTCGTGCCCGAGGCGCCCAGCGGGTGGCCCAGCGCGATGGCGCCGCCGTTGACGTTGACGCGATCGGGATCGGCGCCCAGCTTCTGGATGTAGGCGACCGGCACCGAGGCGAAGGCTTCGTTCACTTCGAAGAGGTCGATGTCGTCGATCGACATGCCGGCCTTTTTGAGCGCCCGTTCGGTCGCCGGGATCGGAGCTTCCAGCATGATGACGGGATCGTGCCCCAGCAGCGAGAGGTGATGGATGCGGGCCATCGGCGTGAGGTTGTGCTCCTTCAGCGCCTTCTCCGAGACGACCATCACGCCCGAGGCGCCGTCGCAGATCTGGCTAGAGGTGGCCGCGGTGATCCGGCCGCCTTCCTGCAGCAGCTTCACGCCGCGCATGCCCTCGAGGCTGACGTCGTAGCGGATGCCCTCGTCGCTGTCGTGGCGGACCACATTGCCCTCGGCGTCGATGCCGTCGAGCGCCAGGATCTCGTCCTTGAAGGCGCCGCCCTGTGTGGCCGCGATGGCGCGCTGGTGGCTGCGGTAGCCGAACTCGTCCAGCTGGTCCTTGGTCAGGCCGTACTTCGCGGCGACCATCTCGGCGCCCATGAACTGGCTGAACTGGATGTTGGGATAGCGGTCCTCCATCCGCGGGCTCTTCGGAATGCCGAAGCCTTCCTTGGCCGCCAGGGTCACCGACAGGCCCATGGGCACGCGCGTCATGCTCTCGACGCCCGACGCGATCACCACGTCCATGGTGCCGCTCATCACGGCCTGGGCCGCGAACTGCAGGGCCTGTTGCGAGGATCCGCACTGGCGGTCGACCGAGGTGGCCGGCACGCTTTCGGGCAGCTTCGAGGCCAGGACGGCGTTACGGCCGATGTTGGTGGATTGCTCGCCCACCTGCATGACGCAGCCCATGACCACGTCTTCGATGGCGGCGGGATCTACGCCGGTGCGGTCGACCAGTTCATTCAGCACCGTCGCGCCCAGGTCGGCAGGGTGCCAGCCCCGCATGCGTCCGCCCTTGCGTCCACCGGCGGTCCGGGTCGCGGCTACGATATAGGCTTCGGCCATGGTCTGGCTCCTTTGAGAAATCCGTGCGCCCTCGGCGCGTCGGGACGAGATTTATGAAGGCGCCGCAAGGTAAGACAATGGCGGCCCAAACCTGAGTCAGTTCGCGAAGGTGTCCTGCAAAATCCGCTCAAGCCACTCGGCGTCGACACTGTCGAAAGCGGCCTGTGCTTCGGAATCCACGTCGAAGACTGCGATCAGGTGGCCCTGGACGTCGACCACAGGCACGACGATCTCGCTGACCGAGCGGCTGTCGCAGGCAATGTGGCCCGGGAAGGCGCTGACGTCGGGCACCACCTGGGTCTGGCGGCTGCGCGCCGCAGTCCCGCAGACGCCCCGCCCGAAGGCGATCCGCAGGCAGCCCAGCGTGCCCTGATAGGGGCCGACCACCAGCTCGTCTGGCTTGTCGGGATCGACGACATAGAACCCGGTCCAGAAGTAAGTCTCGAAGCTCGCGGCGAGCATGGAGGCGACGGTGGCCATGCGCGCGATGAGGTTGGGTTCGCCCTCCAGCACCGCGGCGATTTCCTCGGCCACGGCGGCGTAGCGCTGGGCTTTGTCGGCGGGCAGGACTTTGTCGTTGAAGGCTTCGGCCATAACAGGGGTTTAGCCCTCCTGCGCGCGCTGGACAAACCTCCACGGTGCAGCCTTTGTAGGCGCCTTCAGTGACAGGGGCCTCCTTGATGCGTCTTGCCTTGCTTGTTTCCGCGCTCGCGATCGTCGCCAGCGCGCCGTCCTTCGCGCAGGTTGCGGAGGGCCCATCGAGGACCTTCCAGGCCGGCGACCTCTTCGGCCTGAGAACCGCCAGCGACCCGCAGGTGCGCCCCGACGGCGGCGCCGTGGCCTATGTGCGGACGACCTACGACATCATGACCGACGACGGTCATCCCTCGATCTGGCTCATCGACCCCGCGACCGGCGCCCAGTCGCCGCTGGTGGTCGACGACAGCGCCAACATGCGGCCGCGCTGGTCGCCGGACGGCTCTCGGCTGGCCTATGTTGTAGCCGGCAAGGGCGGCGCGGAACTCTATGTGCGCTGGATCGCCAGCGGCCGTTCGGCCAAGGTCGCCAACCTCGAGCAGTCGCCGAACGACGTCGCCTGGTCGCCGGACGGCAAGACGCTCGCCTTCACCATGCTGATGCTGGACGAAGGCAAACCCCTGGGCGCGCCCCTGGCCAAACCCTCCGGCGCCAAGTGGGCCGAACCGCTGAAGGTCATCGAGCGGGTGTCCTACCGGGCCGACGGCGCCGGCTATCTGAAGCCTGGCTACCGGCACCTCTTCGCGGTCTCGGCCGACGGCGGCACGCCGCGCCAGTTGACCTTCGGCAAGTTCGACGACGGCGGGCCGATCAATTTCACGCCGGACGGCCGCAGCATCCTTTTCGCCACCAACCGCGCCGAGAACTGGGAGCGCGATCCCAACGAAAGCGAGGTCTATTCCGCATCGGTCGCCGACGGGACGCTGACCCGGCTGACCAACCGCGTCGGCCCCGACCTGGCCGCAGTCGCCTCGCCCGACGGGTCAAAGATCGCCTATGTCGGCTACGACGACGCCCGCAAGCGCGGCTACGAAAACGTCCGCATCTACATCATGGACCGCGACGGCAAGAACGGCCGGGTTGTCACCGGCGCGTTCGACAACAGCTTCGGCGCGCCGCGCTGGTCCGCCGACGGCAAGAGCCTGATTGCCGACTACGTCGACCACGGCATCAGCAAGGTGGCCCGGGTCGGCCTCGACGGGAAAGTCGAGACGCTCGCCGCCGGCATGGTCCCCGCCGACCTCGACCGACCCTATTCCGGCGGCGACTGGACGTCGGGAAAGAACGGCCTGATCGCGTTCACCTCGGGCGATGCGACCTCGCCCGCGGACATCTCGGTCGTGCAGGGCGGCAAGGTCCGCAGGCTCACCCGTCTCAACGACGACCTCTTCTCCGCCAAGACGCTGGCCAAGGTCGAGCCGATGGCCGTCACATCGAGCTTCGACAAGAAGGCGATCGACGCCTGGATCGCGACGCCGCCCAACTTCGATCCGTCGAAAAAATATCCGCTGATCCTGGAGATCCACGGCGGGCCGTTCGCCAGCTACGGCCCAGTCTTCTCGACCGACGTGCAGCAATATGCGGAAGCCGGCTACGTGGTGGTCTACGCCAACCCGCGCGGCTCGACGTCCTACGGCGACGCCTTTGCCAACGAGATCGACCGGAACTACCCGAGCCACGACTACGACGACCTGATGAGCGTGGTCGACACCGCCATCGCCAAGGGCTCCGTCGATCCGAAGCGCCTCTACGTGACAGGCGGATCCGGCGGCGGCGCCTTGACCGCCTGGATCGTCGGCAAGACCGACCGGTTCCGCGCGGCCGCCACCCAGAAGCCGGTGATCAACTGGACCAGCGAGGTCCTGACCACCGACGGCTACACCGGCATGGCCGCATCGTGGTTCGGCAAGATGCCCTGGGAGGACCCGCAGGGCTATTGGGCCCGCTCGCCGCTTTCGCTGGTCGGCAATGTGAAGACGCCTACCCTGGTCGTGGTCGGCGAGGACGATCACCGCACCCCGCCGTCCGAAGCCGAGCAGTACTTCGACGCCCTGCAGCTGCGCGGCGTGCCCACGACCCTGATCCGCGTGCCCGGCGCCTCGCACCATGGTCTGGCGGAGCGGCCTTCGCAGTCGGCGGCGAAGGCGCGCGCGATCCTCGCCTGGTTCGACCGCTACAAATGAGGACGCGTCTGCTTCGGGCAGCCCTCGCGGCCGGCGTGGCGCTCGCCACGCCGGTGCTGGCCCAATCCCGCGCCGGCGGCATCGCCGATCCGGACACCCGCGAATGGTGGAAGATCACCGAGGTCCTCTCGTCCGACGCCATGGAGGGCCGCGACATCGGCTCGCCGGGTTACGACCGAGCCGCCGACGTGATCGCCCGGCGGTTCAAGGCCGCGGGGCTGAAGCCGGCGGGCGACAACGGGACCTGGTTCCAGACCTTTCCGGTTCACGAGGTGAAGGTCGAGAGCGCAGCCTTCGTCATAGTGCGCGACGGCGGCGGGACGGCGCCGCTGCGTTTCCTGCAGCAGATCAGCGTGCGGCCCACCGACGTCCTGGCGCCAAGCCTTGTCGGCGCCCTGACGTTCCGCGGCTACTGCCGGGCCGAAGACCTCGCCGACGTGAAGGGAAAGGTGGTCATCTGCTTCAATACCAAGCGCGCGGGCCTCACGACCTCCGCCCAACGTCTTCAAGCAGCGCAGGCCGCAGGTGCGGCGGGCGTGGTGCAGGTCGACGATCCCTATTTCACGATTGAGCCGCCGCGCTGGCCGGCCGCCTACGCCCGAACGATCACGATCGCCGACGGCTCGCCGCCCACCGGCTCTCCGCCCGTGCTGACTGCCATGACCACGGGGGTGGAAGGCTTCAAGGCGATGATCGAAGGCTCCGGCCACGACGCGGACGAGGTCCTCAAGGCCGGCGGCGCCAAACTGCCCCTGGCCCCGTTCGACATCCCGGCCCGGCTGACGGCCAGCTTCAAGGTGGCCGCGCGCGACTACACCGCCAAGAACGTCCTGGCCGTGCTGCCCGGCGCCGATGCGAGGCTGAAGGCCGAGCATCTCGTCCTCTCCGCCCACCTCGACGGCTATGGCTACGGCGAGCCGGTGGGCGGCGACGCCCTCTATAATGGCGCCCTGGACGATGCGGCCTATGTGGGCACGCTCATCCGCTTCGCCGATCGGCACAAAGCCAAACCGCTGAAGCGCAGCGTCCTCTTGGCGGCCTTCACCGGAGAGGAGAAGGGCCTGCTCGGCGCCAACTGGTTTGTCCGCCACCCGACGGTCCCGAAGGCGTCCATCGTCGCCGACATCAACCTCGACCAACTGCGGCCGCTGTTCCCGCTGGAGATCATGACCGAGTTGGCCGTCGACGAGAGCACCCTCGGCGCGACGTCGCGCAAGATCGCCGCGTCCATGGGCATCCGCATCCAGCCGGATCCTGAGCCCGAGCGCGGCCTGCTGACCCGCGCCGACCATTACCCGTTCATGCAGATCGGCGTTCCGGCGACCGGCTTTATCTTCGGCTACGAGCCCGGGACGGAAGCCGAGCGGCGCTATCGCGAGTGGTATCAAGTCCGCTACCACCGGCCGCAGGACGACCTGACCCAGCCGATGGATTTCGAGGCCGCGGGCAAATTCAACCGCTACTTCTACACCCTCGCCGAGACGGTGGCCGACGCGCCCGACCGTCCGAACTGGACGCCGGGCAGCGCCTACGCGCCGAAGCCCTAGAAGAAGCTTCCGACCAAAGATACGCGACGCTTGGGCGCTGGTTCGCCGAGCCGAAGTGAATTAGGACATTCGTTCCTGGGCCCCTGCCATGTAGGTCGAGGGCCAACCCGGGGCAATCATGTCAAGCTTTACCGCAGGCGTGTTCGGCGTAGACCTAGATCAATTGGACATCGGCGTCCTGAAGCTCGGCCAGGTCAGCGGCCAGTCAGCTACAAGCTTCACTATTACTGTTGCCGACGAGACCACCAACCTCTCCGGCTCCGGCTTCACGTTCGGCGGCGAGGGGTTTCCGACCGCCGGCGTGATCAACGTGATCGAGGAGACCAACCTCGGGCAGCGGGTCTATACGGCCGCCGGCCTGTCGGTCGCGACGCCGACTTTCTTCGGCTGGGTCGCCGCCGACGACAGCACTGCGGCGAAGGTCGCGCTGTTCAGCGGCGCAGACCTCCTGACCGGTTCGGACCTCGCCGACCGCCTGCGCGCCTACGGCGGCGCCGATACTGTGAACGCGGGCGGCGGAGCTGACGTCGTCGATGGCGGAGACGGCAACGACCAACTGTTCGGAGGCGCCGGCAACGACACGCTCGTCGACTCCAGCGGCGCCAACTACATCCGCGGCGAGGACGGGGACGACCAGCTCTTTGGCGGCAGCGGCTTCGACGACCTCAACGGCAACATGGGCAACGACACCGTCTCCGGCGGACTGGGCGACGACTGGTCGGTGGGCGGCAAAGACAATGATCTGCTCTCGGGAGATGCGGGCAGCGACGTGGTCTGGGGCAATCTCGGTAACGACACCTGCGACGGCGGCGACGGCGCCGACCAGGTGCGCGGTGGCCAGGGCGACGACAGCATCACCGGCGGCGCGGGCAATGACTACGTCTCGGGCGACCGCGGAAATGACACCATCGCCGGCGGGTCCGGGGCCGACAATTTCCACGGTTCGCAGGACGCGGGCATCGACCGCGTCATCGACTTCAACCTGGCCGAGGGTGACCGCGTCGAGCTCGATCCGGGCACGACCTACAACCTGCTGCAGGTCGGCGCGGACACCGTCCTCGATATGGGCGGCGGCCATCAGATGATCCTGGTCGGCGTGCAGATGTCGACACTCACCCCAGGGTGGGTGTTCTTCGGCTAGGCCAGCGCCAAGCCGCCGTCCTGTGCTAGACGCCCAGGATGTCCCGCTTTGATTTCCTGATCGTCGGATCCGGCATGGCCGGCGCCGGCGCCGCCTATGAGTTGGCGGACCGCGCCAGCGTGCTCCTGCTGGAGCGCGAGAGCGCGCACGGCTACCACACCACCGGCCGCTCGGCAGCGCTCTACATCGAGGCTTACGGAAACGCCGTGATCCGGAGCCTGACCCGCTCGAGCCGCGCCTTCTTCGAGGCGCCGCCGGAAGGGTTCTGCGACTATCCCCTGCTGACGCCGCGAGGCTGCCTCTACGTCGCCCGGCCGGACCAGGCCGAGGCGCTCGCGGCCATGTCGGCCGAGACCAATGGGACCATGGAGCCGCTCAGCCGCGACGCCGCGCTGGCGCTCGTCCCGTCACTACGCCCGGAGTACGTCAGCGCGGGCCTGCTGGAGGCCGCCGCCATGGACGCCGACGTCGAGGCCCTGCACCAGGGCCTCCTGCGCGGCGCCCGGCAGCGCGGTGCGGATGTGCGCCTGGACCAGAACGTCACCGCCATCGCGCCGCTCGGCGACGCCTTCCGCGTGACCTGTGCGGACGGCGCGACGTACGAAGCCAAGGTCGTGATCAACGCCGCCGGCGCTTGGGCCGACGAGGTCGCCGGGCTGGCCGGCGTGGCGCCCGTCGGCCTGCAGCCGATGCGGCGGACGGCCCTGATCATCGACGCACCGCCCGGTGTGGACGTGCGCGCCTGGCCCGCGGTCATCGACGTGGACGAACAGTTCTACTTCAAGCCCGACGCCGGACGCATCCTGGCCTCCCCCGCCGACGAGACGCCGAGCGAGCCCCACGACGCCTGGGCCGACGATATGGACGTGGCGATCTGCATCGACCGCATCCAGACGGCCGCCGACATCCCTGTGCAGCGGGTCGTGCGGTCCTGGGCGGGCTTGCGCAATTTCGTCGCCGACCGCTCGCCCGTTATCGGCTTTGACGACAAGGTCCCGGGGTTCTTCTGGCTGGCCGGCCAGGGCGGCTACGGCGTCCAGACCGCTCCCGCCGCCGCCAGGACCGCTGCGGCGCTGGCCTTGGGCGAGCCCCTGCCCGCCGATATCGCGGCGAACGGCGTCAGCGTCGCGAGCCTTTCGCCGACCCGCGTGCGCTGAAGCCTGTCGCTGCATGGAAATCATCCTAGGCTCGCGCCACCCTCGGCGGCACCGGGCTCTCCAATCAGTAGGTGTAGCGGAAGCCCAGCAGGATCTCGCGGCCGGTGTGGTGATAGAAGGACACCCGGTTCGAGCTGTCGTTGTACTGGTCCTGGAACTCGTCCGTTAGGTTGACGCCCTCCAGGGTGAGCTTCAGGTGGTCGTTCCAGGTGTACTGGAAGGACGCGTCCACGTTCAGGGTGCCGTTGGTGCCGTCGACATTGGTCCCGGCCTCGGCGCCGGGGACGCGAGTCAGGTAGCCGGACCGGTGAGCCACTGAGACCCGGGTGCTGATCCGCTCATCCTCATAGTAGACCGTGGCGTTGTAGGAGCTGCGCGACAGGCCGGTGAGGTCGTCCGTAGCCACCACCACGCCCGCGCCGTTCACGTAGTCGATGGACGATTTGACGTGGGTGTAGTTCAGCAGGACGCCGGTGTTGGCGAGCAGGCCCGGCAGGAATTTGAACTGCTGCTGGTAGTTGATCTCGTAGCCCTTCACCGGGCCCCCAGACGTATTCACCGGCACCGTGAAGGTCCACTGGGTGCTCGTCGTATCGCAGCCGGAAAGCGTGCCGCACGCGGCGATCGCCACGGAGTCGGGAATGCCGAAAGCGTTGTCGTGGAACACCGAGGTGGACTGCTTCGTCTGCACGAAGCTGCCGATGTCCTTCTTGAACAGCGCCAGCGAGATCAATGACCCCGGTTGGAAGTACCACTCGAAGCTGACGTCGTAGGACTTGGCCCGGAACGGATCGAGGTTGGGGTTGCCCGCCGTCACCGTGCGGGTGGCGCCTGACACGCTGACCGTGGTCGCAGGCGTCAGGCTGCCGAGGTTCGGACGCGTCATCACCTTGGCCGCCGCCAGCCGGATCAAGAAGTTCTCGTGCGGCTCGATCGAGATATTCATCGACGGCAAGGTGTCGGAATAGTGCCGGTCGGTCGTGATCAGCAGCGGCGCGCCGGCCAGGAAGGTGTAGCCCGTGGCCGTCTGGTCAGTCTTGATGTAGCGGACGCCGACATTGCCGCGGAACGGCATTCCGCCGATCTCGGTATGCCAGGCGGCCTCGACGAAGCCGCCGGTGTCCTCCTCGCTGACCGAAGCGTTGTTGCCGAGCGCGGGCTCCGGGCCGAGGTGGAAGGCGCCGCCGAACGCGGTCGGGTCATAGAGGTTGAGCAGGCTGTTTGCGACGTCCAGGTTCGGCACCAGCCAGTTCACGGCCGTCCCCGCCGGCGCACCGAGGCCCTTGGTCTTGAGCGTCGAGACCGTTGAATAGCCGGCGACCGGGATCGCGGCGACGCCGGCCGGGATGACGGCTTCCTGGTTGGCGGTCGTCCCGTTGGAACGGCGAAGTTCGGTCGTCTCGAAGTCGTACTTCTTGTAGTTGACGCCGCCCGAGATGCTCAGCTGCTCGATCGGATCGAAGATCACGTTGGCCTGGACGGTGTCGTACTTGTTGACCGCCGTCTGCGGCCGCTCCCGGATCTGGGTCAGGGTCCAAGCCAGCGGACTGGTCAGGCTGGCGCTGCCGTAGGTCAGCAGCGGCACACGGCCTTGGGTGTAGTCGTAGCCGTAGTTCTGGACGTTGAGCTGGTCGAAGGTGAGCGTCGTCTGAACCGGGTTCTTGAAATCTGACTTGGCGTGGCCGGCGATGAAGTTGGCCTTCCACTGGTCGTTGAACTCATGGCTTCCGCTCAGCGTGAACTGGGTGAACTCGGTGTCCAGTTTGTCGAAGCGGTCCTCGACCCGCAGGTCGACGTTGTTGAACGTGCCCTTGGTGAGCGTGTTGGCGCTGTCGATCGTGGCCGAGACCACGTCGGTCTGGGCGATCCCGCACGTCCCGCTGGCGGTGGTGGCCGCGGTGCAGGCGCTGCCGACGCTGAACGACGGAGCCTCAAGGTAACGCTCTTCGCGGGTCGCCTTGAAGTCGGCGTAGAGCACGTCGAGGTTCACCAGGGTCTTGTCGGTCGGCCTCCACTGGAGGGAGCCCGTGGCGCCGAGGCGCTTGGCGCTGTCGGTATAGTCGTCGAAGCGCGGGAAACGCGGGTGGAAGGCGGCGTTGGCCTGGGCGAGCGTCACGCCGGCGGTCGGCGACACCGAGCGGAAGCCCGGCGCGAACGCGTTGCCGGTGGCCCAGCGCACGGTCGAGGTGCCGACGTCCTTGGTGTCGCGCTTCGAATAGGCGACCGAGAGCAAGGCCCCGAAGGTGCCGTCCATCCAGGTGTTGGAGATCAGGAAGGCGCCGCGCGGGTTCAGCTTCTTGGAGAGGTCGTTGTAGCCCTCCTGACCCGAGGCGACCAAGGTGAAGCCCTTGTAGTCGAACGGCCTGGCGGTCTGCAGGTCGACGGTGGCGCCGAGCGAGCCCTCTTCCGTCGCAGCCTCGGCCGTCTTCGAGACCGTGATCGAGTTGAAGAGGTCGGATGCAAAGACGTTGAAGTCGAAGGCGCGGCCGCGGTTGACCCCGCCGTTGGCGTCCGAGGAGCCCGTGGTGCTCAGGGCTTCCATGCCGTTGATCCGCACCCGGGTGAACTGCGGCCCG
>Ga0068864_100003740_pt1 | contig 12560 bp, 8 predicted proteins | sample KBSSwiS72_FD_66586 | JGI IMG/M metagenome (GOLD analysis project Ga0068864, IMG submission 66586) | Switchgrass rhizosphere microbial communities from Kellogg Biological Station, Michigan, USA - KBS Switchgrass S7-2 | ecosystem: Host-associated > Plants > Roots > Rhizosphere > Soil ...
ACCACGGTTTGCGCCACCAGGTGCACGTTCGGGATGAGGCTGGTGGGATCGCGGAACTCCAGGCGCCCCGACTCGATCTGGTAGGTGTGGCCGCCGAAGAACAGCTGTCCGCCCGGCGCGATGTCGGCCTGGCCCAGCAGCCGCGGATTCGCCGGCGTGCCCAGCACGCGCAGGTTCGTGCCGAAGGAAACCTGCCCGTAGCTGGTGTCGATCGAGATCGAGTCGTCGGACAGGATGCGGAGGTCGAGCGTCACCAGCGGCGGCCCGGTGCGTCTCGGCGTGGGCCCCGTGGGCACGACGGTGTCCTTCGACTGGAACAGCGACAGGAGTCCGCCCGTGACGATGAGCGACTGGCGGTACGCGGCTTCGACGATCGTCACCGTGCCGCCGAGCGTGAATCGCGTGTCCTGCGGGCGGCCGGTCAACCGGAGGTCGGCGTCCACCATGCTGCGGAAGCCGCGCGGCACATCGAACAGCGCGCTCCGAATCGTGGCGGTCAGCGCGCCGGTCGGCTGGCCCTGGCCGGGGCGTTTCATCGAGCCGCCGGCCTCCAGCGAGCCGCCGTTCACGGTACCGTGAACGCCCTCGAGCGCAATCTGATCCCGGGTGAAGTTGATGGTGCCCTGCACGCCGTCGAAGACCAGCCGCGGATTGCGGACGATCAACTGGCCATCGCGCACGGTCGCGGTGCCTTCGACGTCGGGCGATCCGAGTGGTCCGGTGATCGTGGCCTTGATGGCTGCCATGCCCGAAGGCCGGTAAGTGCCGAACACCAGCCCGAGCGCGCGCAGGTCGAGGTTGCCGTCCACTCTGGCGTCGAGCGTCGGCGTGTCGGTCAGGTGGGCCGACGCGCTGAGCGTGACGCGGGTGCTCGTAGACCACGGCGCGATGATCGTCCACGGGTCCAGCGTGACCACGCGGTTCCGGAGCGTGATATGCCCCGGCGCCTGCTGCGCGACGCCGAGTTCGCGCGACTTGAGCGTGGCCTCCGTAACCCGGACGTCGGCAGCCAGGGCGTCCAGGGTGGGCTCGGTCGCCGTGATCGTGTACTGGGCGTTCAGGTTGAAATCAGTGGCCTGCAGCTCCTCGGCGTCGACGAACGGCGCCAGCACCTTGATCGTCACGTTGTCGAGGTGCCCCTTCAGGCTGGCCGCGCCGCCGCGCGGCCCGCCGCGGACGTGCAGGAAGCGTGACGGCACCGTGCCGTCGACGGCCAGGTGCGCGCCCTGCCAGTGCGCTTCGGCCACCTCGATGCTCAACTTCTCGCGATCGATCGTCGCGCGGAGCGTCACGCCGGTCGCCGACGGATGGACGCCGTCGCCGATCTCGGCGTCGGTGACTTGCAGGCTGCCCTCGACGGTCGGGAGGTCCAGTGCGCCGCTCGCCCTGACGACGCCCGAGATCGGGCCCGCCATCACGAGCGTGTCGTACCCCTTGGGAAGCGCCTGCGCGACCAGCGGCCGGAAGTCGTCGAGCCGGCCGTCAACGCTCATGATCAGCTGGTGAGCGGGCGTCCCGTCGATCTCGCCGTCGACTGTGAGCCGCGAAGCGCCGGTCGAGACGGCGAGGCCCTGGACGGCGAGATGCCCGGGCTGCCAGGAGGCATGCGCGCCCGACGACACGGTGACGGCGAGGCCGCCAACGGTGGCGTCGAGCTTCGAGACCGCGACGTCGAACGACGACAGCGCAGGCTCCGTGAGGGCGCCGCTCGCGTGAGCCACCAGATCCATGGCGCCGACGTCGACGTCGAGCGCCTCGACGTGCGAGCCGAGCGGCGAGTCGGCGGTGTGCACGGCGAGCTCGGCGTCGAATCGCCTGGCGCCCGCCAGCTCGACGACGCTCTCGAGCGAGGCGCCGAGATCGGGCGCCTTCAGGCTCACCTGCGCGCGCCCGAGCAGCGTCGTGACGACGGCCGTCAGCGGGCCGAGCGATCGATCGTCGAGATAGAGCGCCGGCGTGCTCGAGGTGGCGCTGACGATCGGCGATGCGGCAGTGCCCGTCACCTGCACGTCGGCGTCCACCACGGCCGACAGCGTGTTCACCGACATCCCGGCCGCTCCGGCCTTCATCGGCGACGCGACCGAGAGCCTGAGGGCATGCGCCGACGCGGCGCCGTCGACGACGTCGCTCTTCGAGGACCAGCTGCCGTGCAGCGCGAGATCGCCGCCGTCGCGCGCGAGGAGCTTGCCGTCCTCTATCGTGAGGACGCTGTCGGCGAAGCGCACCCGCGACTCGACCGTCGTGAACGTCTGTCCCGCGGCGAGGATGGGGCCGCCATGCACGCGCGCGTCGATTGCGGCCTTCGAAAGCGGCCCGGTGACCTGACCGTCGACCGCGACCAGGCCGGTTGCCGGCTCACCAAGGCCGAATCGCCGTGTCCACGCTTCGACGGCAACGTGATCACCGCCGAATGAGGCTTCGACCGTGTCGCGGTTGAAGTCGATCCGCGCGTTCGCGGTCGCCGTGGCCGGGCCGGACTCCGCGCGCCATTCGTCCACCGACAGCGCGTCGGGGTCCACCGTGGCGCGCGCGTGCAGCGTCACTTCGGGCTGGTCGGGCCAGGCCAGCGTGGACTGCACGGTGATGGCGGCTTGCGTCGTGCCGAACGTCCGGGAGAGCAACACCTCGCCGCTCAACTCTCCCGTCGAGTCGCGAAGCTCGGCGTCGAAATCGAGGTCCACGAGGCGGAAGGCGTCGTGCACCACGGGCGCGGTCGATCCCGTGAGAGTGAGCTGGCCATCGAGCGGCCAGTCCGCGAAGTCGCGTGTGCTGCCGCGGGTGCGCACCGTGCCGTTGAGGCCGAGCGCGCCATCCGCCCTCGCATCCACGGCGATCGTCCAGGGCCCGTTCGCGAACGTCGCGTCAATCGTTCCGTCGAGCCAGAGGTGCTCGCCGCGCGCGAGGCCGGAGGCGCGCGGACGCCACGTGGTTCGCGCACGGCCACTCAGCGCGGCGGCGTGCCAGCCGACCCAGCGCCCCTCGAACCGCCCGCTCACCACCGATCCAGGTGCGACCCACACCGCGCCTTTGCTCGAGGACAACAGCGTGCTCCACGCGCGGCCGGCGTCGACATCCCTCCACGAGAGCGTTGCGCGGCTCTCCGCGGAGTTCGCCCACGCGAGCCGTCCGTTCCCCTCCGCCACTCCGGATCCGATCCGCACGGCGGTCGAGTTCAGCGTGATGCCGCGGACATCGAGCGCCCCCTGCGCGGCCAGGTCATTGACGGGAAGATCGCGCCAGACGAGATCCTTCGCGGTCACCTTCACGTCGGCGAAGGCAGGCGCGCCGCCGGCGGCCGGCATCGCGAACTCGGCGTGGAGATTGCCGCGCAGCGCCTCGAGCGGCTCGAGCCACGCGCCGAGTGACTCGCCGCGCAGCGTCCCGGCCGTCTTCAACTGAAAGCGCTCGTCGCCACGAAAGACGAAGCGCACGTCCGACGAGACGCTGCCTTCCGGCGCCTCGATCCTCAGACCGTCGACGCCCGCGCCGTGTGGAGAGAATCGAGCGCGCCCGCCGAGAATCCGCAGCGTCGTGCCGCGCGGCTCCAGGTTGATCTTCGTCACGGCGCCGGGCGCGATGCCGCCGGCAAGGCTGCCGCGCTCGCCGGAGCCGTCCGGAGTGAGATCGAGCGAGAGGCCCGTGGTGTCGGCGATGAAGTGCGCGTCGGTGTCCTCGTAGCGCACGCTCACGTTGTGCAGGCGGATGGCCGCAAATGCGGGCAACGGCCGCGGCGCGCCGGGCCCGACGCTCGGCTGCAGCCACCGCGCCGGGATCGTCGTCCACTTGCCGCCCTGCTGGACGAGCGTCACCCTGGCAAAGTCGAGCGTGACGTCCAGGCCGTCGAGCCGGCCGCGCAGCGCCTCCCACGGGAATCGCACGACCACGTGATCGGCGGCGACCAGGGCTGGAGCGCCATCCGCGCCCAGGCTGAACCCGTCGAGCTCGATGCGGCCGGACAACAGATTGAAGCTGACTTCGCGATACGTGATGCGGGCACCGATTGGGCCGCTGAGGCGGGCGATGCCGAGGTCGATCAGCGCCCGCTGTACGAACGGCAGGTGCAGGACGAGCAGGAGCGCGACGATGGCCAGCGCCAGCGCCGCGATCAGGCGGCGCAGGCGTCGAAGCCAGCCCGATCGGCGCGGCTGGTCGGGCTGTTCGCCTTCGCTCACCCACCGATCATAGAACGAACTTTATAATTGACGGATGAGCCGCGCGCGAGGCAAACGTGCCGTTTCGCTGAGGTCCATCGTCTGCCTGCTGGCGCTGGCCGCCGGGCTGTGGGGGACGCCGTCGCGCGCGGAACAGAAGACAGTGGCTCAGGAGAACGACTGGAACCGGCCGTACGAGCCGTTCCGCGTCATCGGCAACATCTACTACGTCGGGACGATCGAGCTGGGGGTGTACTTGATTACGACCCCGGCCGGACACCTGCTGATCGACGGCGGCCTGCCGCAATCCACGCCCGTCATCGAAGCGGCGATCGAGAAGGCCGGCTTCAAGCTGACCGACATCAAGGTCCTGCTGACGACACAGGCGCACTTCGATCACGTGGGGACGCTGGCCGCGCTTGCGGCAGGAAGCGGCGGCCAGGTGATGGTGATGTCGGGCGACGCCGAGTTGGTCGAGCACGGCGGCCGCGGCGACTACCTCTTCGGAGACACGTCGCCCTTCGATCCGGTGAAAGTAGCGCGCGTATTGAAGGATGGCGAGATGGTCACTTTAGGTGACCAGGTGATGTACGCCCATCACACGCCAGGCCACACGAAGGGTTGCACGACCTGGTCGACGACCGTCCGCGACAACGGGCTCACCTATGCCGTCGTCTTCGCGGGGAGCACGACGGTCAACCCGGGGACGCGCCTGGTGCACAATCCGTCGTACTCGGGGATCCGCGCCGACTACGAGCGATCGTTCCGCCTGCTCGGCGCGATGCGTCCCGATGTGTTCCTCGGCGCGCACGCGGGCTTCTTCGACCTGGACGGGAAGCGTCAGCGACAATTGGCCGGCGCCACGCCCAACCCGTTCATCGACCCGAAAGGCTTCGCCGACACGGTGCAGCGAAGCGAGAAGCGCTTCCACGAGCTGGTGGCTGCCGAAGAGGCCGGACCCCGGGGGCGCTGAGGCGCGGAGGCGCGAGCAGTCGTAGTGCCGAACTTCAGTTCGGCCAGCCGGGCGGCAGCGTCAGTTGAGGTTGATCGCAATGAATGATCTCGTCGAACGCCGTCTGAAGTACATCGAACGGCAAAAGGAACTCCACAAGGAAAGCGTCGACGTCGATCCGGCCACGCAGCCGGTGATGGGCAGCGGTCCGAAGAATCGTCACGGGATGCCAATCTTGCCCGTCGGCCAGCACGAAGTGCGCAACTGGCCCGTGCTCGACCTGGGCGACTTGCCGGACGTGCCGCTCGATCGCTGGCAGCTCGAGGTGGGCGGTCTCGTCGAGAATCCGGTGACGCTTTCGTGGAGCGACTTCCAGGCGCTGCCGCAGGTGGAAGACGTCAGCGACTTCCACTGCGTGACCACCTGGAGTCGGTTCAACAACCACTGGAAGGGCGTCCGCTTCCGCACGATCGCCGAGCTGGTCGTGCCGAAGGAGGACGGGCACTTCGTCCTCTGCACCGGCTCCGACCACATGCCCGGGACCAGCATTCCCTACACGACAAACCTCCCGCTCGCGCGCGCGGTGGAAGAAGATGTGCTCCTCGTGCACACCTGGGAGGACAAGCCACTGCCCCGCGAACACGGGGGCCCGGTACGCATGATTACCCCCAAGCTGTACGCATGGAAGGGCACCAAGTGGATCCGGCGAATCGACGTGCTCGCCCGTAACCAGAAGGGGTTCTGGGAGGTGCGGGGCTACTCGAACACCGCGGAACCCTGGGCCAACGATCGGTACGGATCCTGACAGGTGGGAGTCCGGGGGCGAACGGCTCGGCGCCGTGGTCGGACCACGCAGGATCGTCATATCGGGTTTGCTACAATCGATAGCAGGGACAGGCATTTTCGTCCCCAACCTGTAGCAGGAGACCTGATGAGCACCCGCAAGACCAAGTCCGAGTCCGAGACCCCGACCCCGGCGCCGCGCAAGCGGAAGATCGCCGCGGATGATCTTTCTACTCCGAAGACCACGCGCAGCCGCCGCAAGGTGACGACGGCGCCCGCGATCAGCGAAGCGACCGACGCCAGCGCCGCTCACACGGAACTGAGCCACGAAGCCATCGCCACCCGCGCGTACTTCATCGCCATCGAGCGCGGCGGTCCCGGCGACCCGCTGGCCGACTGGCTGCTTGCCGAGCAGGAGCTCCGCGGACTCTAGCTCCAAGCCGGCACGACGTGGCGGCGGGCGTTCAGGCCCGCTACACTTGCCGCCTTGAGTCCTACTCCGGCTCCCTCCACCTGGCGCGACGGCGACCGTGCGGTCCAGCCCATGCTGGCCTCCACGGTCGACGTGTCGCTCGCGAACGCCGAGTTCGTCTACGAGCCGAAGTACGATGGCATCCGCACGATTGCCCTGGTGACGCCGGGGCACCCGGCGCCGGAGGTCCGTCTCTACTCGCGTCTCGGCAACGACAAGACATCGCAGTTCCCTTCCATCGCCCGGGCGCTGGGGCGTTTCGCGCTGAAGCTGCGCCAGCCGACTGTCATCGACGGCGAAATCGTCGCGCTCGACCCGCGCGGGCGGCCGATCGGGTTCCAGAACCTGCAGGGGCGCCTGCACCGCAAATCCGTGGGTGCGGCCGAGGACACGCCGTCGGCGTTCATCGCGTTCGACCTGCTGCGCGACGGCCCTCACGACCTGCGACACATGACGCTGGTAGCACGTCGTGCCGCGCTCGAGCGCGTCTTCGGCAAGGCCGGATCCCCGCTGCTCCGCCTGTCGAAGCAGGTGGCACACGACGGCCGCGAGCTCTACCGCGAAGCGATCGCCGAAGGCTGGGAAGGCTTGATTGCCAAGCGCGCCTCGTCGAAGTACCTCAGCGGCAAGCGGACCACCGACTGGATCAAGCTCAAGCTCATTCGAGAGCAGGAGTTCGTCGTCGGCGGGTGGACCGAGCCTCGAGGCACCCGCAGCAACCTCGGCGCGCTGCTGCTGGGCGTGTACGATGAGGACGCCAGGCTTCACTACGTCGCTCACGTCGGCAGCGGTTTCAACGAGGCAGAGCTCGATCGCCTGATGCGCGCGCTCAAGCCGCTCGAGACCTCGCGCTGTCCATTCGACGAGCCGCCGCCGGGAACCAACGAGACGCCGCACTGGGTGAAGCCGCGGCTGGTCGCGCAGGTGAAGTTCACCGAGTGGACCGACGAGGGGCGTCTCCGACATCCGACTTACCTGGGTCTGCGAGACGACGTGAAGCCGAAGAGCGTACGACGCGAGGAAGGGCCTCAGTACAGCCCGAGGGCAATGCAACGGCTCGAAGGGGCCGCGCCTCGCCCGGGGGACGCTGACGCGGGCGGCGCTCGCTCCGCGCGAGGGGGGACGCGGAGCCGCTCGGCCTCCGGCCCCGCGGAAGGGCGCTCGCTTCGCTCGCGCGGCGGGGGCAAGACGGTCGTAGGGCCGAACTCTAGTTCGGCCAATCGGCGCGCCGGGTCGAGCGGGGCGGGCAAGGGCAAGGGGGGCGAGCACGGTACTACCCCTCCACTGCTGCCGAAAGATTTGCAGCTCGTCGTCGATCAGCTGACCGATCTCGAGAAGCGGCGGAAGAAGGGCCCGATCGTGCTGCCGGACGGCGAGTCGCTCGACGTCGGCAACCTGGAGAAGGTGTTCTGGCCCGAGGGCCCGCATACGAAGGGCGATCTGCTTCGCTATTACGTGCGCGTTTCCCCGTACATCCTGCCCGTCGTCGCCGACCGGCCGCTGGTGATGAAGCGATTCCCCAACGGCGTCGGGAGCGACGCGTTCTATCAGCATCGCGCGCCCGAGAAGATTCCTGCGGGCATCCGGTCGATCAGCCTGCCCGACGACGACGTGCCGAGCCGGCTGGTGGGCGGCTCGCTGAAGACACTGCTCTACCTCGCGCAGCTGGCTGCCATCTCGATGGACCCGTGGTTCTCACGCGTGGACTCGTTGCAGATGGTCGATCACGTCGCGCTCGACCTGGACCCGATGCCGGGCACTTCGTTCGACACCGTGCTCGACGTCGCGCGCTGGGTACACGACGAGCTCGAGCGCGTGGGCGCCGTGGGCTTCCCGAAGACGTCAGGCGCCGACGGCCTGCACGTCTACGTGCCGATGCCGAAGAACACCCCATACGAGGCCGGCCGCATCTGGGCGCAGATCGTGGCGACGATGGTTGCGACGAAGCATCCGAAAGTGGCCACCGTCGAGCGTACCGTGAGCAAGCGCGGCGCGAAGGTCTACGTCGATTACCTGCAGAACATCGAGGGCAAGACGCTGGCGTGCGCCTACAGCGCTCGCGCCAGCGAGTACGCCGGCGCCTCCGCGCCGCTCACCTGGGACGAGGTGCATCGCGGCGTCGATCGGCGCGACTTCACGATCGCCACACTCCCGGCGCGGCTGAAGGAGGTCGGCGATCTCTGGAGGCTGCTCTTCAAGGCGAAGCCGCCCGACCTGCGACACGTCACGAAGCACTTGCGGTAGACTTCCGCCCGCATGTCCGAACCGCCCGGCGGGCGTCCAATGCCCGGCGACCTGCGCCGGAACCGGCTTGTGATTCCGCCCTGTCCCGAGTGCGAGGAGCCCGACTCCACCGTCGTCGAGCGCGGCGATAACACGCTCACACTGGAGTGCCCGGCGTGCGGGTGCCAGTTCGAGGTCGAAAAGCCCGGCCAGGGCTCGTAGTCAGCCGACAGTCGGGTCGCGGATCGATAGGTGTGTTGGGCGGCTGGGAGTCGGCCGGCAACCTAGGACGGCGTGTCCAGATCCTTGATGAAGCAAAGACTGCCGACCCAGTTCACGTAGACGCCGTACGGGGCCGACCGGCGATAGCCAGCGCGTTCGTAGACGCGAACGGCGTTCGGCTGGCGGTCGCCGGTTTCAAGTCGCATCACACGATAGCCTGCCCGCACGGCTTCCTGCTCGATGGCGGCCAGGATAGTCATGGCGATGCCGCGGCCTCGATACTCGGGCAACACGAACATCCGTTTCACTTCGCCGGCCGCCGGGTCATGCCGTCGCAGCGCGCCGCAGCCGATCGCCTGGTCATCGACGTACGCGACGATGAAGGCGCTGCCGGGCTGTTCAGCGTCCTCAATCTCGAAACCGCCGCTGCCGTCTTCCCCGCGGTCGGCGTACATCTGCCGGATCTCCTCGGTGAGAAGCGCGAGCAGGCGCGTGGCATCGGAGTGTCGCGGGCTGACCAGGCGCGTAGTGACCGTCACGGGTCAGTACGCTATTACAGGTCCCGGCTCTTCCCTTGCATAGCGCCTTCCCGTTATACTGCTCGTTCGTGCGCCCGTAGCTCAGTTGGATAGAGCGCCGGACTTCGAATCCGTAGGTCGCAGGTTCGAGTCCTGCCGGGCGCGCCACCGCGCCCGCAGGGCGCAAGGCGGCCCGGCAGGACCCCGACACGTTGCGCCTCGCAAGTTCGGCGCGAACGGCCACGAGGTTCTCGTCGGTGGCCGCCACTTAGCACTTCCCACTTCGCACTCAAGAGTGGGCCCGTAGCTCAATTGGCAGAGCAGCAGACTCTTAATCTGTTGGTTCTCGGTTCGACTCCGAGCGGGCTCACCACAAATACCTAAGAAAACCTGACATCTCGCCGGACAGACGGCGCGTTTCAGCGTTCCTGACACACTATCTGACACACTAACCGTTCGTTCGAGGCTCCGTCCGGGCTTCGCGGAGACAGGAGTGTCGCATGTCCTAGGTGCTCGGGGCGCGTGACGAGGATCTACCTCCCCCGGTCTTATGCGGGGCACGCCTGCCGACGATGCTGGGGGCTTACGTACAGGTCGAGAATGGCTGACTACAAGCGGAGAGGGTTATCCGCCTACCTCGGGACTTGGGGCGAGGCCGCGACGAGTCTGGCGCGTGAGCGTCGGCGGGAGGCGTCTGCGAAGCGATGGGCGGAGCGTAGGGCCTTAAGGTAAGGGGCGTACAGAGCAAGGGCCGCATCGCTGCGGCCCTGCTCACTACACACGATGCCGTTGCCTTACGCCTTGCGCTGCCGCCAGCGGCGCACGCCTGCACCCGCCAGGCCAAGGCCGAGCAGAGACAGAGTGGCGGGCTCGGGCACCGCCGGAGTCAAATCCGCTTCAGACGTCCGAAACGTCGTATCAGAGGCTGAAGTTTGGTAGAAGAAAAGGGAAAGATTCGGCGACGACGTCGGGCTGCCAATTACCATCAAGAAGTCGTTAGACCCAGGTAGGAATAATCCGAATGCGCCCCCTTCGAGGCCGCCAATGTACAAGACGTTCGGCGCTTTTACGTAGGTGAACGACGGAGCGGAATCGAGCTGGATGTTCAGATTCGACACGACAATCCCTGACGTCTCGTCGGTGATGTTGGCAGTGTCGTCGAATGTCACTGAGAAGGAACCAGTGACTGGGTCTACGGGCGCACCGCTCGGAAACCCCGAGGCCGAAAAGTCGTAATTGAGGGTGATCGTGTTGGCCTTTACGGTTGCAGAGCTGATGGCGAGCGTTAATAACAGCAGCACGAAGTGGCGAACCCTGATGGTCATCCCGTCCTCCGGAGTGATGTATGTACCGCGGGCTTATAGCAGAGGCGGTTCACACGAGCAAGACCCATCGATGTGACACCTCGATAAGTCGCCGCCATGGATGACTAGTTCGTCGGTGATTACAGGATTGTGATCAGCTCGTGGCGAAAGAGCCGCCAGTCACGTCCGCAAAGCCCCTCTGGCGACTCGTGAAGGCTGGCCACGTCGCAGAGGCGCGCGTGCGTCCCATCGACGGCGTTGGCCTGGAGTTGCGCTACGAGTGGAACGGCGAATTGCGAGTCAGCCAGATGTTCACGTCGTGAGAGAAACTCGAGTCCGCAGCGAATGAGAGGCGCCGCGAGCTGGAAGCCAGGGGCTGGCACTCAGAGATACTGACAACCAGAGGCTGGGCGGCGACCGCCGGCCACCGCGCGGCCGCGTAGGCGCTCACGTCAGCCAGCGTGACGGACGAGTGGAACTACCGCAAGGCGGTGTTCGTCGAACGCTACTCGAGGTCCAAGATCTCTCAAGGGCCGTTTGCGCGCCCGGCCGGGTCCGGGGCATCGGCTGTCACATCACGTCCGACGATTGTCGGAGCAAGCGAGCTGGAACGAACCGATGAAAGGTAATCCTTGGCGGCGATCGATCAGCGCCTTCGTGCTGCCCCTGATAGTCCTGCTGTGCGTGTCATCGGTGATCGGCGCCGGCGTATCAGACGACCGCGGCGGGGGCGATAGTGGTACGGCATCGAAGGAGCAGATCACTGTCCTGTACGACGCTTTCAGCAAGGTCACGGCGATGAAGAAGGACTGGGGCTTTGCAGCGCTCGTCGAAATCGGCGGACGGCGCATTCTGTTCGACACTGGCAACAACCCGGATGTTTTCGCGCAGAACGTCAAAGCAGCCGGCGTCGACCTCGGGAAGCTCGATTTCGTGGTCATGTCGCATCGTCATGGCGACCATATGGGCGGCATGACGTACCTCCTGCGCAAGAATCCCAGAGTGAAGATCTATGCGCCTCAGGAAGGCTTCGGAGTCTATGGCGCCTCACTGCCAGGTAGCTTCTACCGCAAGGACGAGTCTCTGCCCCAGGACATGCGCTACTACGATGGCAAGCCGCCCGAGGTGCTGAGGTTCGGCGCCGCTTGGCCCAAGGCGAACATCCTGTTGATCGACAAGACGACCGACGTTGCACCAGGCGTTACGCTGATCGCGCAGATTTCCGATGCCCCTGGTACCAAAGAACTCAAGGAGCTGTCATTGGCGATAAACACACCTGAGGGCATCGTGTTGATCGTCGGCTGCTCGCACCCGGGCATCGAGGCGATTGTCGCCGAGGCGGCCGCGATCAATCCTCGTATTCGCTTTGTCGCCGGCGGATTTCACCTTGTTGCCGCGCAGGACGCTGTGATCGAAAAGGTCGTGGCTGCTCTACACGATACCTACAAGGTTGAGAGGATCGCACCTGGCCACTGCAGCGGTGAGCACACGTTCTCGGCGGTCAAGCAGATCTTCGGCGACAAATATCAGTATGCCGGAGTCGGTTCTGTCGTGCAGCTCCGCGCCGACGCCAACTCTCGCGCTCGGTAGAGCGTTTCGCGGCCTGTTTGACCCGCTGGCTGGGCGGCCTCAGCACGCGCCGGGACATGGCGTACGGCCAGCCGGATGGCGAGCACATGAGCGTCGGCGGGAGGCGTCGGCGAGGCGGTGGGCGGAACGTAGGGCGCTGAGGTAAGGGCCTTGGCCGGGGTCGCTGGCTCAGGCCGGCTCCCAGTGTTAGCATTCCGCCCGTCAGGTTGCGGGAGCATCAGAGATCCGTGCGCTCCCGGGATAGGTCGAAACGCGCTCCACGTACAGCGCGTTGCAAGTAAAAGGCCGCCACGCGGCGCAATCTCAGACTCGGTAGCCCGACAAGCCACCAATAGCGAGTAAATG
>Ga0068864_100003741_pt1 | contig 12559 bp, 9 predicted proteins | sample KBSSwiS72_FD_66586 | JGI IMG/M metagenome (GOLD analysis project Ga0068864, IMG submission 66586) | Switchgrass rhizosphere microbial communities from Kellogg Biological Station, Michigan, USA - KBS Switchgrass S7-2 | ecosystem: Host-associated > Plants > Roots > Rhizosphere > Soil ...
GCCGGCTTGAGATCCCGATGGACGATCCCCTTCTCGTGAGCCGCAGCCATCCCGGTCGTGATCTGCGCGCCGTACTCGACAGCCTTGCCCTCGGGGAGTGCCCCCTTCGAGAGCACCTCGCGGAGCGTCTGGCCCTCGAGCAGCTCCGACACGACGTACGGTGCCCCGGCCTCCGAGCCGATGTCGTGAATCGTGAGGATGTTGGGATGGTTCAGCGCCGAGGCGGCGAGTGCTTCCTGCTCGAACCGTCGCAGGCGGTCCGGATCCTGGAGGAACGCCTCGGGGAGTACCTTCACCGCAACGTCGCGGCGGAGCCGCGTATCCCGCGCCCGGTAGACCTCGCCCATCCCGCCTGCGCCGAGGGAAGCGAGGACTTCGTATGGGCCGAGCCGGGCGCCCGGGGTGAGCGGCATGGGGGAAGCAGACCGATTCTAGCGCCGGCGGCGCGTGCAAACGGGGACTATTCGCGCGTCGCCAGCGGCTGCCACTGAGCCTCAGGATCGGCCCGTGGTCCTCAGTTTGCGCGCACGAGGTCGATGTGCGCCTCGTTTGGCACATTCGCCGGCGTCATATACGTCCAGCCCTCGGTGTGATGATTTGCATCGATGATAGTGAACACCGCGCGGTGCATATGGCCGTACTTCGTGCCGCCAGAGACGTCGAGAAAGTCGAATTCCACGGTCTTGCCGTCTGGCGATAACCTGCCCGCCATCCGAGGCCGGTTCTTCCCGCTGTCGCAATAGTGCGTGAGGATGAGGCGGTCGCCATCGACGTAGAGCATCGTGATTGGATCGTCATCACCGCGGCTCGGGTCATCAGGTCGTCCTTCCGGCACCATCTCGTGCATGAGCGCGTCACCACCGGAAGTAACACGAAGTGACACGCGCACCGGGGCGCTCGCTCCGGGTTGCGGCCCCATCGCCGCCTGGCCTTTCCAATTTCCTGCAAGAGTTTTCAGTCGAGCAAACGCCACCTGAGCGGATGTCTGCTGCGCGTCGGGCTTTTGGCCAGTCGGCTCGCGTGTCTCCGAGTGCGACGTGGCGATGGCTGCGCCGCACAACATCAGGACGCAGGCCACAAATGACAGGGCCTTCATATGCTCTCCTCAGATCTCACCCCGCTTCGCAAAGCGCGCGATGTGCTCGCCCGCGCGAAACGCGAGCGCTTGAATGGTCATCGTCGGCTGGCCGCGGCCCGACGTCACCAGGCTGCTGCCGTCGCAGAGAAACAGATTCGGGACGTCGTGGCTGCGGTGGTACTTGTCCACTACCGAAGTGGCCGGATCGTTGCCCATGCGGCACGTGCCCAGCAGGTGCATCGCGAAGTCCTGCTCGCGGACCGGCGCTTTCGTGACACGCTGCGCGCCGGCGGCCTCGAGAATCTCGGCGCCGCGGTCTTGAAGGAAGCGTGCCGTCGCGAGATCGTCTGGGTGATCCTTGTACGTGACGCGAATGGCCGGCAGCCCCCAGGCATCCTTGAGGTCGGGGTCGAGCGTGACGTTGTTGGCCTCGAGCGCCAGCGATGTGGTGTGGCAGGCGACCTGCATGCTCCGGGGGAACTCCTCGAGGCGCGCCTTGAACTCGCGTCCCCAGGACGGCCCCTCGGTGGCCGTGCGCATCGCCCAGGTCGTCGGCTGCGGCCCGATGCGCCCATCGAGTCCTCCGCCGCCGTAGAAGCCACGCTTCGGATCCGAGTCGTAGAAGTCGTGCACGATCCGCGTGACCTGCACGCTCTTGTATTCGTTCAGCTCGTGCTCGAAGACGCCGAGCGCTCGCGCCGTGTAGTTGAACATCAGGTACTTGCCGACGAGCCCGCTCGAGTTCGCCAGGCCGTGGGGAAACATCTGGCTGGCCGACATGAGCAGCAGCCGCGGCGTCTCCGCGCCGTTGGCGCACACCACCACCGAACGCGCGTGTTGAAACTGCTCGCGGCGCTGCCGATCGAAGTACGCGACGCCGGTGGCGCGCCCCGCCTGATTGGTTTCGACGCGTGACACGTAGCTTTCCGCCCGCACCTCGCACCGCCCCGTGGCTTCCGCTTCCGGGATGACGGTGGTCAGCGTTGACGCCTTCGCCATCACCTCGCACCCGAAGCCGTGGCAGAACCCGCAATGGATGCACGGCGGCCGGCCGCGGTACACCTGGGTGTTGATGGCCATCGGCGCCGGCACCGGGTGAAGGCCCAGCTTGCGGGCGCCGCGCTCCAGGAGCACGCCGGACGACTTCACAGGCAGCGGCGGCATCGGGTACGGCTTCGAGCGTGGCGGATCGAACGGGTTGACGCCGGCGAGGCCCGACACGCCAATCTCCCATTCGACCTTCGTGTAGTAGGGCTCGAGATCGGCGTACGTGATCGGCCAGTCGGCGAAGCCGGTGCCGGGAATGGCACCGAGCACGCTGCGCTCGTTGAAATCGATCTCGCGGAAGCGCCAGTAGTTCGCCGTGTAGTGCAGCGTGCCGCCGCCCACCGCGCGACCGTACCAGAGCGCGGGCCTGAGCCGGACGCGCTCCGCCATTTTCTCCGGATCGCTCCGGAACGTCTGCGGGCTCCTGACCAGGTCGTTCGTGATGCCGCCGAGGAACCAGTACTTGAGCTCGTCGTGCTCCAGCGCCCCAGGCATGATTCGCGGCCCCTGTTCGAGCAGCACGACGGACAGCCCCGCTTGCGCCAGTTCCCGCGCGATCGGTCCGCCCGCTGCGCCCGACCCGACGACGACGAAGTCCACAGTCTCGGCAGTCGGATATGTGCGTGCGCCGATCATTTGGGCGGTCTCACGTCAGCGACGTAGCCGGGGTAGTCGCGATCGTAGTAGCCGAACGGCGGCTGAAACGCATGGGCATCCTGGAAGCCAATCAGCTTCCATCCGGCCCCGTCACGGTTGCCGCCGTACGCGGGCATCGCGAACATGCCGAGGAGCGTGAGGAGGTGCGTCGCCTGGAAGAACGGTGCGCGATCGACCGTCTTCAAATAGGCGATCTGCTGGTCGGAGGCGAGCGAGGCGAACGAGGCCGCCTCCGGATGCTCGGTGCGACACGCCGCCTGGAACTCGGCGAGTTGCGCGCGGTAATCGGCGGCCAGATGCGAAAGCACCGTGCCGAGTGCCCGATCGATGAAGTGCACGACGCCGGCCTCGCGCGCGCCGGGCGTCTCAGTGGTCGGGATGATTTGCGCGGCGATGGCGTCGATGTCTGCCGCTTCGGCGGCGCTCAGGAGCGAGAATGGGTTGTCCGCGGCTCCCGGGGGTTCCGCCCAGGCGAATGGCAGCGTCGCGGCGCCGATTGCCGCGGCGATCGCCTGCAGGAGCGATCGCCGCGAAGGGTCTTCGAGTGTCAATGGCGACCTCTATCGGTTCGGTCCCCGGCTTTGCACCGGATGACCTGGCTGTGGGGGAAGAGCGCGCGGCCGCGCGCGCTGTGGTGATCCTAGCAGACCCTGTCGAATGCCCACCTCGTTCGCGATCGCAGCTGACCGCGCCAAACGTGATGCCCGCCGCCCCCGCCGCCAGGATGGTCCCTGGTGCCGTATTCGCACCTTCGGTCGAAGCGCCGATCCAGGTCGCTACGACGCGGCCAGGCCGACCGACGCGCCCTGCGCCGCGGTCTCGATCAAGGACGCGACCGCCTGCGGCTGCGAGACGTACACCGCGTGGCTTCCCTCGACTTCTACCACTGTTGAACCGGCGCGCTTCGACATCGCACGCTGCGCGTCGGGCGGAATCATCCGGTCGTTGGTCGCCACCAGGTACCAACTCGGCTTCGATCGCCACGCCGGCTGCGTGATGGCGCCGCTCAACGCGTCGAGGCCCCAGGGGACCTGCGAGTCGGCCATGAACTTCGCGGCGCTTCCCTCGACGTCGGCCGCGAACGAGGCCTGGAACTTCGATCGATCGAGGAACAGGAAGCCATCCTGCGGCGGCAGAATCGGGGGCACCGGCGCGCCTGGAAGCGGATCCTTGATCAACGACGCCACCGACTCGCCCGCGTCGGGCGCAAACGCGGCGATGTAGACCACGGCCGCGACCTTCGGATCAGTGCCCGCCTCGGTCACGACGGCGCCGCCGTACGAGTGGCCGACGAGGATGACCGGCCCGTCCTGCGCGGCGATCGCGCGCCTCGTCACCGCGACATCGTCGGCAAGCGAGATCGTCGGGTTCTGCACGACCGTTACCGAGTGTCCGCTCTTCGTGAGCGCCCGATAGACACCCTCCCAGCCCGATCCGTCCACGAACCCGCCGTGGACGAGCACGACATTCCGAATCCCGCTGAACGAGTCTGCATGTGACATGGCGACCTCCGTCTTCGGCCGTCGCGAAACGGTGACGGCCCATCCCACCTCTGACCCCGTGCGAGCGTAGCGAGCACGCCCCGAGCGCGAAGCGCGAGCCCCCGTGCGAACGCAGCGAGCGCGCCCTAAAGGAATCGCTGATCGTCGGCCGACGGACCGTAGACCGACGGCACCGGTTGCCCCAGCAGGCGCAAGTACACCGTCAGCTGCCCGCGGTGGTGCGCGAGGTGGTTGAACGTGTCGCGCAGCACGATGTGCCGCGGGTCGTTCAGCACCACGTGGCCGCCCGCTTTCAACCGCCAGTTCGTCGTCAGCAAGTAGTCGTCGTTCGTCTTCTGCAGGCACGCCTTCGCCGCAGCCACGACCTCGTCGTGCTTCGCCCCGAGCTCTGCGACCGAAGGCGGCCGGAACGTGCCGCCACCGGGTGGTGTCAGATCGAGCTCGTCCTGATCGACGATCAGGTTCACCCAGGAGGGCATCGTGGCAACCAGCCCCGCCAGTCGGGCGAGCGGCATCGACTTGTCGTGCGGCTTCCAGTCGTCGTGCCCTTGCGGCACGTTGTCCAGGACGCGCCGCGTCCGCGGCGCTTCGGCTTCAAGCTCGGCAAGAAAATGTTGGCTGAGAGTCATGTGGCGTCCTTGATAAGCAGGACTGAGGTCCTGCTCCACAAGTGTATCTTCCCCCGTGCGAGCGAAGCGAGCGCGCCCTATCGTGCCGTCCATCCCCCATCGATCAGCAGCGTCTGCCCGGTGATGAGCGACGCGGCGGGGGAGGCCAGAAACACGATCGCGCCGGCAACGTCCATCGGCTCGCCGACACGATGCAGCGCCGCGATCCGCTCGATGACGTCGGCCTTGAATGCCGCGTTCTCGAGCGCCGGCGCAGTGCCTGGCGTCAGGATGAACGTGGGCGCGACCGCGTTCACCGTGATGCCGTGCGGCCCCCACTCGACGGCGAGGCACTTCGTGAGGTGCGCAATCGCCGCCTTGGTCATGCAGTAGATCGACTCGCCCGGCAGCGCGACGAAGCCGGCCTGCGAGCTCAGGTTGATGATGCGGCCAGACCCGCGCGCGATCATCGTCTTGCCGACCGCCTGGCTGACGAAGAACGTGCCCTTGAGATTGACCGCGCACGTGAGGTCGAAGTCGGCTTCGGTGACGACCTCGGCCGGATTCTCCGGACCGAGCCCTGCGTTGTTGACGAGGATGTCGATGCGCCCGAGTTCGGCAATCGCGCGATCGACGGCTGCGCCGACCTGAGCGAGATCCGTGACGTCCATCTGCAGACGCACGGCGCGACGGCCGAGTGCCTGAATCTCGTCCGCCAGATCGGCGCCGGTGCCTCCGTCGCGCAGGCCGAGCGCGATGTCCGCGCCCGCCGCAGCCAGCGCGAGGGCGGTGCTGCGTCCCAGGCCGCGAGCAGCGCCGGTGACGAGCGCCACCTGGTGGTCGAGCGTGAAGCGTGGGAATCCAGACATTTGGAGTTCCGCCTCCGGGATGGCGATTTTACTGTTTCCGCCATCGCGCCTTGCAGCGCTATTGCGGACAAGGCCGTGGCACGGGGTTGGCTACGCAGCAACGACATTGGGGACCAACGATTCCCGGCCGGGGATGGCGCCTGTCACCGAAGAAAACTGTTGACAGCGAATCGCTTCTCAGGCCAAATCCTACTTCTTAAAGACTCTTACGAAACGTCTCTTAAAAAATGGAGGGCTGGGTGTCATGCGCAAGGTCGCCGCGTCTCTGACGGTCCTGTTCGTCCTGTGGGCCGTGCCTTCGTTCGCACAGCGGACCACGGCCAGCATCCGTGGCACCGTCACGGACTCCTCGGGCGGCGTAATCCCCGGCGCCGACGTCAAGGTCAAAGGTGAGGACACGGGCCTCACGCGAACGACCGTTACCAATGCCGCCGGCGTGTACTCCTTTGCGGAGCTGCCGGTCGGCACCTACACCGTCGAGGTCGCGCTCAGCGGATTCAAGTCCGCGGTCCAGACGGGCGTCCTCCTCAACGTGGCCGACATCCGCGAGATCAACGTCCAGCTCCAGGCGGGCGCGCTCACAGAGACGGTCACGGTCGAGTCCAATGCCATTGCGGTGAAGACCGTCGGCGGCGAAGTCGCGGGGCTGGTCACCGGCGAGCAGGTGCGCGAGCTGCCGCTCAACGGCCGCAACTTCCTCCAGCTCGGCACGCTGATGCCGGGCGTCAGCCAGGGCGACGGGTTCAACACCAAGGATCGCGGCCTGATGTCGGGCATCGAGCTGGCGGTCAGCGGCAGCAGCCTCGGCGGCAACATGTGGATGGTCGACGGCGCCAACAACAACGACGTCGGGTCCAACCGCACGATACTCGTGTTCCCGTCAGTCGACGCGATCGACGAGTTCAAGGTGCACCGCAACAACTACGGCGCCGAGTTCGGCGGCGCGGCCGGCGCGCAGATCAACATCGTCACGCGCTCGGGGACGAACGACTTCCACGGCAGCGGCTACTACTTCGGCCGCAACGAGGCGCTAGCCTCGAAGGACTTCTTCCTCGAGCAGGCGAACCAGCCGAAAGGACCCCTGGACGTCAAGGACTTCGGCGGCACCATCGGCGGCCCGATCGTCAAAGACAAGCTGCAGTTCTTCTTCTCGGAGGAATGGAACAAGGAAAAGCGCGGCGTCACGCGCGCGACGTTCGTGCCGACGGCGGCCGAGCGCGTCGGTGACTTCAGCGCGGGCGTCGTCGACGGCTGCTCGTCGATGCCCGTGGATCCGCGCACGGGCGCGCCCTTCCCTGGTAACAAGATTCCGGCCGGTGACCTGAGCCCGGCGGCGCTGCTCGTGATGCAGCTGTACCCGCTGCCGAACACGCCGAACAGCCCGGACAACTGCAACAACTGGGTGACGGCGGTCAATACGCCGATCGACTGGCGCCAGGAGAACGCGCGCGTCGACTACACACTGAGCAGCAACGCGCGGATGATGGTCCGGTACACGCAGGACAGCTGGAAGAACAACTCGCCAAGCGCCGAGGAAACCCTGTGGGGCGACGATCCGTTCCCTGCGGTCGATTCGAACTGGGATCAGCCGGGCCGGTCGCTGACGGCGCAGTTGAACCAGAACATCGGCAAGACCATGGTCAACACGCTGACGTTCGCGTATTCGGCCAACGTCATCAAGGTCACGCGCGGCGGCCTCACGCCGCAGCTCAACGACGAGATCAACGCCGCCATTCCGGGCATCTTCCCCGACAGCGTGAAGGAGTACGGCGCCAACCGCGGGCACCCGATCTTCTTCGGCCGCGGCAGCTACGGCGACGACCTGCAGAACATGGCGCCGTTCAAGAACAACCAGAACCTGTACGCCTTCAAGGACGACTTCTCGGCGGTAAAGGGGACGCACTTCCTGAAGGCCGGCATGATCCTCAGCTTTAACCAGAAGAACGAGGACGTGTTCGACCAGGGGTCGGCCGAGTCGTCGATGTTCGGCGACGCGGTTGGCTTCTCCGGCGACGGCACCACGACGAACAATGAAATCGCCGACCTGCTGCTGAAGGGCATGGCGTTCGATTTCAGCGAGGCGAGGGCCGAGCGCTCGATCCAGCAGCGCTGGCGCGACGTGGAAGCCTACGCGCAGGACTCGTGGAAGATCTCGCCGCACGTGACCATCGACTACGGCCTGCGCTGGTCGCGCTTCGAGAACCCGCTCGACCTGGGCGACACGATCTCGAGCTTCGATCCGACCGCGTTCGTGGCCTCGCTCGGCGCCGATGCCTGCAATGGCATGCTGGTGCCGCCGGGATCGACCGCCTGCGCGGATGCGGGCCTGCAAGGCGGTAAGGACGGCCCGAATCGTTCACTTGCCGAGACGCTGAACCACTTCCAGCCGCGATTCGGCTTCGCGTGGGACATCTTCGGCGACGGCAAGACGGCGCTGCGCGGCGGCGTCGGCCAGTTCTACCAGCGCGAATCGCTGCAGAACGGGCTGAACCTCGGGTTCAACCCGCCGTTCAACCGCGTGCTCGTCGGCAGCCGGACGCTCGACAGCAACGCCGAGCCGTTCGACGGGGCGTTCGCCTCAACCGATGGCGTGCCGCAGTACGGCCTCGATACGTCCGGGAAGATGGGCTACAACTGGCAGTACAACGTGTCGGTGCAGCGCGAGATCGCGCACAACACGACGCTCGAGGTCGGCTACGTCGGCAGCAAGGGGTTCGACCTGCTGCAGCCTTATGACATCAACGTCATAGCGCCGAACGATCGGCTCGCCTACATCCACGCGGGCAGCGACTCGGACGCGGCCGCGGCGCTTCGCCCGTACGGGGTGTTCGGCGACACGCAGATCGCGATCCTCGACCACACCGGCAAGACCACCTACAACTCGCTCCAGACGCAGCTCGTGAGCCGCTTCGGCCACGGGTCGCAGTTCCAGGCGTCCTACACGCTGTCGAAGACGACAGGCAACGTGACGCTGATCGGCGGGGAGAACAGCGTAGGGTCCTCCAGCGTGAGCGACCCCTACAACCGCGCGCTCGACGACGGCCACACGCTCACGCACCGGCCGCACATCTTCAACGCGAGCCTCGTGCTGGCGCTGCCGGCGCTCAGCGACAAGTCGCCCGCCATGCGTGCGGTCTTCGGCGACTGGGAGATCGGCACGATTGTCCAGGCCTCGTCGGGGAGGCCGGTCACCGTTCTCAACGGCGGCATCTCGGGCCTGATCAACGGCATCTCTGGCACGGGCCAGACGGCGAACCAGCGTCCCAACCTGGTCTCCGGACAGGATTGCCAGTCGAGCGGCGGGTCCAAGGAACAGTTCCTGAACCCTGATGCGTGGACGGTCGTCGGCATCCCGTTCACCTCGTTCGGCAACTCGCCGCGCGGGGCCTGCCTGGGTCCGGGCTTCTTCCAGACGGACCTGGCGTTCTACAAGAACATCAAGTTCGGCGGGCACATGAAGGGACAGTTCCGCTTCGAGATCTTCAACGTGTTCAACACGGTCAACTTCGTCGGCGTCAACGCGAGCCTGAGGCCGAGAAACGTCACGTTCGACACGGGCGACGCGTCGACGGCGACGATGATCACGGGGGCCACCAACTCCGGCACGTTCGGGCAGGCGACCGGGACACGTGATCCCCGGCAGGCACAGTTTGGCTTCAAGCTGATGTTCTGACACGCAGGACTGAAGTCCTGCGCCACGTGACGGTTGGCAACGGGTAGCGCGGCCTTCGGCACCGAGAGTGCCTGGGCCGCGCTTTTTTCTGTGCTGCAGTGCTGCGGTGCGATGTGCCGCAGTGCGGGATTCGTTAGAATCCTCTGACGGTGTTGATCCTCCTCGCCGCGCTGCTGGCGTGGCAGACTTCCGCACAAGCTCCCCACGACTCGCCGCTGGCGCAGGTCGAAGCGGCCATGACCACGGCGGAGCGCAGCCTTCGCGAGGGGCGCCCGCAGGAGGCCGAGCAGCAGTACACCGTAGCGATTCAGCGCGCGAAGAGGCTGGCCGCGCAGTCCAGCGGCCCGCAGCGCGACGACCTCGCGAAGCTGCTCGCCCAGGCGTACTTCAACACCGGGATCATCAGCGCGCAGGCTGGCCGCTTCGCCGAGGCCGCCGACAGACTGGAGCTGGCGGCAAAGGCGCAGCCCGACTTCCCGCGCGTGCAGTACTCGCTCGGCGTCGCGCGCTTCAACGCGAAGCAGTACGAGAAGGCCACCGGGCCGCTGGCAAGTGCACTGGCCCAGGAGCCAACGAACGCGGACGTGCGCCGCATGCTCTCGCTGGCGTGGGTGAACCTCGAAGAGTTCGAGAAGGCGGCGGACCTGCTGAAGGACGATCCCGGACGCGAGTCGGATCTATCGCTCCAATACTTGTATGGCCTGTCTCTGGTGCGCAGTGGGCGTGCCGACGTGGCGGAGTCGATCTTCACCGGGCTGCTGAAGTCGCACGGCGACTCGCCAGAACTGAACGTCGTCCTCGGCCAGGCACACGCCGAGCGGGGCGATTTCGACGCGGCGATCCCGCTGCTGCAGCGCGCACTCCAGGCCAGGCCGGACGTGCCGGATGCCAGCGCCGCGCTTGGGACCATCTACTTCAAGCAAGGCAGGCTGACCGAAGCGGAGGCCGTGCTGCGTGCCGGTCTGGCCGCACGCCCGGACGACATGACCGCGCGCCAGACCCTGGCCGCCGCCCTCGAGCAGCAGGGCAAAGGCGACGCGGCGGTGCCGCTGCTTCGCGAGGTCGTCGCGGCGCGGCCACGCGCGGCGAATTCGCGCTACCTGCTCGGGAAGATTCTGCTCGCCGAGGGGCACGCGCGCGAGGCGGTCGAGCAACTCGTCGAGGCCACCAGACTGTCTCCGGAGGATGCAGCAACGCACTTCCAGCTGGCACAGGCCTACCGGCAGCTCGGACGCACGGCGCAGGCCGACGAGCAGCTCGCGGTCTACCGGGACCTGAAAGACAAACAGCGGGGCAGGCGTCCATGAGACCGGCAGTCGCGCTCGTGCTCGTTTGCGCCGCCTCGGCAGCAGCACGTGGCGGCGGGGCTTCAGCCCCGCGATTGTTGCCGCAAAGCCCGCCCGCGGACGTGTTGTTCCGCGACATCACACGCGAGGCAGGCATCACCTTCGCGCATCACGCCGCCCCGGAAAAGAAATTCATCGTCGAATCGATGAGCGGCGGCGTAGCGCTTGTGGACATCGACAACGACGGGCTGCCGGACATCTACTTCGTGGACTCGCTGACCGTCGCAACTGCCAACGATCCGAACGCGGCCCGCAGCGCGCTCTATCGCAATCTCGGAAATGGCAGGTTCGAGGACGTGACGGATCGCGCCGGCGTCGGCCACCCGGGCTGGGGCATGGGCGTCTGCACAGCGGACGTCGATGGCGACGGCCGCGAGGATCTCTACGTCACCGCCATCGGCGGCAACCACCTGTATCGCAACAACGGCGACGGCACGTTCACCGACATCGCGGAGAAGGCCGGCGTCGCCGCCGGCGGCTGGTCGGCGGGCTGCGGCTTCGCCGATTACGATCGCGACGGCCGGCTCGATCTGTTCGTCAGCCGCTATGTGAAGATCGATCTCGCACATCTGCCCGAGTTCGGCCGCGACAAGACCTGCGAGTATCGCGGCATCGCGGTGCAGTGCGGCCCGCGCGGCCTGCCGGGTGAGACCGACCTGCTCTTCCACAACGACGGCAACGGGCACTTCAGCGAGGTGTCGGCAAAGGCCGGCGTGTCGGATCCGCGCGGCTACTTCGGCCTCGGGATCGCCTGGTTCGACGTCAATGGCGACGGGTGGCCGGATCTGTTCGTCGCGAACGACTCGACGCCGAACCTGCTGTACGTGAACCAGAAGGACGGCACGTTCAAGGACATGGCGTTCCAGCTCGGCGTCGCCGTCAGCGAGGACGGCGCCGAGCAGGGCAGCATGGGCGTCGCGCTCGGCTCGTATGACAACACCGGACGTCCGAGCCTGTTCGTCACCAACTTCTCCGAGGAATACAACGCGCTCTATCACCCTGACGGCGATCGATTCGCGGACGCGTCGTTCCGATCGCGGACCGCGCCGAGCAGCCTGCCGTACGTCGGGTGGGGCACGGAGTTCCTGGACTACGACAACGATGCCCTGCTCGACTTGATCGTCGTCAACGGGCACGTCTACCCGCAGCTCGACGTCGCGCGCCGGGGTGCGTCGGCGGGCTACCGCCAGCGCAGGCTGCTGTACCACAATCGGGGCGATGGCACGTTCGAGGAGGTCGCCGCGCGATACGGCCAGGTGCTCATGGAGGATCGTGTCAGCCGCGGCCTCGCGGTCGGCGACATCGACAACGACGGCCGTCTCGACGTCGTGATCAACGATCTCGACGGCAGCCCGCAGGTGCTCAGGAACGAGCTGGCATCGCCCGGCCACTGGCTGATCGTCACGTTGAAAGGCCGCGCGCCGAACACCGACGCCATCGGCGCCATCGTCACGCTGCGCGCGAACGGCGTCACCGGGACGCGCTACGTGCGCAGCGGGACCAGCTACATCTCACAATCCGATATGCGCCAGCACTTCGGCCTGGGATCCGCCACGACAGTCGAGATCGACGTCCTCTGGCCCGACGGCACGCACACCACACGAACTGCAGTGAAAGCCGACCAGGTCGTGCGAGTGGACCAGTAGTACGCAGGACCAAGCTCTAGCCCGGTCGTACCTGGCCTGGCGGGGTCATCACCTTTTGATGACGAGCCAGATCGTGACCTTCACGAGAAATGACTCCAGCCGCCGTTGCCGAAGAGGAACGCGCCGAGACCCG
>Ga0068864_100003744_pt1 | contig 12557 bp, 14 predicted proteins | sample KBSSwiS72_FD_66586 | JGI IMG/M metagenome (GOLD analysis project Ga0068864, IMG submission 66586) | Switchgrass rhizosphere microbial communities from Kellogg Biological Station, Michigan, USA - KBS Switchgrass S7-2 | ecosystem: Host-associated > Plants > Roots > Rhizosphere > Soil ...
GAGAGCTGATCGGTAATGTCATCGAAGGTCAGCACCGAGCCATCCTGGTAGCGGACGCGCTTCACTGCGAGCGTCCGTTGGACGCCTTCGTCCGCGATGAGCACATTGGCCTCGGCCTGCTCTCCGCGCATGAATTCCGACAACTCGGGCGACACTGAGCCGAGATCCCGTCCCTCGATCTCTTCCTGCCCCTTCTGCATCAGCCTTGCGGCCGAGCGGTTAAGAAGGCGAATGTGCCGGTTGCTGTCGACGGCGACCACGCCGGCCGTGACGCTCGACAGCACGGCCTCGATGAATGCGCGACGAGTATCGAGCTGCGTATTGGCCGATCGAAGCGCGTTGGTTTGCTCCTCGAGCCGGCCCGTCATTCGGTTGAACGCAGTCGCCAGCGTCTGGACCTCGTCCTCCGTCTTCGTGACGGGCACGCGAGCGGTAAAGTCGCCAGCCTCGATCCGTCCCGCCGCCGTCACAAGTTCGCCGACAGGCCGCACGAGCCGGTCCGCAAGGCGCAGAGCGGTCAAAATGGAGAGGCCGACGACGACCAGTGCCCCGAGCAGAAGCGCGCCATTGAAGCGCAACTGGTTCACGCGCGATCGTTCAAGGAGCACTCGATAGTCGTGGAGCACGCCGTTCGCGCGGCTTATCTGCTGCTGGAACTGGGGGTCGAACACCCGGGCCGCGTAGAGGTAGGCGTTAGGGCCATATTCAAGTCGGGTCAGTGCACCTATGCGATCGGTGGAGTTCAGCGATACGACCGGGCGGTTCGCAACCGCGGCGATGCTTGCGGGCGTGATGATCTTCTCGAGCGACCGGTCATACGGGTTGACCAGCGCAAGGGTCCGGATCTGCTTATCGTTGCCATAGGTGAAGATGATTGCTTCCGACAGGTTGCGGTTCAGCACCTGGTTACGGGCGAAAGCCTCCGCGAAGCGTGGATCGTCGATGGTGGTCTGACGAAGGTACCCGGCGAGATCCGCGCTTGCAGTGGTCGTTTCGTTTTCGACCCGCTCAACCTCCCGGTCATAGCTTGCACGAGCGACCTGGACGGTATTCTCGAGCATCCCGCGTGCGCGGTTCGAAAACCAGAACTCGAGGCCGCTCTGGAACAGGAGCGAGGCAAAAATCGCGACCAGCACGGTCGGAACAGCGGCAAGCGCCGAGAACAGCGCCACCAGCCTGACATGGAGGCGGCCGCTTCCCAGGCCACCCTTCTCCGCGCGGCGAACGGCTACGCGCCGCGAGAAGAGCACCATCAGTGCGATCGCTGGGAGAAGGTTGGCGATCAAGAGCAGCGCAATCAGCGGCGGCGACAGCAAGGTCCCGGGCTCGGCGCCACGGCTGAGCAACCAGACGCTGAGCGCGATCATGCCGGCGAGGAAGGTTGCAGTCACCCATGCCAGGCGGTCATAAAACCGCCCGCTCGCCCGCTCCCGCTGGAGCCAGCTGTCCCGCTCTAAAATCACCGTCGATTCGGCTGCACGCGCATCCATTCGGGCACGGCCCTAGCATGGCCGTTGCATAAAAAACACAGTCAGATTGTGGTGTTTTGGTTCAGGCGGCCGAGCGCGCGAGCCACGGCGAATAGAATTCCTGCAACATGTCCGTAACGACCCTGGGATCGTCCTGCTGGTTAACCTTGTTGCGCAGCTCCGCGGAGCCGGGCAGACCCTTGGTGTACCAGCTGATATGCTTGCGGGCGAGATTTACGCCGGTGTGCGTTCCATAAAGCCGGAGCATCTCGCCATATTGCTCGAGCATCGTCGAGAGCTGCTCGTCGAGGCTCGGGTCGGGCCGATGTCCTCCGCCGCCAAGCTCGCTCATCACCTGTCCGAGAAGCCAGGGTCGTCCATAGGCGCCGCGACCGATCATCACGCCATCGGCACCGGACTGACGCAACGCCTCGCGCGAATCCTCGATCGAGCAAATGTCGCCATTGACGATCACCGGCACCGTCACGGCTTCCTTGACGTTCCGGACGAAGCTCCAGTCAGCCTCTCCCTTGTACATCTGGCAGCGCGTGCGGCCATGGATCGTGATCATCTTAACGCCGAGGTCCTCGGCGATGCGCGCCAGTTCCGGCGCGTTCAGATTCTCGTGGTTCCAGCCCATCCGCGTCTTGAGCGTGACGGGCACCTTGACCGCCTTGACGGTCGCCTCGATCAGCCTTGCCGCGAGCGGCAGGTCACGCATCAGTGCAGAGCCGGCCTCCCCATTCACGACCTTCTTCACCGGACACCCCATGTTGATGTCGATGATCGCTGCGCCGCGCTGCTCATTCAGCCTCGCAGCTTCTGCCATGACCTCGGGGTCGCAGCCGGCGAGCTGCACGGATACCGGTTCCTCGGCCGGATCCCACATCGCCTTCTGGAGCGACTGCCGGGTCTCGCGGACCATCGCCTGGCTAGCGATCATCTCGCTGACCGTAAGACCAGCTCCGTAACGTTTCACGATCCGCCGGAACGGAAGGTCGGTGACGGCCGTCATCGGCGCCAGGATCACGGGCGATTCAATCCGGACAGGGCCGATGTTGATGGGCTTGATCTCGGTCATGGGCCGCAGGCCCATACAGATGAGGCCCTTGGCGGGCAAGGCAAGCGGCCCTAGAGCCGCCCGCCGTGACAACAACCGCGCTCATCGTCGCCGCCGGAAGCGGCTCCCGTATGGGCGGTGGAGTCCCTAAGCAATTTCGCCTGCTCGGCGGCAAGCCTGTGTTGCGCTGGGCCGTGGAGTCGCTGATCCGTCACCCGGCCGTTCGATCCGTCCGCGTCGTGGTTGGACCTGGTCAGCAGGACGAGGCAGCCCCGGTCCTCGCGGGGCTGGACGTCGGTAGCCTGATTGAGGGCGGCGCCGAGCGTGCGGATTCGGTTCGAGCAGGCCTCGCGGCCGTCAACGGCGATGCCGTCCTCGTTCATGACGCGGCACGGCCCTTCTGCCCGGCAGAAGTCGTCGACCGGCTCCTCGCGAGCCTGGAGTTCTTCGAAGGAGCGGCCCCTGTCCTCCCTGTCGGCGACACGCTCGCAAGGGTTGGCGACACGCTCGGGGAGGCGGTCGATCGGGAGGGCCTTGCACGGGTTCAGACGCCGCAGGCCTTCAGGATCGAGGCGCTGAGGGCAGCCTATGGCCAGTGGATTGGCCCCTCGCCTAGCGATGAGACGACCGTCGTGCGGGCTGCCGGAATGAAAGTCGCAGCCATTCAGGGAGACCCTGTACTGGAGAAGCTGACGATGCCCGCCGATTTCGACCGGGCAGAGCAATGGCTTGGCGGGCGGATGCTGCCGCGTACGGGAATGGGTTTTGACGTTCACGCGTTCGCCGGTGACGGACCAGTGATGCTTGGTGGGATTGAAATCCCGCACAGCCGGGGTCTCGCCGGTCACAGCGACGCAGACGTCGTCCTCCACGCAATCACCGACGCGCTGCTCGGCGCTGCCGGCCTGGGCGACATCGGCGAGCATTTCCCGCCGAGCGACCCGAGTTTTAAAGGCGCCGCCTCGTCGCTCTTTCTCGCCCACGCGGTTCAGTTGTTGCGTTCCAAAGGCGCCATTATCGACCACATTGACTGCACGGTGATCGCCGAAGCGCCCAAAGTGGGGCCGCACCGGGGGGCGATGCGCGCCAAAATTGCCGAAATTACCGAATTGCGCGTTGAACAGGTCAGCGTGAAGGCGACCACTACCGAAGGCCTGGGATTCACAGGCCGCCGGGAAGGGATCGCCGCTCAGGCTGTCGCAAGCATCCGGATGGGGTTTTGATCACGTGACGGACACACTTCTTCCGCAAGTGCTGGTCGACAAGGCTCGCGAGGTCGTCGAAGCCAACCGAGCGGCCCACCGCCGGGTTGCCGTTGCGGAAAGCTGCACCGGCGGATTGGTCAGTGCAGCGCTGACCGAGATTCCAGGCTCGTCCGAAATGTTCGAGGCAGGCTATGTGACGTATTCCAACGCTGCAAAAATCAGCGAGCTCAAGGTTAGCCAGGAAGTCGTCGAGACATTCGGATCCGTGAGTGTCGCTACGGCCTGGGCGATGGCCCGCGGCGCGCTTGCAGCATCGGATGCTGACATTGCGGTAGCAATCACCGGGATCGCCGGCCCCGGCGGCGGAAGTCCGTCGAAGCCCGTGGGCACGGTCGTGTTCGCAACTGCCGAGCGCAACGCGGATCCGGCAAAGATCGTCGCTGATCAGAAATTCTTCGATGAAACGACACGCTCGGGCGTGCGGCTTCAGGCCGCGCTTTGCGCGCTCGACTTGCTGATGCCGTAAAGGGCGGCGGCGCGCTGCTCGAAAGCAGTCGTCATCCGCCGCAAAGCTCGATCGAACATTGATCCTGCAAGTGTTTCGAAAAGCCGCGACCTGAACGCAAAGTCCACCGAAAATCCGACCTCGGTTCCGCCATCGGGGGCCCGATCGAACTTCCACTCATTGTGGAGGTATTTGAGGGGCCCTTCGATATAATCGACGCAAATGCGGTGCGCCCGTTCCTTGACGACGCGGCTGGTAAAACGCTCCTTGAAGGCGTTGAACCCCACAACGAGATCAGCAACGGTCTCCTGCTCGCTCGATGAGCGAATTCGGACCGCGACCACCCAAGGCAGGAACTCGTTGTACCGGGCAACGTCGGCGACGAGGTCGAACAGTTGCTCCGGCGTATAAGGTAAGTGCCTGGTCTCGCTGTGGCGCGGCATCAGCCGTTCGATCGCTCCAGTTGCGTCAAACGTGCCTCCTGCATCTTCTTGAAATCGTCGCCTGCATGATAGCTCGACCGCGTCAGCGGCGAAGCAGCGACGAGCAGGAAGCCCTTTGCTCTTGCAATTGCTGCATAGGCGTCGAACGCCTGGGGAGTAACGAATTCCTCCACCCTGGCATGGCGCGGAGTAGGCTGGAGATACTGGCCCATGGTCAGGAAATCGACGCCGGCTGACCGCATGTCGTCCATCACCTGGTGGACCTCGAGGCGCTGCTCGCCAAGGCCGACCATGAGGCCGGACTTGGTGAAGATGTGCGGCGCTTTCCGTTTGACGCTCTCAAGCAGGCGCAACGAGGCATAGTAACGCGCGCCAGGCCGTATCGTTGGATAAAGCCGCGGAACCGTTTCCAAATTGTGGTTGTATACATCGGGTCCAGCAGCGACGATTTCCTCCACAGCAGCTTCGCTCTTGTTTCGGAAATCCGGCGTCAGGATCTCGATGGTCGTGGATGGAGTGCGCTTGCGAAGCGCCTCGATCACCCTCACGAACTGTCGCGCGCCGCCGTCAGGCAGGTCGTCGCGATCAACAGAAGTGACGACGATATGCTCGAGCCCGAGCTCGGCAGCGGCGGTCGCGACATGCTCGGGCTCCAGCGGATCGACCGCTCGAGGCATGCCGGTTTTCACGTTGCAAAAGGCGCAGGCCCTTGTGCAGGTGTCGCCAAGGATCATCACCGTCGCGTGCTTCTTGGTCCAGCACTCCCCGATGTTCGGACAGGCCGCTTCCTCGCACACGGTTGCGAGGTTGAGTTCGCGCATCAGCTTGCGCGTCGCGTGATAGCCTTCGCTAACGGGCGCCTTGACCCGGATCCAATCCGGCTTGCGTTGCTTGGGAGGGACTGCGGCGGGGGCATTCATGGCGCGGCAGATAGCGACTGCTGCTCCGGCTTGCCACCCCTGCCCTGTCTGGCTAGCCGCTCCTGATGCCGTATCTCACCCAACTAATCGAAGGCTATCGTCGTTTCCGTGCAACCGAGTGGGCGCATGAACGCGAGCGCTGGTCAGAGCTTGCGGAAGGCCAAAGTCCCCAGGTCATGGTTCTTTCGTGCGCCGATAGCCGCGTCGATCCTGCCCAGATTTTCGATGCCCGCCCGGGCGAGATGTTCGTCACCCGCAACATCGCTGCACTCGCTCCGCCTTACGAGACGACGAGCGGCTACCACGGCGTGTCGGCAGCGCTCGAATTTGCTGTCACCCAGCTTCAGGTCGCGGAGATCCTGGTGATGGGTCACGGTTTCTGTGGCGGCTGCGCGGCCGCGCTTACCGGCAAGTTCGACGACACGGAGCCTGGCGAAGGGCACTTCATAGCTGACTGGGTCGGAATGCTGAGCGAGGCACGCGATGAGGTGCGTTCTCGCCACGAGGCGCTGGATCGAGCGGCATTCCTCGACATGGAACGCGAGGCCGTGAAAGTCAGCCTCGCTAATCTCAGGACCTTTCCGTGGATTGCCGAGCGCGAGCAATCAGGGGCTCTCAAGCTCCATGGTGCTCATTTCTCGATCTCCGAAGGCCGGCTGTATGTGCTCGACGAGGCGCACGGAGACTTCCGCCCCGTCTGAAGTACTCAGCCTAACATCTTACTCTGTAGTCGTAATGCGCGTATCCGTGCCCGTCGATCCAGTAACAGTAGCCGTGCACGTCATGATAATAAGTGTGCGTGCCGATGATCGCACCGATCACGCCGCCGACACCAGCACCGATTGCCGCGCCGGCTCCCGTGCCTATGCCCGGAATGACCGAACCCGCCACTGCGCCCGCACCGGCGCCAATTGCCGCCCCCACGGCAGTGCTGCCGACCGCATGCTGAGTCGCGGGATCCGTTGCGCAGCCACCTAGCGCAAGACAGCTTGCGGCCGCGGCCGAGAAAAGCAGGCGTGTCATTGGAGCCTCCGTCTGGCCAGACTCCCCACGCCGCCTCAGTGCGCCGGCTGCAGTTTCGTTACCCTAGGGAAAAGTATCGATTTGCACGGGACGGGGCGGAAATATGCCTTCCGCCCCCGCCAAAAAATTGCAGGAAATACGCGTTAAGCTACTGAACTAGCAGCGAACGTTGTAGCTGTAGTGCGGCTGGCCGTAGCCGTCGATGTAATAGCAATAGCCGCGCGTATCGCGATAATATTGGTGGCCGTTGACGATCGCTCCTACGGCCCCGCCGAGGATTCCGCCGACAACTGCACCAGCCCCTGTGCCGATACCCGGAAGCACTGATCCCGCAATAGCACCGGCACCAGCGCCAATCACGGCGCCGGTCGCAGTGCCGGCGATGGCGTGATCATATCGCGGATCCGTCGCGCACCCACCGAGGGCAAGGCTGCTGGCGGCAGCAGCCGAAATCAGTAGGCGTTTCATAGATCGTCCTCTCCAAATGGTCCCGTGCCGTTTCAGTGCGACAGTGGCAGTTTCGTTCCCGCAACGGGGTTCAGTCGTGCGGCAACCGTGCCGAACGGCCTTCAGTGGACGAGCCAGACAAACTGACGGGGCGGAAGTTGCCTCCCACCCCGTCGAGCAGCTCTAGAACGGATTTAGACTATGAATTCGCCTAGCAGCGAATGTCATAACTATAGTGCGGCTGGCCGTACTGGTCGACGTAATAGCAGTAGCCGCGCGTATCGCGGTAATATTGCCGGCCATGCACAGTGGCGCCAAGCACGCCACCCAAAATCGCTCCAGCCACGGCGCCGGTGCCCGGCTTCACGCCCGGCAGGATCGCACCGGCAACTGCACCGGTAGCAGCGCCGATCGCCGCACCGGCAACGGCGTTACCTGCCTGGGAATTGTTATAGCCGTTGTTGTAGCCGTTGTTGTAGTAGCCGTTGTTATAGCCGTTCCCGTAATACGGATCATAGCCGTATTGGTTCGGGTAGGTAGCGCAACCGGTTACCGCAACGCTGGCGGCAAGGGCGGCAGCAAGACCAAATCTCTTCATCGTCTCGTCCCTTCCTCAACTCGCCCCCACTGTCGGGGCTAACAACCTCATTCACATGTGTTTCGTTCCCGCATCGATCATGTACCGTTCATGTATGGGACGAGGTTCGGGACCACCTGTGGTCATTCCGCGATGCCGCGCTACATGAGGTGAAAAGGGAATCGTCAATGCGTGACAGCCTGCCTGAACAGGAAGCCAATGTTGCCCTTCTGATCGATGCAGATAATGCCTCGCCCGACCACCTCGACGACGTGCTGTTGGTCCTTGGTGAGCTCGGCACGATCAACATCCGGCGCGCTTATGGCAATTGGGCGAAGGCAAGCCTCAAGGGCTGGGGCAACCTGACCGGCTCGCACTCGATCATCCCGATGCAGCAGTTCGACGTCGTCAAAGGCAAAAGCGCGACCGACATGCGCATGACCATCGACGCGATGGACCTTCTCTACCGCGGTAATGTCGACGGCTTCGGGATCATGTCGTCCGACAGCGACTTCCTTCCGCTAGCGCAGCGGATTCGCGAGGACGGCCTGCCAGTCTACGGCTTCGGCACTGCCAAGACCCCCGTCTCGTTCCAGCAGGCCTGCACGCGCTTCTTCGACGTCGGTGCGCTCGCAATGAATGACGAGGAGGAACTCGAACAGCCGTTGCCCAGTGCGGGACAGCGTCCCGTAGACCAGGAGCTCCTGCAGGTGCTGGGCGCCGCCTACAAGGCTTCGAAGCGTGACGAGGAAGGCTACACTCCCCTTTCCGAGCTCGGCCAGCGTGCGAAGGCTGTATCGAGCTTCGCAGCGCGAAACTTCGGCTACACCCGATTGTCCGATCTCATCAGGGCGGTTCCGAATTTCGAGGTAAAGAGCGGCGACGACGGCCGCTTGCTCGTGAAACGCCTCCGTTAGCCTTGGCTGTGGATCCTTCATCCACAGATATTTCATGCCCGAACCGAGTCGGCTTCTGTGGTCTAACCGCCACAGTTGATTAGTCTTTTTCGACGAGGGGGAACGCTGGAGCGAACCAGCGGTTCTCCCGCCGACTAAGGTTTAAGACTCGCTGGACAATGCTGGCTCGCAACGATCCGCAACAATTGCTCGACACAGCGCTCGACGCCATCGCGACCGGGCCGGACTGCCACACCGTGCTCGATGAGCTGCCGGTGCCCATTTACATCACCGATGCTGCAGGTGCCGTCACCTACTGGAACCGGGCCTGCGTCGCCTTCGCGGGCCGCGAGCCCCAGCTCGGAGCAGATCGCTGGTGTGTCACCTGGCAGCTCTTCACGACCACCGGCGAGCCGATGCGCCATGAGGATTGCCCGATGGCGCAGGCGATCCGGCAGCAACGGCCGGTGCGAGACGTCATCGCCATCGCCGAGCGGCCCGACGGCAGCCGAATCGCGTTCAAGCCCTACCCCACCCCGTTGTTCGGGCGGACCGGCGAGTGCGAAGGCGCCGTAAACATGCTGATCGATGTCACCGAGGAGCAGAGCGAGGCATTGCACGAGCAGGCAAACCGGTGTCGCCGCCTTGCAGAAGCAACGTACGACCGCGCCACGAGCAAAATCCTCGGCGACATGGCGAGCGGTTTCGACAGGACCGCGGACGAGCTCACCGCCCCGCGCCGCTAAATTATCACAAGAGCTCCAGCATGACCGTCACCTCGTCGTCTGCCGAGTAGCCCGTCTTGCGCAGGACGCCGATCTTCATCGGGAGGAAGTAGCCTCCGCTCTTTCGTGGAAAGAGCGACGTCTGCCAGGTGACTTGCTGGAGTGTCACTTCCACCTTCACCGAGCCGAAACCGCGCCGGACGAGCATGGCATGCGCCCTGACCTCGGCTGACTGCTCGTCTGGCAGCACGAGGAAGTGCGATCTCCCCTCTTCGTTCGTCCACGTCTGCAGCGGTGCGCAGAGGGTGATCACGATTTCCTCCCTATGTCGTAACGCGGGATCTTCGTGCCGGCAGCGCTGCAATCGATCAGCGCCGCAAGGCGGCTGGAGCGTGTCTCGGGCCGTTTGGCGCTGGTGATCCAGTGAAGCACCGTCTTGCGGTAACCGGCGGGCCTCGCCTCCCAATCGGTCCACGCCGCCTCGACCTTGCGAAATCGGGCTTCCTCATCGGGTGCCAGCGTGGCCGCTTCGCGTTCATAGGCATAAAGCCCGCTCTTGTGCTTGTTCTCTTCATAGGCGCGCTCGCCTTCTGCCGTCATCAACCCGGCAAGTTTAAGCGCGTTGAAACGCTCCACGTTGACCCTGCTCCAGATGCTGCCCTTGCGGCGCGGCGTGAAGCGGATGGTGTAGGCATCGTCGCCGAGCGATTTACGCAGCCCGTCGATCCAGCCGAAGCAAAGGGCCTGGTCACGCGCCTGCGGCCAATCGATCGAGGCTTTGGCGGTGCCTTTCTTCCAGAAGCCGACGAGCAACTCGCCGGCGGTTTCATGATTGGCTTCGAGCCAGCCGCGGAAACCGGCTTCCGTTTCGAAGAAAACCGGCTCCGCCACTCAGGATCACCGCGTCAGCTTGCGGTAACTCGTGCGATGCGGGCGCGTGGCTTCCTCGCCAAGGCGACGGATCTTGTCCTCCTCATAGGCCTGGAAATTGCCTTCGAACCACTCGACATGGCTGTCGCCCTCGAACGCCAGGATGTGAGTCGCCAGCCTGTCGAGGAAGAAGCGATCGTGGCTGATGACAACGGCGCAGCCCGCGAAATTCTCGATCGCTTCCTCGAGTGCGCCCAGGGTCTCAACATCGAGATCGTTGGTCGGCTCGTCGAGCAGCAGCACGTTGCCGCCGCGCTTCAGCATCTTGGCGATGTTCACGCGGTTACGCTCGCCGCCTGACAACTTACCAACGTTCTTCTGTTGGTCCTGCCCCTTGAAATTGAAGGCGCCGACGTATGCACGAGTGGACTGGTCGTGCCCGTTGACCTTCATATAATCCAGGCCGTCCGAGATTTCCTCCCAGACATTGTTCTTGTCATTGAGGTGGTCACGGCTTTGGTCGACATAGCCGAGGTGCACGGTTGGGCCGATGTCGACCTCGCCCGAGTCCGGCCGCTCCTGGCCTGTAATGATCTTGAACAGGGTCGATTTGCCCGCGCCGTTCGGGCCAATCACGCCGACGATGCCGCCGGGCGGCAACGTGAATGAGAGGTCGTCGAACAGCAGCTTGTCACCGTACGCCTTCGAGATCCCCTTGGCCTCGATAACCTTGCCGCCAAGCCGCTCCGGCACCTGGATGAGGATTTCGGCCTTGCCCGGGACGTACTTCTCCTGCGCTGCAACGAGCTGGTCGAATTTCGCGATACGGGCCTTGGACTTTGTCTGCCGTCCCTTGGGGCCCTGCCGGATCCAATCGAGCTCGTCCTTGATCGCCTTCTGGCGGCCCGATTCCTCGCGGTCCTCCTGCTCGAGGCGCTTGGCCTTCTTCTCGAGATAGGTGGAGTAATTGCCCTCGTAAGGAAAATACTTGCCCCTATCGAGCTCGAGAATCCAGCTCACCACATTATCGAGGAAATAGCGGTCGTGGGTGATCATCAGCACCGCGCCCGGATATTCCTTGAGATGGTTCTCCAGCCACTGAACGCTCTCGGCATCGAGATGGTTGGTCGGCTCGTCGAGCAACAGGATCGAGGGCTTTTGAATGAGCAGCCGGGTGAGTGCGATCCTGCGCTTTTCACCACCGGAGAGGCTTTCGACCGACCAGTCCGAGGGCGGGCAGCGAAGCGCCTCCATGGCGACCTCGAGCTGGTTGTCGAGCGTCCAGCCGTCGACCGCGTCGATCTTCGCCTGAAGATCGCCCATCTCTTCCATCAGGGCGTCGAAATCGGTGTCCTCCTTGGGATCGCCCATTTCGGCCGAGATCGCATTGAAGCGGTCGACCATGTCCGCAACGTCGCGAGCGCCGTCCTTAACATTCTCGAGCACCGACTTCGAAGGATCGAGCTGCGGCTCCTGCGGCAGGTAGCCGACCGTGATGTTCTCGCCCGGCCAGGCTTCGCCCTGGAAGTCCTTGTCGATGCCGGCCATGATCTTCATCAAGGTCGACTTGCCGGCGCCGTTCGGGCCGACGATGCCGATCTTGGCGCCATGATAGAATTGGAGGTTGATGTGATTCAGAACCGGCTTCTGCGCGCCGGGGAAGGACTTGGTCATGTCCTTCATGACATATGCGTACTGGGCGGCCATGGGGTCGCGGCTATCCTTCGATGAGCTTCGGGAGTTGCACGCCAGTTAGTGGAGCGCGCGCCCGATTTCTACCCCGAGCGGGCGCTCAATCGCGGCCGACCATCGCCTCGGCAGTGGCAAAGCGATAATCGCGGTACTTGTCGCGAAGATCCTTCTTGCTGAGCTTCCCTGTCGCCGTGTGTGGCAGTGCGTCGACGAACTCGATTGCGTCGGGCATCCACCACTTCGCCATCTGTCCTGACAGGAAGGATCGCACGTCCGCTTCGCAAAGCTCGCTGCCCGGATCACGAACGATCAACAGGAGCGGGCGCTCATCCCATTTAGGGTGAGGAATTCCGATCGCCGCTGCCTCGGCCACGCCGGGACAGGCAACCGCGGTGTTCTCGATCTCGATCGAGCTGATCCACTCGCCGCCCGATTTGATCACGTCCTTCGCGCGATCGGTGATCTGGATCGTTCCGTCGGGATGGATGGTCGCCATGTCGCCGGTGTCGAACCACTGGTCCGCGTCGACGCAGTCCTGGTCCTGCTTGAAGTAGCGCTTGACCACAGCGGCGCCCCGCGTCTGGAGGCGTCCTGAACTCTTGCCGTCGCGCGGCAGCACCTTGCCCTGCTCGTCGATGACCCGAAGCTCGACGCCGAACATCGAACGGCCCGGGCGCGACATGTACGAGATTTGCTCATCCTCGCTCATCTGATCCCAGTTGGCT
>Ga0068864_100003746_pt1 | contig 12556 bp, 9 predicted proteins | sample KBSSwiS72_FD_66586 | JGI IMG/M metagenome (GOLD analysis project Ga0068864, IMG submission 66586) | Switchgrass rhizosphere microbial communities from Kellogg Biological Station, Michigan, USA - KBS Switchgrass S7-2 | ecosystem: Host-associated > Plants > Roots > Rhizosphere > Soil ...
CGCCGGTGCACATTCCGGGCGGCGGGTCGGTGGAGACCTACGACTTCTGCATCGACAATACGTACAGCTATTCCTACCTCAGCTTCTCCGGCTACCTGCGGGCCCAGGCGCTGATGAACGGCTACTGGAAGCGGGTCGAGGAGCGGGGCGTCGACAAGAGCCCCTACCGCGCGGGCTTCGCCCAGACGATACTAGTGGCGGATACGGACGAAGAGGCCGAGCGGCTCTATTCCGAACACGTCAGCTATTTCTATAACCGCTGCCTGCACGTCTATCCGGGCTTCGCCGACGCGCCGGGCTATCGGACGATCAAGACCATCCAGACCGGCGCGCTCTCGCAATACGCCCCGCCGGTGGGCGGCTACACCCAGCTCACCTGGAAGGACCTGACCGAGGGCGGCCACGTGATTGCGGGCTCGCCCGAGACCGTGCGCCAGCGGATGGAGGAACTGATCAAGGGGCTGAACGTCGGCAACATCTTCTGCTTGATGCACGTCGGGAACATGCCAGCCGACAAGTGCATGTATTCCACCAAGCTCTTTGCCGAAAAGGTGATGCCCAAGCTCAGGGACATGTTCCCCGACTGGGAGACCGACAACCGCTTCTGGACCACGCCGCTGGACAAGCGGGTAAGCTCGGGCCGCCTGCCGAAGGAAGCGCCGACGGGCGCCGAGCTCGCCAAGACCTATGCGGTGGAGGCGTGAGCATGGACCTCAAGACCGTCGCCACACCGCACGTCCCGGTCCGCTATTTCGAGGGCGGCTCGGGGCCCGCGCTCGTCTACCTGCACGGCGCGGGCGGGGTGACCGCGGAGGACCCGCTCGTCCACGCGCTCGCCGAGAAGCACCACGTCTACGCTCCGTTGATCCCCGGCTACGGCGACAGCGAGGAGGCGCCCGAGATCCGCGACATGCTGGATTTCACCCTGCACACCTGGGACGTGGTCGAGGCGTTGGGGCTGAAGGATCCGATCCTCGTCGGCCACTCGATGGGCGGGATGATCGCGGCCGAGATGGCGGCTGTCGCGCCGAACGACGTCTCGCGCCTGGCGCTGATCGCGCCGGCGGGCCTGTGGGACGACGCCCACCCGATCGCTGACCTCTTCGCGACCCTGCCGTTCGAGATGCCCGCGCTCTTGTTCCATGACGCGGTCGCCGGCGCGGCGATGATGACCGCCGGGCGCAACGTGCAGGACCCGAACTTCCTGCAGACCTATCTGGTCACCAACGCGCGCCAGCTTGGCATGGCCGGGCGCATCCTCTTCCCGATCCCGGAACGGGGGCTCCAGCAGCGGCTCTACCGGATCAAGGCCAGGACGGTGATCGTCTGGGGGGATAGCGACCGGCTGATCCCGCCGACTTACGCTCACGGTTTCAAGAAGGCGATCAAGGGCGCCGAGCTGGTCTCTATCCCCGAGGCCGGGCACATGGTCATCGTGGAAAAGACCGCCCAGGTGGTGGAGGCGATCGGCCGGCTAGGATGACCGGGTAGGCCGCGGACATACCTGCCATCCGTTGTCAGGTATCTCTGATAGGGTGGCCGCATGCGCGCGAGCCGGCTCTTGTCGATCCTGATGCTGCTGCAGCTGCGTGGCCGTCTGACGGCCGAGACCCTGGCGGCGGAGTTCGAGGTCTCGGTCCGCACCATCTATCGCGACATCGACCAACTCAGCGCCGCGGGCGTGCCGGTCTACGCCGACCGCGGGCCGGGCGGCGGTTTCGCCCTTCTGGACGGGTATCGGACACGGCTGACCGGCCTCACGGCGCCGGAGGCTGAGGCCCTGTTCCTGGCCGGCCTGCCCGGGCCCGCGGCCGACCTCGGCTTGAGCGAGACCATGGCGGCGGCCCAGCTGAAGCTGCTCTCCGCCCTGCCGGCAGGCTGGGGCGCAGATGCGCGCCGGGTCGGGGAAGCCTTCCATCTGGACCCTGCCGACTGGTATCGCCGCCACGAACCAGCTGCGCCGCTGTTGCCGAAGGTGGCCCGCGCGATCTGGGCGCGCCGGCGGCTGAGCGTCGAATACGAGAGCTGGGAGCGGCTGGTGACGCGGGTGATCGACCCCCTCGGCCTCGTCCTGAAAGCCGGCGCCTGGTACCTCGTCGCCCGCGTGGGTGAAGACGTCCGCACCTACCGGGTGTCGGCGATCCAGGGCTGCAGCGATCTCGACGAGACCTTCGAACGCCCGGCCGGCTTCGATCTGGCCGCCTGGTGGGCGCAGAGCCTGGACCGGTTCGAAGCGTCGCTCCCGAAGGGCGAGGCGAGGATCCGGCTGTCGGCCTATGGTGCGCGTCGGCTTACCGGTCCGGGCCAGACGCTGGCGGCAGTAGCTGTGCCCGGCGACGACGGCTGGCTAGAGGTGACGGTGCCGGTCGAGGGCCTGGACACCGCCGCAGTACAATTCCTGGCGCTCGGGCGGCATGTGGAGGTGCTGGCGCCGCCGGAGCTGCGCGCTCGCCTGCGCGAGCTCGCCGCCGACGTCGCGGCCCGCCACGCGCCGAATAGCTGACGCCGCCCTTCAGCGACGGGCCAGCCGCTACGGCGCCAGGCGCTGGACGAGGGCGGCGACGTTGGGGGCGCCGAGGCCGGTGACCAGGTCGTAGCCTGCCTTGGACTGGTAGGCGCCGTTGCCGCCCACGGTCACGTCGCGGAAGCAGGTGGTCCCGATCGCCGCATAGAGCGACGGATTGAGATAGGGCAGGTCCGCGAGGCCCTTCTTCTTCCGGGCTTCGTTGATCAGGGCGCAGAACCCCGCCCACATCGGCGCGCTCCAGCTGGTGCCGCCGATGCCCATGGCGTGGCCGCCCACGATCAGGAAGGCGCCGGTGTTCGGGTCCGCCGCCGCGCAGACGTCGGGCACCAGCCGGTCGTGGCCGGCGGGTAGCCCCGCACCTACCTGCCATGCGGGGCGCGGGAAGAGCGTGCTCCGCCCCCCGCCGCTGCCGGCCCAGGCCGTCTCCGACTGCACCGCGCCGGTGGTCTTCAGCCGCAGCGACGTGCCGCCGACCGCGATCACGGCAGTGTCCGTGGACTCGTATTCTGGCTGCAGAGGCCCGCCGGAATTGTGGCCGCTCTCGTCGGGGTTGGAGCCCGCGTCGCCGGTGGAGACAAAGACGTTCACCCCGGCGGCGGCGAGCTTGAGGAACTTCTGGTGCTGGGTCGCGACCTCGCCGGCCGGCCCACCCATAAAGGTCTCGCCTAGGCCCAGGCTGATCGAGAGTTGGTTGAGGGTAGGCTGGGTCGCCAAGTCGGCGATGATCCGGTCCAGCGCACGGTCCAGCGCCGAGAACTCGAGCGAGCCTGAGGCATAGATACGGATCTTCGCCTTGGGGGCGATGCCGCTGGTCCAGCAGGCGTCCAGGGTCTCCTCGCCCTCCGGCGCCGGCAAGGTCCCGCCGGGCACGTTGATCTTCTGGACCTGGGCCATGGTGATCGAGAGGCCATTGGCGCGCCAGAAGGCCTTGAGGTCGGCGTCGTTCGGGAAGGTGTCGATCAGGATCGCGATCGTCTGGCCGTCTCCGGTCAGCCCGAGCGCCGACGCGCCATAGGCCTTGAGCATCTCAGCGCAGAGATAGGGCGGCGCGTTGGCGATATTGGGCGATGGCGTCCCGGAGGCGTCGAGCCCGCCGCGGTTCGCCGCGGTGACGAAGCGCCGGCGGAAGTTGCGGTGCGCGCGGCGGAACGGCTGCAGTCCGACGATGGCGTGCACCGGGTCGCCAATGTCGGTGGGCAGGCTGGGTGCGTTCTGGGCGGCGGTGTAGGTGATGCCGTCCTTGAGCACGGGGACCATCTTCACCTGCAGGCTGTTCTCGATGGTGGCGATGTCGGCGCGGGCATAGACGCCGCTGTTGTCGGCGGCCACCTCGGTGATCTCGTAGCCCTGGGCCTTCAGCCAATCGACGAGCTTGTCCAGCTTGGCCTTGTCGGGGGAGAAACGGGCGGCGAGCTGGTCGCGCGGCACCACCTCCCCGGCGGCCACCTTGGCCTCCAGCTCGGCCTTGAGGTCGCCGGGAAGGTCCAGCGAGAACAGGATCGTCATCGGCTCGGCGGGCTCCGCCGCAGGCGCCGCCAGGTTGACGAGCAGGCCGTGGGGCGCGGCTCCGGGATGGTCGGGAAGCGGTGTGACACTGTCCGTGAATACCTTGCGGTCCGGCATGGCAATTCCTCCCGTCGCGCGGGTCAGAGCGCGGCGCCTGAAATCTGAAGGCGAGTAGTGGGACTGGAACTTCTTAAGGTAGCAAATCCCTCGGCGGCGCACGCGTCAACGGCTTTCGGCGGCCGGGTTGCACTCCTATTTTCTGTGGATCGTCATGTCCCGATCGCCGGCGCCTCAGCCCGACCTCTTCGCCTCGCCCGCCTCTCCGCCGGAGGGCTTCATCTATCGGGCGGAGTTCCTGTCGCGGGAGGAGGAGGCCGAACTTGCCGTCTGGCTCGCGACCCTGGCGTTCGCGCCGTTCCAGTTCCACGGCTATGAGGCCCGCCGCCGCGTGGTCTCGTTCGGCTGGCAGTACGACTTCACCCGCAGCCACCTCCTGAAGGCCGACGACATCCCGGCGGAGTTGATGGCCGTGCGGGCGCGGGCCGCGGCGCTGGCGGGGCATGCGCCGGAGGAGTTGCAGCAGGTGCTGCTCAACGAATACCAGCCGGGCGCGCCGATCGGCTGGCACCGGGACCGGCCGATCTTCGCCGAGGTGGTGGGGATCAGCCTGCTCGCGCCGTGCACATTCCGGTTCCGGCGCCGGACCCCAGGCGGCTTCGAACGGGTGTCTCTTACCCTGGAGCCGCGGTCGGCCTACCTGCTCAGCGGCCGGGCCCGCAGCGAGTGGGAACACTCGATCCCGCCGGTGGAAGCGCACCGCTACTCAATAACCTTCCGCAACTTCAAGGGCTGATCGACGCACTGGCCTTGATTGCCGCCAGGGGAGCAGGCCACAGTCCGCCCGCGACGGCGCAGTTCAAGACGCCCGCGAGGAGACCTTCGATGCGTAACCTGACGATCGCCGCGAGCGCGCTGGCGCTGCTGGCCGGGGCGGCCCAGGCCAAGACGCTTGCCGTCGCTCCCGGCGCGGACGCGCAGGAGAAGCTGCAGACTGCGCTGCTCGACGCCAAGCCGGGCGACGTGGTGCAGCTCGCCGCCGGCCGTTACGAGCTGACCGACGGCCTGTCGCTCGACATCGAGAACGTCACCGTGAAGGGCGCGGGGCCGGACGCGACGATCCTTTCCTTCGGCGGCCAGAAGAGCGCGGGCGAAGGCTTCCTGATCACCTCCAACAAGGTGACGGTGCGCGACCTGGCGGTCGAGAATTCGCGCGGCGACGGGATCAAGTCCAAGGGCTCCGACCAGATCAGCTTCGTGAACGTCCGCGTCGAATGGACCGGCGGGCCGAACCCCAAGAACGGGGCCTACGGGGTCTACCCGGTCTCCTCGACAAACGTGCTGATCGACAAGGTGACGGTGAAGGGCGCCTCCGACGCCGGCATCTACGTCGGCCAGTCGAAGAACATCATTGTGAAAAACAGCCGCGCGGAATTCAACGTCGCCGGGATCGAGATCGAGAACTCGATGAACGCCGACGTCTTCGACAACGTCTCGACCCATAACGCCGGCGGCATCCTGATCTTCGACCTGCCGGGCTTGCCGCAGATGGGCGGCCACTCGACGCGGATCTTCCGCAACAAGGTGGTGAACAACGACACCGCCAATTTTGCGCCGAAGGGCAACATCGTCGCCGACGTGCCGACCGGCACCGGCGTGATGGTGATGGCCAACCGCGACGTGCACGTCTTCGAAAACGAGATCGACGGCAACCAGACCGCCGCCGTGCTGCTGGTGGCCTACAACAAGGACTACGCCGACCTTTCCTATAACCCCCTGCCGCGCGACATCGTCGTGCGCGACAACAAGATCGGGAAGAACGGCTGGAACCCCGCATTCCCGGGCGGCGACGTCCTGGCCAAGGCCATGGGCGGCGGCCTGCCGCCGGTGGTCTGGGACGGCGTCTCGAACTTCACCCGCAAGGGCCAGACCGCGCCGGAAGTCGTCCGCGTCCGGCTGACTGACGGACCGGTCGTGAACCTGCACTTCGCCAGCCCCGGCGCGATCATGTCGGCCAAGCCGGACGTGAAGCCGACGGTCGACGACGGCGCCATCGCCGAGCCCAAACCGGTGGTCCTGCCGAAGACGCAGTCGGGCCTATAATCGGCTCATGAGGACCAGATGATGAGGCGCGCACTCGCCGCGCTGTTCGGCCTGCTTGCGCTCGGCGCAGCCCCGGCGCCGGAGCCGGTGGCGCTCGCCGCGCTGCTGGCCGATGCGCCGGCGCCCAGCCTTGACGCCTACCGCCTGTTCACCGACGCAGGCGGCCGCCATCCCAATGCCGGCCTGACGCCCTACAGCCTGAACACGCCGCTCTTCAGCGACTACGCGGAGAAGACCCGCTACCTCTACCTGCCGCCCGGGACCAAGGCGCGCTATCGGGCCGAGGGCGCGCTCGAACTGCCGGTGGGCGCCGTGTTGGTGAAAACCTTCGCTTATCCGGCCGATTTCCGCCGGCCGGGCGAGAACGTGCGCTTCCTGGAGACCCGCCTCCTGATCCACCGCAAGGCGGGCTGGACGGCGCTGGCCTATGTCTGGAACGCCGAGCAGACCCACGCCGTACTGAAGCGCGCCGGGGCGCGGCTCGACGTCAATTTCGTCGGCGCCGGCGGCAAGGACGTCCACGTCGACTACGCCGTCCCCAACGCCAACCAGTGCAAGGAATGCCACTCACTATCCAAGGAGATCGCGCCGATCGGGGTAAAGGCGCGCAACCTCAACGGGGCATTCGCCTATCCGGAGGGACGTGAGAACCAGCTGGCGCACTGGACGCGGCTGGGCCTGCTGCAGGGCGCGCCGGCGCCGGAGAAGGCGCCGCGGACGGCCGTCTGGAACGACGCCTCCGAGCCGCTGGACGCCCGCGCCCGGGCCTATCTCGACGGCAATTGCGCCCACTGCCACAACGCGCGCGGCATGGCGAGCAACTCGGGCCTCAACCTCAATCTGGAGGAAACCCGGCCGTCCGCGTTCGGCGTCGGCAAGCGGCCGGTGGCGGCGGGGCGGGGCTCCGGCGGCCTGGAGTTCGCCATCGCGCCCGGCCATCCGGACGCCTCGATCCTAGTGCTGCGCATGGCCTCCACCGAGCCTGGCGTGATGATGCCCGAACTCGGCCGCTCACTGGTCCATGAGGAAGGCCTGGCCCTGGTCCGCGACTACATCGCCAGGATGGAAGGGCGCTAAGGCCCACCTTACTGCGCGTGGGCCGGCGCGGCTGTCGCCGGCGAGAGCGGTTGCTCGGCCTGCCAGAGCAGGAAGGCGCGGACATCCTCTACCTGGGCGGCCGTGAGGAAGTGGCTGAAGGGGGCCATGCCGCGGTCCTTTAGCGCGCCATCGTGGACGATCGCCGTGAAGCCGTTGTGGGAGAGGATCGCGGGCGAGCGGGAGAGGTCGGGCAGGTAGTCCCGGCCCTTGTGGTGGCAGGTCCCGCAGTAGGTGACGAAACTGGTCCCGCCTTTGTCGGCGTCGCCCTTCGAGGGCTCGGCCGCGGCGAGGTCAACCGGCGGGACGGGCGCGGCGGCCGGATAGGGCCTGGGCTGGGCGGTCCCGCCCAACTTGAAGACCAGCAAACGGCCTTTGCGGCGGGGCTGGTCGTGACCCGTCGCGGCGCCGCCGTAGCCGACCATCAACGCCAGGTACTGCTCGCCGTCGATCTCATAGGTCGAGGCCGGCGCAATGGCGCTCGCGCGGAGGTCATAGCTCCAGATCCGCTCGCCGCTCGCCGCGTCATAGGCCGCGAAGGTCGAGCCGGCGGTGTGGAACACCAGGCCCGCGTCGGTGGCCAGGACGCCGCTGGTCCAGGTCTGCGGGAAACGGACCTTCCAGCGAGCCTTCTGGGCGGCGGGATCCCAGGCCACGAGCTCGCCGTACGAATTGGAGTCGTCGTCGGATTCGCGGTCCTGCCTGGGCGCAGAAGGGCCTGTGCGTTTGCGCCGCTCGCCGGTGTTCCAGGCGCCGGGGATGTAGCGGAAGTCCGCCGGGTCGGCGTAGTTCCCCCGCTTGGCCATGGTCGGGATGTAGACCAGCTTCTCCCTGGGGCTGAAGGCCATCGGCTGCCAGTTGTGACCGCCGAGCGGGCCGGCGACCTGATGGCTCGTGGTTCCGTGTTCGTAGCGCACCCCAGGCGCCTCGACCGGCCGGCCGGTGACGAGGTCGACCTTTTCCGCCCAGTCCACCGGCGCGTATTTCTCCGCCGAGATCAGCTCTCCGGTGGCCGCGTCCAGCACATAGAAGAAGCCGTTCTTCGGGGCCTGCATGACCACGCGCCTGGTCTCCGCGCCGATCTTCAGGTCGGCCAGCATGATGTGCTGCACGGCGGTGTAATCCCAGCTTTCGCCGGGCGTGGTCTGGTAGTGCCAGACGTACTCGCCGGTGTCGGGCCTGAGCGCCACGATGGAAGACAGGAAGAGATTGTCGCCCCGGCCGCCGGAGCGGAGCTTGTGGTTCCACGGACTTCCATTGCCGGCGCCCACGAAGACGAGGTCGAGCTTGGGGTCGTAGGTGATGGCGTCCCAGGGCGTGCCGCCGCCGCCGGTCTGGCGCCAGTAGCCGTCGGACCAGGTGGCGTTGGCCTTCTCCTTCATGACCTTGTCCGAGGCCGCGTCGTCCGGCAGGCCGCGGGCGTTGGGGGTCATGTAGAAGCGCCAGGCGAGGGCTCCCGTCTTGGCGTCGAAGGCGGAAATGTAGCCGCGGACGCCGTATTCCGCCCCGCCGTTGCCGATAAGGATCTTGCCCTTGATCGCCCGCGGGGCACCGGTGATCGTGTACGGACGATCCGGATTGGTGGTCTGCACGGTCCATTCGGGCTGACCGGTCTTGCCGTCGAGCGCGATCAGCCGCCCATCGATCGTGCCGACGTAGACCATGCCCTGCCAGAGCGCGACGCCCCGGTTGACGACGTCGCAGCAGGCGTTGAAGCCCTTCTCGCCCGGAACCCTGGGATCGAAGCTCCAGAGCGGCTTGCCGGTCTTGGCGTCGAAGGCGAAGACCTTGGACCAGGCGGTGGTGGTGTAGAGCACGCCGTCGGCGACCAGCGGGGTCGCCTCCTGGCCGCGGTCAGTGTCGAACTCGGCCCACCAGGCGACGCCGAGCTTGCCGATAGTCGACGCGTTGATCTGCTTCAGCGGGCTGAAGCGCTGCTCGTCGTAGGTGCGCCCGTAGGTCAGCCACTCGCCGGCCTTGGCCTGCTCGATGCGGGCGCCGTCGACACCCCGCTGGCAGGCCGCCAGAACGAGGCCCGCGGCGAACAGAACGCCCAGCCGCGCAAAAACTCTCATCGACGCCTACACCCCCGAGCGTTTTCGCTAGTCTTTCAGAGGAATCGCCTCGCGGCGAGCCTTGGCCGGCGCCAGCCATTACTTCCTGTCTGGAAACAGTCTGGCGCCAATCAGCGTGATTATAACTTCCACAGCGAAACCGTATCTGCTCCTCGCGCTGCCAGGCGGCGGTGCACCCCATTCCTCAATTCAAAGGCTCGCCACGTGCCTCACATGTTCAAGTTCGCCGCTCTCGGGCTGGCTCTCTCCCTCACCGCCGGCGCCCCCGCCTCGGCTCAGGTCGTTACCGCGCCCGCCCAGGTCCAGGCCGGCGCCTACAAGATCGATCCAGACCACAGCAAGATCACCTGGTCGGTGAACCACTTCGGCTACTCGACCTACATCGGCCAGTTCGGCGCGGTGAACGCCACCCTGAAGCTGGACCCAAAGAACCTGGGCGCAACCGTGCTCGAAGCGACCATTGACGCCAATTCGCTGGGCACGCTTAACGCCGCCCTCGACAAGCATCTCAAGTCCCCGGAATTCCTCGACGTCGCCAAGTTCCCGACCGCCACCTTCAAGGCGACGAAGGTTACACAGACCGGCGAGAAGACCGCCGACATCGCCGGCGACCTGACACTGCACGGCGTGACCAAGCCCGTGGTGGTGCAGGCGGTGTTCCACCAAGCGGGTCCCAACCCGATGGTGAAGACCTACCAACTCGGTTTCGCGGGTACGACGAAGATCAAGCGTTCCGAGTTCGGGATCACGTCCTATGTGCCGGCGATCGGCGACGAGGTGACGCTGACCCTCGAAGCGGAGTTCCGCCAGGTCCCCGCGGCCTAAGGTTCCCCACCACCCCTTGGCCACAAAGGGCCGTCCTCGCGGGCGGCCCTTTGCCTCGGAGGGCGCCTAGAGCAGGTCGCCGCCCGCCGCCATGGCCGTGGTGCCATCCTTCTGGAACGCCTTGATCACGTTGCGCCCGACTGTCCAGCGGTGCACCTCGTCGGGACCGTCCACCAGCCGCTGCGAGCGGATGTGGGTGTACCAGGCCGCCAGTGGGGTATCGCGGCTGTAGCCCAAGGCGCCGTGCAGCTGGATGGCGGTGTCGACCACGTGGTGGACCATGTGCGCCAGGTAGACCTTGGCGATCGAGTTTTCCTGCCGAAGGTCCGCGCCCTTCTCGGCCTTGTAGGCGATGTGCAGCAGCATCAGGCGCGAGATGTAGAGCTGGGTGGCGCACTCGGCGAGCATGAACTGGACGGCCTGGCGCTCGGAGAGCTTCTTGCCGAAGGTCTCGCGGTTGGTGACGTGGGCCGCGGCCATGTCCAGCGCGCGCTGGGCCATGGCGACGTTGTGCATACCGTGACGCAGGCGGCCGTAGGCCAGGCGGTGCTGGCCCATGTCGAAGCCGCGGCCTTCGCCGCCCAGGAGGTTCTCGGCCGGGACCACCAGGTCCTTGATCTCGATCTCGGCGTGGCCGCCGCCCATGATGTGCGAGAGCGGACCCTCGGCGGCCATGGTCGGGATGTCGCGCTTGATCCTGTAGCCCGGGTTCGGCAGCTCAACGATAAAGGTCGAGAACTGCTGGTGCCGGGGCGCGTCGGGATCGGTGCGGGCCATGACCAGGGCCAGGTCCGCGGCGCTTGCGGCCGAGGAGAACCACTTCTCGCCGTTCAGGACGTAGTTCTCGTTGCCGTCCTTAACTGCTGAGGTGCGCATGCCGGTGGCGTCGGCGCCGGAGGCCTTCTCGGTCATCGAGTAGCAGACGCGCTTCTCGCCGTTCAGCAACGGCTTGAGGAATTTCTCCTTCTGGTACTCGGTGCCGTGGGCCAGCAGCGTCAGGATGGTGGCGTCATCGGGCCCCTGGCTGTTCATGGAAAGCGCGCCCAGGTGGCTCATGCCGAGCTCCATCTGGACGAGCGCGTTGGCCAGCGGGCCAAGGCCCATGCCGCCGTATTCCTTGGGCACGAAGGGCAGCCACAGGCCCTGGGCGCGGGCCTTGGCGCGCAGTTCGGCCAGGACGGACTTGTAGCTCTCCTTGTCGACCACCCGCTTCTCCGCGGGGATGCACTCGTCCAGCACCCACTGGCGCACACGCTCACGGACGGCCTTGGCTTCCGGCGGGATCTCGAAGTCGATCGACATGGCGGTTCCTCAGATTTCTTTCGTTGGAACCAGCCTCGGCCCTTTCCGTGGCGGTGAGCAAGCGCATTTGCGCCCACGGGTCACTGGTCGCCCCACTCTCGCGGGGCGACCAGCTTGTAGTCTTTGGCGTTCAGGCCACGTCGTAGCGGTCGGCGTTCATCACCTTGGTCCAGGCGGCGACGAAGTCCTTGACGAACTTCGGCTGGGAATCTGCCTCGGCATAGACCTCGGCGAGCGCGCGCAGTTCGGAGTGAGAGCCGAAGATCAGATCGACACGGGTGCCGGTCCATTTCGTCTGCTTGGATTTGCGGTCGCGACCTTCGAAGACGTTCTCCGAGCTCGTGGGCTGCCACTCCGTGCGCATGTCGAGCAGGTTTACAAAGAAGTCGTTGGTCAGCCGGCCGGGCTTGTCGGTGAACACCCCGTTTTTCGAACCCTTGGCGTTCGCGCCCAGCACGCGCAGGCCGCCGACCAGAACCGTCATCTCCGGCGCACTCAGCCTCAGGAGCTGGGCGCGGTCGACCAGGGCTTCCTCCGGCGCCATGAACTGCACGCCGTCGCTGCGATAGTTGCGGAAGCCGTCTGAGATCGGCTCGAGCGGGGCGAAGGAGTCTACGTCTGTCTGTTCCTGCGAGGCATCCATGCGACCGGGCGTAAACGGCGCTTCGACCTCGACCCCAGCGTCCTTGGCGGCTTTCTCGACGGCCGCCGAGCCGCCGAGCACGATCAGGTCAGCCAGCGACACCTTCTTGCCGCCGGCCGCCGAGCCGTTGAAGCGTGACCGGATGGTTTCGAGCGTTTGCAGCACCTTGGCCAGTTCAGGCGGATTGTTGACCTCCCAGTCCTTCTGCGGCGCGAGGCGGATGCGAGCGCCGTTGCCGCCGCCGCGCTTATCGGACCCGCGGAAGGTCGAGGCGGAGGCCCAGGCGGCGGAGACCAGCTGGGCCACGGTCAGGCCTGAGGCGAGGATCTCGGCCTTGAGGGCAAAGATGTCGTTCGCGTCGACCAAGGGGTGATCGACCGGCGGGATCGGGTCCTGCCAGATCAGGCGCTCCTTCGGCACGAG
>Ga0068864_100003747_pt1 | contig 12554 bp, 5 predicted proteins | sample KBSSwiS72_FD_66586 | JGI IMG/M metagenome (GOLD analysis project Ga0068864, IMG submission 66586) | Switchgrass rhizosphere microbial communities from Kellogg Biological Station, Michigan, USA - KBS Switchgrass S7-2 | ecosystem: Host-associated > Plants > Roots > Rhizosphere > Soil ...
AGCTGCGGCAGCTCCTTGCGACAGGGGCCGCACCAGCTCGCCCAGAAGTTGAGCACCACGACGCGGCCCCTGAGCGAGCTGAGCGTGAACTCGCTCGAGGGATCGTTCGGCGTGGCACCGAGGCGACGCAGCGTGTGGGTCGAGAGCGCCGCCGTCGTGGTCTCGGGCGAGGGCGCGGGCGCTGCGGCGCGAGCCTGCGGTACCGCGACGAGCGCGGGGACCAGCGCGAGCATGGAGAGGCGGCGGCGGGGACGCGGCATCAGGGGTCTCACTTGTACTGGGCGCCCAGCAGCACCCAGAGGTTGAACTGGCGGCGCTCGACCGCGGTCAGCGAATCGGCGCCCGAGGGGTGGAAGCCCTGCCCGGCGCGCGAGCCGGCGCCCAGCACGTAGTCGATCAACCGCGAACGGCGGGGGAACGCGGGGTCGACCTCCTGCGTGGCGAGCTTCATCGACTCGCCGGAGAGGTTCACGTACGCGCGCGGGAAGATGCGGTTCATGCGCACCGTGTCCGGGACCGCGGTGAGGTCGAGGTTGCCGGCCGCCAGGGTGCTGTCCGAAGGCTGGTGGCAGGAGACGCACTTCGCGGCGACGATGGGACCGATCGTCGACTCGAAGTTGATGATTTGGCGCTGCGCCTCGGGGAGGTTCAGGTCGTGGGCGGGATAGAGCGCCGCCATCGGGTTCGGGTTCGTGGACACGGGCGGCCCGGCGTGGCGGTCCTCGTGGCAGCCGAAGCAGTTCTCGAACTTCTCGCCCGGGCGCACGTAGAGGTGCGTGCGCTTCACGACGAAGCCGCGGCCCTTGTCGTCGAGCGTCGCCCAGCTCACCGGCGTGTTCGCCGGCACGCGGATGCGGAACGAGCCGTCGGGGTACACCGGCGCGAAGCCGAGCAGCTCGCGCTTCTCGAAGTCGTTCGCCGAGATCTGGTTCGATTCGCCGGGACGGGTCGGGCGCGCGACGATCACCGCGATGCTGTCGATCGCGTCCACGCCCTTCACCGGGCGCTCCTGGCCGTCGTTCGTGCCGCGGTTGAACACGTCCTGCGCCAGGAACTCGCCGTAGTCGACGCTGGGGTCGATCGTGGACAGGATGACCGGCGGCTTCGGGTGCGGCGCCAGCAACTGCGCGTCGTACTCGTTCGTGGCGACGTCGTTGTAGAGGAACGAGACGTTGGCCACGGTGAACGTGGCCGGGTCGCCGGGCGCGCCGGAGCCGTGCTGCACGAGCGTGAACGTGTACAAGCCGTAGTCCACCTCGGCGTCGGTCGCGGCCGGAAGCGAGTACGAGCACACGAAGCGGTTGCCGCCGATCGGCATCGGGTACTTGAACGAGCCGTACGGCCACGGCGCGCCGTCGAGGTTGACCTGCGGCGTCAGCACGTCCCAGTTCGTGCCCGGCACCCCGATCGCCGGGTCGGCGGGGCCCTGCTCGGTCTTCAGGAGCGCCAGCGGCCCCGCGTCCTCCTCCACCATGTTCGACTCGATGGCGATCAGGCGGCCGTCGGGCGTGGGCTGCGGGTGGAAGAAGTTGACCGAGTGCGGGCCGTAGAGGTGGAACGTGCCGGTGCCGTCCGGGTTGGTCACGAACAGCGGGAAGCGGTTCATGGTGCCGAAGTGCTCCCAGCGCGTGTACATGACGCGGCCGTTCGGGAGCAGCGTCGGATCGAAGTCGCTGCTCTGGTTGTAGCTGATGCGCTCGAGGTTCGAGCCGTCGGCGTCGCAGGCGTAGAGGTGGGCGGACAGCGAGTGGTTGTACTCGTCCATCTCGTTGTCGCGCGCGCTCGTGAACAGGATGCGGTCGTCGGGCAGGTAGACCGGGTCGTAGTCCGGACCGCCGCCGCTCGTGACCTGGCGCAGACCGGTGCCGTCGGCGTGGATCTCGTAGATGTTGCGGTTGCCGCCGCCGGCCGGCCGCATCGAGAACAGGATGCGCAGGCCGTCGTACGACACGCACGGGTCGGAGATGCTGGCGCCGGTGTAGTTCGTGAGCGGCGTCACCTCGCCGGAGGGCGAGATCGGCGACAGCTTGTAGAGGTTCGAGCTGCCGTTCGTGCGGTTGAGCGTCTCCTCCTGGTTGGCCTTCACGAAAACGAGCGCGTCCGTGGTCGGCGTCTGCGCGATGAGGTCGTCGGGCGCGCTCTCGCGGCAGCCGCCGAGCGAGATGCTGGCGACGAGGACCGCGATCACGAGCGCGAGGGAACGCGCGCCGTATAGCGTTCGCTGGGTCATCTGGATGTCGAACCTCCCGATCGCGCCCGTCGTCATGGGCGGATCGACCGATAGAACGAGACCCCGATCGTCGCCTGCGTGTAGTCGTAGACGACGACGCCGGTCTGCCCGCGCTGCTCGCCGAACACGGCGGCCTGCCTCACTTCCGAGCGCAATGAAAGATCGTCGCGGATGAACCACTCGAGGCCCGCGCCGCCGGTGAGCGCGTTCTTGGTCACGGGCTTGGCGTTGATCGACGGGCCCGGCTCCACCATCACCATCCCGTAGCCGGCGGCGGCGTAGGGCTGCAGGCGGCCCGAGAGCGGCCAGCGCGCGAGCACGCTGAAGGAGTGCAGGATGGCGTGAACGGACCGGCCCGGGTCGTGTCCGAGCGCCGCCTCGTAGCCGAGCCAGCTCGACGGGTGGTAGGCCGCGCGCAGCACGAACAGCCGATCGCGCCCGAGCACGCCGTAGCCGGGACTCACCGAGAGCCGGTTGCGGAACGGCCGCACGCCGGTCGTGAGCGCGAACGGCGCGCGCGCGGCCTCCGGACGCAGCGCCTCGAGCCCGTTCACGAACACCACCGAGTCCGCGGGCGCTCCTGCGGCGCGTGCGGCTCGCGGCAGCGCCAGCAGCGCCAGGCCCGCGAGTGCCAGGCGCAGGGCCGCGCGCGGCGTCATGGTGTCACCCCGGCGCGCACCCAGGCGCGGAGCGTGCGCCACTCGGTGTCGTTCGTGTCCGCGAACACCTTCACGCTGTGCGCGGTGCCGCCCTCGGAGTCGGCGAGCGGCCGGGTCAGGATCGGGCTCTGGTCGGGGAAGTTCGAGGTGACCTGGAGCGCGACCTGGTGGAAGTCGAACAGCGTATCCTTCGCCGTCTCGGGCGAGAGCTGCAGCGTGCCGCGGATGCCACCGCCGTGGCAGTCGCCGCCGGCGTCACAGCCGTGGGCGACGAGGATCGGCTCCACCGCGCTTGCGAACGCCGCGTAGTCGAGGTGGAGCGGCGTTCCGCCGCCGGGCGGCGCCGGGGGCGAGGTCGGCCCCGCGCAACCGAGAAGCGCGCCGGGCAAGGCCAACCACGGCCAATGCCGAACGAACGATCTCCACTTTCGATCCCGCACGCGGTTCACGCTCGGTACGCCCCGCAGTCATGGATGACGGGCTCCGTGGGCTCGCCGCGGACCCGCACCCGCCGTTCCCAGCCGGGGATCGAGTGCGTGCCGAGGCAATGGCGTAGTCCCCTCGCTCGCGCGAGGGACCGCCCCAAGGGGCAAGAGCCGGGCCACGAGCGGGTGCGAACGCGCAGCGCGGTGCGGGCGCGCGCAATCGCGCGGACGGGCGTGCACGGGACGCGCAGTTCCGGTCAGCAGGTCGCGTGCGCGACGCATCGCCCGCGTTGCGCGATGCACGCGAGCGGGCCGCCGCTTCCGCGCTACATCTAGAAGTAGCGCACCACGAACCAGCGCTCCGCGTTCGGCTCGAGCGCGAAGCGGTCTTTCAGCACCGATTCCACCCACACCGTGTCGCGGCCCTCGCCCGGGGCCACGAGCACCGTGGCGATGTCGGGGTGGGCGAGCGCCTTCGCCTTCGCCGCCTCGAGCCCGAGCACGTAGAGCGGCGTGTCCCACGAGTCGGTCGTGGTCGCGTCTGCGGCGACGACGGTCACGGCGAGGAGCCCGCTCGCCGGCTGGCCGGTGCGCGGATCGAGGATGTGGCCGTAGCGCTTGCCGTCCTTCGCCACGAACTGCTCGTAGTTCGCCGACGTGGAGATGGCGTCGCCGTCGAGCCACACGCGCGCGAAGTACGGCACGCGGTCACGCGGGTCGCGCAGCCCGATACGCCAGTGCTCGGACGCGGGCGGATGGCCGAGCGACATCATGTTGCCGGATGCGTCCACGAGTGCGGCGGTGATGCCGCGCGCGCGCAGCGCGCGCATCGCCTGGTCGACCGCGTAGCCCTTGGCGATGCCGCCCAGGTCGATGCGCATGCCGCGGCGCGCGAAGTGGATCGTGCCCGCGGCGGAGTCGAACGCCACATCACCGGCGCCGACCAGCGCCCACGCGGCGCGCGCCTCGGAGTCGGACGGCACCCGGCGCGGACCGCCGATGAAGCCCCAGGCACGAACGAGCGGCTCGACCGTGATGTCGAACGTATGGTCGCTCTCGCGCCAGATGCGCAGCGAGCGCGCGATCACGTCGCCGACGAGCGGCTGGACGCGGGTCGTGACCGAGTCGGCGACGCGGTTGATGCGCGCGACCTCGCTGGTCGAGGTCCAGTTGCTCATGAGCGAATCCACGAGCCGGATCGCCCCGTGTGCGGCCGCGGCATCGGCGGCGCTGGCCGCGGAGTCCCTCGTCACCAGCGTCACGTTCACGTACGTGCCCATGGCGTGGATGGGGTAGGGGACGCTCCGCTCGGCGGTGCCAGCACCTATGAGGAGCGGCGTGGCGAGCAGCGCCGCCGCCCGCCAGGACCGCGAGCGTCTCGCTGGTGGGTTCATCCGTGAAGCTCCCTCGCGGGTTCGTGCGATCAGGCGGCGCGGATCACGGCGGGTCCGGGGCCGCGCGCGCGATCGACGACCGAGGTTTCGGCAGGTCGGCGCGAGAATCGCGGCGGGATACCTTCGGATGAGTCGTTTTGCGGGTCCGCGCTGGCGATTTCCGTTGAAGGTGGCTGAACCGTTCCCTAACATACCAACCCTCGGAAAAACCCCCTTGGCCCTTGCCGGAGCCGCGCCACCGAGATGCCCGCGGCTCGAAGTCTTCACCCGGTCGACCCCCCGGGATGGAGTCGAACGCTGAAGCCCCCGTGCCGCTGGTTCCTCGTCTCCACCCCGGTCGCCGCGTCGTCCCCCGCACCCGGCCGCGCCACCACGCAACACCACGCCCCGAGGCGCACGACCGTGCCGCCGGGGGCGCTCGATGTGCTGTCCCGATGAGGCCACGCCCGTGATCCCGGCGTGGCCGCTCCGTTTTTCATTCGCTTGCCTCGATCGTCCCGCCGAGCGGGTCCCACAGGAGGTCGCCAGGTGATCGCTTCGATACCACGGAGACTGCGGCGCGCGTTCGCCATCGCGTCCTCGTCCGCGCTGCTCATCGCATCCGCCCCGCTGGCCGCGTGGGCGACGACCTACTTCTCGCAGGGCAGCGTCCCGCCGAACACGTTGGCGAGCTGGAACACCGTGCGCGGCGGCGGCGGTGCATCGCCGGCGAACTTCACCACCGCGAACGACGTCTTCGTCATCCAGAACACGCACAACATGGGGACGACGGCGACGTGGGCGGTGGCGGGCTCGAACGCGAAGATCCAGATCGAGAGCGGCGGCACGCTGACCGCGAACCACCTCGTCTCGGTGCCGCAGTTCCAGGTCGACAACGGCGGCACGTACGTCCACAACGCGATCAGCGGCGCGTCGAACGGCGTCGCGACCGACGTCCCGGGAAGCACCACCCGGTCGTTCGGCGCGAGCAGCAGCGTCGAGTTCCAGAAGTGGGCGAACGGCGGCACCGGCCCGGTCGCCCTGCCCGCCGTGACCTGGGGCAACTTGAAGATCAACGTCGCCGCGCTCGGCGGATCGTGGCAGCAGTCGGGCGGGCTCACGTCCGTCCTGGGCAACCTCACGATCCAGGCCACGGGCGGCACGACGCGCGAGTTCCGGCTGAATGCGAACTCGCCCGCGGCATCGTCGCTCACGGTCACCGGCGACGTGCTCGTGTTCGGTGGCATCTTCAACGTCACGAGCGGCACCGCGATCGAGACGTTCAACATCGGCGGCAACCTCGCCGTGAGCGGCGGCACGTTCACCGCGACCGGCGCCGGCCCGCACAACATCAACTTCACCGGCGGCGGCGCGAACTCCTCGATCACGCTCGTCTCCGGGACGTACACCCCCACCGCGCTCAATTACTCCGTCGCCCCGGGCAAGACGCTGTCGGTGAGCGGCGCGTTCGCGCCGCTGGTCGCGGCCGGCCGGACGATGGTCGTGAACGGCACGTTCCAGATCGACCCGACCACGACGCTGGGCACGACCGGCACGTGGAGCTACGGCGCGGGGGCCTCGCTCACGTTCAACGAGGCTGCCTCGCGCCTCGTCGACGGCACGTCGCCGTTCTGGCCCGCCGCGAGCGGTCCCACGAACGTCAACGTGAGCGGGGCCGGCACCGTGGCGGTCCCGGTCGCGCGCACGGTTGCGGGCAACCTGACGTTCACGAACGGGGCCATGGCGCTTGGCGCCGCGGACCTCACCGTGAATGGCACGCTCGCGCTCGGCTCCAGCAAGATCACCACCGCCACCGCCAAGGTGGTGCTGCCGGCGAGCGCAACGCTGACGCGCGGCAGCGGCTACATCGTCGGCACGCTGCAGAAGAACGTCGCCACCGGGTCGAACGTGAGCCGCACGTTCGAGGTCGGGGACGGCTCGAATTACGCCCCGGTCAGCGTCTCGTTCGCGAACGTCTCCGGAGCGGGCGATCTCGTGGCCTCGACCGCCTCACCGGTCTCCGTTCCTGCGCAGGCGAACCTCAGCGCCAGCAAGTTCGTGAACCGTTCGTGGACCGTCACGAACTCGGGCGTGAGCTTCTCCACGTACGACGCCACGCTCAACTTCAACCCGGGTGACATCCAGGGCGGCGGCGACCCGAACAACTTCATCGTCGCCAAGAACACCAGCGGCACGTGGACGAACCCCACCGTCGGCACGCGCACGGCGACGTCGACCCAGGCCACGGGCCTGTCCGCGCTCAGCGACTTCTACGTCGGCGAGTCGGGCGCGCACACGATCAGCGCCACCGCGGGCGCAAACGGCAGCATCACGCCGAGCGGCGCCGTGCCGGTGAACGACGGTGCGAGCCAGGGCTTCACGATCGCCGCGAACGCGGGGTACGTGATCCAGGACGTGCTCGTGGACGGCGTGAGCCAGGGCGCGGTGGCGAGCTACACGTTCACGAACGTGACCGCGGACCACACGATCAGCGCCAGCTTCGCGGCGGATCCCACGTCCACGATCAACGCGGTCTCGCCCGCGGGGTTCGTCACCACGGTGGTGCCGAGCGTGGGCGTGCCGGTGACGCTGTCGCGCACCGTCACCACGCCGATCCTTGGCTACTCGGTCACGTTGCAGCTTTCAGGCCTCACGAGCACGGCCGCGGCCATCACCGAGGGCGGCTTCCTGTCCGCGAGTGGCGCCAACACCAGCTTCCAGGTCACGGACAACGGCGGCGGTAGCTATACGGTCGACGGCGTGACGCTGGGTGTGCCGTGCGGCTCCAGCGCCACCAGCGGCACACTGTTCACGGTCGGCGTGGGCAGCGCGCTCGCCGGCGGCTCGGGCACGGTCACGGTGACGTCGGTGACGCTGCGGGACTGCTCGAACGCCACGCTGCCGTCCGCGGTCGGCACGGCCGCGACGGTGAACGTGGATCGCTCGCCGCCGAGCGTCGTCGTGAACTCGCCATCCAACTCCGAGCATTGGGTCGCCGGATCGGTGCAGGCGATTACGTGGACGGTGACCGATGCCGAAGGCATCGCGGCGAACGGCCTCTCGATCGAGTACTCGACCGACCTCGGTGCGAACTGGCTGCCGGTCGCGAGCGGTCTCGCGAACACGGGCAGCTACGACTGGACGATCCCGAGCACGCCGACGACGCAGGGCGTCGTGCGCGTCACCGCGCTCGACGTGCACGCGAACGCGGGCCAGGGGACGAGCACGATCTCCCGCCCGTTCACGATCCAAGGCACGAGCACGACCGTCGTCACGACGTCGCCGAACCCATCGGTGTTCGGACAGGGCGTGACGCTCACCGGTACGGTCTCCCCGGCCGTCAACTCGGGCCTGCTCGAGTTCTTCGACGGTGCGACCAGCCTCGGCGGCGGGACGCCATCCGGCGGCGTGTTCTCGTTCTCGGTCTCGAACCTGTCCGCGGGGACGCACTCGATCACCGCGACCTACCACGGCAGCACGCTCGTCGCGCCGAGCACCTCGGCGCCCGTGAGCCACGTCGTGAACCCGAGCGCGACCACGATCGGCTTCAGTGTGGACCCCAACCCGCGCACGGGCGCGGGCTCGGTGTCGATGAATGCCACGGTGACGGCCGTCCCGCCCGGCGGTGGCCAGCCCACCGGGAGCATCGAGTTCTTCGACGGCGCCACCTCGCTCGGCACCTATCCGTACACGGTCAGCACGCTCAAGCAGTCTTCGCCGCCGCTCGCGGTCGGCACGCATTCGCTCACCGCGGTGTACTCGGGAAGCGCGAGCCACGCGGGCAGCACGTCGTCCGCGGTCTCCGTGGTGGTGAACCCCGCCCCGACCACGACGACGCTCGCCTCGTCGCCGAACCCGAGCGTGGTCGGTCAGTCGGTGACGCTCACCGCCACGGTGGTGGGGACGCTGCCGCTCTCGGGCTCGCCGGGCGGCGGCAGCGTCGAGTTCTTCGACGGCGCGACATCGCTGGGCACGGCGCCGGTCTCGGCCGGCTCGGCCTCGCTCAACACGGCGACGCTCGCGCTCGGCGGCCATTCGCTCTCCGCTGTCTTCTCCGGTGACGCGAGCTACACCGGCAGCACCTCCGCCGCGCTCGCGCACACCGTGAACCAGTCGTCCTCGGTGACGACGCTCACCGCAACGCCGGAGCCGAGCGTGCACGGCCAGAGCGTCACGCTCACGGCGACCGTGGCCGCGAGTCCCCCGGGCTCGGGCACGCCTACCGGGACGGTCGAGTTCTTCAAGGGCGCGACCTCGCTGGGCACCGCGCCGCTCTCGGGCGGCACGGCGTCGATCGCGAGCGGGTTCCTGAACGTGGGCGCGCCCACGTTCACGGCGGTCTATTCCGGGAACACGGACTACACCGGCAGTACGTCGGCGGTCTACACGCACATCGTGAACATGGCGTTCACCACGACCGTCGTGGGCACGAGCCCGGATCCCTCGAACTTCGGCGACCTGGTCACGATCACCGCGACGTGCACTGCGGTGGCGCCGGGAGCGGGCACACCGAACGGGCCGTTCACGTTCTTCGACAACGGCAACTTCCTCGGCCAGGTGATGTTCGTTCCCACCGGCACCGCGTCGATCACCACGTCGGCGCTGACGCCGGGGTCGCACAGCATCACCGCGGTCGGCGGCGACGGGAACTTCTTCTTCCACAGCAGCACCTCGGCACCGGTCACGCAGGTCGTGAACCAGGCGTCGAGCACGACCACGCTCGCGAGCAGCCCGAACCCGAGCAACGTCGGGCAGTCGGTGTCGCTCACAGCGAACGTGTCGCCCGCATCGTCGACCGGCACCGTGGAGTTCTTCGATGGCGTTTCGAGCCTGGGCACGAGCCCGGTCGCCGGCGGCTCGGCAGCGCTCAGCACCGCCGCGCTCTCGGCCGGCTCGCACTCGCTCACCGCCGTCTACTCGGGTGACACCGGGCACGCCGGCAGCACCTCGAACACGGTCACGCAGGTGGTGACGAGCCCCGGAACCACGACCACGCTCGCGACGACGCCGAACCCATCCGTGTTCGGCGAGTCGGTGACGCTCACGGCGACCGTGTCACCCGCGGCCGCCACCGGCACGGTGGAGTTCTTCGAGGGTGCGACGAGCCTCGGCACCGCGCCGCTCTCGGGCGGCACTGCCTCGATCGCCACCTCGGCGTTCGCGGTGGGCTCGCACGTGATGCACGCGGTCTACAGCGGCGACGGCACGTACACCACGAGCACGTCGCCGGCGCACACGCACACCGTGGACCAGGCGAGCTCGAGCACGTCGCTCGCGAGCGGGACCAACCCGTCGACGTTCGGGCAGTCGGTCACGTTCACGACCACCGTGACGCCGTCCACCGCCACCGGCTCCGTCGAGTTCTTCGACGGTTCTACGTCACTCGGTACCTCGCCGCTCGCCTCGGGCAGCGCCCAGCTCAGTACCAGCGCGCTCGCCGCGGGCAGCCACCCGATCACCGCCGTCTACTCGGGCGATGCGAGCTACTCGGGCAGCTCGTCGAACCTGGTGACCCAGGTCGTGAACGCCGCCTCGAGCTCGGTCACGCTCGTGGCCGCACCCGATCCGGGCGTCTACCAGGACCCGGTCACGCTCACCGCCACCGTCGCGCCGTCAGGCGCGACGGGCTCGGTCGAGTTCTTCGACGGCGTGACGTCGCTCGGCACGTCGCCGGTCGCCTCCGGCAGCGCCCAGCGCATCACCAGCTCGCTCGTAGTGGGGCCGCACTCGCTCACGGCGCACTACCTGGGCGACGGCAGCTACTCGGGCGCCACCTCCGCGGCCTACCCGCTCGAGGTGAAGGCGAAGATCGTGGCCACGGCGGGGGCCAACGGCAGCCTCTCGCCGCCGGGCACCACGCTCTACAGCCTGAACGCCACGCCGTCCTACACGTTCTCTGCGGACCCGGGCTACCACGTCGCGAGCGTCACCGTGGACGGCGGCGCCGCCCCGCTCACGTCGCCCTACACGTTCGCGGCCGTGAGCTCGAACCACACCATCGACGTGCAGTTCGCGGTCAACCCGGCGGTGCCGTCGATCACCACGCTCACCGCGACGCAGGTGCGCACGGGCAACGACGGCGACGGCAACACGAAGATCACGTTGACCTGGACCGCGGTCCCCGCCGGCTCCACGGTCGAGGTGTGGCGCAAGGGCTACGGCAACTACCCCGAGTACGACGACGGCCCGACGCCGGGCAGCGTGCCGCCGACGCCGGGCGCCTACCCGCCGGCCGGCTGGACGCTCACCACGGTGACCACACCGGGCGGCACCGACGAGCCGGGCTCGCGCGATTTCTGGTACTACGTCGCCTACGTCACCGACACGTTCGGCACGCGCTCGCCGGTCTCCAACCGGACCACCGGCACGCTCAGCTACCACCTCGGCGACGTCTCCGACGGCACCACGCCGGGCCTCGGCGACAACCAGGTGTCGACGAGCGACCTCTCGGCGCTGGGTGCCCACTACGGCATCTACGGCGCCGCCGTGGATGCGGTGAACTACCTGGACGTGGGCCCGACCACCGACCTGTCGGTGAACGCCCGGCCGATGACGGACAACAAGGTCAACTTCGAGGATCTCGTGCTGTTCGCCATCAACTACTATCCGGTCGCGAGCGCGCCGCAGGCGCACGCGACGCCGGCGGCGTCGAGCCAGGACGCGCTCGTGCTCACCGCGCCGCCTTCGGTGTACGCGGGTGAGGACGTGGCGGTGCGCATCAGCTTCACCGGCACCGGCCGCGTGCTGGCGATGAGCGCGCGCCTGACGTGGGATCCGGCGGTCGTGCACCCGGTGTCGTTCACCGCGGGCGACGCGGTGCTCGAACAGGGGGCGCTGCTGTTCTCGGGGGCGCCGGGCTCGGTGGACGGCGCGGTGTTCACGGGCACGGGCCAGGGCTTCACCGGCGACGGCGAGTTCGCCACGCTCCACTTCCAGGTGGTGGCGGCGGGCGATCCCAAGATCGCGTTCGTGGGAACCGACGCACGCGACAACCAGAACCACACGGTCATCCTCGCCACCGGGGTCACGGCGGTCACACCGAAGTCGTTCGTGACCGCGTTCGCCCCCGCGATGCCCAACCCGTTCGGCCGCAGCACGACGTTCGCGTTCTCGCTCGCCAAGGCCGGGCGCGCGGACCTCGAGGTGTTCTCGGTGGACGGCCGCCGCGTGCGCACGATCACGAGCGGACTCCGCGACGCGGGTGAGTACCGCCTGGAGTGGAACGGAGCCGACGACTCCGGCCACCGGATCGCGCCCGGCGTCTACTACGCGCGGCTCGTCACCGCGCAGGGACGGTTCACGCGGGTGGTGACTCGCCTCGAGTGACCTGAACGAAGCCCTGGGGGGAACGGCGGCCACTCTCGCCCGCGCGAGGGTGGCCGCGCGCTCGGGCTCCACGTAAGTTAGTTCGATGGCCAAGGCCCCCGGAAGCCGCGAGCGATCCGCCGTGGCGGCCCAGCAGCCGGAGCCGCCCGCTTCCGCGGCCGACGTGCGCTGGGGGCTCGTCGTGCTCGGCGCGACACTCGCTTACCCGCTCCTCGAGTCGCGCTTCTGGAGCCGGGCCCTGTGGGGCGCCAACGCGCTCGCGTTCCTGGCCCCGGCGTGGTGGCTCGTGCCGCTCGCGTGCGCGCTGCTCTTCGTGCCGCGCTGCTCGCGCGCGATCGGCGAGCGGCTCGAGCGCGTGAGCCTTCCCGCGCACGCGGCGTGGCCATGGGTCGCGGGGCTCGCGGCCGCCGCGATCTTCTGGCTCGTGCGCGAGCGCCACCTCTACTGGGGCGACGCGCTGCCGCTCTCGATCGACATCCCGGCGGGGCACCGCTTCCATCCGGATGAGCCGTTGACGCTGTGGCTCCAGCACGCGGTGTGG
>Ga0068864_100003748_pt1 | contig 12551 bp, 9 predicted proteins | sample KBSSwiS72_FD_66586 | JGI IMG/M metagenome (GOLD analysis project Ga0068864, IMG submission 66586) | Switchgrass rhizosphere microbial communities from Kellogg Biological Station, Michigan, USA - KBS Switchgrass S7-2 | ecosystem: Host-associated > Plants > Roots > Rhizosphere > Soil ...
CGAGTTTCGCGTTCGCCCGCTCAGTACCAGGGCGGGAGCCAGTTGCCGTTCTTGCAGATCCAGTTGGGCCCCGGCTTGATAGTGGTGCATGTCCCGCTCGACGTGCCGCCGTCTCCCGGGAGCCAGTTGCCATTCACACACACGAAATTCGAGGCCGGCTTTGGCGTTGTGCAGGATGAGGATGCAGGCGCCATCCAGGGCGGCAGCCAGTTGCCACCGACGCAGACCCAATTGGCCGCGGGCTTGATGGTCGGACAGGTCGCCGTGCCACTGCTGGTTGGTGCGACCCACTTGCCATTCACGCAGGTATAGCCCGTTCCAGGCGAAGCCGTCGTGCACCCTCCCGTGGTACCGCCTGTGCCCGCCGGCGTAAACGCATGCCCGACCACTTGCACCATGATGTTCTTGAAGGCGTTCGACGTGACCATGAGCCACTGGTTGGCTCCGGTGTTGGCCTCGGTTCTTGGTTGCACGGAAAGCGTCGTACCGGACACCGAAAGCTGTCTTTGCGTTCCCGGCGCGCCTGCAGGGCTGATTTCCACGCCCCAGGTTTCGGGGTTCGTCTGGCTCTGGTAGTCCGCCAGATACGTGTTCGACATCGGGTTGTAGCCAAGGCCAACGCCGTCGCCACCGCCCTTGGCCGCCAGCGCGAGCGCCGATGCGCCAAGCGGCTGGCTATTACTGTCGGCCAGGCGCCCGCGGAGCATCCACGATGTGCCGCTGTATCCCCAGGTAATCGCCAGGTACTGGTTGGTCGCTGAGTTGTACGCCAGTTCGGGGTACTGGTTGAATCCGCCGCTGTAGAGCGTCGAACGGCCCCCGATGAGCGCACCGGTCCCGGGCTTCACGAGCTGAGTGCCGACGCTGCTGGCGCCACTCGACGTCTCGAAGTAGTAACCGACGTTGTATTCGTTCTCGATCGAGTTGTACGCCAGCGTCGGGAATCCTTCCCACAGCGTGGACACCGCGATCGGGATCACCGCGCCGACGAGCGCACCGCTTCCATCGACCCGCTTGCCTCTGATGTTGGGCCCGGGCGAATACTCGCCCCATGCGACGAGGAACTCGTTGCTCACGCTCGAGTAGACCACCCCGGGTGCGCTGTTCGTCATCAAGGGGGCAAGGGCCCCGTTGATGGCGAACGGGCTCGTGAGAGCCTGGACAGCCCCGGCGTTGTAGCGCACCAACCGACCCACAACAGAGCGCGGCTCCTGCAGCCAGACGATCAGGCACCTGTTGATTGCCGGGGCGCACGCAACGCGCGACGCGCCAGCCGTGGTCGTGCTGATCTTGGCTGCCGTTCCGAGCGGCGTGCCGTTGGGCGCCACGTAACGGGCCTCCACCACCGAGAGGCCCGTGATGACAAGGTACGCGTTGTTCGCATCGTCGAACGCCACGTCCGGGAAGCGCTTGGCAATCCCGTCTCCCGGAATCGCGGTGATCGTGCTGCCCATTCGAACCTGGGCCCGGGCCGTCCCCGAAACCGCCAACAGCAACACTCCGGCTGCCGCCAGGCTCAACGCGGAAAGAATCGTTCGTCTTTTCTGGATCACGCTAGTCCCTCGCGGAGAAGGCCTTTCGGCGTCCTTCGGTACTATCGGAGCGACAAACCGTGCACTTTAGGGCCCGGCGCAAAAAACCGTGGAATTTTTGGGGAGCTGCCGGGGGCGCCAAATGCACGCCAGCCAAACCAGCCCGAGCATGATAATCAAGGACCCGCCCGCCGTCAATCGATAACCTGCTGATGGGACAGGGGTTCGCCCAAGCCTCACGAGGTTAGTCGGAGAACCCCGGCCGCTGCCTTTACCCGCGTCAATCGGGCCGGCGCACGCATCATTCTGCGAAGACCAGGGAGGTCGTTTGTGGCGACGTCCCCGAGTTTGAGCGCCGCCAGTTCCCTGACCGCCGGGTTCTCGTCGGCCGCCAGCGACTCGAGCGTCGCCCGGGCCGTGTCGGGATCGCGAGTCGCCAGGAGGTGCGCCGCCCCGGCGCGGACGACGGGATCCTCGTCCTGCAGGAGCTGGTACACGGCCGATTGCCAGGCGGAGTCGGCCCGGCTGGCCAGCGCCTCGGCGGCGGAGAGCCTGATCTCGGGGGCCGGATCCTGCAGCATCTGTTCGAGCATCGCGAGGCCCGATTCGTCGTCCAGGCGGAGCAACGCCTCGGCGGCTCTCGTTCGCACGAACACGTTGTGATCCGACAGCATCGGCTTTACCTTGGTCACCACATCCCGGCTGCCAATCCGGCCCAGCGCTTCCGCCGCCGCCGCACGCACTTCGATTCGGTCATCCTTCAGGAACCCTTCGAGAGGGGGAATGGCCTGTGGGCTGCCGCTGGCGCCGAGCGCGTTGATTGTGGTCACGGGGCTGCCGGCGTTGTTGAGTTCGTCGATCAAGGAGGGGACGGCACGAGCGTTACCGGTGGCCGCCGCTGCCCGAGATTCAGCGCCATCGGCCGGCGAAACGGCCTTCGCCAGTTCGCTTGCCGCCGCCTGATCGCCGTCGCTGGCCAGGGCGCGCAGCGCCTCCATTCGGGCCAGGGCGTCCTGCTGTTGCGACCCTTCCTCCCAGAGCATCGCGTGCGCGATGCGACGCACCACGAGCGGCTCATCGAGCGGACGCGAGCCGAGCCAGGCTTCGTACTGACCGAGCGCCGCCGTCGCACCCGACGACGCGATCGTCGCGTCGACGGCGAGCGAGAGGGCCGGCACGCTCCGCGGATGCGTGGCCAGGAACGTGCGGGCGGCGGCGGCGGCCACGGCGAACTGCCCTTCGGCAATCCGCGCCCAACCGTTGGTCATCGCGACGGCTTCATCGATGCTGGCGGCAGTAATTGGCCGCGGCGCGGGTGCGCGTTGCGGCTGCGCCTGCGGGGCCGGCGGCTTCCGGGGCCGCTCCTGCGGAGCGGCAAGAAGCAGGGCGGGGAACAACATGAGCGCGAACAGGAATCGGGCAGTCATAGGCGCGTGAATCGCTCCAAACGTGTCATGTGAGACGCGGGCCGGGCGGTGCCAATGCCGGTTTCGACTGCGGGGAGGCTCGAACGGTTGGAAGTGTAGACTGAAACCCGATGGACGTCTTTCTCGATCCGGCCTTCGAGCCTGAATATCGCGGGCACCCGCTGGTCCTCGCTGACGTTGGCGCTCGCGGCGGGCTCAAGGCGAACTGGGCTCAGGCCACCCGCCACCTTCGCGTCATCGGATTCGAGCCCGATCCCCGGGAATACGAGCGCCTCTCGCGCAGCGCGGCCGGCAACGACGGCCGCACGGTGGTGCTGCCGATCGCGCTCCACAATCACGAGGGCCGTCTTCCGCTCTACGTCGCCCGGGACCGTGGCCTGACGTCCATCCTCCAGCCGAACCGGCCGTTCGTCGACGCATTTCCGGATTCCGCGCGCTTCGATACGACCGAGGTGCAGGAGCTCGCCGTGGATACGCTCGACCACCAGCTCGAGCGGCACGGCCTCAACGATGTCGACTTCATCAAGGTCGACACGCAGGGCAGCGAGCTGTTCGTCCTGCAGGGCGCCTCTCAGGTACTGGGTCAGCACGTGGTCGGCGTCGAAGTCGAGGTGGAGTTCGCGTCGATCTACGGCGGGCAACCGTTGTTCGCCGACGTGGATCGCCACATGCGCGAGCACGGGTTCGACCTGTTCGATCTGCGGCGGGTGTACTGGAAGCGCGACGCGGGACAGTCACTCGGTGGACCCTACGGACAGATCGTCTGGGCCGACGCGCTCTACCTGAAAACCCTTCCGGCGATCTCCGGAGTGATCGCGGAGCGCGCGGCGGAGGCGCGAAAGAGCAAGCTCCTCCGGGCGCTGTCCGTATCTCTGTTGTACGGCTATCACGACCACGCGCTCGCGATCGCACGCGGGAGCGGCGATGTGCTCTCGGCGAAGGAAACCGCGCTCATCGAGGCGCGTATCACGGCCGGGGGCCGCCCGGCCAGCGAGATCCCGCAGTTCCCCGGGCGTCGACAGTTGGCTGCCATCTTCAAGCGGCTCTGGGAGACGTGCCGTCCTCCCGCCGAGGGCTGGTCGATCAGCGATTCCGAGGTGGGGAACCGGCGGTAGGCTCGCTGGAGGCCGGATTAGCCGGCTCCATGTCCAGCGACTCCAGCGGTTCGGGGGTGGCCACGATCTCGCCCGCCATCTCGACCTGGCTCTGATCCGGCTGCGGCATCCGTCCTTGCGTGCGAACGAGCAGCCGGTCTCTCACCGACTGCATGATGCGCAGCTCACCCGGATGGAAGAACCCGGTGGCAAACAGGACCAGCGCGTACGTCACCATCGTCAACACGCCGCGCGCGATCAGGCCCACGAGGGCCGGCACGTTCGCCGGCGCGAACCACATGGCGCACAGCGCGCCCGCCAGGCCCGCGCCCGCGATCCGGAGCAGCCGGCCCCACTCGTACGAGATCGGGTAGCACCGCAGCGAGAAGCCGACGGTCACGAGCGCGAGCGTGCCGTACGCCGTCGCGTTCGCCCAGGCCGCGCCGATGGTTCCGTACCGTGGAATCAGAAAGGCGTTGGCGGCGAGGCTGACCGCCGCGGCGATTCCCGTGGCGACCGGGTAGATCACCGTCCGCTTCGTGATGATGATGCCTATCGATCCGACGAGGTACACGCCCTGGAACATCGCGCCGAGCGCGATCCACGGCGTCACGTCGGACGCGTGATGAAACTGCTTCGTGGTCGTGAGGCGCAGCAGATCCGGCGCCGCCCCGGCCAGACCCGCCACCAGCAGCACGAGCACGAGCATCACGTACGTGGAGACCGTGCTGTACGTCCGCCTGGCGTCCTTCTCGTGCATCACGCTCAGGAAGAACGGCGTCCACGCCGATTCGAAGGCGCTCAGGAACAGTTTCGGCGCCATGCCGAAGCTGGCGCCGACGGAGTACACGCCGACGTCGGCGAGCCTGGCGTACGCATTCAGAAACGTCCGGTCGGCCAGCGCGATAACCTGGTTCGCGATGCTGTGCGGGATGCGCGGCAGGCCGAACCCGAGTGCCTCGCGCAGCACCTCGCGGGAGAACGCCGGGCGGATCAGCGGCCACACCCAGAGGCTCAGAATCGGCGTGAAGATCGCCGTGACGACGAGATCGGCGAGCACGACGCCGAAAACCCCCAGATGCCCCGCGATCACGAACACGAGCCGCATCACCAGGGTGCCGGCCGATCTTCCAAACCCGAGCGCGACGAACTTGCCGGTGCGTTCGCTGATCCGCAGCACGTGGAACGGCATGAAGTAGAAGCCGGTGACGAACGTGTTCGCCAGCACCATCCGAATCAGCCACGCGCGTGTGTCCGTGCCGAACAGCAGCGTGCTGAGCCGGCCGGCGCCAGCGACCACCACGCACAGCAGCGCGCCGTTGACCACGAGCAGGAAGAAGAAGACGGTGCTCGCGAGTTGCTGACGCGAGAACTGATCCTTGCAGTCGTAGTAGAGCCGCATGAACGCGGTGTCGACGCCCCACCGGAACGTGACCTTGGCCACGGCCTCGACCATCAGGAGCATCGTGATCACGCCGTAGTCCTCCGGCGTGAGATAGCGCGTGTAGATCGGCAGCAGCAGCAGGCTGGCGATCGAGGTGGCGGCATCGCCGAGCCCGTACACCGCGAGGTTCTGGAAGAGGTTCTTGATACGCGAGAACACGGCGCCTACTCTCGGGAGGCCGGGATGGCGGGCAACACCGGCGCCGGCGGCTCGCCGTCGCGCGCGCCAAACTTGTCCACGAGCACCGCGCGGTCGCCGTCACCGGTTTCCGTCACCTCGAAGCGGGCGACGACGGCACGGTGCGGGTACGCCGCCAGCACGTCGCGAATGACCCGGCCCTCGTATCCGACGTACGGCGACGCGTATGTGAGCACATATCGCACATCGTCACGGGACGTGCGGTCGTCGTAGTTGCCGAAATGGTTGCCGACGAACACGGGCCTGATCCGATTGTCGAGTGACAGGCCGTTGGCCAGCTTGCCGTGGACCAGCGTGCCGGCCGGCAGCAGGCGGCCCACCAGCAGCGACGCCTCGTAGTTCCTCGTCGTCCTGCGCACGGCCCACTGTGCGAACTGCGCGAGGTCGCCCGCCACAATCGCGAGCACGAGCGCCGCGACGGTCCACGCGGGCCACTCGCCGGGCACGAGCCGATCGGCCCGGCGCCGCCAGACCCACGTGAGCGCCACGCCACAGGCAACCGCCAGGGGCACCGACATTCGCACCGCCTGGCTCAGTTGACCAGCGACGACCTCGGCGAGCAACGTCAGGCGGAAGGCCGTGCCGATCACCAGGTAGCAGAGGAACACGACGACCGGCGCCGCCACCCAGGGGAGACGCTCCGCCGGGTGGCGCGGACTGTCCCCCGTCGAAAGGTTAGGGGGACAGTCCCCCTTCCGGCGGCCGACGAGCAGCGCTGCCAGGGCGATGAGCGCCGGGATCAGCATCACGTAGCGGCGCTCGTTCCCCGCATCGTGCACGGCGAGCTCGACAAAGCCGACGAGCAGCCAGAGCACGAGCAAGCGCGCGGCCGGCGAGGCGCGGCGCCATTGCGACAGCACCACCAGCGTCGCGAGGCTCGCAGCCACCAGGTCCGCCCACATCCGTGTGAAGAATCCCTGGACGAACGGCAGCCACGAGATCCGGTCCATCAACGCGCGGACGGTGTACGACGGCTTCCTCGTGACCGACATCTGCCAGTTGTAGAAGCGGTAGTCGGTCCAGTGCGGCACCACGAACAGGACGACCACGCACGCGGCGCTCGCCGCCATGCCGACGAGCGTCGCCACCGCCCCGCGCGCGTCGTCGGCGGATGGGGAATCGACCGACACGATCGCCCGCAGTCGAGCGCTCCTGGTGAGCGCCAGGGTCAGCAGGGCATCGAACACGATCGCGGCCACGAAGAATGCGGCGGCCGCCTTCGTGAACCACGCCAGCGTCACCATCGTCCCAGCGACGTAGCCAAACGCGGGGCGCCACCGTGTCATCGCGTAGGCTGCCCATCCCGCGACGATGAAGGCGGTCATGGTCGATTCCATGAGCGCCGCGCGGTTCCACATGACGAAGACGTAGTTGGTCGAGAGCAGCCAGGCGCCCACCATCGCCGCGCGCGTGCCGCCGGCGGCCCACAGGCCGATGGCGAGCGCCGCGACGGCGAACAGGCCCGAGGCGGCGGGAACGACGCGCGCCTGCCACGTCCCGACGCCGAACTCGCGGAACGCCGCGTACTCTAGCGCGGTGAAGACCGGCGCCACGAACACCGGGTTCCAGGCGTCGGTTCGCCATGTGCCCCAGAGCGCGCGATTGCGGGCGTTGTGCGCCCACGCGCCCTCGTCGTGCCACACGATGCCGACGGCGCCATGAGCGGGCGGATCCGCGGTGAGCCAGACGAGCCGGAGCGCAGTCCCCAGCAGGAGCGCGAAGGCGATGCCCGCGGCCGCGTGCCTCGTCGTGGGCGACACGTCAGCGCGTGTTCCGCGGGCGGAACCGCAGCAGCGCGAGGAAGCACCAGCCAGGCACGGGGACCAGCCGCGTGAGCAGCCGGTGGAGCCAGGCGCGCGACTCGGGCCGGCGCCGGATCCAGGGCGTGACGACCGGCAGGGTGGGGAAGATGCCGCCGCGGCTGACCAGGTCGAACCCGGCGCGATCGGCGAGCCGCATGTACTCGGCGAGCGGGCGATCCCCGGGGTGCTTCACCTCGCTGGCGGTGCGAATCAGGCGGCCCCGCAGCAGGAAGTTCAGTCGCGACTGCAGGTGCGCGAGGTTCGGGACCGAGACGAGCATCTCGCCATCCGGCGTGAGCACGCGGCGGAGCTCCTCGAGCGCGCGCGGCTGATCGGCGAAGGACAGGTGCTCGAGAACGTCGAGGCAGAGAACCCGGTCGAAGCTCGCCGCGCCGTAGGGCAGCGCCATCAGCGATCCGCGGATGACGTGCGCGGAGCTGTAGTTGTCGTCGACGCCAGCGATGCGCAGGCGACCCGCGTAGGACTCGACCAGCACCCCCTCGCCGCAGCCGGCGTCGAGCACACGCGTGCCGGGCGGCAACCGATCGAGATACCGGCGGACCCAGGCCAGCTTGGCCATGTAGGTCGGGTAGTAGTCCCAGTCGGGGCTGGGGCTGCGATGGTAGTCGCCTCGAGTGGCGTACTCGCCCGTCGCGCCTGCCTTCACGGCTTGGGCTGCTGCTGCGTCTGCGAAGGCGGGGGCAGAACGCCGGGTTGCGGCGCGGTGAACTGGCCGGGGTCCGGCTGCGTCGGCGGCGCGCTTGGCTGACCGGTCAGCGCCGATGCCGGGTCCGCCGGATTAGGCGCGTACGGCGTCACGCCAGGTGTGGTCATCGGCGGCGGAGGGCCGGCGGGGGATCCTGGGGTCGCTCCCTCCCGGCCATTGCCCTGGAAAACGGGCGCGGCGGTGTTCGTGGGCGTCGTCTCGCTCAAGTCGTCGTTGGCGAGCGCGGTCGGGTCGGGCGCGGGCTCGTAGACCGGCGCTGGCGGCGCGGGTCCGGCGCGCAGCGGGCCCACCGGCGCGCTGGCGACGCTCGTGGGCAGGATCAGGATGCGGTCGTAAATCGACGCGCCGCGCGAGGCCGCGGGCCGCGGCGCCGCGATGTACCCGGCCACGGAGCGGAGCAGCGTCGCGAGCGCCTTGGCTTCGGGCACGTTGCGAAGCTCGAAGTTATCCGGCGCCCCGGCTACCCGCTCGAGGTTCACGATTCGCGTGCCGCCGACCCGGGCCCACTCCGCGAGCACTTGCCGCAGAGTGGCGTTTCTGGCGACGACGGTGGCGCGGCCGTCGGCGATGCTGACCGTGACGTCCGCCCTCGCGGTCACCGGGATGGACAGACAGAGGGCGAAGGCGAGCAGCCCGACGCCGACGCGGCATGGCTCGGACATCGGGTCAAGTATACCGCCCTAGAAAAGCTTGGTCACCCAGAGGGGCGAGTCTTTCTTGGGCAGGTCGCAGGACCGGCAGATGGCGGGGCCGCCGCTCTCGAGGTGCTCGCGACGAAGGGCCCTGTAGGTGCCGGAGTTCCAGATTTCGCTGATGGTGTGGGTGCGCAGGTCGCCGAGGATCGTGCTCCCGTCGAAGTCGGCGCAGCAGAGCGACACGCGCCCGTCCCACAGCGCCGTGAAGGTCAGCCACGGCCGATAGCAGGGGTAGTTGACGTCCGACTTCTGATTCAGCGTCCCGGCCCAGTTGTGCAGGTCGGTGATGTGAATCTTGTCGGCCTTCGTGCGCCAGTGCTCGATGAAGGCGTGCTCGTCCTCCGAATTGTTCTGCCGGACGAACGAGAGGATCAGCTTCGGCCGCCGCCGGCCCGCCTGGTCGCGCAAGGCGAGCAGCCGCTCGATGTTGGCGATCACCTTGTCGTACTTCAGTCCGACTCTCGTCGACTCGAAGACCTCTTTGCCGGAGGCGTCGACGCTGATGTTGATGGCATCGAGTCCCGCCTCGATCATCCCGCGCGCGGCCGCCTCGTTGATCAGCGAGCCGTTGCTGATCATGCCGACTTGCGGGATGCCCTTCTGCTTGGCGTAGCGCACCTTCTCGACCAGCGCGCGATCGACGAAGGGCTCGCCGTAGTTGTGCATCCGGACGTGGCCGATGCCGAGCGCGGCGCACTCGTCCACGATCTTCGTGAACAGCGCCATGTCCATGATCCCCTGCTTGCGCTCCATGTCGTCGCGCGGGCAGAACACGCACTTCGCGTTGCAGATGTTGGTGCTTTCGATCTGGACGATTTCAGGCAGCGGCGCCTCGTCTCGATCGGTCGAGAGCAGCACCCGCTTGACCAGCCGGGCGTTGCGCTTGAGGATCGCCTCGGTGCCCTTGCGCGCCTGACGTCGCAGTCGCTGCAGCACTCCTATTGCCTCCGGAAATCGTCGATCACGTCGGCCAGGATCGCGTCCAGGTCCGTGCGCGGCTCGTAGCCGACCAGCGCGTGAATCTTCGACAGGTCGGGCACACGGCGGGGCATGTCCTCGAAGCCCGACTCGTACGCCTGATCGTACGGGATCGTGACGATGGGCGAGCCGCTGGCGGTGAGCGCGCGGACGCGCTCGGCCAGCGCCATGATCGAGATCTCCTGGCTGTTGCCGACGTTGAAGACCTCGCCCACGGCCCGCGGCTCGTCCATGAGCCGCAGCAGCGCGCCGACCACATCGCGCACGTGACAGAAGCTGCGTGTCTGCGAGCCGTCGCCGTGCACGGTGATCGGCTGGCCCGCCAGCGCCTGGCGCACGAAGTTGGGAATCACCATGCCGTAGCGGCCGGTCTGACGCGGCCCCACGGTGTTGAAGAACCGCACGATGACGACGGGCAGCTTCCGTTCCTTCCAGTACGCGAGCGCGAGGAACTCGTCGATGGCCTTGCTGCAGGCATACGCCCAGCGGTGCTTCGGCGTGGGCCCGAGGACCAGATCCGCGTCCTCGTGAAAGGGCACGTCGGTGCTCTTGCCGTACACCTCGGAGGTCGACGCGAAGATCACCAGTTTCTTCTTCTTGTTCGCGTGCTTGAGCACGACCTCCGTGCCGTGCACGTTGGTCTCGATCGTCCGCACGGGCTCTTCGACGATCAGCTTCACGCCGACGGCCGCGGCGAGGTGGAACACGACGTCACAGTCGTCCACCAGTTCGGCGAGCAGCGGCTCGTTCGTGATGTCGCCCACGACGTACTTGAAGGCCGCGTGCGCCTTCAGTGGCTCGATGTTCTGAATGGACCCCGTGGAGAGGTTGTCGATCACAAAGACCTGGTGGCCCGCGGCGAGCAGGGCTTCCGCCAGATGTGATCCGATGAAGCCGGCTCCGCCGGTGATGAGCGCGCGCACGGTGTGTCAGTGTTTCGTGAGGCCGACGATCAGGTCGGCCGCCCGGCCCGCGGCGCCCCCGTCCGCCACCAGGCCGTATTGGGTGATGAAGGCCCGTCGGGCGGCGGTCAGCCGCTCACGTGTCTCACGATCATACAGCAGACCCTGTAGCGCGGGCCCGATGGCCTCGAGCGTCACCGCGCCTGCCATGGCCCCGGCATCCACGAACGGCGTGAGGTTGTTCGGCAGCGCGACGACCAGCGCTGGCACGTCGAGCAGCATCGCTTCGATAGCCGCCGTCGAGTTCACCGTAACGATCGCGTCGGCGATCGTCGTCAGGGCGCCCAGATCGACGGCGGGCGGGGACATCCGGACGTGCCGCGCGCCTCCGGCCGCCTGGAGGTACGGGTCCACTCCCTCGGCCGGGTGCGGCTTGACCACCAGCAGCACGTCGGGCATCGCGGCGGCCGCGCCGACGAGCGAGGCGAAGGCCGGCGCGATCTGCGTAAACTTCGAGGCGACCAGAACCACGCGCGTCGCCGGCGTCGCGCCCACCGACTCCCTCAGCTCGTTCCGCGCGGTGGCGTCGATCGAGCGAGACGCCGCCACGATCGTGTCGAGACGCGAGCTGCCCGTCACCGCCAGGCGATTGGAGGGAATGTGTCCCTCGCGCTCGAGGTGCTCGCGCGCGAACGCGTCGAACAGCAGCGTGCGATCGGGAGAGGGAAATCCCGAATCGGCAGGGTTTGCGTCCGACGGCAGGATCTCGTCCGGCTCGTGCAGGTAGTTCAACCAGTGCCGGTAGATGAGCCCGTGCTGTGTCGCGGCAACGGGAATCGCCCGTCGTCTCGATTCCAGCACCAGCGCGCGGCCCCACCCACCGGCCTCGGCGTACGTGACCACCGCGTCCGGCGAAAGGTGATCGAGCGCCGCGCCGGCTTCGTCCATGGCGCGGGCCGACCAGGGGAACTGCAGCTCCGCGATGCCTTCGAGCTCCGCCGAGACCAGCGGCCACAGGTCGCAGCCATCGATCGCGGCCGCCTCACGCAGGTCGCGGCTGCTGGTCAACGCCTTCGCCACCTGGCGCCGGTTGCGCCAGACCGATCGCGACGGTGCGAGCTCACGCCATCCCGAGTACGCGTCCACGGGCGTCACGGCGAGATCGCGGAAGTCGGGATCGGCGAACTCGCGGAGCCGATCGCGCCAGCCACGCACCCTGAAGCTCGTGCGAGGCCCCAGGCCGACCAGCGACAGGTGGTCGGCGCCGACGCGCAGCTCGATGGCGCGAAGCACCGGCCCGATGTAGGCCTCCTCGCCGGCCCCGCCACGCGCGAACGCGCTGTGGACGAACGCCGCGACGCCGCCTTTCGTCACCGGGGGCGCGGAGCGCACGCGCAGTCGATCCGCCATCGCGGTGGACGTGTGAAAGACGGCCTTGGCGGCCTGTGTGAGGCGATCCGAACGCGCGGCGCCACGGCTGACGCCCTCGCATGAGATGCCGTGAGTGCGTGCCACTTCCGCGGCGACATGCGCGGCGACGTGGTCCACGCCGCTGAGGTCCCATGTGGCGAACGCGCCGTCCGAGGCCGCCTTCCGGAGGGCATACAACGCGCGAAGGGCGCGGGCGATGATGCGGCGCTTGTGCAGGTAGATCTCCGCGAACCACCAGAGCGAGTCGCCGCGATGCGTGAACCGATCGCGGAACCGGGCGCCGTCCACGCGCGCGTGGCGCAGCGACTTGATCCAGCGGTT
>Ga0068864_100003755_pt1 | contig 12535 bp, 6 predicted proteins | sample KBSSwiS72_FD_66586 | JGI IMG/M metagenome (GOLD analysis project Ga0068864, IMG submission 66586) | Switchgrass rhizosphere microbial communities from Kellogg Biological Station, Michigan, USA - KBS Switchgrass S7-2 | ecosystem: Host-associated > Plants > Roots > Rhizosphere > Soil ...
GACCTGGTGTTCCCATGACAGCTGTCATCCTGAGGAGCGTAGCGACGAGGGATCCACTGTCCCGTTCGTGGGGCAAGCCACGAGTCCGTTCGAGTAGATTCTTCGCTTCGCTCAGAATGACGGCATTGGCTTGCCCGCTCGCCGTTGCCGGGGCACAGAGCGTTCCGTCAGGGGGAACCGGCACGCTTTATGTCGGGACGTACGCCCGCAACGTGCTGGTGCTCGACGAAGCGACGATGAAGGTGAAGGACACGATCAAGTCGCAGATCGGCATCCCGGGGATCTCGCTGTCCTTCGACCGGAAGCACATCTACCTCACCGATCCCGGCAACGAAAAGGTCGAGATCATCGATCTCGCGACGAAGAAGTCGAGTGGCGTGTTCACGCTCTCGACCGACAGCACGAAAGTTCGCATGTGGGGATTCAGCCTCGATCCCAAGGAGCGCTTCGCGATCCTGCTCGTGAAAGCGTATCAGGAGCACGCCGACCGATACGAGGTGAAGCCGCCTACCCTGCTCCGCTACGACCTGGCGACGAGGCGCGTGACCGACACGATTCCCTGGCCGCGCGGTGAAGAGCGCGAGGGAGCGCAGATCATCTTCTCGCCCGACGGGAAGCTGATGTACTTCTTCACGCAGGACGACGTCCTCATCTACGACGCGGTGTCGCTCAAGGAAGTCGATCGCTGGGAGATCTCGAAAACGCTGTTCGAGGAAGGACTCGGGCGCATCAATTTCGGCCTGCCGTATGACGTCTACGAAACCCCGGGCTTCTACACCGGCCTGTTCCGGACGAGCGATCCGGTGAACCACCGAACGCAGATGGGCGTGGCGCGGATGGATCTCGCCAACCGACAGCTCGACTTCTACTCGCTCGGACCGAGTCAGGGCGTGAGCTTCCGCTTGTCGCCCGACCGCAAACGTGCGTACGGTATCCATAGCGAAGTCGGCAACTATCAGTTCTGGACGTTCGACCTCGACTCGCGACGCGTGCTCGGAAAGACGGAGTTCCCGGGGCGCCCGCGCATGGGTCTCGTCGTCAGCTCGAACGGAACACAGTTGTACATCACGACCGCGGGCTCGACAATCGATCGGTACTCGACGGCCGACTTCAAGCACCTCGGCCAGATCAATCTGGGAGCGGACATGACGAACGTCGTCATCGTGCCGCCGGTGCGCCCCTAGAGGTTCATTTGCCGCTGCTGGATAGGGACCTGCGCCGCGCGCTCGGCCATGTGGCGCCGCAGTGGCGGCGCCTGATCGTCGTCGTGGTGCTGTCGATGGCGAGCACCGTGGCCGCGCTGTACATCCCATACCTGTCGCGCATCATCATCGACCGCGCGCTCATCGGGCGCGATCAAGCGGCGTTGATCAGCGTTATGGGGCAGTTCACGGCGCTGACGATCGGCACGTTCGCGCTCAACGTGGTGAGCGGGTTGATCTACACGCGCGCATCGGCGGACATCCTGTTCGACATGCGGCTGGAGCTCTTCCGCCAGTTGCAGCGCTTGTCGCCTCGCTTCTACGCGGCGATGCCCGTGGGCCAGATCGCGGCGCGCATCAACTCGGACATCGCCGAGATTCAGCGCGTGGCCGCGGAGATCGCGCTCTCGTGGTTGGGGAGCACGGTGTTCCTCGTCGGAAGCATCGTGATTCTCTTCCGGCTCGACCGCGTGCTCTTCCTGGTGAGCTTCGCCATCTTGCCGGCCGCGCTGTTTGCGCTCGTTCGGTACCGCTCCCGTCTCGACGGCGCGATGACCGCGGTGCGCGACCGGAGCGCGGACGTCGGCAGCTTCCTCATCGAGTCGCTGCTCGGCATGCGGGTCATCATCGCCTTCAACGCGCAGGAGCGCGAGTCGCAGCGCTTCCGCGAGCACAACGACCGCTTCATCGACGCGTTGATGAAGATGCGGCGGCTCACCTACCTCTCGGGCGGCGTTCCGGGCTTGCTCCTCGCCGCGGGGAGCGGCGCCGTCTTCTTCGTCGGCGGCACGCGCGTGATCGACCATTCGATCACGATGGGGACGCTCGTCGCGTTCATTGCGTACCAGATGCGCCTCGTCTGGCCGATTCAGTCGCTGATGGGACTGTACGCGAGCTTCGCGTCGGCTCGCGTCTCGTTGCGGCGAGTGAGCGAGATTCTCGACGCGATACCCGACGTCGTCGAGTCGCCGACGCCCGCGTCGCTCGAGCGCGTGCGCGGCCGCGTGACGTTCGACGACGTCAGCTATTCGTTCGGCCGCGGCGACGGTGTGCTCGATCGCGTGTCGGTTGACATCGCGCCCGGAGAGCGGGTGGCGATCGTCGGTAAGAGCGGCGAAGGGAAATCGACGATCGCCGAGCTGCTCGTCCGCCAGCTCGATCCGGCGAGCGGACGGGTGCTGCTCGATGGGGTGGACGTTCGATCGGTCCGGCTCCGCGAGCTCCGCGATTGGGTGCTCGTCGTCGATCAGGATCCGTTCGTGTTCAACGCGACGATCGCCGAGAACATTCGCTATGCACGGCCGAACGCGAGCGAGGCCGAGGTCTATGAGGCGGCAGAACGCGCCGGGTTGCAGCCACTCCTCGCGCGATTGCCCGATGGGTTGGAGACAGCTGCGGGCGAGCGGGGGCGCAGCTTGTCGGCCGGCGAGCGACAGCGTGTGGCGATCGCGCGCGCGTTGCTGGCGAACCCCGCTGTCCTCGTGCTCGACGAGGCGACGGGCGCGCTCGATCCGGCGACGGAAGCGCAGGTCGCGTCGGGGTACGAGGCGGCGATGATCGGGCGCACGACGATCATCATCACGCACCGCCAGGAGCTCGCGCGTCGCGCGGACCGCATCCTGATTCTCGAGAACGGCGGCATCAAGGAGCACGCCGCGCCCGCGTCGGTCCTCGCCGGCACGCATTCATCGTTCGCCGATCTTTTCGCGACGCGGCTGCAGATCGTTCACTGATCGTGCGGTACCGACTGGACGATCCACCATTTGCCGGTCGCAGTGGGCGCGGTATCACGATCGCCGTGTTGGACAGTGGAATCCACGCCGATCATCCACACCTCGCGGGCGCCCAGGTGCTGCCAGGCAGGTCATTCGCGACTGAAAGCGACGACGCCATCGATCGAATCGGTCACGGCACCGCGGTCGCCGCGGCGATACACGAGAAAGCTCCGGAGGCTCGGCTGATTCCGGTCAAGCTGTTTCATCGCCACCTGACGACGAATGCCGAAGCGCTGGCGCTGGCGATCGAGTGGTCAGTAGGCGCGGGCGCTAGCCTGATCAATCTCAGCTTGGGCACGGCGAACGCGGCGCATCGCGATCGGCTCGTCGCGACGGTTGGCGCGGCGGCCGCACGGGGTGTGCTCATCATCGCGCCTCGCGAAACCGAGAACGTCTCACTGTTGCCGGGCTCGCTCGAGGGAGTGCTTGGCGTGCTCGCCGACGGCGACTGTGAGCGCGATGAAATCGACTTGCGTGACGGTAGCGGTGGTCTGTGCGCCGCGGCTTCAATCTTCCCGCGCCCCATTCCTGATGTTCCGAGAGCGCACAACTTGTCTGGGATCTCGTTCGCGGTCGCGAACGTGACCGGTTTTCTCGCGCGTACACTCGAGGGCGGACTTCCGGTCGAGACGCTCTTTCGTTAGCCGCGGCGCTACGAGCGCCGCGGCTCAGCGGTTTCGCGCGCGAGTCCGAGCGGCCTTGCGCGCGGCGGCGGACCGCGCGCGCGCGCCTTTCGTGTGCGCGGCTTTGCGCGCCGCTGCTGATCGTTGCGACGCCGAGCGTCGGCGGGCACTCGCGTGCGCTTGGCGCGACAGCGCCCGAGTCGACGCGGACCGCCGAGTCTCGCGCTTGAGCGCCGTTTTCACCGCGCGGGCGCGCGTGCGCGAGGTCTTGCGACGGGGACGACGACCCTTGGCCAGATCTTGTTTTGCCTTGGCGCGGGTGCGTGCCGACGCGGTCTTCGTTGCCGGCAGTTTCACGCCGGCGCGCCTCGCCTTGGAAAGACCGATGGCGATGGCCTGCTTCGTCGACCGCGCACCGTGTTTCCCTTCCCGCACGTGACGAATTTCCTCATGGACAAACTCACCAGCTTGTGTAGACGGTGATTTCCCCTGGCGCGCGTCCTTCCGCGCTCTCTTGACGGTCTCACGACTCGGCATGTCTGCCTCCGACGAATCGTCGGTTCGATGTTGGCTCTGCTGGCCGCTGTCGCGGCCGGGTCAATCCGTGCTCCGCGTGGCAGAGACCGCACCAGTCGAACGCCATTCCGTCGAACTCGACGCGATAATTTGATCAGTGCGATTTACGACGCGAGCGAGCCCGTGCGAGACCCATTGGCTGCCTGATTCCGCTGCTCCAGCTCGCGCTCTTCCGCCAGATCGATCTTCGTGAGGTCCGGCCGCGAGAAGAGCGACACCGTCCAGTCGACGGCGATCCGGAAACGCGTATCCCAGCGCGGCATCTGGAACAAATAGTAGGTGCGGCGTATCCACCAGGCGATGAAACCGGTGAGCTTGAGTCCTTTCACGTCACACGCGGCGCGCGTGTGCCCAAACGCGGCCATCATGCCGAGCGACTCATAGACGAACGGCTTTGGTGGCCGGCCGTCGATAACCGCTGCCACGTTTCGCGCCGCCGTCCGCGCGGCACGCACCGCGTGCTGGGCCAGCGCGGGGTACGGCTCGCCGTGGGGTGATGGCGTCGATGCACAGTCGCCGAATGCCCACACGCGCGGATCGCTCGTGCTCCGGAGGGTCGGCTCCGTCAGAACGCGGCCGCGGCGATCGCGCGCGACGTTCGCCGCGGCGGCGACGGCGTTTGGTACGATCCCCGCCGCGAGCACGATGGTTTGCGACTCGACGCGTCCGCCGGCCCAGCGCACGAACGCCGGACCGATCTCCTGCACCGGCGTCGCGACGTGCACCTCCACGCCGCGCAGACGAAGAAGGCGGTCCGCGTATTCAGATAGGAACGGCTTGGACTCCGGCATCAATCGCTTGCCGGCCTCGAACAAGTGAAAGTGCAGCTCGTCGCGACGAATGTCCGGATAGTAGCGAAGCTCGTCTTCAATGAACGCCGTGAGCTCGCCCAGCAGCTCGACGCCAACGAGGCCGCCGCCGATGATCGTCGTCGTCAGCAGTCCGCGTCGACGCTCGGCGCTGGGCTCGGTGCTGGCGCGCTCGAGCTGTTCGATGACGTGATTGCGGAGCAAAAGTCCGTCGGCGACGGTCTTGAAGGTGCGCGCGTATTCCGATCCTGGAATGAGCGAGAGGTTCGTCGTGGCGCCGAGCGCGATGATGACTTGGTCATAGGGTAGCTCGCGTGCGGCGTCCGGACCGGCGACGCGTACGATCCGGCGCGCGACGTCGATCTCTTGCGCCGTCGCCTCGAGGAACCGGACGCGGCGCAGGCATGGGCGGATCGGTTGTGCACAGTGACGCAGCTCGAGCACCCCGGAGCACGCCTCGAAGAGCAGCGGACTCAGAAGAAAGAAGTTGTCGCGGTTGACGAGCGTGATCTCGACCTCTCGACGTCCGCCCAGCAACCGATCGAGGTGACGCGCCGCGGCAAGCCCACCGACGCCGCCACCCACGACGACGACGCGCGTTTCAATGTGAGAGCGTCGGGCCATGAACCGCGCGTCCTGGCCCTGCCGGTAAACGCGGCCGATGAACAGCAGCTCGAGCACACCCTTGATGAAGAGGACAACGGCGACGGCGTAGAGCCAGTAGAGGAGGTCGGGCTGAAAGAGAGCAAACGCCCGCCACGCCGGCGCGGCGAGCGACAGGTAAACCAGCGCCACGGGCAGTGTCAGGTTGAGCACGAGCGCGAACGCGATGCGCGACCACAGCGACGCCCGGCCCGGGATCCCCTGCCGGGCCATGCGCCGGTGCCGGACGCGAATACGCATCAGCGAGATCACAAGCGCCACGCTGAGCAGCGCGATCATGAGGTCGAAGATCAGCGTAAGCCGCCGGTGCCCGATACCCTCGCTCGGGAGCGGCTGGCCCGTGGCCAGGCTCAATATCACGTGCGCCATCGCGCGAGTAGTCTGGCCATCGAGGGGCGATAGACCGTGGGGTGACGCGAACGCGTCCAGGGCATTGATCGCGTTCGCGGCGACATACACGCCGACGCCTGCCGCAGGGTCGATGAACAACGATGACTGAAAGTTCGCCGTTCCGCCGTCGTGATTGATCAGGGTGCGTTCGCCAAAGCGGACGAATTCCCATCCTAATCCGTAGCTGTTGCCCGGGCCCGCGGCGTGGCGCAACGCCATACCGCGCCGCGACAGCACCGACGTGTTGCCGTACCGCCCGTCATTCAGCTCGGCGATCAGGTAGTGCATCATGTCTTGCGTGCTCGCAATGATGTAGCCCGCCGGCAACTCGGCGCGCCGGTACGGCAAGGTCACCGGGACCGGAATGCCGAACCACCACCGATAGCCCGACGCCATGCCCCGGCCAAACGCTTCGTCCTGCGACAGGAAGCTGTCGCGCATGTCGAGGGGATCGAGGATGTGCCGCTTTACATAATTCTCATACGACTCGCCGGACACCACCTGCACGATCAGGCCAAGGGTCTCGTAGTTGGCGTTGGAATAGCCGAATGTGCGTCCCGGTTCGCCGGTCAACTGCTTGGTGGCGAGCAAGCGAACGGTTCGCTCGAGCGCGCGGTCGTCTCGGTCGGTCCAGAACTGCGTCTCGTACACTTGGGGGAGCCCACTCGTCATCGTCAACAGCTGGCGGACGGTGATGCGCGAGGAGATCGTCGAATCGCCAACGCGAAACCACGGGACATAACGCTGGACCGGCGCGTCGAGCTCGACTCGACCGGCATCGACGAGCTGCAGCACCGCGAGCGCCGTGAACGACTTCGTCACGGAGCCGATCAGAAAAGGCGTTTGCGGCGTGACTCTGCGCCCGGACGGATCGGCGCGGCCAAACGCACGCAAATAGACGACGCGATCGCCTTTCACGATGCCGACCGCTACGCCCGGGAAGCGGGCCGATCTCATCGTCCGCGTGATGTACGCGTCGATCTGTTGGATCGGCACGGTATCGTCGGACTGCGCGTGGCCGAGCCTTGCTAACGGGATCAGTGCGAGCAAGAAGGCTCCGGGCTTCATGTGCCGAAGTCTATCGCGTTCAAGTCGTGATTCACCCGACGCAGCGTCCGGCTCGCCCTGACTGACGTAGGGGTTGCCGCTCGGAGAACTTGCCGGGGATTCTCTTTCACCGAACCCGGCAACCGTCGTGACGAATTTCCGCTTTCCTCTTCCTCGAATCATTCAGGGCGGCATGGGCGTCGCCGTCTCCGACTGGCGACTCGCCAACGCCGTATCGCGCACCGGCGAGCTCGGCGTCGTCTCGGGCTCGATGCTCGACACCGTGTTCGTCCGACGCCTGCAAGACGGGGATCCGGGCGGTCACGTGCGGCGAGCCATCGCGGCGTTTCCGGTTCCTGAGGTCGGTGAGGAGATCCTGCGCCGGTACTTCAATGCGAATGGGCGCGCCGCAGGGGTTCCGTACAAAGCGCTGCCCATGTACAAGCAGCGTGTGAGCGACGCGAGGCAGCGCGTCACCGTGCTCGCCAACTTCGCCGAGGTCTGGCTCGCCAAGCAGGGGCACGACGGACCGGTGGGACTCAACTTGCTCACCAAGGTCCAAATGCCGAATCTCGCGTCACTGTACGGCGCGATGTTGGCCGGCGTCGACGTGGTGATCATGGGCGCTGGTATTCCTCGTGAGATCCCGGGCGTCCTGGACGCCTTCGCGGCGCATCGGCCGGCGCAGATCAAGTTCGAGGTCGAGGGACTCCCGCGCGACGAGACGGAATACCTGACGTTCGATCCGTCATCGTGCACCTCGCCGGCGATCGCACGTGCACAGCTGCGACGACCCGCATTCGTCGCCGTGGTTTCGGCGGCGTCGCTCGCGGCGACGCTGGCCCGGAAGTCGACAGGCCGGGTCGATGGGTTCATCGTCGAGGGTCCGACGGCAGGCGGCCACAACGCCCCGCCTCGCGGCGAGCTGCGCTTGAACGACCGTGGCGAACCGGTCTACGGTGAGCGCGACGTCGTCGACCTCGCGAAGATGCGAGAGCTCGGGCTTCCCTTCTGGCTCGCCGGCGGTGTCGGTTCGCCGCGCGGACTCGAGACGGCGCTCGCCGCGGGCGCCGCGGGCGTGCAGGTCGGGACGCTGTTCGCGTATTGCGAAGAGTCGGGATTGAGCACCGACATCAAGCGGCGTGTTCTTGCAGGCGTGGCATCGGGAACAGTATCGCTGCGCACCGATCCGCGGGCGTCACCGACGGGGTATCCGTTCAAGGTCGTCGAGCTGCCCGGTGACGCGGAACGCGTCGAGGCACGAACCCGGGTGTGCGATCTCGGTTACCTTCGCGTGCCCGTTCGTCGCGCTGACGGTCGCACGATGTATCGCTGCTCGGCGGAACCGGTGGACGCGTACGTCGAGAAGGGCGGAACGGTCGAAGATACAATCGGGCGGCGATGTCTGTGCAACGGACTCACGGCCAACGTCGGCCAGGGACAATGGCGTTCGGCGAGTGAGGGAGCCGAGCTCCCGCTCGTGACCAGCGGTGACGACCTCATATCTCTCGCTGAGTTCGCGACATCCGACGGCGGATATAGCGCTGAGCACGTCGTGCGATATCTCTGCTCGATGGCCGACTGAGACGCGCGCGCGCGGCATAGACGCGGCTCGGTGCACGAAAGACCAATCGACCGTGCATCAGCGACGCTTTTTCGTTCCATGGTGAGATAAGTGAGCGGGTCCCGTCATGGCGCAAGTGAACTGTCCGAAGTGCGGAGTGCAGATCTCCGATACCGTCGCGGAGTGCCCGCACTGCGGTTATCCGACGGCGCCATTCTGGCTGCGAGTTTGGCCGCGCCTGAGACAACTCATGGCGCCGCTGCTTCTCCTCGCGCTGCTGTTCGGCGGAGCAGGCTTCCTGCGCCGCAAGATGAGCGCGGAGGTCACGAAGCGGCACAATGAGGCGATCGCGGCCCTCCGCCTGTCCGTGTCACCCACCGAGGCGTGCCAGCAGATGGTGCAGATCAGACTCGCGCCGGCGGCGAAGCCGAAGTTCAATCCGGCCGGCTTCGATCCGATCGAGATCCCGTCGCGTGAAAGCATCGTGGTCGCGGGGGTCGTCGATGCGAAGAACGGTTCCGGCGCGGAAGTGCGGAGTCGCTATCGCTGCGGCCTGCGGCGCGACAGCATAAAGCGCGTTTGGGTTGGCTCAGCCTCGCTGGCCGTCGCGCCGACGCCTGTGACGCGCTAATGCGGTTCACATAGTATTTTCCGCGCGGTGGTGGCCGACGCCGGCGCACGCTTCCCCCCCTCCGCTCCCGCACTCGAACCACCGACAACGTGCGCTTCCCCCCACCCACGCTCCGTCCGAGCCGCGGCCTTTCCCTCGCGGTCGCCCTCGGCTCCGCGTTGATCCTGTCGTGCAATGACAGCGCGACGAGCCCGATCCGCGACATTCATCCCTCGCCGGCGAATCTCAGCAGCACGCTGGCGCCTCCGTCGATCGTCATCAGCCAGGTCTACGGCGGCGGCGGAAACTCAGGGGCGACCTACAAGAACGATTTCATCGAGCTGTTCAATCCCGGCACGTCGTCGGTCGACGTCACGGGATGGAGCGTTCAGTACGCGGCGACGACAGGAACGACGTGGGCGGTAACGAGCCTTTCCGGAACGATCCCCCCGGGCGGCTATTACCTGATCCAAGAGGCGGCGGGTACAGGCGGCACGACGAATTTGCCTACGCCGGACGCCGTAGGATCTGGTACCGGCATCGCGATGGCCGCCGGCGCCGGCAAGGTGTTTCTCTCGAACACGACGACCGCCCTCGCGGGTGCTTGTCCGACGGCGACCAGCGTCATCGACAAGGTGAGTTACGGCTCGGGCACCAGCGACTGCGGCTACGGCACGACGGCGACGCTCACCAACACGACCGCCGCGATCCGCAACTCGAACGGGTGCGCGTTCACCGGATCGATGACCGCCGATTTCACCGTCGCCGCGCCTACCCCGCGCAATCACGCGACGACAGCGCAGCCTTGCGGTGGACCGCCGCCGAATCAGCCGGCGACAGTCACGGTTTCGCCCAGCACGGCCTCGATCGACGCCGGTGCGACGCAGGCTTTCACCGCGACAGCGTTCGACGCGTCGAACAACCCGGTGTCGACGACGTTCGCCTGGTCGACGAGCGACCCGAGTGTCGCGACGATCGACGCCACGAGTGGAATAGCGACGGGCGTCGGCGCCGGCACCGCCACGATCACGGCAACCGCATCGAATCTCGTGTCCGGGACGGCCACACTCTCGGTCACGGTCCCGCCTCCACCGCCGAATCACAGCGGAGAGGTGGTCATCAGCCAGATCTACGGCGGTGGCGGAAACTCGGGGGCGACGTTCAAGAACGACTTCATCGAGCTCTTCAATCGCGGCACGCAGGTGGTCAGCCTGACCGGGTGGAGCGTGCAACAGACATCCGCCGCGGGAACAAACTGGAACGTCACGCCGCTCACGGGATCGATTCCGCCAGGCGGGTACTACCTGATTCAAGAAGCGGCAGGAACGAGCGGCACGACGGACCTTCCGACGCCGGATGTCGCAGGCGGCATTGCGATGGGCGCGACGAGCGGAAAGGTATTGCTGGCGCAGACGACAACGGCGTTCGCCGTCGCCTGTCCGAGCGGGACGGTCGTCGTCGATATCGCGAGCTATGGCAGCGGCACGAACTGTGGCACGTCAGCGCCGGCGCCGTCGAATACCGCGGCAGACCTGCGCAAACACGGCGGCTGCACTTGGACGCCGGACCCGGTGAACGATTTCGCGACCGGCGCGCCCGCGCCGCGCAACTCGTCGACCGCGCCGAGGGGATGCTTACCCGGGCAGCTCGACCACCTCGCGATCACCGGTGCGTTGTCGGTGCTCGTCGGTGCGACGACGCAGCTCTCCGTCGAGCCGCTCGACGCCAACGACAACACGGTACCCGGCGCGACGATCACGTGGGCGACGAGTGATGAGAACGTCGCGACGGCCAACCCCACGACCGGGCTCGTGACGGGCGTGTCCTCTACCGGAAGCCCGGCGACGATCACCGCTACAGCGGCCGCGGGCGGCGTGACAAAATCCGCGTCGGTCGACGTGAGCGTCATCAATCCCGGCGGCATCAACTGGATCGACCTCTCGAGCTCCACCACGAGCTTCCCGCCCGGCTTCCAGACGCAGCTCTTCGCCACGGCGCGCGAGTCTCAGGGCGGCACGATCATTCCCGCCACGTTCACCTTCGAGGCGGTCGACGCACAGTTCATCGCCGCGCAGACGGTCCAGAATACGGGCATCATCACCGGCGTCTCGGCGCCGACCGACGGATCGAAGCCGGGTATTCGGATCACCGCGACACCGACCGGCGGCGGCACGCCGTTCTCGTTCATCACGCACTCGATCACTATCGAGCCGCCGGTGAACGCGCCGGCGAACATCTACGCGAACAACGATGACTTCGGCGATCCGACGCCGGCGGGCTCGAGCCCGAGCGATTTCCTGATCCGTCGATCGCAGTACGTGCTGTCATACAACCAATCGCGCGGCACGCCGAACTGGGTGTCGTACGAGCTCGACGCCCGGCAGATGGTCACGGGCCAAGACCGGTGCAACTGCTTCACGGCCGATCCGCTCCTGCCCCAAGCGGCGCAGATCTTCACGTCGGACTACACCGGCAGCGGATTCGATCGCGGCCACATGACGCGTTCGGCCGATCGGACGGCGGCGAACGTCGACAACGCCATCACCTTCTATCTCACGAACGTCGTCCCGCAGCAGGGCGATCTCAATCAGGGCGTGTGGGCGCAGTTCGAGAACATGCTCGCCGACACGGCGCGCGCGGGCCGCGCCGTGTACATCGTGACCGGTCCACTCTACAGCCGGTCGCACGGACTCACGTTCGTGAAAAACGAGGGGAAGATCGCCATCCCCGACAGCACGTGGAAAGTCGCGCTCATCGGGCCGAGGAACGGCGGCAATCCATTCACGCACGGCGACGTGACGAGCTTCAACGATCTTCCTGGGCTGACCATTCTCGCCGTCAACATGCCGAACGTCGACGGCGTACGAAACGATCCGCCGTCGAAATACTTCACGACGGTGGAGGCGATCGAGGAGGCGACGGGCTACGATCTCCTCTCGCTCCTCAGCACCTCGTTCACCGCGGCGATCGAGTTCCACGATCGTGCGCCGCAGGCACAGTTCAGCGTGTCGGGTACGGAGAACGAAGGGCAGCAGCTGACGTTCGATGCATCGGCGAGCTCGGACCCGGACATCGACCGCGCTGATCTCGGCGGCCGCACCGAAGGTCTCTCTTATGCGTGGCAGTTCAGCGACGGGACGAGCGCGAACGGCCGGATCGTGCAGAAGACATTCGCCAATCACGGCAGCTTTACGGCGACGCTCACCGTGACGGACGTGTTCGGATGGCCGGCGTCGAGCGCACAGACGCTGGCGATCGCGAATCTCCCACCCACCG
>Ga0068864_100003756_pt1 | contig 12529 bp, 11 predicted proteins | sample KBSSwiS72_FD_66586 | JGI IMG/M metagenome (GOLD analysis project Ga0068864, IMG submission 66586) | Switchgrass rhizosphere microbial communities from Kellogg Biological Station, Michigan, USA - KBS Switchgrass S7-2 | ecosystem: Host-associated > Plants > Roots > Rhizosphere > Soil ...
GGACGTCGCAGTTCTGCATCGTCATGTTGGCTTCGTAGGTGCCGTGCATGCCGAGCATGCCGAGGAACTTCGGATCGCTCGCGGGCATTGCGCCCAGGCCCATCAGCGTGTTCGTGACCGGGAAGCCGAGCAGGTTCGCGAGCTCGCGCAGTTCGGCGTGCGCATTGCCCAGCACGACGCCGCCGCCGGTGTAGATGTAGGGCCGCTTCGCGCCCAGCAGCAGTTGCACGGCCTTGCGGATCTGCCCGCCATGGCCCTTGCGCACCGGGTTGTACGAGCGCATCTCGACGCGCTCCGGATAATAGAACGGCGCGGTCTTCAGCGACACGTCCTTCGGGATATCGACGACGACCGGCCCGGGCCGCCCGGTGCGGGCGATGTGGAAGGCCTTCTTCATCGTCATCGCCAGCTCGCGCACGTCCTTCACGAGGAAGTTGTGCTTGACGATCGGACGGGTGATGCCGACGGTGTCGCATTCCTGGAACGCGTCCAGGCCGATCGCCGGCGTCGGAACCTGCCCGGTGATGATCACCATCGGGATCGAGTCCATGTAGGCGGTCGCGATGCCCGTGACCGCATTCGTCACCCCGGGGCCGGAGGTGACCAGCGCAACGCCGACTTCGCCGGTCGCGCGGGCATAGCCGTCGGCCGCGTGGACCGCCGCCTGCTCATGCCGAACGAGGACGTGCTCGATCGAGTCCTGCTTGTAAAGCGCGTCGTAGATGTACAGAACGGCGCCGCCCGGGTAGCCCCAGAGGAACTTGACGTTCTCTGCTTTCAGGCACTTGACCAGGATCTCGGAACCGTTCGGCTCCGTCGGAGGAGTGGAACTCGGCGGTTGCGCTGACGCGGCCCGCCTCACTTCGGTGGGGGAGATGTCCATATTCGAGAACCTTTGCGAATTTCTCTGACGAAAAACCATCGGTGCACCTCTCCTCATCCTCTTGAGATGGGTGTGGTACGCAGGCCGATCGGGTGGAACGCCCGGGTCGGGCGGCCGTTGATCGGCTGAAAACTGTCGTGCAACTATCGATTATGTCACCGCTTTGCGGTACGCCGCGCCGCCTCTCGTACCTTGTGAACGCGATGAGATAATCGCGCCCGCCCTGTCAGCGGGCAGCCCTTTCTCGCAGCGCTCTTGGCCTCAGACAAAGAACTCTCCGACTTCCTCAAGAGCGTCGACAAGCGCGCCTTCAAGCGCACGCTGTACGCGGTGCGCGACGAGGATGCGGCGCTGGACATCGTGCAGGACACGATGATCCGCCTGGCCGAGAAGTACGCCGACCGCCCCGCCGCCGAGCTGCCGCTGCTCTTTCAGCGCATCATGTCGAACGCGACGATGGACTGGTTCCGGCGCCAGAAGGTGCGCAACGCGGTGGTGAAGAACTTTTCCGACTTCGAATCCCCCGGGTCGGACGGCGATTTCGACATCCTTGAAACTCTGGAGGCGCTGGGCGGATCATTGGCATCGGAAAGCACGGCGGACACGGCTTCCCGGGCTCAGATCCTGCTTGCAATCGAAGATGAGGTGGCCCGGCTGCCTGGGCGTCAACGCGAAGCCTTCCTGCTGCGTTACTGGGAGGAACTCGATGTCGCCGAGACGGCTGCTGCCATGGGCTGCTCGGAGGGAAGTGTCAAGACGCATTGCTCGCGGGCAGTGCATGCCTTGTCCACGGCCCTGAAGGCAAAGGGGATTTCACTATGAGCCAACCGACCCACACCACTGCCGCCGACACCCTGCAAGCCCGCTTCGGCCTGCGGGTCGCCGCCCGCCTGTCCGAGCGCGCGCAGGAGGTGGGCCCGGACGTGAGCGAGCGCCTGCGCTTCGCCCGCGAACAGGCGCTGCAGCGCGCGCGCACTGTCCGCGCGGCCCAGGTGCCGGTCAAGGTCGGCGTGACGCGTGCCGGCGCCGCGATCCTCGGAGGTCATCCGCGCTGGTGGCTGACGCTGGGTTCGCTGCTGCCGGCAGTGGCACTCGTGGCCGGCTTGGTGCTGATCCAGCGCTGGCAAGACAACGCCCAGGTCTCGGTCGCGGCCGAGGTCGATGCGGCGCTGCTCTCGGACGACCTCCCGCCTCAGGCCTACAGCGACGCCGGCTTCGCCGAGTTTCTGAAGACGCCCGACGAGTGAACGCGGCGTGCCGATGACGCCTGTTACTGCACCGCCGCCCACGCACCGCGCGCGAAGTGGCGCGGCCGCCATCCTGGCGCTGTCGGCCGCGTTGGTCGTGGTGAGCGCGATCGTCTGGGTGCCGATGAGCCACGCCCAAGGTCCCGTCAGCGGCCAGGAGCAAGGTGTGCGCTGGCGCGACCTGAAGCCCGCCCAGCAGAACGTGCTTCGGCCGCTCGAGCGTGAATGGCCCGGCATCGGGGCAGCACACAAGCAGAAGTGGATCGAGCTGTCCGGCAATTTCGACAAGCGCCCCCCGGCCGAGCGGGAGCGCATCCAGGAGCGGATGACCGAATGGGCGCGGCTCAGCTCGCAGGAGCGCAGCCAGGCCAGGCTGCACTTCCAGGAGGCCAACCAGCTCACGCCGCAGGATCGCAAGGCCCGCTGGGACGCATACCAAGCATTGCCGCCCGAGAAGAGGCAGCAATTCGCCGAGCGCGCCGCGCCTGGGGCAAGCGAGGCGGCCGCCCGGGCGGCCGCTCCGCCGCGGAGCGACGCGCCGCAAACCAAGTCCAACATCGTTCCGAATCCGGCCTACGCGGCGTCGCCGAAGGTGATCGCACCGTCGGTGGTTCAGGCGCGGCCTGGCGTCACGACGACATTGATCACCAAGCGCCCGACGCCGCCCTCGCACCAGCAGGCCGGCTTGCCCAAGATCGCGGCCACGCCCGAGTTCGTCAACAAGGCGACGCTGTTGCCGCGGCGCGGGCCGCAAGGCGCCGCGACCCGGGCCGCCGCCGGACCGGCCTCCGAGCCTCGCGCGACCCAATGACGGCGCCGGCGCCACCCGGCGCGACGCCCAGCCTCGCCAGGCGCATGGCGTCGTTCGTCTACGAGGGGCTGCTGCTGTTCGGCATCGGCTTGATCCCGGGCGCGATCGGTGCGCTCTTCACCGCCCTCACCGGGCACGAGCATCCGCTGCAGAGCGACACCGCGCTGCGCGTCATCACGCTCGTGATCTACGCGGTCTACTTCAGCTGGTTCTGGTCGGCCCGCGGACAGACGCTGCCGATGCAGACCTGGCACATCCGCGTCGTCACGGCGGAGGGCCGGCCGCTCAGCCAGGTGCGCGCGCTGGCGCGCTTCGTTGCCGCGTGCGCGTGGGTCGCGCCCGGCGCGGCGATCGCGGCGCTCAACCATTGGACGCGCTGGCAAGGGCTGGCCGCCGTCGCTGTCGGCGTGATCGCGTACGCGCTGCTCGCGCTATTGCATCCGCAGCGCCAGTTCTGGCACGACGCACTTTGCGGCACGCGCCTGGTTGATGCGAGACCCTAGAGGGCCGAGCGCTCCGCAACTCCATGGGGATCGGCGAATGCATTCATTCGACGAGCGGCGTCATCACGCGCACCGATAATCCGGCCGCATGATGAATCCGCACAAGGGCCGCACCGGGCTGGACCGGATGATGCGCGCGGCCGGCTATTCGATCGCCGGACTCCGGGCCGCCTATCGCAGCGAGAGCGCGTTCCGCCAGGAGTTCTGGCTCGCGGCCGCGCTGCTGCCGCTGTCGCTGTGGGTGGGTCGCACCTGGGTCGAAGTCGCGCTGCTGGCGGGATCGGCCATCTTCGTGCTGATCGTCGAGTTGCTGAACTCGGGCCTCGAGGCCGCGATCGACCGCGTCTCGTTCGAGATCCACGACCTGTCCAAGCGCGCAAAGGACCTCGGCAGCGCGGCGGTCTTCCTGTCGCTGCTGCTGTGCGCGGGCATCTGGCTGGCCGCGCTGTGGCACCGATTCATGATCTGATGTTGATGATGACGACAACGACGATGAACAAGTTCTCCGTGTGCATCTATTGCGGGTCGCGTCCCGGGGCCTCGCCTGAATTCGCCGAGGCGGCCCGCGCGGTCGGCGCCGAGATCGGCCGGCGCGGTTGGCAGCTCGTTTACGGCGGCGGGCGGGCCGGGCTGATGGGCGTCGTCGCCGATGCCGCACTCGCCGCCGGCGCCACCGCGATCGGCGTGATCCCCGAATCGTTGATGGGCCGCGAACTCGGCCACCGCGGCCTCACCGAGCTGCACGTCGTCGAGACGATGCATCAGCGCAAGATGATGATGGCCGAGCGCAGCGACGCGTTCCTGGCGCTGCCCGGCGGAATCGGCACGTTCGAGGAATTGTTCGAGGTGTGGTCGTGGCGTCAGCTCGGCTACCACGACAAGCCGCTCGGGCTGCTGAACGTCGCGCGCTACTACGACCAGCTGCTCGACTTCCTCGCCCACAGTCGAGACCAAGGTCTGATGACGACCGAGCAGACCGATTTGCTGCACGTCGGCGAAAACCCGTTGGCGCTGCTGCAGCGCCTTGCCGATCACGCACCAGCACGGGGCGCGGACTACCGCCGCATCTGAGTAAACGGTGCACCCGGCTCCGCGAGTACGCGGAGCCACCCGCCATGCGGGTCTGGGGCCGCTTGGGGCGGCCCGGCGCTGGCCCGAGTCAAACTGCTTCGTCGTTGGTCTCGCCGGTGCGGATGCGCACCACCTGCTCGACCGCGGTCACGAAGATCTTGCCGTCGCCGATCTTGCCGGTCTTGGCCGCCTTGATGATCGCCTCGACGCAGCGATCGACGTCGTCGTCCTTCACGACCACTTCGAGTTTGACCTTGGGCAGGAAGTCGACGACGTACTCTGCACCACGATAGAGCTCGGTGTGCCCCTTCTGACGCCCGAAGCCCTTGACCTCGGTGACGGTCAGACCCGTGACGCCGACCTGCCCGAGTGCCTCGCGCACCTCCTCGAGCTTGAACGGCTTGACGACGGCGGTGATCTGTTTCATGGCCAAACTCCGGCAGGATGAATGAGATGCGCCTTAGTGTACTGAGGCTCGCGCGCTTACGCGCGGAACTTCGACGTGATCGGATAACGCCAATCCCTGCCGAACGCGCGATGCGTGATGCGGATCCCGATCGGCGCCTGGCGACGCTTGTACTCGTTGATCTTGATCAGCTTGGTCACGCGCTCGACGTCGGCCGCGGCGTACCCCGCCGCGACGATCTCGTCGATGCTCTGATCGTCCTGCATGTAGCGCTGCAGGATCGCGTCGAGCACCTCGTACGGCGGCAGGCTGTCCTGGTCCTTCTGATCGGCGCGCAGCTCGGCCGACGGCGCGCGCGTGATGATGCGCTGCGGGATCACCTCCGTGCCTTGCGCGTTCTTCCAGTTCGCGAGCCGGTAGACGAGCGTCTTCGCCACGTCCTTGATCACCGCGAAGCCGCCGGCCATGTCGCCGTAGAGCGTGCAGTAGCCCGTCGCCATCTCGCTCTTGTTGCCGGTCGTGAGCACGATGGAGCCGAACTTGTTGGACAACGCCATCAGCAGCGTGCCGCGGATGCGCGCCTGGATGTTCTCCTCGGTCGCGTCCTCCGCGCGGCCCTTGAACTCTTCCGCGAGGCTCTTCTTGAAGTCCTCGAACATCGGCACGATGCTGATCTCGTCATAGCGCACCGACAGGCGCTCGGCCATCTCGCGTGCATCGATCCACGAGATGTCGGCCGTGTACGGCGACGGCATCATCACCGTGCGCACGCGCTCGGGCCCGAGCGCATCGACCGCGATTGCCAGCACCAGCGCGGAATCGATCCCGCCCGACAGGCCGATGATCACGCCCGGGAAGCCGTTCTTGTTCACGTAGTCGCGCACGCCGACGACGAGCGCCGCCCACGCCTGCGCCTCGATCGCCGGCACGTCGACCGTCGTGCCTCGCGGCCCGCGGGCGTCGATCTCGACCAGCATCGTCGTCTCGGCGAACATCGCGGCGCGCGCCCGCACCGCGCCACTCGCGTCGAGCGCGAACGACGCGCCGTCGAAGACGATCTCGTCCTGGCCGCCGGCCAGGTGCGCCCACAGCAGCGGGATGCCCAGGCCGCGTGCCGTCGCGGCCATGCGGTCCTCGCGCTCGGCCACCTTGCCGAGGTGGAACGGCGACGCATTGATCACGCACAGCACCTGCGCGCCGGCCGCCTTTGCGGTGCGGCCGGGCTCCTCGAACCACGCGTCCTCGCAGATCACGATGCCGAATCGCGTGCCCTGCACGTCGATCACCACCGCCCCCTGCCCCGCGTCGCGACCCGAGGCGAAGTAGCGCCGCTCGTCGAACACCTGGTAGTTCGGCAGCTCGCGCTTGCAATAGGTCGCGAGGATCTTTCCCCCACTCAGCACCGAGGCCGCGTTGTAGCGCTGCGGCACGGTCACCGAGTTCGACCTAACATCCCCACGATCACCGAATTGATGCGGATGCCCCACGACGACGAACAACCCCGGCAGATCGGCCAGCGCCTGCGCGGCGTCGGCCAAGGCCTCCGCGCAAGCCTGCATGAAGGCCGGGCGCATCAGCAGATCCTCGGGCGGATAGCCGCACAGGCCGAGCTCGGGCGTGAGCACCAGGCGCGCGCCTTGCGAGTACGCGTCGCGCGCGGCCTCGACGATGCGCCGGCCGTTGCCGGCGAGGTCACCGACCGTCGCATTGAGCTGGGCCAGCGCGACGATCACCGGAGTGGAATCTGACATGAGAGGAAGGGACTCTGCGGACGGCCGAAAAGTTGCAAACGATTATGTCATTCGAGTCGTCGATGATCCCGCAGCGATCGAGGCTTCGGCGTGGGATGCGCTGCTCGATCTGAACGCGAGCCGCACGCCGTTCATGCGGCATGCCTATCTGCTTGCGTTGCATCGTTCGCAGAGTGCCGTCGCCAAGAGCGGCTGGTTCGCGCAGTTCCTCGCGGTGCATGACGGCGACGTCCTGGTCGCCGCGTGCCCGCTCTATCTGAAGGAGCATTCGTACGGCGAATACGTCTTCGATTGGGCCTGGGCCGACGCGTACCAGCGCCACGGCCTGGAGTACTACCCGAAGCTATTGAGCGCCGTGCCGTTCACGCCGGTGCCCGGGCCGCGCCTGATGGCGCGCGACGCGACGGCACGCCGCGTGCTCCTGCGCGCGATGCAGCAGTTCGCGCGCGATGCCAAGCTCTCGTCGGCGCACGTCCTCTTCCTTGACGAGGCCGACCAGCAGGCCGCGCGCGACGAAGGCTGGATGATGCGCAGCACGGTGCAGTTCCATTGGACCCAGGCCGAACCCGAACCGTGGCCGGACTTCGCCGCCTTCCTCGCGAGCATGCAACGCGAGAAGCGCAAGAAGATCCAGCAGGAGCGGCGCCGCGTCGGCGACCAGGGCGTCACGTTCACCGAGCTCGAAGGCGCGCAGATCACCGAGGACGACTGGGACTTCTTCCACCGCTGCTATCGCCAGACCTACCGCGAGCATCACTCGACGCCCTACCTGACGCGCGACTTCTTCGAGCGCATGGCGACGACGATGGCCTCGAACTGGCTGCTCTTCGTCGCGTGGAGGGGCGGCAAGCGCATCGCCGCGTCGCTGATCTGCATCGACCCGTCGACTCGTGCGGCGTACGGCCGCTACTGGGGTGCACTCGAGCACATCCCCTGCCTGCATTTCGAAGCCTGCTACTACCGGCCGCTCGCGTGGTGCATCGCGAACGGCTACACGCGCTTCGAAGGCGGCGCACAGGGCGAGCACAAGATGGCGCGCGGCCTGCTGCCGGTGCAGACATGGTCGGCGCACTGGCTCGCGCATCCGCAGTTCGCACGCGCGGTCGGCGATTTTCTCGAGCGCGAGGGCGCCGGCGTGGCGGGCTACCTCGACGAGCTGAACGAGCGGCGCCCGTTCAAGGCCTCGCCTACTTGAAGTCCCCTGCGTACGCCGCCGCGAACTCGCCCGGCTTGATGTACTTGCGCAGCGCCGCGTTGACCTGCTCGAGCGTGAGCTTGCCGATCAACGCGTCGACTTCGGCGTCGCGTGCAAAGGTCTGGCCGAGGAAGAGGTTCTCGGCGATCGCCGGTGCGAGCGTTGCATCCTGCGCGCGATCGAGGCGCCGGTAGCCGAGCAGGCTGGCGATGCCTTCGGTCAGTTCCTTCTGCGTGAAGCCGTCTTTCAAGGTTGCCGCGACGACCTCGTTGAACGCCGCCTCGACCTTCGCCCGGTTCTGCGGCGCGTAGATCGCGTACGCCTGCCATGGCGAGTTGGGTTCGAAGCGGGCCCAGGAGATGCCGGTACCGACGCCGTACGACAGTCCCTCGCCTTCGCGGATGCGCTTCCACAGCCGCGATCCGGTGCCGCTGCCGAGGATGTAGTTCGCCATCATCAGCGCCGGGTAGTCGGCGTCCTTGTTGGTGAGCGGCATCGTCTCGCGCACCAGCATCACGGCGTTCTGCTTGTCGGGCGTCGGCAGCATCAGCTTGTCGGCCTTTGCCGGCACGGCCGGCCGCGGCACGCGCGTGTACGCCGCGCGACTGGCCCAGTTGCCGAAAGCTGCTTCGAGCGCGGCGCGCGTGGCCGCGACATCGAGGTCGCCGACCGCGGCAAACTCGCCCGCGCTCGCGCCGTAGAAGCGGGTGTGAAAGTCGCGCAGCGCCGCGGGCGTGAGCGCGTTCACGTCTTCGATCATCTCGTCCGGCGTGCGCTCGTAGCGGATGTCGCCACGGGGGTACGGATTGGACAGGCGCAGCAGCGCGTTGCGCGCGACGAACTGCGGATCCTTGCGCTGCTGCTCGATCGACGCCAGGCTCTGCCGGCGGACCTCGTCGAGCGCCTCGGGCGTGAGCGACGGATTGCGCAGCATGTCGCCGATCAGCGCGATCGCCCCCGGCAGATGCTCGCGCCTCGAGTTGAACGTGATGGTCGCGAAATTGGCGCTGCCGTTGACTTCGAGCGTCGTCTTCAGTGCGTCCAGCCGGTCCTGGATCTGCTGGCGAGTCAGCGTCGCCGTGCCCTTGTCGAGCATCGCCGCGACGACACGACCGACCTCGGCACAGCCCTTCACGCTGTTCTCGTCACCGAAACGCAGCATCAGCTCGCCGGTCACCGCGGCGCCGCGCGTGCCCTTCGGCAGCAGCCCGACCTTCAGCCCGCCGACCGTGAACGTCTGCGTGCGCTTGTCGATGTTCGCAGGCGATGCATCGAAGGCCTCGACCTTGCCCGCCGCCACGGCAGGCTTGAAGTCCTTCAGCGCCTCGGCAATGTCGATCATCGCCGGTGCCGGCGCGCGCTGCGGCTTCTCGGTGGGCAGGTAGGTCGCGAGCGTGCGGTTGTCCGGGATCAGGTAGGACTCGGCCACGCGCTGCACGTCGGCCAGGGTCGTCGCGCGGATGCGGTCGCGCATCAGGAAGAACATGCGCCAATCGCCCTGGGAGATCGACTCCGACAGCGCGAAGCCGATCTTTTCCGGATTGCTGAAGCTCTGCTCCCAGTCGTTGAGCCACTTCAGCTTGGCGCGTTGCAGTTCGTCGGCACTGATCGGCTCGGCCTTCAACGACTCGACCGCGCCGAGCAGCCCGGTGCGTGCCTTGTCCACGTCCTGACCCGGTGCCAGGCTCGCGCCGGCGATGAACAGGCCCGGGTCGTGCAGCGCGAAGCTGTACGCATAGGTGTTGGCCGCAAGCTGCTGCTCGGTCAGCCGCTTGTGCAGCCGGCCCGACGGCGTATCGCCGAGGATCACGCCCAGCAGCTCGACCGCCGCGTAGTCGGCCGATGGCCCGGCCGACACGTGATAGCCGGCATAGATCACCGGTGCACCGCCGACGCGGCGCAGCGTCACGCTGCGCTCGCCGTCCTGCGTCGGATCGAGCGTGTACAGCGTCGGCAGCTTGCGCGTCGGTTTCTTGATCGGGCCGAACGACTGCGCGATCCAGGCGAGCACGCGCGTTTCGTCGAGCTTGCCGGAGATCACGAGCGTCGAGTTGTCCGGCTGGTAGTACTGGCGGTAGAAGGCCTGCAGGCGCGGAATGTCGACGTTCTCGACGTCCGCGCGCGCGCCTATCGTGTCGTGGCCGTAGTTGTGCCAGTCGTACATCAGCGCCATCGTGCGCTGCAGGAGGATGCGGTCGGGGCTGTTCTCGCCGCTCTCCATCTCGTTGCGCACCACCGTCATCTCGGTGTCGAGGTCCTTGCGCGAGATCGTGCTGTTCACCATCGCGTCGGCGAGCCAGCCCAGGTACCACTTCAGGTTGTCGTCGTTGACGGCGAGCACCGCGGTGTAGTTGGTCCGATCGAGCCAGGTGCTGCCGTTGGCATCCAGGCCGCGCTTCTGGAATTCCTCCCAGGCGCGCGGGTTCTTCGGCGTGCCCTTGAACATCATGTGCTCGAGCAGATGCGCCATGCCGGTCTCGCCGTAATTCTCGTGCCGCGAGCCGACCCGGAAGGTCAGGTTCACGGTCGTCGTCGGCTTCGAATCGTCCGGCACCAACAGGATCTGCAGGCCGTTGGCGAGGCGGTATTCGTCGATGCCTTCCACCGAGCGCACGCTCGTCAGGCCGGGCGGCAACGATGGCGCCGCGAAGATCGTCGGAGCGCTCGCCAATGCGGCGAGCAGGCAGAACAGGAAACGCAAACGCTTCAGCATGGGCGGCACGACACCGTAGAGAAAGCGCGCAGTGTAGGCGCGCCCGCCGAAGCAATCGATCTTTACGCCGGCTTGTACGCCGCGATGCCGGCGACGATCTCCGCCTTGGCAGACTCGGGACCTTCCCAGCCCTGGACCTTGACCCACTTGCCCTCTTCCAGATCCTTGTAGTGCTCGAAGAAATGCTGGATCGCCTTCAGCCGCATCTGGTTGATGTCTTCGGGCTTGTGCCAGTGGGAGTAGATCGGCAGGATCTTGGTGGTCGGCACCGCGAGCAGCTTGCTGTCGCCGCCGGCCTCGTCTTCCATCTTGAGCACGCCGATCGGCCTGCAGGTCACGACCACGCCTGGCGAGAGCGGGAACGGCGTGATCACGAGCACGTCGACCGGGTCGCCATCATCCGACAGCGTCTGCGGCACATAGCCGTAGTTGCACGGGTAGTGCATGGCCGTCGTCATGAAACGATCGACGAAGAGCGCCCCACTCGCCTTGTCGACCTCATACTTGATGGGGTCGGCGTTCATCGGGATTTCGATGATGACGTTGAACTCGTCCGGCGCCTTGGCGCCGGGGGTGACTTGTTGCAGGCTCATGGGTATTCTTCGGTGCGCGGGGAAACCCGCATCCCGCATTCTATTCGCCACCCTTGCGCCGCCCTGACGGGGCGCTGCAGGCTCCAGTCAACCGCAGGAAAACACCATGCTGAGGGCAAGGTTGTGCCCCGTAGCATGCCGCGAGCCTGAATTTCAGAAAGGACAACCCTTGATCACGACATCGATGGCGCTCTATTTCGCGCTGGCATGCGGCCTGGCCGCAGTCATCTACGGCTTCGTGCAGCGAAGCTGGATCCTCTCGCAGGATGCCGGCAACGCGCGCATGCAGGAGATCGCCAGCGCGATCCAGCAGGGAGCGGCCGCGTACCTCGCGCGGCAGTACAAGACCATCGCGATCGTCGGCGTGGTGCTGGCGATCCTGATCGCGATCTTCCTCGGCGGTGTCACGGCGGTCGGCTTCGTGCTCGGTGCCGTGCTCTCGGGCGCGTGCGGCTTCATCGGCATGAACGTGTCGGTGCGATCCAACGTTCGCACCGCGCAGGCGGCGACCAAGGGCATCGGCCCGGCGCTCGACGTCGCGTTCAAGGGCGGCGCGATCACCGGCATGCTGGTCGTCGGCCTCGGCCTGCTCGGCGTCGCGCTGTTCTTCATGTTCCTCACAGGCAGCGGCAGCGCCGCGGGCGGTGAGCTCACGACGGCGCTCAAGCCGATGCTCGGCTTCGCGTTCGGCGCCTCGCTGATCTCGATCTTCGCGCGTCTGGGCGGCGGCATCTTCACGAAGGGCGCGGACGTCGGCGCCGACCTGGTCGGCAAGGTCGAGGCCGGCATCCCCGAAGACGATCCGCGCAACCCCGCGGTGATCGCCGACAACGTCGGTGACAACGTGGGCGATTGCGCCGGCATGGCCGCCGACCTGTTCGAGACCTACGCGGTGACGCTGATCGCGACGATGGCGCTCGGCGCACTCGTCGTCAAAGGCGGAGCGACGACGGCCGCGGTGATCTACCCGATGCTGCTCGGCGGCGTGTCGATCATCGCCTCGATCATCGGCTGCTTCTTCGTCAAGGCATCGCCCGGGATGAAGAACGTGATGCCGGCCCTGTACAAGGGGCTGGCGGTCGCGGGCATCCTGTCGCTGATCGCGTTCTACTTCGTCACGACCTCGGTGTTCTCGGGCGGGATCGAGCTCGTCGGCGGCGCGAAGGCGAGCGCGATGGCGCTGTTCGGCGCCTGCGCCGTGGGGCTCATCCTGACGGCGGCGCTGGTGTGGATCACCGAGTTCTACACCGGCACGCAGTACAGCCCGGTGCGCCACATCGCGCAGGCCTCGACCACCGGGCACGGCACCAACATCATCGCCGGCCTCGGCGTCTCGATGCGCTCCACCGCGTGGCC
>Ga0068864_100003760_pt1 | contig 12524 bp, 11 predicted proteins | sample KBSSwiS72_FD_66586 | JGI IMG/M metagenome (GOLD analysis project Ga0068864, IMG submission 66586) | Switchgrass rhizosphere microbial communities from Kellogg Biological Station, Michigan, USA - KBS Switchgrass S7-2 | ecosystem: Host-associated > Plants > Roots > Rhizosphere > Soil ...
GAGAAGGCGGCGACGATGCCGGTCGGGGCGTCGTCCGGACGGAAGACGTCGACGCCGCCGCGGGATTCCTCCACCCAGGCCATGGGGACGATTGTAAGGGTCGGTCGTCGACGAATCGCCGCCGTCCCGCATCGCCACGACGCCGCGTCTCTTCGTCCGCCGTCCGAACGCGGCGTCGTGGCCGCCCTTCTTCAGCTCTCGGTCGCCTCCGCGTCGCTCTTCCGGAACGCGGCTTCTCCGGCCTCGGAAATCTGGATCCACTTCGGGTCGGGCGATGCCTCTGCGTCGTAGTTGTCGTGCCAGTTCCACCACTTGTACGGCGGGGTCTGCGGGTAGCCCTCCGGGGAGTCCTCCCAGGTCTCCTGGCGGCCGAGCGGCGTGAGGTCGAGATAGCTCCAGATGGTCCCCATCGCCTCGTCGCCGCGGCCGTTGATGAAGTATGTGCGGACGACCCGGTCACCGTCGCGGAAGAACACGTTGTGGCCGTGCCATTCGTCGACGCCGAAGTCCGCGTCGAAGCTGTCCGTCATCGTGTACCAGGGCATCTTCCAGTCCATCCGCGCCTTCACGCGCGCGATGTCCGTCTGCGGCGCGCGCGAGGCGTACACGAGCGTGGTGTCGCGGGCGTTCAGGTGGGCCAGGTGGGAGACCTGATCCGCGCCGAGGGAGCAGCCGCGGCACGCGTGCTCCGGCCAACCGAACACGCCGGGCTCGAGGAAGGCGCGATAGACGATCAACTGGCGCCGGCCCTCGAAGAGGTCGAGCAGGCCGACCCTTCCCCCGGGTCCGTCGAACCGGTAGTCCTTCTCCACCGCCATCCAGGGCATCCGGCGGCGCTCGGCGGCCAGCGCGTCCCGGGACCGGGTCAGGGCCTTCTCCTTCACGAGCAGCCGCTGGCGCGCCGCCTCCCACTCCTCCCGCGACACGATCGGAGGTGTCTTCATCGCGAGACGCTCTTCGTCTCTCTCTTTGCTTCCTGCCATTTCGTTTCTCCTTTCCGTTCCGAAACAAACCGAAACGCTTCACCGTGAAAAATCGGCAGCCGCCGGAGCTGGACCGCCACGAAGCCGAGCACGCCGGCACCCGACGTGGTGCCTGCCGCCACCAGGGCCGCCGTGGTCATGCATACGGGACACATTTGCTGCCTCCTTCCGGATACGACGGGTCGTCGCTGGTCACGGGATAGATTTACCGCGGGCATCCGAATGGTGGGAGTGACAAGTGTGACGGGATTGGAACGGTGGGAGTAACAGGTGTGGCGGGATTTCGCGGGGCGCCTCGACGATCACGGCGGAGACCGCTTGCACGATGGACTCGCTGATCACGGCTGCCGCCCGCGCACTGGCGGCGGGTGATCCGCTCGGCGCGCTGAAGCGGGTCGCCCTGCGCGACGACGCGCCGGCCCTCGCGCTTCGAGGCGTGGCGATGGCGCAGCTCGGCGATCCCGCTCGAGCGAGGGCTCTCCTCCGGCGCGCCGCTCGCCGATTCGGTGCGAGGGAGACCCTGGCCCGGGCGCGGTGCGTCGTGGCCGAGGCCGAGGTCGCGCTCGCCTCGCGCGACCTGGGCTTTGCGGCGAAGGCGCTCGACGCGGCACGCGCGGCGCTCGAACGGCATGGCGACCGGATGAACGCCGTCTATGCGCGGTACCTCGAGATCCGGCGCCTCCTCCTGGTCGGGCGCATCGACGAGGCCCAGCGAGGGCTGGCCGACCTCGACCCCGCGCCGTTTCCTCCCGCTACGCGGGCGATCCACGAGCTCGTGGTGGCGGGCATCGCGCTGCGGCGCCTCCGGACGAAGCCGGCGCGGGCGGCGCTGGCTCGCGCCGGGCGTGCGGCGCGTCTTGCGCGCATCCCCGCTCTGACGGCGGAGGTCGAGGCCGCATCGCTCGTCCTGAAGTCTCCCGCCGCGCGAAGGATCGCGAGCGGCGAGGAGCGGAGCCTCGTGCTGGAGGAGGTCGAGGCCTTGCTGGCGTCGAAGGCGTTCGTCGTGGACGGGTGCCGCCTGGCCGTCCAGGCCGGCGGGCACGTGGTCCATCTCGCGAGGCGCCCGGTGCTGTTCGCGCTCGCCCGCGCGCTGGCCGAGGCGTGGCCGGAAGACGTGCCGAGGGACGCGCTGGTGGCTCGCGCCTTCGGGGCGAGGCTGGCCGACGAGTCGCATCGCGCGCGGCTGCGCGTCGAGGTGGGACGGCTTCGCAGGCTGCTGCGGACGATCGCCGGGGTGACCGCGACGAAGCGAGGCTTTGCGCTGGCGCCGCGCCGCGCCCGGGAGGTCGTCGTGCTGGCGCGCCCCGTCGAAGAGGACAACGCGGGCGTGCTCGCCTACCTCGCCGACGGCGAGTCGTGGTCGAGCTCGGCCCTCGCCCTCGCCGTCGGTACGAGCCAGCGCACCGTGCAGCGGGCGCTCGATGCGCTCGCGGCGGCCGGAAGGGTGCAGGCGTTCGGGCGCGGGCGGTCTCGCCGCTGGATGGCCCCGCCCGTGACGGGATTCACGACGGCGTTGTTACTCCCCGCTCCTCTGCTGACCGGCTAGGATCCCGGCATGCGTCGATCGAACGCCGAGATCCTCCGCGAGTACGGCCCCTTCCCGGGCACCGAGCACGTGCATGGCGTCACCCATGACGGCCGAAGCGTCTGGTTTGCGGCCGGAGACAGGCTCCTGGCCCTCGACCCGGAGAGCGGGAAGATTCGCGAGTCGATCGACGTGGCCGCGGATGCGGGGACGGCGTTCGACGGCCGGCACCTGTATCAGCTCGCCGCGGATCGCATCCAGAAGATCGATCCGAAGACGGGGAGCGTGGTCGCGACGATCCCGGCGCCCGGCGGCGGCGGCTCGGGGCTCACCTGGGCCGAGGGGACGCTCTGGGTGGGGCAGTATCGAGATCGGAAGATCCATCAGGTCGATCCGGACACCGGTGCGATCCTCCGGACGATCGAGTCCAACCGGTTCGTCACGGGGGTCACGTGGGTCGACGGAGAGCTCTGGCACGGGACCTGGGAAGGCGACGAGAGCGATCTCCGTCGGATCGATCCTCGAACGGGAGAGGTCCTGGAGAGGCTCGAGATGCCGCCCGGCGCCGGTGTCTCCGGGCTCGAGTCCGACGGAGGCGATCGGTTCTTCTGCGGAGGAGGCCGGAGCGGAAAGGTGAGGGCGGTCCGTCGGCCGCGGCGAGCTTCCACCCCCGGCGGCAATTCCAGGAGCTCCGCCGACTCCACGCGACGATCATCCGAAACGGAGTGAATTCTCCAACGTATTAGTGCTGGCTAATATGTTTGCGCGTCCGGGCGCCCGCCATGCACGGCCCGGATCCGCACCCCCGTGCTAACATCAGTTTTCGTGTCCACCGTCGAATCCCCCAGCAAAATCGACGTTTTTCCGGTCATCGGCCTCGAGGTCCACGCCCAGCTTCTGACCCGTTCGAAGATCTTCTGCCGGTGCCCCGTCACGGTGGGAGCGCCGCCGAACTCGGCGACCTGCCCGGTCTGCCTCGGCTTTCCGGGCACGCTCCCGGTCCTCAACCGGCACGCCGTCACGCTCGCGCTGCGCCTCGCGCTCGCCGTCGGCGGCGAGATCCACCGCTCGTCCCAGTTCGCCCGCAAGAACTACTTCTACCCGGACCTGCCGAAGGGCTACCAGATCTCGCAGTACGACAAGCCGTTCTCCACGGGCGGCGCCGTCGTGATCGACACGCCGTCGGGCGAGAAGCCGATCCGCCTCGTCCGCGTGCACATGGAGGAGGACGCCGGCAAGCTCCTCCACGACACGCCGTTCGACGACGTGCCGTCCGACGTGTCGCTCGTCGACTGGAACCGCTCCAGCGTGCCTCTGATCGAGATCGTCTCGGAGCCGGACCTGCGCGGCCCCGAGGAGGCCGCCGCGTACCTGACCGAGCTGCGGCGCCTCCTTCGCTACACGGGCGTCTCCGACGGCGACATGGAGAAGGGCAACCTGCGCTGCGACGCCAACGTCTCCGTCCGCGCCTCGGACACGGCGCCTCTCGGAACGCGCGTCGAGATCAAGAACGTCAACTCCATCCGCTTCGTCGCGAAGGCGATCGAGCACGAGATCGCGCGCCAGGCGGAGGCGCTCGCGCGCGGCGAGCGGATCGTCCAGGAGACGCGGCTCTGGGACGAGCGCGCCGGCCGCACCGTGACGATGCGCGGCAAGGAGGAGGCGCACGACTACCGCTACTTTCCCGAGCCGGACCTCGGCCGGCTCGAGGTGGACGATGCGTGGCTCCGCGAGGCGGCGGAGGGGATGCCCGAGCTGCCGCGGGCCAGGCGCTCGCGCCTGATCGCCGCCGGGGTGCCTGCCGCGGACGCCGACACCCTCGTCTCCGCGCGCGAGCTCGCCGACTACTTCGAGCGGACCGTGTCGGCGGGCGCCCCGCCGCGCGCCGCCGCGAACTGGGTCACCGGCGAGGCGCTCCGGTTCATGAAGGAGCGTAAGGTCTCGCCCGAGGAGGCGCTGTCGTTCTCGATCTCGCCCGAGCGGCTCGCCGCGCTGATCCGCCTCGCGGAGCAGGGGAGCGTGTCCATGGCTTCCGCCAAGGAGGTCTTCGCCGCGATGCTCGACTCGCCGGCGGAGCCGGACGCAATCGTCGCCGAGCGGGGCCTCGGCGCGATGCGCGACGCGGGAGCGCTCGAGGCGATCATCGGCGAGATCGTCGCCGGCAACGCCGCGCAGGTCGCCGCGTACCGCGCCGGCAAGACCCAGACGTTCGGCTGGTTCGTCGGCCAGGTCATGAAGAAGACGGGCGGGCGCGCAGATCCGGCGGCCGTGCGCGACGCGCTCACGCGCGCCCTCGGCCCGGCGTCCGCCGAGCCGTGATCCAGCTCTTCGGAGTCTCGAAGAAATACGGGCCCTTCCGGGACGCGCTGCTGGACATCTCGTTCCAGATCGCGGCCGGCGAGTTCGTCTTCCTGACGGGGCCGTCCGGGGCGGGGAAGTCGACCCTCCTGCGCCTGCTCTTCCTCGAGGAGCCTCCCTCCACCGGCCAGATCCTCGTCAACGGCCGCAACATCGGCGTGCTCCCGCACTCCCAGGTCCCGTACCTGCGCCGCACGATGGGCGTCGTCTTCCAGGACTTCCGGCTCATCGCGCGCAAGACGGTCTTCGAGAACATCTCGTTCGTGCAGAACGTGCTCGGCCTGGCGCGCGCGGAACAGAAGCGCCGCGCGTACCACGTCCTGAAGCGGGTCGGGCTGCAGCACCAGATGAACGCGTTTCCCGACGAGCTCTCCGGCGGCGAGCAGCAGCGCGTGGCGATCGCGCGGGCGATCGTCAACGAGCCGACCCTGTTGCTGGCGGACGAGCCGACGGGCAACCTCGACCCGGTCCTGGCCGAGGAGATCATGCGGCTCTTCGTCGAGATCAACATCCGCGGCACGACCGTCGTCGTCGCCACGCACGACCTCGAGATGATCCGCCGGATGGGCAAGCGCACGCTGACGCTCGAGCGCGGCCGGCTCCACGATCCCGATCGCGTGCGCCCCGAGAGCGCGCCGATCGTGCGCGAGGCGCCGTTCCTGCCGCTCTCGTGAACGGCTAGATGGTCCGCCCCCGCTACATCGTCGCCGAGTCCTGGTCGATCGCGCGATCGAGCCCGCGGCAGACGCTCGCCGCGGTGACGCTCGTCGCGCTCGCGCTCTACGTGCCCGGGCTCCTCGCGCTGCTCGCGCGCAACCTCGGCCGGCTCGCGGCCTCCGACGCGGGCGACCCGCCGGCGGTGACCATCACGCTGCTGCCGGAAGCGGACCGCCGCGGGATCGCCGAGCGGATCGCGAAGGACGCCCGCGTCCGCCTCGTCCGCATCGTGGGCCCCGAGGCGGCGCTGTCGCGCTTCCGCCGCGCCTATCCCGACCTCGGCGAGGCGCTCGCGGAGCTCCACGAGGCGCCGTTCCCGCCCTCGCTCGAGGTCTCGCTGCGGGCCGGAGCGCCGCGCGGCACGGCGCAGGAGATCGCCGGGCAGACCCGGCTCTGGCCGGGGGTCGAGTCGGTCGAGGCGACGGAGGAGTTCTCGCGACGATTCCGCGATGCGGTCGGGCTCGTCCGCAATGCGGGTCTGTTTCTCGGGGCGATCCTGACCGCCGCGGCGGTCCTCTCGGTGGCGAGCGCCGTACGGCTCGCGCTCGACCTCCACCGCGACGAGGTCGGCATCATGCGGCTGATGGGCGCGACCGAGGGCGCGATCCGCGCGCCGTTCTGGCTCTACGCGACGGTCGAGGGCCTGCTCGGCGGCTCGATCGCGCTCGCGCTGCTGTATGCGACGTATCGCGCCGCGCTCTGGTGGCTGATGCGCGATCCCCACCCGATCCTCTCGGTGTTCTGGACCTCCTTCCTCGCGCCTTCCGTCGCGCTGCTTCTTCCGACGACCGGCGCGGCGGCCGGTCTCGTCGGCAGCCTCTTGTCGATCGGCCGGCACACCGCGCCGAGGGCCGTGCGAATCGGCTGAATCCGACGCCCGGCATCCGGGTAACACCGGAAGACATCCTTCGAGAATCGGACGACCGACTGCCCCCGGGTACCTCCCCCATATGTCCCAAAGTGCAATAGCCGGCGTCCGTCCGAGGGACGTAGAGTCGCGACCAGAAATCAGGAAGGTCAACCCACAGCGAAAGGAGCGCAACCATGCGCAGAGCACGGCAACTCTTCCTCGCGGTCCTGGCCGGAGTGGTGGCCACCGCCACGGCCCTCGGCCAGGCACCGGCGAAGAAGCCCAACATCGTCTTCATCATGGGAGACGACATCGGCATCTGGAACATCGGCGCCTACCACCGCGGCATGATGGCGGGCCGCACGCCGAACCTCGACAAGCTCGCCAAGGAGGGCATGCTGTTCACCGACTACTACGCCGAGGCGAGCTGCACGGCGGGTCGCGCGAACTTCATCACCGGCGAGCTCCCGATCCGCACCGGCATGACGACGGTCGGCCAGGCGGGCGCGCCCACCGGGCTCCCGGCCGAGGCGAGCACGATCGCCACCGCGCTCAAGGCGCAGGGCTATGCCACGGGTCAGTTCGGCAAGAACCACCTCGGCGACCGGAACGAGTTCCTGCCCACCGTCCACGGCTTCGACGAGTTCTTCGGCTACCTGTATCACCTCGACGCCATGGAGGATCCGGCGCACCCCAACTATCCGCAGAACCTGCTGAACCAGGTGGGCCCGCGAAACATGGTGCACTCGTGGGCGACGAACGTGGACGACACGACCGACATGCCGCGCTGGGGCAAGGTCGGCAGGCAGAAGATCGAGGATGCGGGCACGCTCTATCCCAAGCGCATGGAGACCGTGGACGACGAGATCCGCGATCTCGCCTTGAAGTTCGTCGACAAGGCCAAGGCCGACGGAAAGCCGTTCTTCCTGTGGCTCAATCCCACGCGCATGCACATCGTCACGCACCTGTCCCCGAAGTGGGAGGCGACGCGCAACGCCGAGAACGGCTGGTCGGAGGAAGAGGCCGGCATGGCGCAGCTCGACGCCGACATCGGCATCGTGCTGCAGAAGCTCAAGGACATCGGGGAGGAAGAGAACACCATCGTCGTCTTCACGACCGACAACGGCACCGAGGTCTTCACCTGGCCGGACGGCGGCACGACGCCGTTCGCGCAGAGCAAGGGAACGATCATGGAGGGCGGTTTCCGCGTGCCGTGCATCGCCCGCTGGCCCGGCCACATCCCCGCGGATTCGGTGCAGAACGGCATCTTCTCCGGCCTCGACTGGTACCCGACCTTCCTCGCCGCCGCCGGCAATCCGGACATCACGGAGCAGCTGCTCAAGGGAGTGAAGCTCGGCGACCGCGTGTACAAGAACCACCTGGACGGCTACAACCAGATGGCCGCCATCACCGGGAAGGGACCGTCCGCGCGGCACGAGATCTTCTATCTCGGCGAGAGCACGGTCGGCGCCATTCGCATCGACGACTACAAGTACCGTTTCATCGACCAGCCCCACGGCTGGCTCGGTGAGAAGGCCCACGTGGACGTTCCGTACATCACGAACCTTCGCCTGGATCCCTTCGAGCGACAGGGCTGGCCCAACGACGGGACCAAGGAAGGCGGGCAGCAGTACTTCGACTGGTTCAAGTATCAGTTCTGGCGCTTCGTGTTCGTCCAGCAGCTGATGGGCAAGGAGCTCCAGACGTTCCTCGACTACCCGCCGATGCAGCGGGGCGCGAGCTTCAACCTCGACGCCGTGAAGGCGGAGATGGCCAAGAAGATGGCGCAGGCGGAGGCGGCGGCCAAGGGCACAGGCCAGTAGGCGAAATCTTCCGGCGGCGGGCGGCTCATCGACCGAGCCGCCCGTCGTTTCACTCTCCCCGGTAAGATGGCCTCGCGAAACCGGCGAAAAGGGGGGAGATCTTGGACGTGACGGTCTCATCACGTCGAAAGCGGCTCGGCCGCGCGGGAGTCGTCCTGCTCGTCCTCGCCGGCGTCTCGTGCGCGCACCTTCCGTTTTTCCGGAAACAGTCGGACACGGAGGTCAAGCTCGGCGACAGCGGGCTGACCATCAACACCCTCCAGATCGAGGTGCTGCGGGTCGCGGACGACTACGTGGACTCGGTCGCGCACGCGGCCGACGCCGCGGCGAAGAGAGCGGGTACGCGCGAAGCGGCTGTCGCCGCGCTCAAGTGGAAGCTCGATCAGGCCACGGCCGCCTACGCCGACGCGACGGGCGAGAATCCCGTCTGGAACGCGCTCGACCTGACGGTCCTCGCCTCGGTGTCCCTCCTGGTCGTCCAGGACGAGAAGGCCCGCGCGGAGTTCGGACCAGCAGTCGAGCCGGTCGTCGAGACCCACAGGCAGCTCGAGAGGAGCGCGTGGGCACTGGCGGACAGCTTCCTCACGCCCGACCAGGCGGGGGAGCTCCGGAGTCTGGTCGCGGAGTGGCGCCGGGCGAACCCCAACGAGCGCAACGTCAACGGCGCCCGTTTCCGAGAGTTCGCCGTCAACCTCGGGAAGGTCTCCGCGAAAGGCGCCCGGGCGAAACCCACCAGCATCTTCAGCATGCTGTACCTCGATCCGTTCGCGGGGCTCGATCCCACGACCGTCGCGATCGATCAGAGCCGGGAGCTCGCGGAGCGCGTCGTCGCGTACGCCGAGCGCATGCCGACGCTGGTGCGCTGGCAGACGGAGCTTCTCGCCCTGCAGGTGGCGGAGCAGCCGGCGCCGAAGGACCTCTTCGCCGACTTCGGCCGCACGTCGCGCTCGATCGAGTCGATCTCGGCGACCGCGGAGGGACTGCCCGCGCTCGTCGACGCGCAGCGGCAGGCCGCGATCGACCAGATCTTCCAGGGCGTCACCGCGCAGCGCGAGGCGATCCTCGCCGAGCTCGACTCGCGCGAGAGCCGGATCCGGGGGCTACTCGCGGAGCTCCGCGAAACGATGAACGCGGGCGGCGACATGGGCAAGTCGCTGACCGGCACGATCCAGTCGCTCGACGCGTTCGTCCACTACGTCTCGCCTCCGCCGACCCCCGGGCCCGCCGGGCCTCCGGGCAAGCCGTTCAACCCGCTCGACTACGGGACCGCGGCGAGCCAGGTCGGCTCGATGGCGCGCGACCTGAACACGCTGCTCGGCTCGGCGGGTTCGGCGGCGCCGGCTCTCGCGAAGATCTCGGCCAACGCCGGAGACGACCTGAAGCGCGTCGTCGACCGCGCGTTCTGGCGGGGTCTGGTCCTGATCCTCGTGCTGCTCGTCGGCTACGTGCTGGCGCGCCTCGCCTATCGCTCGCTCGAAATTCGTCTGGCGCGCCGCCGCGAGAGCGGTCCGGGCGAGGCATGAAGGGGGTGACAGCGTGACTTCCGAGAAGACATCTCACCTCAAGGAGAAGGCGAAGGAGGAGCTGCGGCTCCTCGTCGTGATCTGGCTGTACCTGACGGTGACCTTCGTTTCGTTTCTCACGTACCGGAGGCTCGTCTCGCGGGAGCTCGGCGTCACCAGCTTCCACTACGGTTTCGCCGTGATCGAGGCGCTGATCGTGGCGAAGGTGATCCTGATCGGGAGGGGCCTCGGGGTTGCCCGGAGAGCGAGCGGGGCCGCGTTCGGGTGGGCGGTGCTGCGCGCGTCCGTCGTCTACGCGCTGCTCGTGGGAGCCTTCACCGTGCTCGAGCATGTGATCGAGTCGCTCATCCACGGGAAGGGCGTCCGGGGCGGGATCGACGAGATGCTCGGCAACGGCATCTACGAGATCCTCGGCCGGACACTGATGCTCTTCGTCGCGCTCATCCCGTTCTTCGCCTTCTGGGAGCTCGGGCGCCAGCTCGGAGAGACGAGCGTCTTCGACCTCCTGTTTCGCAAGCGCGCCGGGCCGAGCCGCGAAGTCAGTCACTGAGCGGACTTCACACGCCTCTAACACGCCGGGACTCCGGCGTGGCGCGCCGCGTTTCGGGACCTGGACACGGGATGACCTCCGCGGAGGCCGGTGATAGATTCGGACCGCCCCACGATCATGCGCGGAACTCTCACCGCCTTCGCCCTCGCGGCCGGTCTCGCGAGTACGGCGAGAGGCGCCGAATCCCCCCGGCGGGTGATCATCCTCTCGGGGACCGACATCATGCTGCCGGCGAGCCTCGTGCTGGACGGCGCCATCCGCCAGACGCTCGCGTCTCCGCGAGCCGGTCCGATCGAGGTCTTCTCGGAGGCGCTCGACGCGTTTCGATTCCAGAGCGCCGCCTTCGAGCCGGAGCTCGTCGGCTTCTTCGAGCGCAAGTATCGCGACCGCCCCCCGAGCGTCGTCGTCGCCCTGAGCGAGGAAGCGTTCGGTTTCGTGATTCGGCACCGCGATCGGCTCTGGCCGGGATCGCCGGTCGTGTTCTCGAGCGTGTCCCCCGAGTTCATGGCAGGGCAGACGGTCCCCGAGTGGTCGACCGGCATCTACGAGGGGGTGGACGCCGCCGGAACGCTGGATCTCATCGCCCGGCTCCAGCCGGACGTGCGCCGGATCGTGGTCGTGGCCGGAGTCGCGGAGCAGGACGCGACGGTCGTCGCGCACGTGCTCGGCGAGGCGGAAAGGTTTCGCTCCCGGTTCGACATCGCGGTGCGGAGGGGAATCCCGATCTCGCAGCTGCGCCAGGAGGTCGGGGCCCTGACTTCGGACAGCGCCGTGCTCTTCACGAGCGTGCATCGCGACTCCTCCGGGGCCGTGTGGGTGCCGCGAGAGTTCCTCGAGTGGCTGGCCGCCGCGTCGTCCGTGCCGGTCTACGGGTTGTACTCCACGTACCTCGGCCACGGAACCGTCGGGGGGGCGCTCCATGACTTCGAGGTCGAGGGCCGCCATACCGGCCAGCTCGTGCTGCGCATCCTCGACGGCGCGAGGCCGTCGTCCATGCGCCCGCAGACTCGCGCCCCCTCCCTGCTCGCCGTCGACGCCCGGGTGCTCGAGCGATTCGGCATACCGGTGCGCAGGGTGCCGTCCGGGGTCGACCTTCGCTTCTACACGCCTCCGTTCTGGGTGCTCTATCGCGGGCGGATCGTCGCCGTGGCGGTCGCGTTCGCCCTCCAGACGGCGCTCCTCGTCGCGCTCCTCGTGTCCCGCCGGCAGCGCCGCGACGCGCAGGCGGACAGCCGCCTGCGGCGGCGGGAGCTCGCGCATGCCGGTCGACTGTCGGCGGTGGGCGAGCTGACGGCGTCGATCTCGCACGAGATCAACCAGCCGCTCGGCGCCATCCTGGCCAACGCGGAGGTCGCCGAGGTGCTGCTGGAGGCGGGCCCGGCCCAGATCGGCGAGGTCCGGCAGATCCTCGCCGACATCCGGCGCGACGACCTCCGGGCGAGCGAGGTCGTCCGGCGGGTCCGACGGCTCGTCGTGGACGGCGACGTCGCGATGAAGCCGGTCGACCTCAACGATGCGGTCGGCGCCGCGGTCCGCATGCTGGAGCACGAGGCCGGCCGGCGGCGAGTGGTCCTGGAGAAGAGCTTCGCTCCGGGCCTGCCCCCCAGCCGTGCGGACGAGGTGGCGATCCAGCAGGTCGTCATCAACCTCGCTCTCAACGGAATGGACGCCATGTCGGAGATGCCCGCGGACCGGCGGCGCCTGCGCGTCCTGACGCGCGCGGAGAACGGTCAGATCGCCGTGCGCGTGTCGGACGAGGGGCGCGGCATCGCGGAGCAGGAGCAGCCGCGGCTCTTCCAGCCCTTCTTCACGACCAAGGAGCAGGGGGTCGGGCTCGGCCTCTCGATCTGCCGGCTCATCGTCGAGGCCCACGGCGGAACTCTGCGAGGGTTCAACAACCCCGGGGCCGGCGCGACGTTCGAGTTCGAGCTGCCGGTCGTGAGCCCGGGGGCCGCTCCGGTCCAGAACGATCGGGTGAGGCTGGCGTGAGCGAACCGTCGGGGGTCATCCACGTCGTCGACGACGACGACTCGTTCCGAACGGCGATCGGTCGCCAGCTGAAGACGGCCGGCTACCGGGTGAAGGAATACGCGGGAGCGGCCGAGTTCCTGATGGACCCTCCGGATGAGCGGGAACCGTCGTGCGTTCTGCTGGACCTGAACCTGCCCGGACCGAGCGGCCTCGACCTTCAGGAG
>Ga0068864_100003761_pt1 | contig 12521 bp, 10 predicted proteins | sample KBSSwiS72_FD_66586 | JGI IMG/M metagenome (GOLD analysis project Ga0068864, IMG submission 66586) | Switchgrass rhizosphere microbial communities from Kellogg Biological Station, Michigan, USA - KBS Switchgrass S7-2 | ecosystem: Host-associated > Plants > Roots > Rhizosphere > Soil ...
TTGCCGTGAATCGCGGCGACGAGCGGCTTGGCCGCGTCTTCCATCCGCTTCAACAGCGCGTGTGTGCCTTCCGATCGCGCCATCGCATCGGCCGGCGTCTTCAGGAGCTCGAAGGCCTTGATGTCGGCGCCGGCGATGAACGTCGTGCCAGCGCCGATGAGAACGATGGCCTGCGCCGCCGGATCCGCGACGCCGCGCTTCACCGCGTCGTCGATCTGGGTCCACACCTCCGGCGCCAGCGCATTGACCGGCGGGTTGTCGATCGTGATGACAGCCACGCCGTCCTTCACTTCGTAGCGAACGAGATCAGCCATAAGCGTTTTACGGTTCTAATGTTCCAGCGTTCCAGGGTTCTAGGGTTCAAGAGGGCCGCGAGGCGCGTCGACGACGATGCACGTCGTCGTGCCGTGGGCGTAGAGCTTGCCGTTGCGATCGACGATCCGTCCTTCCGACGTGGCGGTGCGCCCGCCGACGTGGACGACCTTCGCTTCGCAGCGCAGCAGTCCCGCGTCCTTGGTGATCGGGCGCGTGAGATTGACCTTCAGTTCGAGCGTCGTGAAACGGCGTCCTGCCGGCATCGCCGAGTTAATCGCGCAGCCGAGCGCGGTGTCGAGGAGCGTAGCGGCAAATCCCCCGTGCGCGACGCCGGTGCCGTTGTAGAAGCGCTCTTCGCAGGTCGCGGTGAAGACCACGTGCCCTTCCTCGACCTCGGCCAGGCGGATGCCGAGCAAATCGATCATCGGCGGCGGCGGCATCTCTCCGCTCAGCATCTTCTTGAAGAATTCGAGGCCGCTCATCGTGCGCCGCGCTTCGACGTGAGTCACGACTTCACCGCGGCGTGCTCGTCGCGCAGCACGCGATAGAGGATCTTGCCGACGGCGCTCATCGGCAGCGTGTCGCGGATCTCGACGACCCGCGGCACCTTGTACTCCGTGAGCCCCTCGCGGCAGTACGCCACGATCTCCTCGCTCGTCACCGTCGTCCCCGGCTTGAGCGCGATGCAGGCCTTGACGATCTCGCCGTGATACGCGTCGGGGATGCCGATGACCGCGGCCAGACGCACGGCGGGATGCGCGTAGAGCACCGACTCGACGTCGGACGGGTACACGTTGTAGCCGTCGACGATGATCATGTCCTTCTTGCGCTGGACGATCGAGGTGTAGCCGTCCTCGTCAATCCGCGCGACGTCGCCGGTGTGGAACCAGATCTTGCCGCTCGCGTCCTTGCGCAGGCAGGCGGCACTCTCCTCCGGCTTGTTCCAGTAGCCCTTCATCACCTGCGGGCCCGAGATGCACAGCTCGCCGATCTCGCCGAACGGGAGCTCGACGGCGCCGGTCTCGACGTCGACGATCTTGGTGTCGGTGTCGGGAAAGGGCAGGCCGACCGTGCCCAGCTTGCGGAAGGCGAGCTGCGGCGTCGAGTGGGTGACCGGCGAGGTCTCCGAGAGACCGTAACCCTCCCCCAGCGGCCGGCCGATGCGCCGTTCGAACTCCTCCATCACCTCGACCGGGCAGGGTGCGCCGCCGCTGTTGTACAGCCGCACGTACTCGAGCCCGAACTCATCGACTCTCGGGTGGTTGAGCAGCGAAACGAACACGGTTGGCACGGCCGGAAAGTAGGTCGGCCGGAAGTCGCGGATGGACGCCAGGACCGCCTCCGGCTCGTATTTCGGGTGGATGATCTGCAGCGCGCCGATCCGCAGCCCCACCATCATGCAGACCGCAAACGCGTAGATGTGGAAGTAGGGAATGACGACGAGATAGCGCTCGTTGCCGCTGTACATGTACGCCGGATTGGTCCAGCTCTCCGTCTGCACGACGTTGGCCCAGATGTTCGCGTGGGTCAGCATCGCGCCCTTCGGCGTCCCGGTGGTTCCGCCGGTGTACTGCAGCACGGCGACGTCGTGGGGATCGATCGCCACCCGCGGCAGCTCCGCCGGCTTCACCGGAGCGAGCAGATCGGCCAGCGTCTGCGTCTCGTCCACCCGCGGCGCTCCGGCACCGTTGGCCGAGTACTCGGCAAGGGACGTGACGATCACCTGCTCGATCGCGGTTTGCGCCCGCACCGCCTGGACCAGCGGCGCCAGCGCATCGAGCGTAATGACGACGCGGACGCCGGAGTCGCTCGCGACCGTCAGGACTTCGCGCGCGGTGTAGCTCGGGTTGATGTTGACGACGATCGCGCCCAGGCGCAGCACCGCAAACGCGGAGAAGATGTACTGCGGGCAGTTGGGCAGCATGATGCCGACGCGGTCGCCCTTGACGATGCCCAGCCGCGCGAGTGACGCCGCGAGCGCGTCGGCGCGCGTCTTCAGATCGAGAAAGGTCAGCTGCGCGCCGAGAAACTGCGTGGCCGGGCGGTCCGGCCGTTCGATCGCCGTGACGTTCAGGAGGTCGGCGAGCGACCGTCCCGGATACGACAGGTTCGATCGGACCCAGTAGTCGTAGTGCCGGAGCCAGGGCCGCGCCGTCGAGGGGAACTCGGGCGTCACGCGATTGTGCGTCCGCCGTCCACGACGATCGTCTGGCCGGTAATGTAGTTGGAGGCGTCGGCGGCGAGGAAGACGGCGACGCCTTTCAGTTCGCCGGCCCCGCCGACGCGCGGGATCGGGCTCGACGCCTTGATCGACGCTTCGTTCATGGCGATGGCCCCGTCGGCAAGACGTGAATGAAAGAAGCCGGGGGCGATGGCATTCACGCGGATGCCTTTGCGCGCCCACGAGACGGCGAGCTCGCGGGTCAGGCCGATCAGCCCGGCCTTGGTGGCGGCATAGGGCGCGTAGTGCGGTCCCTGTACGGAGGCGTGCATCCCGGCGATCGATGCGATGTTGATGATGCGGCCATATTGCCGCGTGAGCATGTCGCGCCCCGCGGCCTGCGCGAAGAGGAAGGCGCCGGTCAGATTGATGTCGACCACCTTCTGCCACTGTGCCAGCGTCATGTCCTCGGGCTCGGCCGCCCACGTCACGCCGGCGTTGTTGACGAGGATGTCGACGCGCCCGTACGCGGCGATCGTCTTGTCGACCACCGACTGGACGTCGGCCGCTTTCGAGACGTCGCACAGCGCGCCCTCGACCTTGAAGCCCTGTTTGCGCATGGCGGTGACGGTCGGCGTCAGCCATTCGTCGCGGCGCGCGCACAACATCAGCGAGGCCCCCGCTTCCGCGAGCCCTTCGGCCATCTCCTGTCCGATTCCGCGCGATCCGCCGGTGACGATTGCGATCCGTCCGTCGAGTCTGAACAATTCGTTGATGGTTGGCACGTTGTCAGGCTTATACTTCCCAGCCGCGAGGCTGTCAACAGAGCGAGCCCAATGACACAAACACAGATACAGGCACCGGCCACCGGCGGACAGTTTCTGACGACGACCGCGAATGCGGCGGACGTCTTCGTTCGCGAGGATTTGAGCGACGAGCAGCGGCTGTTCGGACAGACCGCGTCGGAGTTCATCCACAAGGAAGTTCTCCCCGTGGTCGAGAGGCTCTATCACCACGATTGGACGCTCACGCGCGAACTGCTGAAGAAAGCCAGCGAGCTCGATTTGCTCCGTCTCGAGATCCCTCCGGCGTACGGCGGCCTGGGGCTCGATCTGATCAGCGCGTCGTACGTCGGCGAGCAGATCGCCGTCAACCCGTCGTTCGGGGGATCGCTCGGCGCGCACACGTCGATCGGCACCCTGCCGCTGGTTTACTTCGGCACCGAGGAGCAGAAAGCGCGCTACCTGCCGCGGCTCGCGAGCGGCGAGTTGATCGGCGCCTACGCGCTGACCGAGCCGCAGTCGGGTTCCGACGCCCTGGCGGCGCGCACGACCGCGACGCTCACCGCCGACGGCCGCCACTACGAGCTGAACGGCCAGAAGATGTGGATCACCAACGGCGGCTTCGCCGATCTGTTCACGATCTTCGCCAAGGTCGGCGGCGACAAGTTCACGGCGTTCCTCGTCGAGCGCGGCATGGGGGTCGTCAGCGGCCGCGACGAAATCAAGCTCGGGCTCGACGGCTCGTCGACGACGGCGCTGATGCTGGACAACGTCAAGGTGCCGGTCGAGAACGTGCTCGGTACCATCGGGCAGGGGCACAAAGTCGCGTTCAACGTCCTGAACTTCGGCCGCGTCAAGCTCGGCGCCCGCAACATGTCGGGCGTCCGCACGGCGCTCAACCATGCCGTGAAGTACGCGAAGGAGCGGCGTCAATTCGGCAGGGCGATCGCCGAGTTCGGGCTGATCAAGCAGAAGCTGGCCGGCATGGCGATTCGCGGCTTCGTCGGCGACGCGATGTCGTACCGCACGCTGGGCGACGTCGATCGCGCGATCGACGCCGGCGATCGCGCCGACGGTCCGCTCGTGCTCAAGACGATCGAAGGCTTCTCGGTGGAGTGCTCGATTAACAAAGTCTGGACCAGCGAAGCGCTCGCGTGGTCGGTCGACGAGGGCCTGCAGGTGTTCGGCGGCAACGGCTACTCGCGCGAGTTTCCGCTCGAGCGGATGTACCGCGATGCGCGTATCACCCGCATCTACGAGGGGACCAACGAGATCAACCGGATGCTGGTGCCCACGCGCCTGCTCAAGCAGCAGCCGCAGCGATTCAACGCCGAAGGGGCTCGGGTCGCGCTCGCGGCCGCATTCCAGCCCCCGGCCCCTGGCCCCAGGTCCTCACTGGCCGGCGAACGCGAATACGTCGGCCGCCTCAAGACTCTGTCGATCGCGCTGCTCGGCAGCGCGTCGGCGGCCTGCGGCGACGGCCTGAAGGACGAACAGGAAGTGCTGGCCCAGATCGCCGACGTCATCACCGAGGCGTACGCGACGGAAAGCGCGATCGCGCGCGCCGAAAAGATGGCGTCTCGCGGTGACGGCCGCGCGGCGCTCGCCGCCGACATCGCCGCCGTCTATACCAACGACGCGTCCGATCGGGTGACCGCTGCCGCGCGGCAGGTGGTCGCATCCCTCGGCGCGCGCGGCGTCGACGCCGGGCTGGCCGACGGCGTCAGGCGACTGGCGGCCTACGGCGGCATTGACGCCATCGCGGCGCGTCGCCGGATCGCCGACGCGGTCATCGACGCGGGAAAATATCCACTGTAGACACTGTCACCGGTAGTGTCCGGCTTTAGCCGGACCAACGTTGACGCGCTGAGTTTGGTCCGCCTGAAGGCGGACACTACAAACGCGGGCCGGGGAGACATCCATGTCCGGGTCAGGTTACGCGCTCGTCGTGCTCTTCGCGATCAACCTGATGAACTTCTTCGACCGCCAGATCATCGGCGGCGTGGGGGAGGGCATCAGGCGAGAATGGGCGCTCAGCGACACGGCGCTCGGACTGCTCGGCACCGTCTTCACGCTGCTCTACGCCCTCGTCGGACTCCCTCTGGGGCGGCTGTCGGACAGAATCCAGCGGCGCAAGATTCTGGCGTCCGGTGTGTTCCTCTGGAGTCTCCTGACGGCGATGTCGGGCATGGCGCGCACCTTCGCTCAACTGATCGTCGCGCGCCTTGGCGTCGGCGTCGGCGAAGCGACCTGCTCACCGGCGTCCACGTCGCTCATCGGCGACATCGTCAAGCCGACCATGCGTGCGCGTGCCGTCGCGATCTGGATGCTCGGCCTGCCGCTCGGGCTCGGGCTCGCGAACGGCGCCGGCGGCTGGATCCTGCAGAACTGGGGCTGGCGCAACGCGTTCTACATCGCCGCGGTGCCGGGGATCCTGTGCGCCCTCGCCGCGTGGAGCATGACCGAGCCGCCGCGCGGCACCCTCGAGCAGCACGCGGTCGGCGAGCGCCGGCGTCCCGGCAATCCCTACATGCTCGTCCTCTCGATTCCGACGATGCTGTGGATCATCGCGTCGGGGGCGCTGCACAACTTCAACATGTACGCGCTCGGCGCCTTCGTGTCGCCGTTTCTCGCGCGTTTCCATCACATGAGCTTCGTCAACGCGGGCTGGGTCGCCGCGTGCGTCTACGGCTTCTCGGGGATCGGCGGCCTGACGATTGGCGGTTGGCTGGCCGATCGACTCTACGCGAAGCGCGTCGACGGCCGTCTGATTGTCGGCACGGCGTCGATCGTCATCTGCACGCCGCTCATGTTCCTCGGCCTCGGCCGCCCGGCCGGCGACGTCCTCGGCTTCGCGCTGCTGATGGGCCTGGGCGTCGGCGTGATGTTCGCGTACTACTCCACCGTCTACTCCACGATCCACGACGTCGTCGAGCCGTCGCTGCGGGGGACGGCGATGGCGCTGTACTTCTTCGCGATGTACGTGCTGGGCGCATCGATGGGCCCGGTCGGCACCGGCCTGGCGAGCGATTACTTCACGTTCCAGAAGGCGAGCGCCGCAGGCGCCGTCGCACCGCTGCCGTTCGCCGAGATCATGGCAGCGGAGCTGCGCAGCCTGGTCGGGGAGTCCAAGGGGTTCAACCTGAAGGCGCTGGAGCCGTTCCGCGCCGACGGCCTCCACCAGGCGATGTACATCGTCCCGATCCTCGCGACGCTGCTCGCGATCGTTCTTTTTGCAGCCTCCCGCACGGTGAAGAAGGACGTGGCGAGGCTGCAGGACTGGATGAAAAGTACGAAGTCTGAAGTACGAAGTACGACATGAGGCTCGCCGGCAAGGTCGCCGTTGTAACCGGCGGCGGGAATGGAATCGGGCGCGCGCTCTGCCGACGGTTTGCGCTCGAAGGCGCAAAAGCGGTCGTGGTCGCCGACGTCAACGGCGTCACGGCGGCGCAGGTGGCCGACGAGATCGGCGGGACGGCGATCACCTGCGACGTGGCGCGCGAGGCGGACGTCGTCGCGCTCGTGGCGCAGACAATTGCGCGCCACCAGGCCATCGATCTGTTCTGCTCGAACGCCGGCATCGCGGTCAACGGCGACGAGCACACGCCCGACGCGGAGTGGGCGCGCTGCTGGGACGTCAACGTGATGGCGCACGTTTATGCCGCGCGCGCGGTCGTACCGCACATGCTCGAGCGCGGCAGCGGATATCTGCTGCAGACGGTGTCCGCGGCCGGTCTCCTGACGCACCCGCAGTCGGCGACCTACGCCGTCACCAAGCACGCGTCGCTGGCGTTTGCGGAGTGGCTGTCGATGACCTACGGCGACCGTGGCATCACGGTGTCGGCGCTGTGTCCCCAGGGCGTGCGCACCGACATGCTGCACCGCGCGGAGGCAGAGGCGGCGCGCCGCTCGTTCCTGCTCGACTCCGCCGTCGAACCCGAGCAGGTGGCCGACGATGTGGTGAAGGGAATTGAAGCGGAGCGCTTCCTCATCCTGCCGCATCCCGAAGTGGCGGAGTATGTGCGCCGCAAAGCCAACGATCCGGACAGATGGCTCAGGGGGATGAGGAGGCTTCGCTGAGGTACTTGTAAGTACGAAGTACGAAGTCTGAAGTACGAGAAGCCCTGAAGCCCTGAAGCCCTGAAGTGCCGAAAGCCTGAAGGGCGACGGTCCGGCTTTTGATTCAGTCGGCCGGCATGTCTACGCCATCGCCCGAAGATCTGTTCGAACGATCGTTCCGGTTCACCTGCGACGTCTACGACTATTGTGAAGACCTGGTGAGGCTTAGAGGACTTCCTTGCCGACTCGCATACCAGTTATTTGACGCTGCGGGCTCAGTCGGCGCGAATCGCGCGGAGTCAAAGTCTTCGTACAGCGACAAGGAGTTTGCTTCGAAAAATGCGATCTGTTTGAAGGAGAGCCGCGAGGCCCGGTTCTGGCTTCGTGTCGCTGACGCCAAGGCGCTTGGCAACAGCGATAGACGGAAGCGTCTCCTTCAGGAGTCGAACGAGCTCGTGTCGATCTACGCCGTCATCGTGCGGAAGCTGAAGGCCAGGTAGCCTCAGCTTCCAGCCCAGCCCTCAGCCTTCAGCTTTTCGCTTTTAGCTTTAGCTTCTTCGTACTTCAGACTTCGTACTTCGTACTTCGTACTTTCAATGACCCGTAAGACTCGCCGTCAGAATCACGTCCTTCATCGCCTCCATCCGCTCGCCCAGTTCCACGAGCTCATCCGCGGAGAACGCCGAACGCGCCTTCGTGAACATCTCGCCCTCTTCTTCCTCGATGTGGTGCTCGATGTTCTCTTTCATCACCGAGAACTTCGCGCCCCAGGTTTCGTCGTTCTCGTCGAGATCCTTGAGCTCGCCCATGATGAGGTCGACGACATGGTGCTCCTGGTAGCCTTCGAGCACGATGTCCTTGGCCTTCGGGTGGCTTTTCAGGGCGGGGTAGAAGATGTCCTCTTCGATCTTTTCGTGGGCCGTGAGCTTGGCGGAGATCTCGTGCAGCAACGCCGCGCGTGTTTTCACTGCCCGCTCGGTCGTATCGTCGGCCTTTTTCAGCAGCTTCTTCATCTCGTCGTGGTCGTCCTTCAACAGCGTCAGAGCGTTCATCGTCACCTCTCCGACGAATGAATGAGCAATCCACGAGCCAACGCGCACCTCAGCCATGAATCCCTGCGCACGTGTCCGATCAACAAACCACAGAGCACACCGAGACACTGAGCTGAAACGCGTCGCCCGCCGCGAAGCGGCGGCGCTGCTCGGGATGCGCCGTGGAAATGCGAAGCGGTGTGTGTGGGAGGGACTTCGCATTTCCACGGCGCACCCCAACCGCTGTGCGGCCGGCTACGCCGGCCGAGGCGACGCGTTAGTGTCGGTGCGTGCGCTTCGGATCTCGGTGACCCAGTGGCTTCGTGGTTAAGAAAGCTCTGTGTCTCTGTGTTCTCTGTGGCTAAACCCGTGGACTCGATCGCAGCGTGACAGCCCTATTTCGTGACCCTCAACTCCCACGCCTTCGAGCACTCTTCAGCGATCTTCATGTAGCGCTTCACCGAATCGTTGCCGACGACGTAGGGGTTCGGTTCGCCCGGTTTGCGGAGCTGGAGCGCGGGAATTTTCGTTTTCGAGCCGTCGTACTCCGAGTGGTTCGAGATCAGGACGTCGGCGCCGGCCTTCGCCGCGATGTCGCCGAAGCGGATCGCGGACGCCGTGTAGGTCCTGAAGTTCTCGGGCGTGCGCGGGAAGTTGAACGCGGTGCCGCCCCATTCGGCGACCAGATGCGGCGTGCCGTTGTCCTTGACGGGAATCAGGTACGACAACGTCCCGGCGGTATGACCCGGCGTGATGTACATCGTAATCGTCGTATCGCCGAGCGTCAGCTTCTGGCCGTCGGTCGCCACCATGTCGCGGGCCGGTCTGGTACCCCGGCCGCGGTCGAGCAGGTCCCAGTCGGCGGCCGACAACAGCACGCGCGCCTTGTAGCTGTCCTGCAGGTATTTCGCGCCGCCGGAGTGATCGCTGTGACCGTGGCTGATGATCACGTACTTGATCTTCGCCGGATCGAGGCCGACTTTCTTCAGTCCCTCGGACACCTCGTCGTCGACCGAGTAGTCGAAGAGCGCGTCGATGATGATGATGCCCTGGGAAGTGTTGACCGCCCAGGCGGAGTATTCCTTCATGCCGAGGAAATAGAGGTTGTCGAACACCTTGACCGGATCGGCGTGCCACGTCTCCTTCGCGGGCGGTCCTGGCGGGGGCGCGGGTGTGGCGCCGGCGGCGGGGGCGGCGCCGCCTCGTCTGGTGCCCGGACCGGTCGGCTCCGCCGAGCACAGCGACGTGAACAGGACCTGGTGATCGCGCCCGACCGCCGCCTTCGCGGCCGCGACGTGCGCGTCGATCTCGGGACTCTGCGCGTGCGCGACGACAGCGAACGCCGCGATCAGGACGCCGCCAATGCGCAATCCAATCTGCAATCTGCGCAATCCAATTTGCAATCTGCAATCAGCAATCTGCAATCTCATGATGGTGTGGCAGTATAAGCGAGCGTCAAAGCGAAACCATGGACATTCACGCCGCGATCCTGTGGGAGCAGGGGCAGCCCCTCTCCGTCGAACCGGCCGAGCTCGACACGCCAGGGCCGGGCGAAATCCTTGTCGAGCTGAAAGCCGCCGGCGTCTGCCACAGCGACCTGCATCCCGCGCGCGGCGACTGGCCGGCGAAGACCCCGCTCGTGCTCGGCCATGAAGGCGCCGGCATCGTCCGCGAGATCGGGGCAGCGGTCACCACCGTCAAGCCGGGCGATCACGTCGTGCTCTGCTGGGCGCCGGCGTGCGGCGTCTGCGCGCCCTGTCTCGAGGGGCGCGCGGTGTTGTGCGACCGCGTCGAGAAGGTGACGTTTCGGAACAAGCTGCCGTCCGGCGCGTCGCGGCTGCACGCGCGCGGACAGGACGTCGCGCCTTTTCTTGGAACGGCCTGCTTCTCTGATTTCGTGATCGTCCCGGAGGGCGGAGCCATCCCGGTGGCCCGCGACATTCCGTTCGACGCGCTGGCGACGATCGGCTGCGCGGTGATCACCGGTGTCGGCGCGGTGACCAACGCGGGGCAGGTGCCGAAAGGATCGAAGGTCGCGGTCATCGGCGCGGGTGGCGTCGGTCTGAATGTCGTGCAGGGCGCCGCGATCGCCGGCTGCGAGCGGATCATCGCCATCGACCTGCGTCCCCGGCCGCTGGAGATCGCGAAGCAGTTCGGCGCCACCGACACCATCGGCGGTGAACCCGATGCGGCGCCGGATGTGCCCGCGTCCGTGCGCGCGCTGACCGCCGGCCGCGGCGTCGACTTCGTGTTCGACACGGTAGGCAGCCCGGCCACGCTGACGCTCGCGTTCGCGTGCACGCGCAAGGGCGGCGCGGTCGTCCTGACCGGCCTCTCGCGCATGGACGCGCAGGCGGCGTTCCCGATGTTTCCGTTCGTCATGCAGGAGAAGCGGCTGCTCGGCTCGGTCTACGGATCCGGACAGCCGGCGCGCGACATCCCGCGGCTGGTCGCGCTGTATCAGGAAGGACGGCTCAAGCTCGGCGAGCTGGTCTCGAGGACGTACGCCCTCGACAAGGTCAACGACGCACTCACCGCGCTCGCCGCCAGCGACGGCGCGCGCGGCGTCATACGGTGGTAATCGGCAGCGGGTCTTGGAGTGCCCGTCAGGGCTGTTTGCACGTGAAGCTGGCCGCATCATCCGGGCTGCCGGTGCCGTTCCACTTCGCGACCTGCGGGTAAACGCAGAGCGGGCGCGTGCGCTTCGTCTCGCCCTGCACGACCTGCGCGGCGATCATTTTCTCCGGCGCCGCCGCTTTCTCGACCCACGGCTCGAGCGCGGCGAGCGCGTCGAAACGGGTCGGCGCGTTGCCGCCGGCGCAGTGCCCCATGCCCGGGACCATGAAGAGCCGCGCGAAGTCGGCCGTCGCCTGCGCGCCGCCCATCTTCTTCTGCATGCCCTCGTAGTAGTGGATCAGATCGGCCGCCGGAATCAGCGGGTCCGCCCAGCCCGTGTAGAGCACCAGCTTGCCGCCGCGCTTCTTGAACGCGCTCAAATCCGGATCGGCATCGTCGAGCAGCGGCGACAGCTCGTTGATGACCATCGTGGCGTCCTTGTCCCAGTCGTAGCCCGGCCCTTTCCAGTTGGTCCAGATCGCCAGGCCCGGCGCCGGACGCGGACGGCCGGAGTCGGGCGCGTTGGCCAACGTGCGATCCATGCCGAGCGGGTTGAGCTCGCTGCCGACGTACATGCCCGGGAAGATCGTCTCGCCAGTGCGCGGGTTCTTCGGGCCCTGGTAGATTTTCTGCATCGCCGTCACCTGCGGCGCCGTCAGGCAGTCGGTCGCGTCGGCGCCTTTGCACTGCAGGCTCGCCACGTCGAACGTGCAGTTGCGCGGGTCGTCGATGATGCCGTCCTTCAGGCCGTCGCGTGCGTCGCAGGCGTCGAGCACCGCCTTGTTGATGATCGGAAGCCTGGCGGGTGGGATGTAGCTCGCCGGGTCGTCGTGCGTCGCTGCAAACGCCCAGTAGCTGTTCATGTGCAGGCGCACGCGGTTGTTTGCGGGATCGCCCGCGACGATGCCGTTGTAGTCGTCGGGATAGCGGCGCGCCTCGGCGATCGCCTGGTGACCGCCGGTCGAGCAGCCCATGAAGTACGACTGCTGCGCCTCGCGGCTGTAGTACGTCTTCGCGATCTGCTTCGCGACAACCGTCATGAGGTGCGTGGAGCGGTAGCCCCAGTCGACCACCATCTCGCGATGACCCACGCCGAAGCTGAAGTCGAGGCCGGTCGTCGACGTGCCCATGTCGGTGTTGGTCGTGGCATAGCCTTTCGCCAGGCCGGCCGCGAGCGCGGGATAGCTGATCGCGCCGCCGGCGCCGCCGTTGCCGGTGCCGAGGAACTTGCCGTTCCACGCCGCGGTCGGCGGCAGCCAGACCTCGATCCTGATGTGCGACTCCGGCGTCGGCGCGATCGTGGCCGCGACACGGCAGAACGCCGGCGTGTTCATCGCCGGAGCGGTGGCCGCTGCACCTGGCGCGCGAAACGTGCCGGCGTCAATCGGCGCCGCCGCGGTAATTGTGACGTCAGGCAGCTTCAACGCGGCGAGCGCGTCGCACGATCCGGACGTCTGCGCGGCGGACGGCGCGGCGCAGCAGAACATGAAGACCGCCGCCATCGCCAGGACACTCACGCCGGAGCCGATGTGGCGCAGGGCTGTAATGTGGCGCAGC